>QWCK01000932.1_pt1 | contig 46945 bp, 47 predicted proteins | sample 1972571 | NCBI WGS metagenome assembly QWCK01 (sample SAMN09866710, study PRJNA288562) | Human gut metagenome isolate term2_stool, whole genome shotgun sequencing... | isolation source: gut | host: Homo sapiens | place: USA: California | reverse complement strand
GTGATTTTTTGGTATAACCTTTATTGCCTACCCGCATAGCGGGTAGTTTTCTGTTTCGCACGCCTTGCGTGCTCAACTGACTAAAGTCATCAATAAAAATAGGGACCTTCCTCGGAAGGTCCCTTGCTCATAGGCTTATGATTAACAGTTGTGCAGGATTAACGGTTGCGCATGATGACTTCAATTTCGTCTTCGTTGATACCCACCATGGCTTCTCCTAAGTTTTTGCTGACTTCAGCAAGGACTTCAGGATCCTTGTAGTTGGCAACGGCCTTAACAATGGCCTTGGCTCTTTGTTCTGGGTTACCGGATTTAAAGATTCCAGACCCCACAAAGACACCTTCAGCTCCCAATTGCATCATAAGGGCTGCATCGGCAGGAGTGGCAACTCCACCAGCAGAGAAGTTGACAACAGGTAGTTTTCCATTGTCTTTTACATATTTTAACAAGTCGTAGGACACGCCTAGTTCTTTGGCTCTTGTAAATAATTCATCATCCCGAAGGGCTTGGGTTTCTTGGATTTCACGGTTCAAGGTCCGCAGGTGGGTTACAGCATGGACTACATCTCCTGTTCCGGCTTCTCCCTTGGTCCGCATCATCATGGCACCTTCTTGGATCCGGCGCAGGGCTTCACCTAGGTTACGGCAGCCACAGACAAAGGGGATTTGGAAGTCTTTTTTGTTGATGTGGTTGACTTGGTCTGCTGGAGATAGGACTTCGGATTCATCGGCCATGTCTACACCAATGGCTTCCAAAATTTGTGCTTCGACAAAGTGACCAATACGAACCTTGGCCATAACGGGAATCTTTACGGCTTCCATAATTTCACAAATCATTTGTGGATCAGAAGACCGGCTAACGCCACCAGCAGCTCGGATGTCTGCAGGAACTCTTTCTAGGGCCATAACAGCTGCGGCTCCAGCTGCTTCAGCAATCTTTGCTTGTTCTACATTGATGACGTCCATGATGACGCCGCCCTTGAGACTTTCTGCCAAATTCTTGTTAAAACTTTTCATATACAATCCTCCCTAAAACTTTTTTAACTGTTTCTTAAGTTTAAGTTTAGGTTATTGCTGGTATGTTTGAAAGCTCCAATTTAAATGTTTTTTATGGTATCAGATGCTCTTTTTATTCCACACCCTTTAAGGCTTCCACCATATCTACTTTTTTGAGATAATTGTGGACTAAGACCATAACTAGGAAGGAAATAAAAAGGGTAATGGCTGCCGGAAGAAGGAAGTTCCACCAGGTCAAGACCGGATAGAGCATGGCATCGTCAGGAACCACTACTTGTAGGACACCCCAGTGGAGGAGTTTGCCCACAAAGGCTCCCAGGAAGATTCCAATAAAGGTCAGGGCCCAAGTTTCCCGGTAGACATAGGCTGTCACTTCCCGGGGGTAGAAACCCAAGACCTTGATGGTAGAAAGTTCCTGGATCCTCTCTTCAATATTGATATTGGTTAAATTGTAGAGGACCACCAGGGCCAGGGTCGCACTTAAAACCAGAATGACCCCTACCACTACATTTAAAGAACCCACTAAATTTTCCACCATGCCCTTGACCTGGTCAAAGCTAGCTATGGAAAGGACAGCCTTGTAGCCTTGGTAGTCTTGGATAAAGTCCTTTTTGCCTTGGGGACTTTGGTCCTTGAGAGAGACCAGGTAGCCATTGTCCCGATAGTCTTCTTCCATGACCTGGCTATAATAGTCCCCTGTCATATAGAGATAGTGGCCGGCATAGTTTTCCACCACTCCGGCAATACGAATTTTACGGTAGAGGCCTTCTTGGTCTTGGACCAGGAGGTCACTGCCCTTTTTCAAACCCTCTTCTCGGGCTAATTTTTCCGTTACCAGGCCCCCCCTGTCTGGCAGGGTCAGGCCTTGGCCCCGGGGTTTTCTCAAACGAATCAGGTCATTAAAGTCTTTTTCTTGGCTAGCAATCAGGCTAATGGTCCGGGTCCCTTGCTTTTTGGTTTCCATGGTCATGGTAGAAAGCTTCACTGGGACCTTGTTTTTAATTTGGGGGTCTTGGCCCAACCGGTCCATCATCTTGTCATAGGATTCTCTGGACAGGGCCCTTTCATGGATTAAAATCATGTCATAAGTGGCCAGGTCGTTAAATTGAATGTCTACAAGTTTAAAAACGGCTGAGTAAATTCCAAAACCCAGAACTAAAAGAGCCATACAACCCATAACCCCAGCCAGGGTCATGAGCATCCGCATCTTGTAGCGGAAGATATTTCTGGCTGTTACCTTTTGCAGGAAGGTCATCCGGGACCAAAGGGGCTTAAAGGATTCTAAGAAAATCCGGTTGCCCTTGGCCGGGGGCTTGGGCCTCATCAGGGAGGCTGCGGATTCCTTCAAGGACCTCTTGGTAATGATATAGGCCACAAGACCCGTACAGGCCAGGCCCACCAGGATACTGAAAAAGATGACCCAGCCATAGGCCTTGACTTCCAAGGGATAGACAATAGTCCCTGTGGAATAGGCATTGCCAATGAGGGGGGTGATAAAGAAGTTCCCTAAAAGGGCTCCGAAGACCCCTCCCACAATGGCCGCCAAGAGGCCGTAGAGGTAGAATTTTTTGGCAATTTGATTTTTCTCAAAGCCCAGGGCCTTGAGGGTCCCCATATAATTTCTGTGCTCTTCCACCATCCGGGTCATGGTCGTCAGGCTCACCAGCATGGAGAGGGCAAAGAAAAAGAGGGGGAAGAGTTTTACCAGGGCGTCCATACTATCGGCATAGCCCATATAGTTGAAAATCCCCGGGTTGGACAGGCGACTATAGATGGTGTACATGGGCCTCTTTAAGAGGGTCATAAGCTCTTTGGCATCCTTGATATCTAGTTCTGCCTGGTCAAAGTCTTTTTGAGCCTCTTGGGCCTTTTCATCATAGTCTTTTTGGCCTTTTCTTAGTTTGGCCCGGCCGGTATCTAGATCTTTTTTAGCTGCATTTAACCGGTCTTGGCCCTTTTGTTTTTCTTGGTCCAGGGTTTTTCTGGCTTGGTCTAGTTGGTCTCTGGCTCCCTGAACTTTTTCCAGGCCCTGGGCATATTGGATCTTGCCCTTTTCCAAGTCTCCCCGGCCTTGGTCTAGGTCTTTTTTGCCCTGGTCTAGTTTGACCCGGCCTTGGTCCAAGGATTCTTTGGCATCCTTCAAGGTCTTTTGAGAATCTTCCAACTTAGACTTGCCTTGGTCCAGTTGTCTTTGACCATCTTGGAGTTTTTTCCGACCTTGGTCTAGTTGGGCAAGACCTTGGTCCAACTGGTCTTTCGAAGCCTTGATCCGGCCCTTGTTGTATTCCAGCTCTTCCTTGCCCTGGTTGAGCTTCTTAAGACCTTCTTGGTAGAGGGCTTCTTTTTGATCCAGGGTCTTTTTCCCTTCCTGCCACTTTGCCCTTCCTTGGTCTAATTGTTTTTGCTGGTCGGCTATTTGCTTTTCATAGTTTGCCAGGGCCTGGTTGGCCAGGGCCAAAGCCTTTTGGGCTTGGTCCAGGGCCACTTGACCGGCTTGAATTTCCCCTTTTAACCGGGCAATTTCAGCTGGGTCCCCACCGGAAGCTTCCAGGGTAGCCAGCTGGCTTTTCTTGTCTGCCAAGGATTTTTCTAGGCCTTGGACAGCATTTTGGGCTGCATCTTTGGCCTTTTGGACCTGGCTTCGGCCCAGATCAATAGCGCCTTGGGCCTGGTCCATTTTTTCCTTTTCCTGAGCTAAGCTTTCCTTGCCCTGGTCTAAGGCTTGGCGGGCTTGCTTTAAAGATTCTTCATTTTTTTGGATTTCCCCTTGGGCTCCTTGGAGCTTTGCCAGGCCCTCTTGGTAGTCCCTTTGGCCTTGGGCCAGCTTGGCTTGGTTTTCTTCCAAGTCCTTCTTGCCTTGGATTAGACGGTCTTCTTCCGTCTTAATCCGGTCCAGGCCCTGGCGGTATTGTTCCAGACCCACAAGGTACTTGTCCCGCCCCGCCTGGTAGTCAGCTTCTTTTTCAGCCAGGATTTTTTCTGAATCCTTGAGTTTCTTTTCTCCATCATCCAACTTATTTTTATTGGCCAAGAGGTCTTTTTTCCCTTGGTCTAAGTCCTTTTGGCCTTTTTGAATTTTCCCTTGGCCTTTGGCGATTTCTTCCTTAAAGGTTTTTTTGCCTTTTTGGTAGTCTTTTTCTCCCTGGGCCAATTCTTGTCTAGCTGATGTTAACTTGTCTTGGGCAGCTTGAAGTTTATCCTTGCCGGATTGGAGGTCTTCTTCCCCCTCTTGGATTTGGTCTTGGGCATCCTCCTTCATGGCTTCCAAGCGGTCCTTGGGTCGTCGGCTAAAGAGGTCTTCTAGGTTTTGTCGCCCTGCCAGGACCAAGTTTCGGTAGTCCTTGGAGTTTGTCTTTAAGGACCGGGCTCCCTTGAGGCCAATCAAGGCATCTGTGGGATTATCCAGCTTAAAGTCATTGGGACTGACATAGGCAAAACCCTCCAGGGCCGTTCCATCTTCCTGGTTGCCCTTGTGGATGGTTTGCAGGTATTCAGCCGAATCCACCAGACCCACCAAGACAAAGTCGTCCCGGCCCATGGGCTTTTCTTCCTTGCCCAGGTCATACTTGTTTTTCACTTCCTTAAAGGAAATGGAGTCCCCGATTTTCATTTTTTTCTTGGCGGCATAATCCCGGTCCAAGGCCAATTCCCCAGATTGAGAGGGGAACCTTCCTTGAATCAAAAGGGGCTTGGCCCACTTTTGGGTCAAGGAAAGAATATGGATGGCATCATTGGTCCCCAAAACATCCCGGTTGACGCTGTAGCGAAATTCCACATCCTCCAAGTCCTCTAGCTGGGCAATCTGCTTGATGTCCTGGTCTTCTAGCCCCAAAGAGTTGGACAAAAAGAGGTCATACATCTGGGCTTGGTCCAGCTTTTTTTCCAGGTTAAACCGCATAAGGGGGCCGGTAGCTGCCAGGCCCACCAGGACCATGACACCCAAGCCCACCAGGAGGACAATAGAAATGAATCGAGGGAAATTTTTTTTAATTTCTCGAACTAAATCCTTGTTTAATGGTTTCATAGTTAACCTACCATTCTATTTCTTCAATATCCTTAGGATTTTCTTGAATTTCCACCCTCCGAACCTTGGAGTCGTTGATTTCAATCAAACGGTTGGCTATGGGAGCCAGGGCCGAGTTGTGGGTAATGACAATCACCGTGGTCTTTTCCCGGCGACAGGTTTCCTGGAGGAGTTTTAAGATATTCTTCCCAGTTTGGTAGTCCAGGGCCCCTGTTGGTTCATCACACAAGAGAAGGGCTGGATTTTTGGCCAAGGCCCGGGCAATGGCCACCCTTTGTTGCTCCCCACCTGACAGTTGAGAAGGGAAGTTGTTGAGCCGGTGGGAGAGGCCCACCTGGTCCAAGACCTCCTTGGGGTCCCGGCTGTCCTCCACGATTTGGATGGCTAACTCCACATTTTCCAGGGTGGTCAAGTTGGGAATGAGGTTGTAAAATTGAAAGACGAAACCAATCCGGTCCCGGCGGTAGCGGGTTAATTCCAGGTCATTATAACGGCAGATGTCCTCCCCTTGGACATAGATACTGCCAGAGGTGGCCTTGTCCATCCCGCCCAGGAGGTTCAAGAGAGTGGACTTCCCTGCCCCACTGGGGCCCAGGATGACGACAAACTCTCCCTCTTGGATTTCAAAATTCAGCCGGTCATTGGCTGTAACTATATTTTGACCCATTTGATATTGGCGAACTAGGTCTACAACTTTTATAAAGGACATGGCAGCCTCCCTTTAATAGGACATTTTTATCAAATAAAAAGTCCCTCTTTTACTCTTCTTATTTAGTTTATTATACCCAAAATTTGCCCCCATGACCAAGCCCATCTCCTATTTCTAAAGTCTTTTTGTCTAAATTTTCTCCATCTAGACTCATTTGGGAAAAAATATGGTATAATAGGGATAATTTGTAAGGAATTCAAAACTTTGAATTTGGAGGCTATGTTTTGCATATTAACTATGAAGTAACCCAGGACGACCTAATTGAATTTTATCTCTTCCACATGCAGTATGACCGACGGGCAATTCGGGCCCGGTTTTTGCAAGCCCTACTGGGCTGCTTTGTCATTGCGGTCATTACCTTTGGAGTCATCGCTTACTTTAAGCTGGATGCCATCAAGGGCTGGATTGTGGGCATCTTAATCATGATTGTATTTTTTGGACTTTACCAAGTCTTTTTCCGCATCATGATGCGGCAAAGGATTATTGCCCTTTTAAAAAAGAACCACCCCTACGACTCCTACGGAGCCAAGTCCATGACCTTTGAAAAAGACCACCTCATGGAAACCACTGGGGGCTTAAAAAGAAAACTCTTCTACAAGGATATTCTCCGGTCCATTGAAACCAAGGACTACTTTTACATCTATGAACAACCAGGCATCGCCTATACCATTCCCAAGCGTTGCCTATCCAACAAGGCTTCTGACGAAATTCGGAGCTACTTAAATATGACCGCTACCGAAGGAGGCAAGGACCCTCTAAAAGAAAGCCTAACGGATAGTCTTTTAAATAAACCCAAAGAAGAAAAGAAGTAACCAAATCGGTTACTTCTTTTTTTAAAAAAGGTAAAAGAAGAGTTGACATTTTCTTAAAGTTCCCGTATACTCAATAGAGAGTTTTGCTGTCGTAGCTCAGTCGGTAGAGCACTACATTGGTAATGTAGAGGTCACGGGTTCAAATCCCGTCGTCAGCTCCAGAAAAGAAAAAGGAAGTGGACCTTAAGGTCCACTTCCTTTTTATAAGTCCAAGGCCCATTAAGAGCCTTGGACTTTTTTTGTAATTTTTCAACTATTCGTTCCTATCTGACCGGATTTCCGCCATAAGGACCTGGCCTCCTAGTGGACTGGAAAAGGTCACTTGGATGGATTGAAGATGGGTCAGGTCCAGGGAACCGGCTCCGTCGGGAATTGGAAAGGATAGACTTTCAAAGCCGGACTTGTCTTCATAGTCTCCGGTAAAGTATTGGAATTTGGTCAGGGCCACCGGGGTCTGACCTTGGAGGCTTTGCTTGGGCCCCAGGACCAGGCTCTTTCCATTTCCATCCTTGACTTCCACCTGAACTTCCAAGGGGTCCTCACTTAGGTTCATCAGGTCCAGGTTCAAGGACTTAAGTCCACTCAGGTCTTTGTCTGGAAAGGTCATTTCATAGCTGGCCTTGGAGTTAAAAGCCAGCTCTAGTCCATGCTTGTCTACATAGGATCCTCCCCCAGTGTGGTTAAGTTCCACTTCCTTGAAGGACCGGGCCCCTTGGACCTGGTTTCGACCTCCAAGATTGTTGGTTAAAAGATGGTGGTCGTCTTCAAAGTGGATGAGGGTTTCTTCCCCTCCCTCTTCCTTTTTAATATAGTAGATAGCTTGGGGAAGTTGGTCTCTTGGCTGGTCATAAAAGGTCCTTGCTCCCTGGATGGAATCCTGTAAAAAGCCCAGGATGGCCTTGGCCACCAGGGCTTCCTGGTAGGACCTGGGCAGGAGGTCTTTTTCATTGTAGAAAAAGCCATCGGGCAGGACCTGGTCTCGCTGCCAGTTGCGGTTGGACCGGGCATGGTTCATATAGGCCACATAGATGGCCATTTTTTTCTTGTCAGGATCTTTAAGCTGGTTGTGGTTGTAGCCATCATCTCCCATAAAGTCTGTTACATCGGAGTCGTGGGACCCGTGGATGGTTAGGTAGTTGTAGTCTTCTATGCTGGGAAAGTGACCTGCCGGTGTGTATTGAGCACTGGTGGGGGACAGGGTGATGACTCCCTTAACAGACACAGGATAGGACAGGTCTATTTGTCCATTGTCAGGATAGACTTCTTGCTTGCTGAAATCGGCTGCCAGGTGGGCTGCTTCCCCTCCCCGACTGTGGCCCCCAAGATAGAGGTCGTCTTCCTTAAAGGCCTGGTAGAAAACAGATTGGGGATTTTTATTTTCCTTAAAGAGATAGAGGACATTTTCCAAGAGGAGGACGGCCCTGGCGTCATTTTCATTGCCAACCCCCTTGCCCAAAAAGCCATTTAGGGCATTTTCATCTACGCTGACGGTGGCAATCCCATGTTGGGCCAGATAGCGACCCAGGTAGTCGTAACCCAGGTGGCTTTGTTCTGTCATCCTATGGTTACCGTGGACAAAGAACAAGACCGGCGCCTCCTTGTTTTCCGGTAGGTAGACCTTGCCGGCCAAGGGAGCCCGGGCCAGGGAATAACCCCAATACCAATCTCTGATCTTTTTATTCCAACCATCATAGTAGACATACTTGGACAGGTTGACCCGGGGGGACTTGGCCCCATAGGTGTACTCCCTGGCCTTGGGAGCATGGATGGCATCCTTGCCCAAGACCAGGTCTTTTCTCTCAGAACTCATAAAACCCGGATAGAACAAAAAACCCAGCAAGCCAGCCTGGAGGACCAGGGCCAAGATTAAAAGGGAGACCTTCCAAGCCCTGGCCATCTTTGTGTCCAGGCAGCGTAAAAAAAAGAGCTGGATACAAAAGACCAGGGCCACCAGGCCATAGACCAAGGGATCCGATAAAAATCCATCGTCCTGGACAGCAAAAAGCCACTGGCTCAGGGCATAGATAAAGAGTCCCGGAGCCACAAGGTCCAAGAGCCGGGCATAGGGGCTCTTACGGAAAAGGTAAAGGGCCAGGCCATGGAGGCCTAGGACCAGGGCCAGACTAAGAATGAGGATGCCCCCGGTCCAAAAAAGACCTGGTATCCTGGAATCAATTTGATAGCCCAGGTTTTCCCCAATAAAATAAAGAGCTGCCAGAAAATAAAAGTAGGCCCGGCTTGTGAACTTGTCTAGGGCAAAGATTTTTTTGCCAATTCCTGATAATTTTCTCATTTTTCCCTCTTTTAAAAAAACGTCCAAATTCAATGGTCCTTGAATCTGGACGTTTTTTCATTCGTCTTCATTACCTATATCTTCCACCCGGTTAAAGGGCCGGTGGTTTTCCTTGTCTTTTTGGTAGGTCCTTTTGACCTCTTCCACAGAAAAAACTTCCCGACTGGCATTGTCGTCATGGAGGAGGACCTTGACCTGCCCCAAAAGAAGCTCCCGGTCTACTACCGTTCCCCTTCCCTGGTCTGTCTCTACAAGTTCTCCTATAAAGGGAGTTTTTTTCTGCATGCATTCATAGCCTTCTTGCTCATAGCGCAAGCAGCACATCAAGCGACCACAAATTCCAGATATCTTTGATGAGTTCAAGGACAGGTTTTGGTCCTTGGCCATCTTAATGGTTACCGGGTCAAACTTTTGTAAAAAACTAGAGCAGCAACAGCGGCGGCCACAAGATCCCAGGCCTCCTAAAAACTTGGCCTCGTCCCTGACGCCCACCTGTCTAAGCTCAATGCGTGTCCTATATATTCTTGCCAAATCTCTTACTAAATTTCTAAAATCTACCCGGCCGTCTGCTGTAAAGTAAAACAAGAGCTTACTCCGGTCATAGGTGTAGGCACTGTCGATAAGTTTCATGTCCAAATTGTTTTTTTCAACACATTCTGCGCAAACCTTCAAGGCCTCCCGGGCATCTTCTTTGTTTTTCGCATAAATGGCTAAATCCTCATCTGTGGCCTTCCTTAAAACTGCCTTAAGGTCCCCGACAATCTCCTCTTGAGAAATTTCCTGGTTCCCCGTAGCAATTGTTGCAAATTCTCTTCCCCAGCTCATTTCTACAATGACCTTATCTTTAGGGGATAAACTTAGTCCTTGAGAGGCAAAATTATAGATCTTTCCGGTTGGTTTAAACTGAACCCCAACAACATCGATCATAAATATTCCTCCTGTATTTTTATAAATAAGCCTTCCAGTACAAGTCGACTATTTCCATTTTTTTCAAGAAAAGTGAGACTTTCCTGAATGTCTTTAATGATAGTATAAAGCGATGAATTTTTCAAGGTCTCCCCCTGAATCAAAACCAACTTGTCCCGGTGGATTATAAGGTCTTGGTCTCCCAGGGTCTTGTAGACCAAGACATCCCGATAGTATTGGGTCATCAGGAGTAAAAAGTCCTTCAGGTAGGCTTTTTTATTCAACAGGTCCTCTGTTAAAACAAAGGGGAAGTCTCGGCTCTTCCGCTTAAAGTCTTGAATTTTTTGAAAAAATTCAGCCCTTAACTGGATCCAGTCCTCATCTTCCAAGTAGGCCAGGGCCTTCTCCAGGCAACCCCCAGACAGGCTTACGGCATCCTTTAAGGATTCCTTGGTCCCATAGCCCTGGTCCTTCAACCAGGCCAGGAGGTCTTCTTCCCTGACAGGATGGAGGGGGATGATCCGGGCCCTGGATACAATGGTGTCTAGGAGTTGGCCCTCATGGACAGCTGTTAAAAAAATCGCCACTTGGCTTTGGGGTTCTTCCAGGGTCTTCAAAAGAGCATTTTGCCCCTGGACTGTCAGCTGGTCCGCTTCCTGGATGAGAAAAACCTGGCGTCCTCCCAGGTAGGAAGTCTTTTGACTCTCCTCAATCAAGTCTACAATTTCCTGTTTTTTAATAGTCTCTTCTCCAGCACAAAGCTGGTGGAAGTCAGGATGGTTTCCTGATTCCACCTGGAGGTCACTTTGGTCTTTCTGGTCCCCAGCTAAGTAAATCTTGGCCAGGTCTTTAGCCAGACGGGCCTTCCCCACCCCCTGGGGTCCCGTAATCAAAAGACAGTGGGGTAGGGCTCCCTCTTCTTTTCGCCGGAGAAATTCCCGGACATAGTCTTCATGGCCAACAAAGACTGGGTCCATTAAAATTCCCGTCCTATGTCTCCAGCCATATAAAAGACATGGATTCCTTCCTTGTCCCCATCCAGGTCCTGGCTCAAATCTTCAAAAATTCCCTTTAACTGGTCCAGTCTATCTTCTTCAATTCCTAGAATGACTGTGGTGTTTCCCTGCTTTAAAAATCCTCCAGAAGAAGCCACCCGGGTAAACTGAATCTTTTTTTCCAAGCACCGGTCCATGAGTTGGTCCATGAGGGTATCCGGTACAATTGCAAGTATCATCTTCATCTTGGTCTCCTAGTAGCGAACATATTGGTCTACATCCAGGATAAAGACCGTAGCGCCACCTACCGTCACATTAACGGGGTAGGGAGCATAGGATTCTCCCGGCATGGTTACTGTTAAGAGGCTGGTGGCCACTTCTCTGGTCTTGCAGTTTTTTTCTATAATCTTTAAGAGGTCCTTGACCTGGTCCCCTTGGACCCCCATTAAGAGGGTGGTGTTGCCTGATTTTAAAAATCCTCCAGAAGAAGATAGCTTGGTAACTCGAAAGTTTGCCTTGGTTACTTCTTCAATGAGGATGCTGGCATCCTGGTCTTGTACAATTGCTATGACTAATTTATCCATTGACTTCCTCCAATATTTTTATACATTCTTGGTAAATTTCTTCTGGGTTTTTTCCTGCATCCAGAACATGGATGCCCTTGCTTTGGGCCAGGGCTTGGTAGCCCTCCTGGACCCTCTTAAAAAAGGCATCTCCGGCCAATTCCAACCGGTCTCCTCCCTGGTCAATCTTCCTTTGTAGGGTCTTTTGCCAGTCCACCTTTAAGTAAAAGGTTACATCGGGTCGGAAGGATCCTGTTGCAAATTCATTGATCTTTAAGACCTCCTGAGGGCCCAACTCCCTACCATATCCCTGGTAGGCCAGGCTGGATAGGATGTAGCGTTCACAAAGGACAATATAGCCCTCTTCCACAGCTGGCTTAATTTTTTTAAAGACATGCTCGGCCCTGGAGGCTGCATAGAGCAAGGCCTCAGTCCTGGGGTCCATTTCTTCCCCCTGCTTTCTTAAAATCATATCCCTAATTTCTTCCCCCAGGTCGGTACCTCCGGGTTCTCGGGTCAGGAGGACCTTGGCCCCCCTTTGGTCATAATAGTCTTTTAACTTCCCTGCCAGGGTGGACTTTCCAGACCCGTCCGATCCCTCCAGGACAATAAATTTTCCCTTCAATTAAATCACGTCCATTCTATGGTCTTGGTCAAGGCCTTCCAGCTGGATTCCCTGGTCCAGGTAGGCTTCGATTTGCCTTAACTGGTCCTCCCTAATTCTTTCCCCAGGAAAAATCAAGGGGATTCCCGGTGGGTAGGGAGTAATAAAGTCCAGGGACTCCAGGCCCAAAGTCTCCTTGTAGTGGAGGGTCCTTGCCCCCTCCTTCCGGCGGTTGATGGTTAATCTTTCCTCTCTCAAGGGAGGGTCTTGGGGCCAGGTCTTGTCCAGGGGCTGTCTTTTTTCAAAAGAGGCCAGGGCCCCTGCCAAGAGGTCCAAGTCTTCCGGGTCGTCAAAGGCCGTAACCACAGCTAAAACAAAACGCTGGTCATGCATTTCCATCCCCAGGCCATGGTCATAAAACAAGCTCTCATAAAGCTCCAATCCCCCATAGCCCGGCACTTCAATTAAAAGCTTAAAGGGGTCCTTGTCAGGAGCCTGGACCAGGCCAATCCCTCGGTTCTCTAAGTCTTTTCCCAAGGCTTCCAAGGGGCCCAAAAGGTCCTGGAGCCTTTGGCGGCCATAGCGGTCCATCCAGGCCACAGACTTTTCAATAGAGACCATCATGGGATAGGAGGGGGAGGTGGTGGTAAAGAGGTTGAGCCCCCTTTGGAGTTTTTTCTGGTCCAAGTCTGGACCTACGTGGAGCAAGGCTGTGGATGTCAAACCTGGTAGCATCTTGTGGACGGAATGGACCACAATGTCTGCCCCATGGGCCAGGGCTGAAGCTTCCGGTTTAAAAAAGGGAAAGTGGCCTCCATGGGCCTCATCTACCAAGACCCTTATGCCCCTTTCCCGGGCCAGGGCCATGATCTCCTTCATGGGAGCCAGGTAACCATAATAGGAGGGGGAGGTCACCACCAGGATGTTCAAGTCTCGGGTTTTTTCCAAGCTGTCCAGGGACAGGCTCTTAGCCAGGCCCTGGGGACTCCTATCTACATCCAAAAGACAAACCTCCAGGTCCAATAATTCACAGGCCTGGAAGACACTGCGGTGGGCATTTCTTTGGACCCCCACCCTCTGTCCCTTTTGGCTTAGGGCATAAAGGCCTGCATAGATGGCCATGGTGGACCCACCCAGGCCAAAGAAGCTTTTGTGAGCCCCATAAATTTTGGCAATTTTTTCCATGGAGTCTTTTAAAATCCCCTCTGCCTGGGCCAGGTTGTCGGTTCCAAAGGTTTCTGTGGTGTCCAGGGCAGCTAAATTTTTATATAGGACCTCCCACTTACCCTTGTGACCAGGAAAATGGAAGGAATGTTTTTCAAGATTTCGATAATGAATTAGGTCTTTTTCCAGTGACATGCTTGCTCCTTTCCCCTTTATTGTACCACGACAAGAAAAAAAGGTCATCTAAAGAAAAAGACTTCCCCCTAACTTGGGAGAAGTCTTTTAAATTTTATTTTTTCTTTTTGGCTTTGTAGGGCCTAGCCGATAAAAAGATTAGAGTAAAAAGTCCTAAAATCAAGCCCAGATAGTAGGTCAAAAGTCGGGTTAGAATCATCCAAAAAAAGGCCACATCTTCCGGAACATAGCCCTGGTAGACCCGGTAAAATACCCCTTCTGCCGCTCCAACACCCCCTGGCAGGGGCAGGCCTTCTGTAGCCACCACCAATTGAGATTGGAGGGCCAGAGACTTTAAAAAGTCCAGGGCCCGGTAGCCCAGGCTCCGGTAGACAAAATAGCTAATGGCATAGGAAAAAACCAGGAGCAGGATGTTCATCAAGAGGATGGGGAGTAATTTTTGAGGATTTTTCTTGAAATAGGCCCCATAGCTGGCATAGTCCTCCATAGATCTTTTGGCTGCATCCAGGTTGACCTTTTTTAAAAAGGGAACCTTCCAGGCCTTCATCTTCCTTAAAAAAGCCAAGACAAAGTGAGGAACCTTCTTTTGACTCACCATGACAGAGCCTTGGAAAAAGGCCAGAAAAACCTGGATTAAGATCCCGTAAACCATCAAAGCCTTCACCCTGGAAGGCAAATTGCTAAAGAGGTCCCGATAGGCTAGCTGGGCAAAAAGCCCCATAACCACCATGGCCAGGTGGTAGCTGGTGTTAAAAACCACCAGGCCCATCATGGAAGAGGCCAGGGGGATTTGATCCCGGTTCATATAATAGAGCTGGCCGGGTTGTCCAGCTGACCCTCCGGGAGAAATAGAGGAGAAAAAATAATCCACCAAGCTGTAGCCATAGGTCCTGGTCCAAGGAATCTTAAGACCTTGGATTTTAAAAATATAGTGGTAGTTCAAGGCCTCCATCAAGAGAAAGAGGAGGAAAGAAAGCCCTGCCAGGATTAAAAATCTCGGTAGCTGGACATGGGAAAAAACTGTAAAAAGGCTGGTCCCCCTAGGGGTTAAAAAATAAATGGTAGCCAGGGAGATCAGACTGGCTAAAAGTCCTTGGAAGATGGTTCTTTTTTTCATAGCCCCTTCCACCCCTCTAGGGGGGCCGGACTGGCGGCCAATTCCCTGTAAAGGTCTTTTACCAGCTGGGGGATCAAGAACTTAGATAGGGGGTTGGCCTTGCCCTTGGTCCCATCGTGGAGGACCAGGACATGGCCAGGACCACTGAGTTTGACCAGCCGGTCCAAGAGGGTTTTTTCTTCTTCCAATTCCCAATCTCCCACCAGGCCTGTCCAATGGACGATTTTTAATCCATGCTTCTTGCAAAAAACTAGGCTGGCCCAGGTATAGGCCCCATGGGGAGCCCGGTAGTAGTTTGGACAAATTCCTTCTTGTTTGAAAATTTGATAGGCCCTTTCCAGGTCCTTTTTTTGCTCCCAATAGGTCATCTTCAAGGGGTGCTTGTGGCTGTAGCCATGAAGGCCAATGCCATGGCCGTCTTCTTGGATTCTTTTCAAAGTCCCCCTTCTCTTGACCACTTCCTCTCCTAAGAGAAAGAAGCAGGCCTGGCAATGACAGGCCCTTAAAACATCCAAAAGCTGGTCTGTCACCTCTGAGGGGCCATCGTCGAAGGTCATTAGAGTTCCCTGGTGGTCCTGGCATATGAGCTTCCTGCGCCCTATGACCAAGGGGAGACCCCAGATAATAAAGACAAGTCCTCCAAGGAGTATAAAAATCAATAGTCCCTTTTCCATATTATGTCCTTTCTCTTAACTTAAATGATAGGCAGGGTAGATTTCTCCCGGATATTTTTCCCTGCCAGGTCCCTCCATAAAGGGAGTCCTGGGTCGACTATAGCTAGAAGCCACCAGGTCTACCAGGTCCGGCATCCCCGTAATCCGATTATTCCTCAAGTTGATTCGGTAGCCTAAAAGTTGCCTCCGAGTCAAGGGAGCCATAGTCTTTTTCAGGAGAAAGCCCCCCTGGATGGATTCTAGGTAACGGGCATTTCTGACTTCTTGAGACAGGTAGGGGCGGATGTAGCAAATGGGCACCTCCCAATAGAGGGCTTCTAGGATGCTCATACCACCAGGTTTTGTAATACATAGGTCTGCCCATTGGTAGTGCTTATCTAGGGAGGGCAAAAAGGGATAGGGACTTACATCTCTTAATTGCCAGGACTTGAGCTTGTGGTAAAGAGCCTTGTTCTTACCACAAAGGACCCGGATCTTGGCCCCTTGTCGGTCTCTTAAATCCTGGTAAAATTTCTTATTTTCAGGCAGTAGACCCAGGCCTCCTCCTGCCACTAGAATGTGGAGGGGACCCCGTCGGCTGGGATGTTGGACATATTGGCTGGGCCAACCATAGAGGTGGACCTTCTTGTCCTCAATCCCCAAACTCAACATACAGGACTTGGTATAGTCTGAAACCACCAGGTAGGCATCTGTACTTTCTTGGATCCAACCTTCATGGGGAGTAAAGTCCGTAATCATGGTGATAAGAGGGGTTTGGTCAAAGCAAGTTTTCTTGTAGTAGTTTAAGAGGTGGGCCGCAGCAGAATAGGTGGCCACATAGACATCTGCTCCCCGGTAGGAGTCCATAATTTGACAAAAACGGTCTCTAAGTGGGTCTAGAAAGTGATAGGAGAGGTTGTGAGAGCCTTCCCCTGTCACCATCCGGTTGAGATAACGAGCCTGTTTGGCCCAGGCTCCATAGGTCTTATAGATAAAATCTGCTTTTCCAGGGAACATTTCTTGAATGATGTCGACAATTTCCACGTCATGATTTTTCCAGGATTCCTTTAAGTACAAGGCCCCCTTCATATGGCCTGAACCAAAACGACAAGTAAAAATTTTAACCTTCATTTGCATTCCCTCCTTCCTTTTTTCTGACTCAAGTATAGCACAATTTTTAAGTGTTTTTTCTCTCTACATGGCATATTTACTTGCTTAGAACTAAATCTTAGACCTTTCTTATATATCTTAGAATCTTCTTAAAAAACAAATTTATTTTTCCCTTACGGAGATTTTCCATAAAAAAATAGGGGGTACCCCCTATTTTAAAAATCTTTTTGGTTCAAACGCTTCATGGATAAAAAATAACTTAGGCTCATAAATAGAAGACTCAAGGCCAAGATTGCAAGTAAGCTCAAGGGGATATTGTTCAAGGCCCTTTGAATCAAGCTCTTCATAGCTGGTTGAAAGAATCGACTAAGAGAGAGGATGGCAATCCACAGGACAAAGACCAGATAGCGACCAATCTGACTGCCAAAATAGATAAAAAAGACCAGTAAAAATCCACTGATAACCAGCAAGAAAGAGAAGTTTAGACCAGCCAGAAAAATTGACATACCACTTGCAAGATCTTGGGCCAAGGCAAGGTAGACAAGAGAGGCCAGGGCCGTAACCAAGGCCACAAAAGCACTGACAAAATACTTGCTCTTTAGGTAGAGCTCTTGGCCATGATTTACCAAAAGATAGTATTGGATATCATGAGATGTTTCATCATTGTAAAAGCTCATATTGATGTACATGATGGATATAAAACACCCTGCTAGGCTTATTAGGGTCAAGGGAGGAATTTCTTTATTAAAATATCCTAATATTCCCACAAAAATCAAAGCTCCTAGTAAAATACGTCTACTTAAATATAAGTCCCTACGGATCATAGCTTTCATTGGATCCCCCTTCCATGGATGGTATAGGTCATAATGTCTTCCAGGCTGGGCTTTTCATAGTCCCCGGACCAATCCTTTAAGTTGACCAGGACGGTGACCCCATAGGCAGATTCTTTTTTTCCTAAAACCTTCTCCTTGTCCAGGTCCCTATAGTCCTCCCAGGCCAGGGACACCAGGCCATGCTGGTCCAAGAGTTCGTCCTTGGCATCCAGGTAAAGGAGCTGGCCCTGGTGGATAAAACCAATATAGTCCGCCACCTTTTCCAGGTCCGACAGGATGTGGGAAGAAATCATCACGGTTTTCTTTTCGTCTTGGATAAAGTCCAGGAGGTCATCTAAAAAATCTTCCCGGACTAGGGGGTCCAGGCCTCCTGTGGGCTCATCTAAAATTAAAAGGTCTGAGTCCCGGCAAAGGGCCAGACAAAGCCCCAACTTCATCTGCATACCCCGGGACAGTTCCTTGACCCTTTTATCTGGGTCCAAGGCAAATCTTTGACAAAAGAGGCTAAACTTTTCCTCCTGCCAGCTTGGATAAAGGTCCTTGGCAATCCTCCCCACCTGGCTTATTTTTAAATTTTCTGCCAGGGGAAGTTCATCAAAGACCACAGCAATTTTTTCATACTGGCTATAGGTCTGGCGGTCCATCTTCTCCCCCAAGACTTCAATGGACCCCTGGTCAATTCTTTTGAGGCCCAAAAGGCACTTGATTAGGGTGGACTTGCCTGCTCCATTTTCTCCAATTAGGCCCACAATAACCCCCTGGGGGATTTCAGCCGAGATAGGCCCCAGGCGAAAGGAAGGATAGTCCTTCACCATATTTTTTAAGACAATACTAGTCATCATTTTCCTCCAATAAGTCCATGATCTCAAGCAAGTCCTGGTTTGACAGGCCCAGGCGTTTGCCATATTCCATGGCTGCCAGAAGGTGGTCTTCGCATTTTTTCCGGTTGAGTTCATTGACCAGGTCCATATTTTTGGCCGCCACAAAAGATCCCTTGCCTTGAACAGAGTGGATCAGGCCCTCCTGTTCCAAGACATCATAGGCTTTTTTTGTGGTTATGACAGAAATTCTTAATTCCTTGGCCAGGCTCCGGATGGAAGGAAGTTTTTCTCCTTCTTTTAAGGAAGAGTCCAGGATTTGCTTTTTAATTTGCTCTTTAATTTGTTCATAAATGGGTTGGTTACTAGAATTTTTTATAAGAATGTGCACGATTCAACCTCCTAGTGTATATATTGTATATAAACACTTAATACATGTCAAGTCCTTCTTTTTTTGGTATACTTAGTAAAAAGGAGGAATGATGATGAAGGCTTTACTTGTCTATAATGGGGGTTTGGGAAAAAACTATATCTTGTATGATGTGGTCCGAGACTTAATTGAAAGGGCCAGGGAATTTTCAATTGACTTAATCCCCAAAAGCAATGAAGAACTTTTGGTTTTGGAGTCCAGCCTGGGGGAGGAGGTTTTAAATTTAGACTTTGACCCAGCCTTTGTCTTGTTTTTGGACAAGGACCTGGACCTGGCCAGGGCCCTGGAAAATAAGGGTTATCCCCTTTTCAATTCCTCCCAGGCCATTGGCCTTTGTGACGATAAAAAAAAGACCTACCAGGTCCTCAGAGGTCTTCCTATGCCCAAGACGATTTTTTCTCCCCTCCTCTACCATGCCAAGGAAAATAGGGACTATTGTCGGGAGCTCTGGTCCCGGCTCAAGGCTCCCTTGATTTTAAAGGCTGCCCAGGGGTCTTTTGGAGAGCAGGTCAAACAAATTGAAAACTTGGAAGACCTGGTCCGGGAAACCAAAGCCATGTCCCCTACTTCCTACCTAGTCCAGGAGTGCATCCAAGAAAGTCTGGGGCGGGACATCCGGGTGGTCCTAGTAGGTGACCAAATTTTAGGGGCCATGGAAAGGACCAACCAAAAAGACTTTCGGTCCAATATCTATCTTGGAGGCCAAGGAAAAGAAATCCAGCTGACAGCTGACCAAGAGGCCCTGGCCCTGGAAGCCCACCGACGCTTGGGGTTAAACTTTTCCGGGGTAGACCTTTTAGTCTCCTCCCAGGGGCCCCTGGTTTGCGAAGTCAATAGCAACCTGTCCTACCTGGGCTTCCAAAAAGCCACATCTATTCCTGTGGGAAAATTTATCCTAGAAGAAATTTTAAGTCAACTTTAATTTTTTAAGCTTGCTTTGAAAAAAGACCCTGGAGCCTTCAAGTCCCTAAAAGGGATTTGCCGGACCGCCAGGGTCTTTTTTATTGTTTTCTTTTCTTATAGGCTTCTACCAGGCCTGTCTTCTTGACATTACCCAGGGGGTTTGCCCCTTCTTGCCTGGATAAGAGGTCGCCGGAGCCTGTCACAAAAAGCCCCTCCAAGCCACCTCCGTCATAATCTACCACCAGGATTTTTTTCGCCCCTTCTATGGAATCCAGGTCAGCCAGTTTTTTCCTAAGCCAAACTTTTTCTTGGAGGTCCAGGCCCCCTTCCAATTTTGCCCCCAGAGGAAGGTCCTGGAAGCAGCAGAGAAATTGGACTCCTCTTTGGATTAGGAGGTCTAAAAAGTCCCCCTCCGCTATTCCCTTATAGTTTTTCTTGTCCAAGTGGATGGCTGCCGTCACTGGCAATCCCTGGGACCAGATCCAGGCCAGGGCATCCAGATCCTCCAATTCTTTCCCAGGTTGGATTTCCACAAGAAAGTGGACATTGCCCAATTTTTTCATATAGGCTGCCAGGCCCCGGTCCAAACAAGTCCCTGGGATCCAAAGATAAAAAATACAGTCGTTATGTTTGCTGGCCAAGAGGATGATTTCCCTTTGCCTGGCCTCTAGGTCCAGGTCTCTTAAAAAATAAAAATAGATTCCCAAGTCCTTGCCTTGGGTCATCAGATTGTCCAGGTCCTGGTAGGTCAAGGTCCCCTGCCGATTTTGGATCTCAACCACCATAAAGGAAGCCGCCGGCAGGCCCAATTTTTCCTGCCATTCCTCCCGCCTCTTTTCCCCCTGGATGGCATGGTAGAAAAAAATATTTAAGAGGCTAGTTTTTAAAATATTTTCATGGATCCTGTCTAGGGCCTCCAGGACCATCTCCCTCCAGGGGTGGTTCCGATTCCGAGCCAGGCTTTCCCAGGTCTTTAAGTCTTCCAGGTCCAGGGCTTTGAAAGTCTTGGCAGTCTTTACCAGCTGGTCAATGGCCTTGTCCGGATCTTTTTTTAGGCTAGCCAGGGTGCGGTTAATAAAGGACCGGACTCCTGCCCGATTGGCTTTTTCAAAAATAGTCAATGAGTCTTCACCTGCTTTCCTTGGTCTATTGATAATTATTCTTAGTATTTGCCCTATTTTATCAAATCTTGGAAAAGTTCTCAATCTCTAAAAAAAAGACCTGAGCTTATAAACTCAAGTCCTTTTCTTCGTCAAAACAAGCCCAAACTGCAGCCGCCACCTTGGGGCCGGAATGGACTAAAACCACTGGGGACAGGGGGACCATTTGATAGTAGTCCGCCTGGGCTATTTCTTCTTTAAAGACTTCTTCCAGTTTGGCTTTTTCCTTTTCTCCCTGACCATAGAGGAGGGAGAGGTAGTATTTTTTCTCAGGATCTATAGATTTTTTCACTTCTTCAAGCAAATAGCGATAGGCTCTTTTTTCCCCGCGGATTTTCTCCCGGACCCCCATGAGGCCCTCTGAAAGTTCCACAATAGGTCGGATATTTAGGGCATTGGCTATGGCTCCTGTCCTTTTATTGATTCGTCCTCCCCGGATCAGGTTGTCCAGACTGCCAAAATAGGCTCGGACTTGGACACAATCTTGATCCTTCATCTCTTCTAAGCCCTGGCAAATTTCTTCAAAACTAAGCCCTCGTCTTTCCAGGTCCAGGGCCCGAACCAGGTAGGCTCCTTCTGCAAAGCTTACAGCATTGCTATCAAAGACATAGATGTTAAAGTCCTTTTTTTCCTGGGCATAGAGCTTTAAAAAATTATGGAAGGAAGAAAATTTATGGCCCATGGTAATGACTAGAACATTTTTAATCTCTCGCTCTTTTACCTTGTCTAGAATCTGGTCAAAGCGGTCCATAGAGCACACCGAACTGGTGGGAATTTCCTCTTTCATCTTTTCAAATAGGCTTTCCCGGTCGATACTTTCTCCCGTTATGTATTCTCCATCTGAAAAATTAATGGCAAAGGGCAGGGAATATACTTGATGTTTTTTTAAAATTTCCTCGTCGATATCACTGGCATGATCCACGATATAAGCAATGGAATGATTCATAACTTGTCCTTTCTTCTTTTAACAGCCTTATTACTATCATACGGTTTTTATCGTTTTTGTCAAGAAAGTGAATCTTTCCCAAAGGTTAAAAAAGAGTCTTCCCTTCCGGGTCAGACTCTTTTTCCTTTACTTATCTTCTTGGTCCTTGATTTCTGTTCCCCCTTCTTCCGGGGCGTTGGTATTTAAAATCTTCAGGGTGATATTTTTTTCTTTTACCAGGTCAATGGCATCTCTTTGGTAGACCTGGGCCCCCTGGTCAATAAGGTCTGTCAGTTCCTGGTAGTTCATAGAGGGAATCCTCTTGGCATCCTTGGAAAGGTTGGGGTCCTGGGTCATAATCCCACTGACATCGGTCCAGTTTTCATAGACCTCGCTTTGGAGGGCGCTGGCAATAATGGACCCGGTATAGTCAGATCCACCCCGCTTAAAAGTCCGGATGTCTCCTTCCGAGTTGGACCCGTAAAAGCCTGGCACTACAACCTTTTGCCCCTTGTGGATGGTCTTGACAATGGCCTTGTAGGTTTCCCCGTAGTCCAGCTGGTCTTGATTTTTTAACTTAATCAGGTCCTTGGCATCAATAAAGTCATAACCCAGGGCCTGGGCCAGAATCTTGGCATTTAAATATTCCCCCCGACTCAGGACAAAGTCCTTGGACTGGGTCCTATCCAGGTCTTGGAAGGTTTCGTCCAGGTCCTCTTTTAAGTCTTCTTCCAGGTCCAGGTCTCGGACGATTTCTTGGAATCGGTCTTGGACAGCAGCCAGGGCTTCTTGGGCCTCTCGGCTCTTGGCTGCCTGGTCCTTTCGGAAGCTTTCAATCATGACCTCCAAGTCTTGGGCTCTTTTTTTGCCTTCATAGTATTTTTCCAAGAGGTCGGTGACCTTTTGGTCGTCTTTTGACCTCTTACCTGGGGCTGAAACCACAATAATTTCCCGGTCTTCCTTGGCCTGGATAATATTTTTTACCTTGGAAAATTGACCGGCCGACGCCAGGCTGGATCCACCAAATTTGGCCACCTTAATCCCCTTGATTTTTTCTAATTGGTAGGGGGTTTCCTGGTAGACGCAATAGTTGAGCCAGTTGGAAAAGAAAAGAGACCCACTGGACCGCCAATTCATAATAATGTCCCCTTGGGGGTCGTCTTGGCGGTAGTAATTTTTGGGAATTTGGGTGGTCAGACCCTTGGCCAAGTCTCTTAAATATTCTTCATGGAGGGTTTCCTTGTCATACTCCCAGTGGCCAAAAGAAAAGACAAAACGGTGGTCCAGGGTGGTGGCCAGGCCAACCCCGGTATCTTCCCGGGAGGACAGGACTTGGATTTGGGGAATCTCCCTTAGGTCCTCTTCCTTGACATAGGTGTACCTGGATTGGGGAGCATAGAAGCTGTCATCAAAGCCCTTTAGGATGGGGTCTTCCTTTTTCTTTTCATACTGGTAGATACCAAAGATTTTTTCCTCCACCTCCTGCTTGGGAACCCCAAAATAATGGTAGAGGGCCGCCTGGGCTGACCAACAGATAAATAGGGTGGAAAAGACGTGTTCCCGGGCAAAGTCAAAGATGTTTTTCAATTCCTTCCAATAGATGATGTCTTGGTAGTCCATCCGCTCTACTGGAGCCCCGGTAATGATCATGGCGTCAAATTTTTGGTCCTTGATTTGGTCATAGGTCTTATAGAATTTTTTCAACCGGTCCTGGCTAGCATGGGTGGCCTGATAAGAATCCATCCGGACCAGGTCAATATTCATTTGCAGGGCTGAGTTAGAAAGCATCCGTAAAAGTTGCAACTCCGTTTCCTCTTTTTTGGGCATGAGGTTGACAATGAGGATTTTAATAGGTCGGATGTCTTGGTGGTTGGCCTGGTCCTGGGTCATGGTAAAGATATTTTCTTGGTTTAAGACATCCTGGTCAATGAGTTGGTCTGGTAAAATTAAGGGCATGGCCTGTCTCCTTTCTTAATTTTAAGCCCTAAGAGCCTGGTCTAGGTCTTCAATAATGTCTTGAGGGTCTTCAATTCCTACAGATAGACGGATGAGGTTTTTATCAATGCCGGCAGCTGCCAGGTCTTGGTCGCTGAGTTGCCTGTGGGTGGAGCTAGCTGGGTGGAGAGCATGGCTACGAACATCGGCCACATGGACCACCAGGCTGATAAAGTTTAAGTTATCGATGACTCGGGCTGCTTCTTCCCGTCCCCCCTTGACACCAAAGGACAGGACTCCACTACCGGCCTTTAGATATTTTTTGGCATTTTCATAGGAGGGGGAATCTTTTAAGAAGGGGTAGCGAACCCAATCCACTTTTTCATGGCCTTGTAAAAATTTGGCCACTTTCAGAGCATTTTCTGAATGTCTTTCCATTCTTAAAGCCAGGGTTTCAGCCCCCAGGTTGGTTAAAAAGGCATTAAAGGGACTTAAAGATGCTCCCAGGTCTCTTAGGTAGACTGCCCGGGCCCGGGTTAGGTAGGCCAAGGGGCCAAAGCTTTCTGTATAGGACAGACCATGGTAGGCAGGATCTTTTTCCGTTAGGAGGGGGGTCTTGCCTTGGGTCCAGTCGTAGTTGCCGCTGTCTACAATGATTCCTCCAATGCTGGTGGCATGGCCATCAATGTACTTGCTGGTGGAGTGGATAACCAGGTCGGCACCATAGTCAAAGGGCCGGCAAAGGACTGGAGTGGCAAAGGTATTGTCTACAATCAATGGAATTTGATGGCGGTGGGCAATGTCGGCTAGGCCTTGGATATCAATGACTTCTGCACTGGGATTGGAGATGGTTTCGGCATAGATGGCCTTGGTGTTTTCTTGGATGGCCTCTTCTACTCCAGCCAGGTCATCATAGTGGACAAAGCTGGTGGAAATCCCCATTCTCTTTAGGGTCGAGGCCAAAAGGGAGTGGATTCCCCCATAGATGTTGTTGGCCGATACAATATGGTCCCCAGCTTGGGCCAGGGTTAAAAAGGCAACGGTGGCTGCAGCTTGGCCGGAAGAAAGGGCCAGGGCGCCAATGCCCCCTTCCAGGGCAGCAATTTTCTTTTCCAAAACTTCCACCGTGGGATTGGACAAGCGGGAGTAAAAGTGTCCTGGAACCTTGAGGTCAAAAAGGTCTTGGACATCCTGGGTCTTGTCATATTTAAAGGTAATGGATTGGCTAATGGCCGGAATTCTCTCTTGGCCATTTTTAGGATCATATCCTGCTTGTACACATAGGCTTTCAATATTTTTTGTCTCTTTCATACTTTCCTCTTTTCTCTAATTTCTCAATAAAAAAAGCTTCCGTCCCAAAGGACGAAAGCATAAACTTCGTGTTACCACCTTAATTCATCCAGCTTTTGCAAGCTAGACCTCTTTAGGTACCATCATACCCTAGCCCTGTAACGGGAGCACCCGTAGCCGCCTAAAAACTTCAACAGCTCCAATAAAAAGACCATCTTCCCAAGTTCTTTCTTTGCTTCTTCCACCAAACGAAGCTCTCTGGAAAAGTCCAAACTCAGTACTCTTCTTTTTCTCTTGTTTAATATATATGGAATTATACAGGGGGATTTTCCCCTTGTCAAGATTTTTTTCCAAAAGAGGAAAATTTTTCCACATTATCTCCCTTTAAGGGGGAAAATCTTAATGGGGGTCCAAGCGGTCCTTGAGGTCTTTTAGGGACTCTAAGGTTTCTTCTTCCCAGGCATTGACCTTAGATTCCGACTTGAGCTGCCTCTTTCTCCGAACCAAGCCCTCCTTGGCATGGGCCACTTCCACTTCCAATTCCCGGGCAGAAATCCGCTTGCCTCCCCGGGATAGGATCATTTGCTGCTCCATGGAGTCACTGGTGGCCACCCGGACATTGCGGTGGCGACCAATCAGGGTCAGCTCTTGCTCAATATAGTGGTCGGCTGTTTGCATGGCCTTGGTAAAGACCACCTGGATCCCCTTGTAGTGAAATTCCTCCCCAGGATTTTTCTTGACCTTGTAGCCGTCAAAAACTAAAATCACCGCCTGGCCAGTATAGTGGGCATAGTCTACCAGGATATCCATGAGCTTTTTCCGGGCATTTTCAAAGTCTTCTTCCCTTTCCCTTTCAAAGATGGACCAGGCGTTTAAAATATTATAGCCATCTACAAATAAGTAGGCCCTTTTTTTGCGATAGTATGGCTTAACCCTCTTCATGGCGCTGTCTTGCAATGTCAAAGGCCAAGATTCCCGCTGAAACCGATACATTTAAAGAATCCAGGTTCCCATACATGGGAATGGATAAAATCCCGTCCAGGTGGGACTTGGTGGGGTCACTGAGGCCCTTACCCTCACTACCTAGAACCAGGCAGATTGGCCCCTTGGTATTTTGCTTGTAGTAGGCTTGGCCCCCCATGTCGGCCCCGTAGACCCAGATGTTTTCCTTTTTCAATTTCTCAATGGTTTGGTTGACATTGGTTACTTGGGCAATCTTTATATGGGCGCAGGCTCCGGCAGAGGTTTTAAAAACCGTAGCCGTAACCTTGGCTGACCGGTGCTTGGGAATCAAGACCCCATGGGCCCCGGCCAGGTAGGCCGTCCGGATAATGGCTCCCAGGTTTTGGGGGTCTTCCACCCCGTCTAAAAGGACTAGAAAGGGGTCTTCTCCCCTTTTACGAGTATAGGCCAAAATTTCCTCATAGGAAGAATAATTGTAGGGCTTAATTTGACAAACCACCCCCTGGTGGTTTTTTCCCCCTGCTAAATCGTCTAAAAAGGCCTTGTCCACCAGTTGGACAGGGAGCTTTTTCTCCCGGGCCAAGTCTTGAAATTTGGCCACATTCCCCTTGTTGTTTTTTAAGAGGTAGACCTTCTTGGCCATGGACTTTTCTATGGCTTCTTCGGCCGGTTTACGACCGAAAATTAAATCTTCTATCATTCTTGACCACCTAAAAAATATTCTCTAACTTCTTTGATCTTCCCACAGGTCATGGCCCCTTCAGGGCAGGGTCCTTGAAGGCAACCCGGTCCTGCCTTGGCAAAGATTTCTGGGTAGACCTTTTTGACCTCTAGAAGCATTTGCTTGGCCATCTCCCGGATCTCCCACTGGGCCCGGTTACAAGTTCTGAGAGAGAAAAAGTGCAGGAGGGTCCGGACATTCATGGTTAGGATGACCTTGGTTTCACAGGCATTGGGAAAGACGTAGCGGGCATCTTCAATGGCCTTTTTTTCAATGGCTCTTTTTTCCTTATCTGTTACCGGTCCCTTGGCCAATTCTTCCTGGACCAGGCTATCTACCAAGGCCTGGTAGTCCCTTTGGTCTCTCTCCATGGCCTGGATGAAAATTTCCCTGGCCTTGGGATTTTTTTCTATGGCCGGTGGCACCACATAGTCAAACTGGTCCAAACGGACATAGCGTTGGGACTGTTGGGAATAGCTGGCCAGCCTATGCCGGACCAGTTGGTGGGAGCAGGCTCTGGAAATCCCCTCTACATAAAAACTAAAGGAAACATGCTCCATGGGAGACATATGGCCCATGTCGGCCAACATCTTGACAAAGCGAGCTACTTCCTCTGGAGATAATTTTTCCTTGATTTCCTTTAAGCCTGCTTGAGAATAGCAAAGCTTGGCCCCTTGGGCAATTAATTGGTCCCCATGGGGGGTGTAGTTTAATAGTTCAACCTTCATTTTCTTCCCACATCCTTTGGAATAATTCTCTTAAACGGTTTTCTTGCCCTGTCAAATAGAGGTAGCCCCAGAGACTTTCAAAGCCTGTAGCCAGACGGTAGTCGTTCATGCTGGCATTCTTGGCCCGGGTCTTGGGGTGGGCATTGCGGCCCCGTCTTAGATAGTCTTTTTCCTGGTCAGTTAATAGGTCCTCAATCTTTTTAACCCCCTGGGCCTGGGCTTGGGCCTTGACCATGCCGGCACTTTTCCTGTGGAGCTGGGCCACCTTGGTCCGGGCGTCCAGGATATAGGACCGGACCATGATTTCATAGACAGCATCTCCCAGGTAGGCCAGGGTTAAAATGGGTATTTCCCTTAGGGCACTTTCTCCGTCTTTGGCCATATTTAGGCCAGGACTTAAATTCTCTTCCATTTTGTTCCATCTCGTGAATCTTCAATGGCAATGCCCATTTCCAAGAGTTGGTCTCTAAGGGCATCAGCCCGGGCAAAATCCTTGTTCTTTCTGGCTTCTTCTCTTTCCTTAATGAGCTTTAAGACCTCTTCTTCAGCCTGGTCTTCTTCCTTGTACAAGAGTCCCAAAACCTTGGCCAAGGATAGGTAGCTTTCTTGGGCCCCTTTCAAGCTTTCCAGGCCGATTTCTTCATTGATGCCTTGGTTGATTCGCTTGGACAGGTCAAAGAGCTTGGACAGGGCATCGGCTGTATTCATGTCATCTTCCATGGCCTGGCAAAATTCTTCTTTTAATCGCTGGATATCTTGGTCAAAGTCTGGGTCTGATCCTGGCTTAGCAGCCTTCAGGGCTCCTTCTAGGCGGTCCTTGGTGTTGTAGAGTCTTTCCAGGGCATTTTTATTTTGGTCCATGACTTCTTTGGAAAAGTTAATGGGGCTGCGGTAGTGGCTGGAAATTAAAAAGAGTCGGAGGACTTCCAGGTCATATTCCTTGGAAATATCCCGAACGGTAAAAAAATTCCCCTTGGACTTACTCATTTTTTCATGGTCTACGGTAATCATGCCGTTGTGGAGCCAAAAACGGGCAAAGTCTTGGCCATTGTGGGCTTCTGATTGGGCAATTTCATTTTCATGGTGGGGAAATTCCAGGTCTTCTCCTCCGGTGTGGATATCAATGGTCTTACCTAAAAGGGTTTTGGCCATTACAGAACATTCAATGTGCCAGCCAGGACGACCTTGGGACCAGGGACTTTCCCAGGCGGGTTCTCCTTCTTTTTTCTTCTTCCAAAGGGCAAAGTCGCCGGGATTTTTCTTCTTTTCATTGACATCAATCCGGGCCCCACTTTGGAGCTCATCCAAGTTTTTGCCGGAGAGCTTCCCATAGTCCTTGGCCTTGGTGATGTCAAAGTAAACATCCCCATCCAACTCATAGGCTGCCCCCTTGTCTACCAGGTCCTTGATAAAGTGGATGATTTCATCCATATACTCTGTGGCCCGGGGGTTGATGGTCTTGTATTCATACAGGTTGAGACCTTGGGCATCTTTTTTAAATTCTTCAATATAGCGTTCAGCAATTTCCTTGGCTTCCAGTCCCTCTTCATTGGCCTTCTTGATGATCTTGTCGTCAATATCCGTAAAGTTGACAACAAAGTCAACATCCCAGCCCTTGTAGATAAAATACCGTCTAAGGCTGTCAAAAACTACCATAGGCCGGGCATTTCCAACATGTATATAGTTATAAACTGTAGGTCCACAATTGTACATCCTTACATGCTTGTCTTGGAGGGGTTCAAATTCTTCTTTTTTTCTCGTTAGGGTGTTATATAATTTCATCCGATCCTCCCAAAATCTATGAATTCTTCCTATAAAAATATACTTGTAATCTCTTCTATTATACGAAAAAAGCCCTCTTGCTTCAAGAGAGCAAAAAAGAGCCCGACACCCTAGGATGTCAGGCTTTTCTTTATTTATCCAAGATAAACATCTTGATAGTCTTGGGTCTTATCTAATTTGTCCTTGGCATAAGAACAGGTTGCCCGAAGCTTAAAGCCGTCTTTACGGGCCTTTTCTACCAAGGCTTCCAGTAATTTTCCAGCCACACCTTGGCCCCTAAGTGAGGAGTCTACAATGGTATGGGTGATATTGACTTGGTCTTGGCCACAATCTTCATATTGGATAATGGCCTTGTAGTGGTCTTGGTCTGGACCTAGATAGATACAATTTTTTCCTTCTTTAAATTCCATATTTTCCTCCTTGTACTTTCTTATCTTACATTTTCTTTTTACCCCTTTTAAGGGGCTTTAAACATTAAGACAGGGCTTCGATGACCTTGGGGAGGGCTTGTTTTTTCCGGGAAAGGAGTTTTGGAATAATCTTTCCGCCAGTTTTCCAATTTTGACTAATATGGCTTTGGATGGTTTTTTTACATGGTCCTTCTACGATTAGGAGGGATTCTTCCTTTAAAATATCCGTCAACATAAAGACAAAGACATCTTCCTTGCTTTCTGCCAAGACGTCCAACATGGCCTTGGAAAAGTCTTTTTCCATGGACTTTCCAGCTTCCAGGTTCATGGTAAAGGCCTGGCCAATCCGGCATTGTTTCCCCTTGACCTGGAAGACCTTGACATCCCCCCGGACCAAGGACCCTATATCGCTTTTGGAAAAGCTGGTTCCAGCTTCAAAGAGCTCCATGGCATAGGCATGGAGGTCCAGGCCAGCAATTTTGGCCAGACGGCCTGCCAGGTATTCATCTTGCTGGGTAGAGGTTGGGGACCGAAATTCCAAGGTATCAGACAGGATGGCGCTTAGGAGAAGGCCGGCAATTTCTGGACTGGGGTCTAAGCCATATTCAAAGTAGAGCTTGCTAATGATGCTGGCTGTAGAGCCTACTGGTTCATTGCGGAAGAAGATGGGTTCATTGGACATGGGAGCAGCCACCCGGTGGTGGTCGATGATTTCTATGATTTCCGCCTCTTCAATGTCCTCTACACTTTGCTTGCTTTCATTGTGGTCCACCAAGATCAGCTTGGGCTTTTTATAGCGAAGGAGGTGAGCCCGGGCAAGAGACCCCACAACCCGGTCTTGGTCATCCAAAACGGGGTAGGCTCCAAAACGGGACTTGACTACTTCTTCTTGGACTTCGTCCAGGTCCTGGTCTAGGTAAAAGACCTTGAGGTTGGACTTGGAGGACTGGTAGCCTACAGGTACTGCCTGGGGCAAGAGTCGGGCAGTCATAAAAGTAGATAATGGTGTTCGGATTACCATGACATCAAGTTCTTTCGCCTTTTCTAAGATTCTCTTGGACGCCTTGGCATTCCGGGTTAAAATCATGATGCTGACCCGTCTGTCCAGGGCAGCTTCCTGGTATTCTTCCCGGTCTCCCACAATAACCACGTCGTTTTCTTTAATGGAGTTGGTTGAATTTTCTGGAGCATTGGCAAAAACCCGCATGGCCCCCCGGCGGTTAACCAGGTCCCCCTGGCCCACTAGAAGGGTCCCTCTGAGGACCTTCAGGATGTTTTTAATGGGCGTTTGGGCATCGTATAGGATTTCATCGGCCCAAACATCCCCATAGGACCGCCAAAGGTCTTGGAGGCTGACAATGCCAAAGAGCTTGTCCTCTTCTGTAATAAAAAGGGTGTGTCTTTGCTCGTCTTGGAGTAGGTTCACCGCTTCATACAGGGACATATTTTCATCTACACACAGGGCCTGGTCAAAGTTCAGGTCTTCTACCTGGGCCTTCATGGATTCCAGCAACTTGGGTGGCTGAAAACCAAAGCGGTCCAAGACATAGGTCGTTTCTTTATTTAAGCTACCCAAGCGGATTGGAAGATAGGTCCCCTTGGATGTTTGCCTTTTAAAGTCGGCATAGGCAATGGCACTGGCTATGGAATCTGTATCAGGATTCCTGTGGCCAGTAATATAGGTTGTTTCTTTCATAATTCCCCCTTAAAACTGACAAAAACAGAGACGGTTGCCTAAACAATCGTCTCCTTGCTTTTTATTTTTTATTCTTTAATGATGCTTGGATAAACCCGTTAAACAAGGGATGGATGTGGTTGGGTCTGGACTTAAATTCCGGATGGAATTGGCAGGCCAGGAAGAAGGGATGGTCCTTCAATTCCACAATTTCTACCAGGTCCAAGTCCTCGTGGATGCCTGAAAAAATCAAGCCCCCTTGTCTTAATTGTCCCCGAAAATCGTTGTTTAACTCATAGCGATGACGGTGGCGTTCCTCTACACTTTCTTGACCATAGAGGTCACGGGCCAGGCTTCCTTCCAACAAGTGGCAGGAATAATTCCCCAAGCGCAGGGTTCCCCCAACATTTTCCACAGAAACTTGACTTTCCATCAGGTCAATGACGGGATAGTTGGTGTCAGGATTTTGCTCAGAAGAAGAGGCATCCTTGAGGTTGCAAAGATGACGGGCAACATCCAAAACGGCAATTTGCATCCCCAGGCAGATTCCAAAATAGGGAATCTTGTTTTCTCGAGCATACTGGCTTGTTGCAATCATGCCCTCGATGCCCCGGTTGCCAAAACCTCCAGGAACAATGATGCCATCTAGGTCTTTTAGGTGTTTTTCTGGTCCGTCTTTTTCAATTTCTTCAGAATCAATCCATTGGATATGGACCTTGGCCCCATTTTCATAGCCTGCGTCCATCAAGGCTTGGGCCACAGACAGGTAGGCGTCGTGGAGTTGGACATACTTGCCCACCAGGCCAATGGTTAGGTCCTGGTCTGCCTTTTTAAACCGGTCCACCATATCCTTCCATTCGTGGTGGCGGCTTTCCTTGGCTTCTAGGTTTAACAGTCCCAGGATATAGTCATCCAACTTTTGCTTGTGGAAAATCAAGGGCACTTCATAGATTAAGTCCACATGCTCAGATTGGACTACCGCTTCTGGAGGTACGTCACAGAAGAGGGAAATCTTATTTCTCAAGGACTCATCAACATCCCCGTCAGACCGGGTAATGATGACATCCGCCTTAATTCCTTGACTCATCAATTGCTTGTAGGAGTGTTGGGTTGGCTTGGTCTTTAATTCATCAGACCCTGGAATTTGAGGAACCAGGACTGTATGGATAAAGGCCACATCCCCCTTGGGATGCTCGGAATGGACTTGCCGGATGGCTTCAATAAAGGGCAGGGACTCGATATCTCCCACGGTTCCCCCAATTTCTGTAATGACCACATCGGCACCGGATTCCTTGGCCGCCTTGGTAATGGCTCCCTTGATTTCATCCGTCACATGGGGAATGACTTGGACAGTCTTGCCGTCATAGTCTCCCCGGCGTTCTTTTTTAATAACCTTTAGATAAATCTTACCAGTGGTGATGCTGGCTCTTTTGGTTAATTCTTCATCGGTAAAGCGCTCATAGTGGCCCAGGTCCAGGTCTGTTTCTGCCCCGTCCTTGGTGACAAAAACTTCTCCATGTTGGTAGGGACTCATGGTTCCTGGGTCTACGTTTAAATAAGGGTCAAACTTTTGCATAAAGACGCTGAAGCCCCGGTCTTTCAGTAAGCGTCCAATACTGGCAGCGCTGATTCCCTTTCCAATTCCGGAAACAACACCTCCGGTTACAAAGATATACTTTGTCATTTTTTCCTCCTTACATGACCGAATTGAATAGGTCTTCATAACTTGGAAGAGACCAGTTTCCACGACTGATTTCTTCTTCTAAACCATCAGAAATTTCTCGAATTTTCTTTAACTCTTCTACAACTTGTCCTTGTAAATAGTCCGCCTTTTCATCGATACTGGTCAGCTTTTCACAGGTCTCTAATTGGGACTTTAGGACTTCTTTTTCTTGGTAGAGCCAGTCCAAACCAGCTGTTAGCTTTTCTAGATGACTAGTCAAGGCCTGACTGTCAACAAGCCTAAAAGCTTGGCTGACAAAGTTGATTTCTTCAATTACAGAGGGAATAAGGTCTTTTTGTAGGATGGACAAGAGAGTCCTGGCTTCCAGGCCGTGGACCTTGACCACTTCTTCCATGCAAACTTCATAGAGGGCATAGAGTTCTTCCTTGGTAAAGATCTTATGTTTGACAAAAAGTTCAATGCTCTTGTCGTCCTTGAGGGCCTTAACAGCTTCATAGAAGGTTCCATAGCAGGGCAGTCCCCGTCTTTGGGCTTCTTGCTTCCATTGGTCGGAATAGTTGTCCCCACTGTAAAGGATTCTTTGGTGGTTCTTAAGCTCTTCTCGAATTAATTGGTAGGTTTCTTTCTTTAGGCCCTGACCTTCAAGACCCTTGAGCCGGTCTACATAGCCTTCCAGGGTGTCTGCCATAGCTGTATTTAAGACGATATTGACATCGGCAGCACTGAGGGAGGACCCCAGCATTCTAAATTCAAACTTGTTGCCAGTAAAGGCAAAGGGGCTGGTCCGGTTCCGGTCAGACAGGTCCCGGGGTACATAGGCCAGGTTGTTGATCTTAATATCAGCTACATCCATCTTAGGCTTAAAGTCCCCTTCTTCAATGGACCTTAGGACTTCTTCCAGGTCTTCTCCCAAGAAGATGGAGATAATGGCTGGAGGAGCTTCTTGAGCCCCTAGGCGGGCGTCATTGCTAGGACTGGAGCTGGCCACCCTAAGTAGGGTTGCATACTTGTCGGCTGAAGCAATCATGGCCGTTAAAAAGACTAGGAAGAGGAGGTTTTCTTGAGGGTTGTCTCCTGGATCAAAGCAGTTTAGGCCGTAATTGGTGGCTAGGGAATAGTTGTTGTGCTTTCCAGACCCATTGACCCCCTTAAAGGGTTTTTCGTGGAGGATGCACTTTAAGCCGTGTTTTTTTGCGGTCTTTCGTAAAAGACTCATACAGAGGTGGTTGTTGTCAATGGTGACATTGGAGTTTTCAAACAAGACGGCAATTTCGAATTGGCAGGGTGCCGCTTCATTGTGTTCTGTCTTGGCATAAATTCCCAGTTTATAGAGCTCTGCATTGAGGTCGGCATAAAAGTCCATAACCCTCTTGGGAATGGATCCAAAATAGTGGTCATCCAGGTCTTGCCCCTTGGCAGGTTCAGCCCCTATCAGAGTACAATCGCAGTTGATGATGTCTGGCCTTTTTTGGGCCAATTTTTCATCCACTAGGAAAAATTCTTGTTCCAAACCAACCTTTGGGCGGACCCGGTAGGTTTTTTCATCCCGGGCAAAGAGGTTGGCAATTTCGGCTCCATAGTGGCCCACCAGGTTCATGGATTCCAGCAAGGGTCCCCGCTTGTCCAATCTTTCCCCCCGGTAGGAGACAAAGATGGATGGAATATAGAGGATATTGTCAATGATAAAGGAATTGGCTGTACAGTCCCAGTAGGTATAGCCCCGGGCTTCAAAAGTCGACCGCATGCCTCCACTGGGGAAACTGGATGCATCAGGCTCTCCCTTAATCAGTTCCTTGCCTGAAAAACGAATCATGGGTTCCAAATCATCGGTCCGGTCCATAAAGGATTCATGTTTTTTGGCCGTGGCTCCATTTAAGGGGAAGAACCAGTGGGCATAGTGGGTTGCTCCATTTTCAATGGCCCAGGTCTTCATGGCATGGGCAATGGCATCGGCCGTTTCCCGGTCCAGGTCTTGTTGGTTGCGGATGGCATTTTTCCACTTTAAGTAGATGGGATAGGGTAGCCTTTCCTTCATCTTTTGCTTGTTAAATGTCATTTTTGCAAAATCATGTAACGAATTTTCGATCATAGTCCCTCCTAGCATATTCCCTCCTAGCAAAACAAAAAATTGGTCCTTTCTAGACAAAGAACCAATATAAAAAACTCTATTAAGGTGTTTTCTTTTATAATACAGAAAAAGTCCCCTCTTGTCAATAATCTTAAAAAATTTAACCAAGCCATAAAGCCCATCCTATCCCCCTTTGGGAGATTTTTACGAAAAAATTTTTCAATAAAATCGTCCATTGGGGGATTCCTTTAAATAGATACCACTGTCCCGGATGCAGAGGCAGTAGTCGTAGTGGCCACTTTCAAGCTCCTTGAAAAAGTCCTCCTTCTTGCCATAGCGGAAGTCAAAGCTGGTCATCTGGCTTAGATAGGGGGCCAGGATACTTTCCAGACCATTGGTATAGGAATCACCATAGACCAGGACCTTGAGACCTCCTGGCCGGTCTGTCTTTAAAACAGAATAGGCCTGGTCTCCTCCCATGTAGATTCCATAGTCCACTGTGGCTTTTTCAGGATTTAGCTCCAAGACCTGGCCAGGGCCTGCCGGGGTTTCCAGTTGGTAGGTCCAGGGCTTTTTATAACGATAGTAGGTCAAGCTTTCCTTAGGGCCCAATCCTGGTACCTTACGACTCCTGGACCCTACAAAGGGCCGGGGGTCCCTTACTTCTTCAAAATCTTCCTGGATTTTTTGGCCATAGGGGCTGGCCATCTTCTTTAAAATTTCTTGGCCTTCTAAAAGCAGACCCCGGTTGGAACAGTGGTGGTCGCTTTTTAAGTAGTAGGCTTCCGGGTCTTGGGCCAAGAGGTCCCGCAAAAACAAGGCCTCCACCCCGGCTTGGTCCAAGGCTTCCTTCAAGGCTTCCTCCCCCTGGGCCAGGTAGCCGGTGTCTTCCATGTAGGATGGAAATTTGGAGGAAAAAATATCCGTCTGGTTGGGAATTCCTACAAAGAGAAAATGGGTCCCGTACTTTTGACAGTCCCCCTGGAGTTTTTGATAAAAACGAGCCATATCCTGAGCAGACAGGTCCGGCCGTAGGGAGTCTGTGTCCATGCCATCTAGATAGGGAAGTTGGACAGGCCCCTGCCAATAGACATTGTTGACCACAGGCCTCCTTAGGATTTTCCCCTGGAAGATGGTCTTAAGCTGGATTAGGTCTTGCCGCCAGGGGTTGACATCTTGGATGTAGTCATTGACCTGGTTAAAATAGTCTCCGGACCCCAGTCCCTCCAAGGTCATTTGGGGTTTATCCATGGTGGACCTGTTTTCAGAAAACAAGGGCCCATGGTAGGGGCTTGTTTGAAAGAAAATTCCCAAGCCCAGGCAGAGGGCCAGGGATATAAGAATTAAAACTTTTTTTAAAAGCTTCATGGGTCCTCCTAAAAACGAAAATAGATAAAGGGGTTAAAACCCCCGGTCAACATGTAGACCAGGGCTAAAAGAAAGATGATAAAGAGGCCAAGGCCAGCCAAGAGACCAAAGGCTTGGTTCCTTTCCGTCCTGGCAAAGGTCCACTTTTCCAGGGGCGTGGAAAAGAGAATGGCCAGGCAAAAAGTCAGGCCGTAGTTGACTAGGATATAGGCATCCGTCGAGGATAGCAAGGACCTCCAAGTCCAGGCAACCCTCCCCTCCAGGTAGGGATGGCCTAAGAGGGACCGAACTAGGTTGGCCAGGACTGTCAGGTCTTCACAACGGAAGATGACCCAGCCAAAAAAGATAAAGCATAGGGTCAAGATATGGCTTAGGGCCTTGGGTCCCCAGGACTTTAAGAAAAATTTTTCCACCATCAAGAGGAAGAAATAATAGAGTCCCCAAAGAATATAATTCCAATAGGCCCCGTGCCAGAGGCCCGTTAAAAACCAAACCACAAAGAGGTTGAAGATTTGCCTTAAAAGCCCCTTCCTATTCCCACCCAGGGGGATGTAGACGTAGTCTCGAAACCAGCTGGACAGGGAAATATGCCAGCGTCGCCAAAATTCAGTAATGGACCGGCTGATATAGGGAAAGTTGAAATTTTCTAAAAAGTGGAAGCCGAAAATCCGGCCCAGACCAATGGCCATGTCGGAATAGCCTGAAAAGTCATAGTAGATTTGAAAACTATAGCTGACCATGGCCAAAAGAAAACCCACCGGGTCCGTCTTCCCAGCCAGGTCGTCAAAATAGTAGTTGGCCACCAGGGCCATTTGGTTGGCCAGAAGGATTTTCTTGGAAAAGCCCAGCATAAAGCGCATAAGGCCATAGTAGGCATCCTCCCAAGAATGGGTCCGGTCCTTAATCTCCAAGGCCACCGTCTCGTAGCGGACAATGGGTCCTGCAATGAGTTGGGGAAACAAGCTTATGTAGAGGGCCACATCCAGGGGATTTTTTTGAACTGGGGCCTCCCGGCGGTAGATGTCAATAGTATAGGACATGGCTTGGAAGGTGAAAAAAGAGATCCCAATGGGCATCAGGATGTCCCGGTAGGGGAGGTCCCAGGCAAAGAGGCCATTGAGGTTGGCCAGGGTAAAATTATAGTACTTAAAATAAAACAAGGGTAGGAGGTTTAAAAAGATACAAAGACCCAAGTAAAACTTCCTGGTTCTTGGTCTTTCTTCTCGGTGGATGGCCAGGGCAAATCCATAGTTCATCAAAATGGAATAGACCATGACCCAGAGGTGGACCCCCGCTCCGGCAAAGTAAAAAAATAGGCTGGCCAAGACCAGGACCATATTTCTTAGGGATAATTTTTTCAGGGAAAAATAGGCAAGACAAACCAGGGGTAAAAAATAAAATAAAAAAATTGAACTTGAAAAAACCATGTCTCTGCCCCCTTCTTATTCATTTATCCTACCATAACTTTCTTGGATTTTCTATGGTATCTTTGGCCAAAATGGGGTAAAACTATAGAGAGGTGAAAAGAATGTTATTTGTTCAATTTATACAAGATAGTGTCCAAAAAGAAATTGGCCTAGTTAGAGACCAAGGCCAATTAGAGGCCCTCATCCAAGCCATCGAAGAAGTCTGTCCCTTGGAAAACCTAGAAGGAGACTACTTTATCCATAAAAAAGACCTACCCGACTATGGAGAAATCCACTTCCATGGCCACAAGATCCCCTTGAGCCGGTTTGAATTTCCCCTGGAAGATGATATCTACATCCAAGGCCAGCTTTTGAGAGATTTAAGCCAAGAAGGCCAAGGCTATGGTGACTCCTACCTGGTTATTGAAAACTACGCCATCCCATCAGGAGAAGTCCAAGCCTATATCCGAGACCGGGAGGCCGCCTACCAAAGAGTCAAATCCGCCCTGGAAGACCGAGGCTTTCAAGTTTCTCGCTCTCTCCAAGGGTCTGAAGATGGAGAGGCCATCGTCCTGGAAAAAGACGGCTGCCAGAAATGGTATTTTGCCGCCCTGGACCCAGGCTTTGTAGCTGACCTTCCCAAGGATGAAAAAGACTTCCAAGCCATGGTGGACGATTATTTACAAGATTAAAAAAGATTGATTTAATTATAAAAAAGAAAGGAGATCCTATGATTCTCGAATCCCTACAAACCCGTCGTAGCCGTTACCAACTCAACAAGGACCTACCCCTATCCCAAGACCAGGTCATCTACCTCCTAGAAGACCTCTTGGAACTGGTTCCCGATGCCTTTAATATGAAAAGCTCCAAGGTCCTTTTGGCCTTTGACCAAAGCCATGACCAACTTTGGGACCAAGTCGCTGCTTCCTTTAATGGCAAGGTTCCCCAAGACAAAATCGACAGCTTTAAAGCCGCAGCTGGCACCATTCTCTTCTTTATCGACCAAGATACCGTCAACCAGATGAAAAAAGACCAGCCCATCTATGCCCACAATATGGATGACTGGGCCCAACAAGCCAGCGGTATGTTGCAAATCAGTGTTTGGACCGCCCTGGCCGAATTAGGTGTGGGAGCCAATATCCAACACTACAACCCCCTCATTGACCAGGATATTAAAAAACTCTTTCAAGTCCCCGATTCCTACCAACTTGTAGCTCAAATGCCCTTTGGTGGCATTGTAGAGGAACCCCCAGCCAAGGAAAAAGACTATCCCTTTAACCGGATTCAAATCTTCTATTAAAGTTCAAGCTAAAAGAAAAGGCCCATCCTTTCGGATGGACCTTTTTTATTTCCCCAACTTAAAAGAGGGGCAATAGGTAGAGATAGTAGACCACTCCCAAGACTCCTGCCCCCACCAGGACCAGGATGGGGTGGATCTTTAATTTCACCACAGCAAAAAGGGCCAGGAGAAAAAAGACCAGGTTGTGGATTCCTGTAATGGAAATTTTCCCAATGGAAAAACAGGCGGCTGCAATGATACCAATGACTGTCGGCCGGATCCCTGCCAGGGCCAAGTTTAGATTCTCACTATCTTTAAATTTTTGAAAGTAGTGGGAAACAAGTAGGGCCAAGACAAAGGGAATCAAGACCACACAAAGGGTCAAGAGGATCCCCATACCGGGGCCGTAGAGTTTAAAGCCCACATAAGTCGATGAATTGACGGCAATAGGACCTGGGGTCATCTCCGCCACAGCCACAATATTGACAAATTCCTTGGCCTCAATCCACTGGTTCACTTCCACCACTTCTTTTTGGATCAAGGCCAAAACGGCATAGCCTCCCCCAAAGGAAAAGGCGCCAATCTTGATAAAAGTTAGGATTACATGTAAAAATACAGCCATCATTTCCTCCAAATCACATCTTAAATGCTCTTTTTATAGTTTTTCTCTTACAAAAATTCCAAACAAGGCGCCAGCCACAATAACAAAAATAGGGTGGACATCCAAGACGCTAATGGCAAGAAAGGCCAGAACCATTAAGAGCCAATTGTATTTTTCCCTCAACTTAACTGACTTACCCAGCTTAAAAACCGAATAGAGAATCAAGGCCACCACAGCTGGCCGGATTCCTTCAAAGAGGGCTTGGGCTATGGGGGAATCAGTAAAATGCTCAAAGGCACTGGCTATCAGGAGAATAATCAAGATAGAAGGACTGATGGCTCCCAGCATGGCAGCCAGAGCCCCCTTAAAGCCCATAATATGGTAGCCTACAAAGGTCGCCGTATTGGTAGCCAGGGGTCCTGGGATGGAATTAGTCAGGGCTACGGAATTTAAAAATTCTTCATCACTCATCCAGCCGTGGTTGTTTACCACCTCATCCTGGATAATGGGCAACATAGCATAGCCTCCCCCAATGGTAAAGGCTCCAATCTTAAAGAAAACAAAAAATAAATGGGCTAATTTTTTCACCGGCAACCTCCTAATCATTTCCTACTTCTATACTAAGCCTTATTTTTAGAATCTGCAAACTTATTTCTAGGAAAGTTTAGCTGGACCAACTTGGGTCTTTTGAAAATTAAGAATGCCTGTTCCTTCTTTTTTTATTTTCTTTTCCTAGCCTTTACAAAAAGCATAGATTAGCTATAAACAATTGTTCTGTCTATTTTCAGCCATTTTAGAAAAATTTAAGCTTTTGGGAATAAAAAAATGTGGATAAGTTGGTATTTTTTCTAAAATATCCACACTTATCCACTCTATCCACAATTTTATTCACATTCTAAACCTGCATTTTTGAGTTTTCCCCAATTTTATCCACATTATCCACAATCACTGAACGGGTGTTTCTGTGGATAGGATTCCCAGACTGGGGTCGGCATAGAGGGATTGGCCCCTATGGTTTTGGTAGGTATAGTAGGCGGCACTGGCAATCATGGCTCCATTGTCGGTACAAAGGATTTTGGGAGGATAGTAGAGCTTGTAGTCCGTCCCCTGGAAGGCTTCTTGGAAGCGGCTTCGCAGGGCAGAATTGGCTGCAACTCCTCCGGATAGGACCAGGGTCTTCATCTTCTTATCTTTTAAAAGTCGGAGGGACTTTTCCACCAAGACATCCAAAACAGCATCTTGGAAGGAGGCACAAATATCTTCAACGATGATTTCTTCTCCCCTTTGCTTGGCCTGGTTGAGATAGTTCATAACAGCTGTCTTTAGGCCGGAAAAGGAAAAGTCATAGGAGTCTTTTTCCAGCATGACCCGGGGAAAAATATCCCGGCTCTTACCCTTTTTGGCCAGCTGGTCCACAATAGGGCCTCCAGGATAGCCAATTCCCAAGGCCCGGGCTACCTTGTCAAAGGCCTCTCCAGCTGCATCATCTCTTGTTTGCCCCAGGACTTCAAAGTCCAAATAGTCCTTGACCTCTAAAAAATAGGTATGGCCTCCAGAAATGACCAGGCTGATAAAGGGAGGTTCCAGGTCCGGATGGGCCAGGTAGTTGGCACAGACATGGCCGTGCATGTGGTTGACTCCCACAATTTCCTTGCCACTGGCCAGGGCAAAGGCCTTGGCTGCTGACAGGCCCACCAAGAGGGCCCCAATAAGGCCTGGTCCCCGGGTAACCCCTACCAGGTCAATATCTTGAAAGGAAAGTCCCGCTTCTGCAAAGGCCTGGTCAATCACCAGGTTAATGGCCTCTACATGCTTGCGGGAGGCAATTTCCGGCACCACGCCTCCATAGAGTTTGTGGGTATCAATTTGGGTGGAAATAACATTGCTTAAAATTTTTCGACCGTCTTCCACAATGGCCACAGATGTTTCATCACAAGATGATTCAATTCCTAAGACTCGCATAGGTCCTCCTTCCATAAAATATAGGCATCTTCATGGTTGTCGCCATAGTAATTTTTTCTCCGTCCCTTGATTTCAAAACCATAGAGGTCATAAAGACCCAGGGCCGGTTTGTTGGAGGGTCTTACCTCCAGGGTCATGGCCCTTAAGCCCCGGTCCTTGGCTGCCTGGATCATGGCCTCCATCAGGGTCTTACCATGGCCTTGTCCCCTGTATTCCTTGGCTACAGCCAGGTTTAAAATATGGCCCTCATCCACCAGGACCATAAAGGCTCCATAGGCTAGCAAGTCCCCATCTTTCTCTAAAACCACATAGTGGGACAGGGGATTTTCCAGGTCCAGGGCCAGGGATTCCTTGGACCAGGGACTGGCAAAACTTTCCACTTCAATGGCATAAATTCCCTCTAGGTCCCTGGGACCTCCCTGCCTAATGTCCATTTTGTCTTTCCCTTTCTGCCTGGGAGGGTCGGATGTAGTTGGGAAGAATTTGCCGGTAGTCCAGGTCTTGTCCTTGACTGGCCATCTGTCTTCCCACTAGGCAAAGAGAGGACCCCCTAAGAGACTGGTCTCTTTGGCTGGCTAAGCTAAAACCCTCTTGGGCAAGACGGTCCCGGTAGACCTCCAGGCCCTCTCCACAGAGGATGGTTTCCTTGGGTAGGTCCTTGATCCAGTCCTCCAGGTCCACCAGGCAGTCCTCCTTCAGGCAAGAAACCTGGTTATTTTCAACCTGGTAAAGGCCCGTATAGACCCGGCCCCGTCTAGCATCCACGATTGGAGCCACCAGACCTTGGAATTGACTGGCTAAGGCTGCCAGAGAAGACACCCCAATAGCATCTTTTTTTAAGACCTGGGCCAGGGTCCGGATGGTGGTAACTCCAATCCGGATTCCTGTAAAGGACCCAGGACCCCGACCTGCCACCAAGAGGTCCAGGTCTTCCAGTTTTAAATTTTGTACCCTTAAGAGGGTTTCCAGCAAGTCCATCAAGCGTTCCGAATGACTAATCCGGCCATAGACCTGCACTTCTCCCAAGATTTTATCGTCTTGGCTAATGGCGATGGAGGTCGTCATTGTCGATGTATCAATCCCCAATATCTTCATTTTTTAGCCTTTCTATAATCGTGTCCTCACCCTCTTGACTCAGGGTAAATCTTCTTTGGTCTGGCCCCTCCTCTTGGATTTGAATTTTAAGAGGATGAGCCGGCAGGACTGGGTAAAAGTCCTTGGGCCACTCTACAACACAGACCCCTGCCCCGTAAAAGTAGTCGTCAAAACCCAAAAAATCCAGCTCATCCGGGTCTTCCAAGCGGAAGAGGTCAAAATGGTAGAGGGGAAGGCGACCTTGGTAGGTCCGAACCAGGGTAAAGGTGGGACTGGTTACCAGGTCTTGAACCCCCAGAGCCTGGGCCAGGGCCTTGGTAAAGGTGGTTTTCCCAGCCCCCATGCCTCCTTCCAGGCAAATCATATCCCCGGCCTTTAAAACCCCTGCTAGACTTTGGGCCAGGGCCTTGGTATCTTCTAAACTCTTGGCCAAATAGTCCCAAGAGAAAAGACGGGGAGTCCCGTCTTCAAAATTGTTCATCATGAATTTTTGACTCCTTTTCTCCTTAAGAAAATCTCCAGCCCCAGGTCCATCTTCCAAAAGCAAATCTTCAGCTGTCCACCTGGTCCAAAGCTCTTCACTCTAGGTCTGGATCCAAAAGGGCAATACAGTTTACAGCCGGACTTTCATAGGGGTGGATCATCCGGATGATATGTAAAACGTCCTCTAGATTTTCTTTTTGGACCACAAATTCCATCTTAATCTCGTCCACTTCCGTTACCAGGCCAATTTCCCCTTCAAAGGGTCGGGCCCCTTCCAAAGGACGCCAGTGGCCCTTTACCAAAGTAGTAGAAAAGGCATAGTCGTAGCAGCCCTCTTGTAGATAGTCATGGCTGTTTAACTCATTAGCCAAGCTCGTTACATAGTCTTTTGGAATATAGACTTCAACTTTTACTTGCATCCCTTCACCTCTTTTTCTTATATATAGTCATTATAACCAAATTTACTAGGTCTTTCAATAAGACAAGTAAATTGTTTAAGGGACATGCTTCCTGGGCATATATAAAATAGATAGTTGACAATTAAAGGAGGTCAATATGATTTTAGATTTAATTATAAAACTCATTGTTGCCGGTTTGGCAGTTTTAGTTTCATCCTGGCTGACTCCAGGCATGAGTGTTTCTGGCTATAAAACCGCTATTGTCGTGGCTGTGGTCATTGGGATTTTAGACTTTGCCCTGGGACGGATTTTTGGAGAAAAGGCTGCTCCCTCTGGACAAGGAGCCAAGGGTTTTGTCCTGGCTGCCTTGATTTTATTCCTTGCCGGAAAAATTGTAGACGGTTTTTCCGTAGGCATCTTGGGAGCCTTAATTGGCGCCTTGATTATGGGCCTTGTGGATGGTTTCTTAGGATCCAAAATTTTTCCCAAGGATTAATTTGTGAATAAGTAGAAAGACCGAGTTGGAAAACCAACCCGGTCTTTTTTTATTCAATATGGACGCCGTTTTTCTTGAAAAAGTCCTTGCGGATTTGGCTACCTGTCTTAGTGGCAGCCAGACCACCTGTCCCTGTTTCTCTCAGAGATTCCACCATAGCATCCCCTACTTCCTTCATGGCCTGGGCCACTTCCTCAAAGGGGACAACAGACCTGGTCCCGGCTAGGGCCATGTCTGCACTAATTAGGGCATTCATCAGTCCACTGGCATTACGGAAGGTACAGGGGTATTCCACCAGGCCTGCAATGGGGTCACAAACTAGACCCAGGACATTGACCAGGGCAATGGCTGCTGCCTGGAAGACCTGGTCCAGGCTCCCCTTCTTTAAATAAACCAGACAACCCGCTGCCATGGCTGCTGCTGATCCACATTCTGCCTGGCAGCCTCCTTCAGCCCCGGCAAAGGTAGCATAGTAGCCAATGATTTGCCCAAGGCCCACACTGACCAAAAGTCCTTGCACCAGGTCTTCCCGGTCTAGGTCCTCCTTGGCCTTGATATACATAAGAGCCGACGGCAAAATCCCAGCAGACCCAGCTGTAGGTGCCGCCACAATCCTCCCCATGGAGGAGTTGCTTTCAAAGGTGGACAGGGCCATGGCCATGGCCTGGACCAGGTCCGGACCCACCAGGGAGTCTTGGTCCTTGTAGACCATCATCTTGTGGGCGAAGCCGTTAATCATACCCAGGCCCAGGTCGGAGGGTTGGTCCAGGTAGTTTTGGGTGGATTCTTCCATGACATCCAACATCCGGCCGAGTTCTTCAAGGATTTCCTTGGGGTCTGTTTCAAATTTTTCTACTTCTTCCCTTAGGACCATTTCAGGAAAGCTAATGCCTTCTTCTTGGCAATATTTGATGATTTCACTTGTACTTGTTAACATACAACCTCCTAGTCCACAACATCCAGGTACTTGGCAAAGTTAAACAGGTCAGAATGGAGAACTTGCTTCTTTAAGTCTTCTCCAGCAGGATGGGTCAATTCCACACTTAGGGTGACAGACTTTCCCCTTTTTTCCGTATCTATATTTTCTATATTATAACCTGCATCACTGATGTAGCGAGAAACTCGGGCAATGACCCCCTTTTGCTCCTGGTATTGGAGGATAAAGGTAGGAAATTGGTTCCGGAAGGAAATTTTATTGCCGTCTAGTTCGATGAGCTCAATATTTCCCCCACCTATAGAGGACCCCACTAGGTCAAAGCTATCTCCCTGGTCATTGGACAGGATGATCTTAACAGAGTTGGGATGGACATGGCCCAGGTCTCCCTTTTCAAAACGGTAGTCCAATCCGGCCTTGTCTGCCAGGTCAAAAGCCCGGATAATCCAACTGTCATCGGGTTTAATCCCTAGAATGCCCGCCAAAAGAGCCCGGTCTGTTCCATGGCCCTTGTAGGTCATGAGAAAGGACCCGTGAAGGATGAAGACTGCCCTGGTAAATTCAAAGGGGCAGAGGTTTCTGGCACTATTGGCAATCCGACAAGCTCCAGCTGTATGGCTGGAAGAGGGGCCCACCATAACAGGGCCCATTACTTGAAAAATACTATATTCTTTCACTTAAGCCTCCTGGTTTTCTTTGGGTAGCCAGTTGCCAAAAATAAAGTAAAGACCAATTACTACCAGGGTCATGGTCCAGGAAATGGGGTAGGACAAGTAGACCGTTTTGATGGAATAGTATTGGGGCAAAACTAGGAAAACCCAAATAATTCTAAAGATACACATAAAGAGGATGGATACCACCATGGGCATAACGGCATGGCCAGCCCCCCTTAAAATTCCCCCTAAAATTTCTGAGGCACCAAAGATAAAATAGGCTGGCGCCAAAAAGACAATGGAAATCCGGCCATATTCAATGACTTCTGGTGTGGTGTTAAAAAGAGCAATCAGAGGATTGCAAAAGACAATGAGCAGGACAGACAGGATTCCTGTTGTGACACAAACCATTCCCAGGCTGACCCAGGTCCCTCTCTTTAGCCGGTCATAGTGGCCAGCGCCAATATTTTGACCGGCAAAGGTCATGGCCGCCATAGACAGGGAGGCCACAATCAGAAAGACAAAGCCGTCAATCCGGCTGGCTGCTGCCCCTCCAGCTACGGCATTGGATCCAAAACGGTTAATCATGGTTTGGATAATGACATTGGAGAGGTTAATAACCACTGTTTGCAGGCCTGCCGGCACCCCAATGGCTAAAATGGCATTGAGGCTGTCCTTTTTTAAGCCAATGTTCTTGTAGTTCAACCAAAAGGTGTCATTCCCATGACGGAGGTTGAGCCAAACCAAGATGGCAGAAGCCACCTGGCCTAGGATGGTGGCAATCCCTGCCCCCATCACTCCCATATGGAAGTAGGCAATAAAGACCAGGTCTAGGACAATATTCACCACTGCACCTACGATTAAATAGTAGAGGGGCCTGGTGGAGTCCCCCATGGACCGTAACACTCCCGATCCCATGTTGTAGATCAAAAGAGGGACAATGCCGATGAAAAAGAGTCGCATATAGTCTACTGCGTCTTGGAAGATATCTGCCGGTGTGGACATCCATTGTAAAAACAAGGGAGTGAAGATGTAGGCAACTAGGGTTAAAATAATCCCCCCACCAATGGCCAGGGCAAAACTTGTTTCAATGGCTGAAACCATCTTCAGGTAGTCCCGTCGGCCGTAATTCTGCGCTACCACCACCCCGGCTCCTGTGGATAGGCCCACAAATAAACCAATAATCAGCTGGGTGATGGGACCTGTTGCCCCAACAGCAGCCATGGCCACCTTACCGGCATAGCGACCGACAATTAAAAGGTCAGCGGTATTATAAAGTTGTTGTAAGATGGATGTTAGAATTAAGGGGATGGCAAAGCCCACCAAGGCCTTGGCAATGGACCCCTCTGTCAATGAAACTTTTTGATGCACAAAATCACTCCCTTCCTATTTATTTTCTTTCCCTTTTCTAAATAGAAGAGGGAAAATTTACAGATTTTAAAAATTTCGCAAAGCCAGGCCCAAAAGCCTCAAAACTTCCCGAAATTTGGACCAAGTATATACAATATGCCTAGAGCCTTGGAATGTCAAGGGATAAATTGACCTAAGAAAAAATTTTTTTTACTCCTCTTTAAGGGGCAAATTTCCCTCCCTGGTCTCCTGGCATTTGCTATAAGTTTATACTAACACAAGCCTAGCTTAAATAAAGCCTTCTTTGGAAAAATACTTTAAAAAAACTCCTGCTTTTTGCACTGACCCCCAAAAGTTGGACCAAGAAATCCAACCTTTGGGGGTCTTTTAATGGCAAAATACAGTTACGAATTGAAGAAGAAAATCGTCGAGGA
>QWCK01001066.1_pt1 | contig 46977 bp, 78 predicted proteins | sample 1972571 | NCBI WGS metagenome assembly QWCK01 (sample SAMN09866710, study PRJNA288562) | Human gut metagenome isolate term2_stool, whole genome shotgun sequencing... | isolation source: gut | host: Homo sapiens | place: USA: California | reverse complement strand
GACACTATCTGTTATGTTACCCATTTTCCCTGCTTAAACTGCACAAAAGCATTAATTCAGGCGGGAATTCGGGAAGTGGTCTACAAAAACGCCTATCGCATCGACGATTACGCCGTCAGTCTATTTGAAAAAAACAATATCACCCTTCGACAAGAGGGGTAAAGTCCGCTTCTTTGGCTAGGGCATCGGCGCGCTCGTTGCCTTTTACGCCGCTGTGGGCTTCGATCTTTACGAAAGTAACGTCCAGTTTGTCTTTGACGGAATCGTAGAATGCTTTGTATTCTGCGGTTCCTTTTTTATTGCACTGCCACTCGCCCTTGGCCCAATGCTCGATGCCGGCGTAGTCGTAACAGAGCTTCAAATTGGTAAAACCCAAGGCCAGGGCCTTCTTCATGGCCACGGTGGCCCCTAATATTTCCCCCGCCACATTTCGCATGGCGGCTTCATCGCCGGTAAAGCGGCAGCTGTCCTCCCAGCTACCTCCTTCCCAGCTCATGGACACGCCGTAGCTGTAAGACTTGTCCTCGTGGCGATAGGAGCCGTCCACATAGGCCACGGCGTCGTAGGCGGTATCGTCCTTTTTCTCGGCGATCTCGCCCATAAAGACGCGGGCTTCCTCTTCCGTCTTAAAGGATTTGTAAATGGCGCCTTTAAAGCCGTGGACCTGGGCCTTGCAGCTGTCCCAGTCACGGTAAATCCCCGGCTCCCTGCCTACCTTCACGGCATAATACTTCTTCATGATCTCAACTCCCACGCCCGGCGCACGGCATCCAATGTGGTGCCCCGCTCTAAGGCCAGGGCCCTCAGGTCTTCGTATTCCGGAGACGCCTTTTCCACGTCTTTATAGCAGGCGAATTTCGTCACGACGGGTCCCGCCTCCGTGGCCACTCGGCCAAGGGTGCGAGGTAGCTCGATTTTTTCCAGGGGAATTTTTTTTACGCCCAAGGTGGTGGTGTGGGTGAAGAGGGCGTCCAGAACGGCGGCCTCTTTCTCCCCGTCCGTTAAAATATCCAGGCGATAGCCCGGGCGATTCTTCTTCATAAAAATCGGCGTAAAACTTACGTCCCGCGCCCCGGCGTCGAAGAGGCGCTCCATGCAAAAGCCCATGGCCTCGCCGGTCATGTCGTCTAAATTGCAGCTGAAGAAAATCGGCGCACGGGCCTCTTCCGTCTCCAGGAAAAAGAGGCGGAGCACATTGGCCAGGGCGTTGTCCCTCGTGCCTGCGCCGTAGGCCACCTTCAGCACCCGACCCTCGGGCCGGGGCCGGTAGCTCGCCTTAATGCCTTTTAAAATGGCGGCGCCGGTGGGAGTGGTGAGCTCTTCTTCCACGAGCTCGCCTCCCAAGGGCACGTCCAGGGCCGAAAGAATATGGGCCGTGGCGGGAGCCGGCACGGGATAGTTGCCGTGGGCACAGCTCACCATGCCGGCGCCGGTGTTGATCTTCCCTACGTAAACGGCTTCCACGCCGCTTAATAGAGTGTAGTAGGCAGCGCCTAAGACGTCCACGGCGGCATCCAACTCCCCGACTTCGTGGAAATGGACCTCGCGAAGCTTCTTGCCGTGAACCGACGCCTCGGCCTCGGCGAGGGGCAGGAAGATGTCCTTCGCCAAGTCCTTCACTTCCCTCTCGAAGCCGCTCTTTTCGATGATGGCCAGCATATCGTCCAAGCCCCGATGGTGGTGATGGTCGTGGTCGTCGTGATGATCGTGATGGTCGTGATGCTCTTCGCTCTTTAAATTAAAGTAGGTGGCGAGGATGCCGCTTTTTTCCCGCTTTTCGAAGATCACGTCGTCATCTTCAATGCCCAAAGGCGCCAGGCCTTCGATAAAGCCCTTGGGCGAAAAGCCGCCGTCCACCATGGCGCCGATAAACATATTGCCGCTGATCCCGCTGAAGGGATCGATGTAAAGAGCCCGCATTACTGATCCAGCCCTTCGTTGCCGGAGCCGGAGCGAAAGCCCACCACGTCCAGTGCCGTGTAGGTGATGCCCAGCTCCTTAAAATAGGCCGCCACATCTTCCCTGTGATTGAGCATAAACTTTTGAAAATCCGCCACGGGAATTTCCACCCGCGCCACGTCGCCGTGGAGGCGCAGGCGGCAGGTTAAATAGCCCAGCTCGTGGAGGTAGCTCTCGCCCTCTTCCACCAGCCGAAGGGCCTCCTTGGTCAAGGGCGTTCCGTAGGGAATCCGTGTGGCCAAACAGGAATTGGAGGGCTTGTTCCACGTGGGCAGATCGTATTCCCTCTTCGACAGCTTGCGCACCAAATCCTTGGTGATGCCGGCGTCCTTTAAGGGGCTCCCCACCCCCAGCTCCTCCAGGGCCTTAAAGCCCGGCCGGTGATCGGAAAGATCGTCTACATTGGTGCCGTCTAAAAGCACATCATAGCCCTCTTCCTCGGCAAAGGCCTTGGCGGCGGCAAAGGTCTTGCGCTTGCAATAGTAACAGCGGTTCACGTCGTTGGCGACGACATCGTCGTCCTCCATAAGAGCCACATCCGCCACCTTCACCTGCCAGCCCATCATCTCCGCCAGCACGTAAGCGTCGAAGCGATCCCTACGGGGGTTGAGCCCGTTTTCCGCGTAAATCCCCAGCACGTTCTCCGCGCCTAAAACTTCTACGGCCACGGCCATGAGAAAGGACGAATCCACGCCGCCGGAATAGGCCACCGCCACCTTGTCGTAGGCGGCTAAATTTTCTTTTAATCGATTAAAGGCATCCATATCCTCACCTTTTCCTCATAGAAAAAAAGGCCCTTGCGGGCCGATTTTTCCTTGCATTATTTTCCGAGACAGGCTTGTACGGCGGTGATGACAGCCAGTTGATAAACTTCTTCCTTGCTGCAGCCGCGGCTCAAGTCGTTCACCGGCATATTCAAGCCTTGAAGCACCGGGCCGATGGCGGTAAAGCCACCGAGGTATTGGGCGATCTTGTAACCGATGTTTCCGCATTCCAAGTCCGGGAAAATAAAGACATTGGCTTGGCCGGCAACGGAAGAGCCCGGCGCCTTTTTCTTTGCTACGACAGGATCGATGGCGGCGTCGAATTGAATTTCGCCGTCCACTTTAATTTCCGGATGCGCTTCCTTAACCAGATAGGTAGCCACTTCTACCTTCTTAACCGTGTCGCTCTTTGCGGAGCCCTTGGTGGAGAAAGAAAGCATGGCGATCTTGGGATCGAAACCGAATTGCTTTGCAGTTTCGTCGGTGGTCGCTGCCACTTCTGCTAAAGTCGGTGCATCCATTACCGTGTTAATGGCGCAGTCGGCCATGAGGTAACTTTCTTCACCTTTGCAGAGAATAAACAGACCAGATACGCGGCTAACACCCTTCTTTGTCTTAATGATTTGCAGAGCGGGAAGAACCGTTTGACCCGTGGTGTGAACCGCACCGGAAACCATACCGTCGGCATAGCCGGCATAGACCATCATGGTTCCCAAATAGTTCGGATCGTGAAGTTGTGCGTGGGCACGGGTTTCATCGATTTTGCCCTTGCGGCGTTCGACAAATTTTTCCACGAGCTCGTCGAAGTGGTCGTAATTGCCCACTTCCACGATGTCCAGCTTGGAAATATCCAAACCTTCTTTTTCAGCGGTCGCTTCGATTTCATTTTTGAAACCGATGACGATGGGATGGATTAAGCCATCTTTTTGATGCTTAACCGCTGCCCAAAGAACTCTGGGATCTTCGCCTTCGGGAAAGACGATCCGCGTGTCTTTGCAGCTTAAACGTCCGCTTAACTCTTTAATAAAATCCATTGCACTTTCCTTTCTCATGCATTACCACATTCTTCTGTACATGCCAGGCCGCACGAGGCGACCACAGTCATATTAAATATACCACAGAGAGGCCCCGCTGACAAAATCGCTATATTCTTATCAAACACCGCAAAAAAAGATTCGCCGAAGCGAATCTCATCATGGTCGGAGTGAAAGGATTTGAACCTTCGACCTCATGCTCCCGAAGCATGCGCGCTACCAAACTGCGCTACACCCCGCTGTGAAATTGTATAGAGTGGTCGGGGTGAAAGGATTTGAACCTTCGACCCCATGGTCCCAAACCATGTGCGCTACCAAACTGCGCCACACCCCGTAGCAACTTACTTAATTATTATACAGGTGTTGCGCCTTTTTTACAAGTCTTTTCTATTGCATAAAAAAAGCGGCCGAATCGCCCTGGCGGACCCGATTGGATTCGAACCAACGATTATAACGTAAACTAATGGCCATATATAGCCATTTTTATTGTCTCGCGCCTAAAAAAGCGGGGAGTTTTAGTGGGGAAAGATAAAAAAGCGGGTCAAAACCCGCCTTTTTATTTATCTTTATCATCGTCTTTGATCTCTACCTTATGGATTGCTTGTTTATTAAATTCCTCTATAACAGGTTTAAAATACTTTTCTTCCGCTTCTTTCCTCGCTTGAGCGGCTTCTTCTAGCGTATCAAAAACGCCTAAATATTTCCTTTTTTTGCGTATGGATATTTCCGCCCTATACTTGTTGCGGTGGAAATATACACCTTTCACGCCGGTTTTACCCCATGACTTTTTCTGAAGTCCGGTAACGCGCGTTCCATCAAAAAGATAAGAATTTACTGTTTCAACGCTCTTTTCTCTTTTATTGCATCCGCACGAAACCGTCGTCGCATGTGGGCCTACTACATCAGTTATAACTGGTCTTATCTCGTTACCGCAGTCGCATTTACATAAAAGTCTATAGTTATATACATTCTTTTTTGGGTCATCCTCATCTTTATAGACATCAAGTATCGTTAGTCTTCCAAACTTTTTGCCGACTAATTCTTTTTTAAGTTTTTCAATCTCTTTTTTTCTATGCTCATCTTTTCTATCTTTTTTGATCTTTTTGTATTTAGACTCTGCCTCGTCTCGCGCTTTTATTGCTTCTTCCAGTGTGTCATACGTTCCCACGTGCACAGCTCTGGATTTTTCGTTGGTCGCCCTCACTCTATACCTGCCGTTAGGATTAAGGTCAATCCCTCTATCAACAACAATCACTTTACGCTCGTCTGCCATAATCAATCATTCTCTTTAAAGTACTTTTCCAGGGCCGTGATAATGACGTCGTTTTTTGCCACGCCTTGCTTTGATCGCGCGACCTCAATCTTGTCATTGAGTGCGGCAGGGATATAGGCGTATAATCTTACCACGCTTTCATCTTCTACGACCTTTCCAAATTCAGCTTCGTAGGTCTCGGCGGGGAGATTTTCCTCCGCCCACTCCTTGGCCTCGTCGTAGGTCAAGGGCTCGATAATGGCGATCCCCTCACGGCTAGAGTCGCCGTACTCCCGGCTATACTTGCTTCCAGGGCCGCCGTCGCAATACATAAAGTACTCGCCGGTGCGCTTGCGATATAACTCCTCGTCGTATCCGTATAGGCGATCCTCAGGCTTGTAGCTGTACTGCCCGATATAATTTGCGGTGTCCGTGTCGTAAACTTTATGTTTTATGATCTTTCTCATGATGTCCCTCCCGTGGATTTTTTGGAAGGGGCCCGAAGGCCCCGCCCTTATTTTACTAATCTTGCAAATGCTTCGTCGTATTCGATGGCTCCGATTTCTTCGAGGTGATCCATGACTAATTCTGCAAAGTCTGCCCAGTAGGTGGTATCCCAGTCGCTCGGGAAGGATTCCCTTACTACATCCACGTAGCCGACGACTTCGTAGGTGTCGTCTTTTGCTAAAAATCTCGATGATAATTTGACGGTTTCGCCGCTGTAGCGATCGACGCTGACGTACACGCGTTTCGTTTCGCCGCTTTTTGTCCAGTATGCTTTGCCGTAGTTGGTTAAGGATTTGTTTGTCATATTGTGTCTCCTTTTTTGATCCTCGGGCGTTGCCCTTACCTTTATCTTGATTACATTATATAGTAGAGTTGGCGGCAAGTCAACCATTTTTCAAAACTTTTTTTGACTTTTTTTAAAAAACGGGGTATATTAAAAACATAGCGAGGCGGGTTTGTCATATTGTCTCGTCTCGTCAGGTCAAAGACCTGTGGGTTTAAACACATTAGTTTAGGACAGTGATCGGGGCTTTTGCCCCGCGGATTGAAATGAGTCCATATGCGACTGTTCTAGCGCAAAGAGGGGAGCTCCGGCTCCTCTTTTTGTTTGTCCTCAACTATTGCAAAAAATGCAATAGTTCACTTTACGCACGATTTTTCACGATTTTTTACCCTGTAATTTGCGAAAATGGCCGTTTTTTGATTTTACACGCACGATTAACTCACGATTAAATAAAAAAAGAGGCTTATCGGGGATTACCCGACAAGCCTTTTTGTGGATTAAAGTACCTTTGCTTTTTGTGTAGACGCTTAAACTCCTCCTCGGAGAGCAGCCGCTGGATCGCCGTCTTGTACTCCCGACAGTACGGATACTTGCCCGCGTCCACGATCCGGCGGACGGTCTCGGCGTCTTTTTTAGTGTGCATGTGGGCGTGCTGGTCATAGCTGCCGCCCTCGCGCTTAATCAGCCACGGGCGATCATCGCATCTGGGCTTATACAAAATCGTTAGCCGCATAGCTACTTGCGCTTAAGATCTTTATATACCTCTTTTTCCTGTGGGCTGATAATGCCCTGGTCGCCCACACGAGACCCGCTCTCGTAAAGCCCGACCGCCGATAGGCCGATGACCACGCCGGTGACGATATGCTCGGGAGAGATCCCCGCCACGGCGACGTACATCACCGCACCGACAAGGATCGCCACGATGGGGCTATACTTGGCTGGTAGTCCTGCAATCTTACAGGCCTGTACGATACCCAACACTGCCGCCGTCAGCACAATCGCATTTTCCATTTTTTGCCTCCTTCACCTTGATGGCCCTTAAAGTCATGATTGCCGCTTCCACGCGTGTCGCATACCGTCTCGGATAACTTCCGTCGGTGATGCCCAAGCGTATGGCTTCTTCCCACTCTTCCTTTGCCCAATCGGGCGGGGTCATGTCCTTCGCCTGCTCCTCGTACATCTCAAATTTCTTTTCGATTTCCTTCATCTCCGCACCTGCCTTTTCATAGTGATATTTTTTTGTCGGGTCATTTTTGACCTCCGCTTCCCTGCGCGCGATCTCCGCCTCCTGATCCACGGGCACGGCTGTGGACGACTTGGAGAGATCGATCTTTAGCTTAATCGGGCCTTGGATGTCCTTTTTAAATTGCGCCCACGCTCGCCAGTCACTCTTGCGCATGTGATTAGGGCACAGCTTGCGCGACGCGTCATAGTGCCGTACCACGCGCTCAATCGGGATGTTAAACTTGCGCATAATGTTTTTGGTAAGCTCCACGGTGTGGTAATACATTTTGGCGTAGTCGCCGTCCGAATTGATGCACATCTCAATGCCAAGGCTATTTGCATTAGTGATGCCGTACCGTCCTCTCCCGTCGCCTACATGCCATGCGGGGAGAGAGTCGCCGACCAGCTGCACCACTTGCTTGTCGTCCACAAAGTAGTGGGCGGAAGCGTTGCGATTGCCGCCATTAAAATAGCGGTAATGACTCATCGCATCGGCGCCCTTGCTGGCATTGCCCGTATCGTGGATCACTAAGTACTTAATCGTCGCACCTTTACGCCTAGAAAAGTTATAGCGTATCGGCTTATAGATAAACTCCATTCCTACCCCCTTTCATTTTTCGCCTTGCAAAAGGTTCCGATCTCGATCAAGTTTTCCTCCACCCTATCGATCCGCTCGTCGTGTCGCTCCAACACCTTGTGGATATTATCCCGATCTTTTTGACTGTCGAGGATATCGTGTCGGAGCTCTTGGATCGTATCCTCCAAACTTTTTAGCGTTGCTTTTGTGCCGCTCATCACCTTGGTAAAAGGCGTGACGACCAGCTTGGCAAAGCTAATAATCGCTATAAATGCCGTCGCCCACTTGGCGATGGCGTCAATATCTAATTGCATAGATCACTCCTTTTCGTCTGCGTTTACCGCAATTACTTTACAGGATCCCCATAAACCTCTATTTCGTAGACGCGGCTCATAGTGTTTGATGGTAACCAAATATATAGCGATTGTGCCTCATGTTTTTTATCAAAGCTACAAACATGTTTGTAGCTTGTGACATTTCCTGTGTAGGCAAAATCAGTCCCGATAAATTCAATGTTTATACGCCCAATAAATTTTGACGTACCTTTGTTTTCGCCGGAATATATTACAATCTCTTCGATTGCATAAGATTTGTCAAAATCAAGTGCAATCATGACGTTACCATCAATCGCAGAAATCCACCTTTTTGAATCGTCGTCCTTTATTCCATCTACTAAATATTCAGGTTTGGTATTGCCGTATGTTGGGTCGGCATATACGCTCTTTACAAGTACCATATTTTCTCTTTTCTTCCACAGCAACACCCCCCCCCCCGACAATATTTTGACGATGTCATCGGAGGCGTGTTTTATTGCTTTATATTGCATATATCACCAGTCCTAGCTGTTTCTTATTTTTTCCACGGCGTCGCATAGTGCTTCGGTATTGAATACCATTTCATACATGTATATATAATAGTCGTACACGTTGGGGTCGCATCTGTCCTCTATTTCGGGCTCAAAGATGTGGTAGGTCTTTATCCCTCGCTTTTTCGCTTCCGTTGCGATACCTTCGGCGGTTTCCACTTTTCCCGCCCCGATGATAAAATCGGCGGACCCGCTGTATAGGGCGGTAAACGAGTTGACACATTCTTCATAGTCTGCGATGTTTTTATAGGCGTTATCCGTGTTCGCTGCCACGTTAAGGTCCGACGTGGTCAAAATCGACATCATTTCATCGGCGGGCATTCCATTTATATCGCCGATGACGATATATTTTTTCGCGGCTTTCCACAATACAACCCCCCCGATATAATTTTCACGATGTTGTTGTCGGCGTGTTTCACATCTTCTATTTCAGTTGATTTCATCGGCAGACTCCTTTATTTGACCCTACAAAAAAATGATACTTCTTTTGTGAGGCTCGTCCCTTGCATCGTCAACGTAGCTATTAAATGGCAGTTTTGTCTTGACGTACCAACTACACGCCAGTTGTATGCCACTACTTTAGTATTTGACGATCGCCAAGATATATTTACAGCTTCATAACCGTCTATTTTATACGGCAATTGCACCGTGGTACCGTTATAAATGTTATAAATCTTTGTGCCATTTGCTATGTCATAGCTGTATCTTAAGTCAAGTTTCATGGCAGCGGCATCCAGCTCATTTGCGTAGTAGGCATCTTTAGACCAAACCAAAGTCTCATTAGATATGATTTTTGATATATCGCTTCCGAGGATTTTTGCGTTTTTTATATCTTTTACAATCATAATTACGCCTTTATAAAATAAATCTTGCCGGCATCATTTTTTTGATCTGTCGTTAGTTTGTCATACTCCGTTTGCGTCAGGATCACCTGCTCCTTAACGTTGCTTAATTTTTGAAAAAGCTCGTTAGTCAGGTCGTTGGTCGATAGCCCTTTTCCAGCGACGGCATCCACCTTTTTATTCCATTTGTTTATCTGATCTTCCGTCACGGTACGATTGGAGGTGTCGCTCTGCAGATCCGATAAATTTTTCGGCACATCCGTCTTTTTTGCGTATGGATCGAGATCATCGGTTTTTGCGTAGATCGTTAAATCGGGGATATCCTCCTTTTTAGCATAGGGGCTTAAATCCACACTGACCATATTGGCCATCTCTTGCTTTTGATCCTGCGTCAGGTCGGTGTATTTCAGCGGGTCACCTTTATCGCCCTTCTCCCCTCTCGGGCCCGTCTCGCCGCGGGGTCCTTGGATACCGTTGGCCCCCTGCTCACCCGTAAAGCCACGGGGGCCTTGCTCGCCCTGATCGCCTTTCTCTCCCTTGGCTCCCGTGGGGCCTTGGGGACCTGCGGGACCGGCCGGGCCTTGCGGCCCCGTCTGTCCTACCTCGCCCTTCACGCGCCCGACATTGGTCCACGTCGTATCGCTCCACACGTACAAGTCGCCGCCGATCATGTAGGCGTCGCCCGCCTGTCCCGTCTTGGGGAGGTCGGCGGTGCTGTTTTTTGTGCCCTTAATGGCGAGGGCCGCACCGGTTTCGCCTTTATCGCCTTTTTCACCGGTGTCGCCTTTTTCGCCGCGATTAAAGTACGGAAGTTCGGAGTATAGGTGCTTTCCGTCGCCGACTTTCATCAGCCCCGTATCGCCTTCCACGGCAAGTTCTCCCGCGTATAAAATGAGCTGCGACGCCTCCCATTCCGCTTTACTTAGGTATTGGAAGGCGAAGCGGCCCAGTGTTACCCGCTTCATGGCTTACGCCTCTTGCTTGTCCAGTTCGAGACGTTTTTTAACCGCATCACGCATACCAAAGCAAGTCGGCACGTCCTCGATGGTTTTTTCTCCACGCTTAATGGCATTGGACCAGATTTTTACGATCATAGAGTTTTCATCTAATTTAAACATTATTTAGCCCCTTTCAATTCCGCAACTTCCATTTGCAACATACCGATCATTTCCGTCATTTCCATAGCCATGGTCTCCATGGCCTTTTTTTGATCCTCGATAATTTGCGCCTGCATGCCGATCATGGTGGACATCTCCATCACCGTGGCCGTGGACGCTTCTCCCTGTGCATCGACCTTCTCGTCGATGGTCTTGATCGTTTTAATGACGTCGCCGTCTTTTACTTTCTCGTCGATAAAATCTTGCCGATCCCTTTCATTGTGGATCGCAATTAAACTACGCTGATTGTGGATAATCATTCAAACGCTCCTCCTACTCCATATACATAGCTATCTAACAACGCCGCGCCACGCTCGACGACGATCTTAATGGAGAGCCCCCACTTGTCCGCCGTCCGCTTCGCATTTTTAAATTGGTAATCGAGCCCCGCTGTGGACATGCTCGTAATATCTTCCCATGTCGGCGCATCGTCAAAAGCATTGTTACAGGCGTAAATTTTACCTGTCGCACCGTTGGCCAGCTTCCAGTTGGGGACGATAAAAATCTTCCGCGCCGCGGCATCGGTAACAATGGGCTCTCTAAACTCCGCCAGTAGCCGCGTGACCTTGCGGGTAAAGCTAATCACCCGTTGAGACCGCATACCTTGCGCATCTTCCGCCACGATCCTCAAAGCATGACTGCCGGGGGTTAATCTTAAAAAGCCCTCGCCCTCGATGGTAAAGGTGTAATTTTTGCCGTCCTCGATGGTCTCGTAGGCTTGTTGTTGCTCGCTATCTAAATAGACCCACGCCTTAATCGCATCGCCCTCGACGTCGGTGACACTAAATGTATAGCTTACTTTATCCTCAATCGTGCCGATGTTCCTGTCCTCGCCGCTGATAATCGGCGCAAAGTTAGCTCGGCGGAAGGTTTTTGTTAAGGTCGCCGTGCCCTTGGAGGTGTCCTCGGCTTCCACACGAAGGACGTGAGACTTGTTGATGTCCAGTGTCTTTAGCTTTTCCGCGTCAATGGTGATGGAGAGGTCGGTATTTTTGGCCACGCTTTTACGGACGCGGATAACTTCGTCGTCCAGGTACTCGACGATATTGACCTCGTCGCCCTCGGCATCCGATACCTGATACGTAAAACTAAAGGCGGTATTTTTATCCCCTAAATCTCCGCTCGCCATATTAAATTTCGGCGGCGTGTTGATCTTGGTAAAGCGATAGGCATTGGTCTTGCTTGCGCCCTCTTTGTCCGTGGCCGTGATCTCGATCAAGTGCTTGCCGAGCGTATATCCGGACAACTTGACGGGATAAGTGTGCCGCACGCCTTGGGTCACCTTGCCAAAGTCTTTTACCATCTCGCCGTTGGAGTAGACCTTGACCGTGACCTCGTCGTCTGCGTCGGGGTCGGTGACGATAAAGGCGATATCAAAGTCTTGATAGATCGCGCCGTAATCGTAGCTGTTACCGCTGATGTTAGGCGCGGTGTTGTTGATCACTTTGATGATGTTACTCGTCCGATAGCCGCCCGTCGCATTATAGGCATCCACGGCCTTGACCCGATAGCGGACGGTCTTTAGCCCCTTGGGAATAAAGTCCTCGTATCGCGTGGTTTTGCCAGAGTAAATTTTCTTATAGCTCCCGTTGTCGTCACTACGCTCTAAGACGTAGGTAGTGATATTGTAGTCCGGATCCGACGCCGCCGCCCATTGTACGGTTAATTTCTCACCGCCACCAATTTCAGCGGGTACAGTCAAATTCGAGGGTATCCCCGGTGATCGATTCGTCTGCGCCCCCGTCTGACATGAGGATTCACACGCATCTTGGCATGATCTTTGACACCCCTGACAGGTTTCGCAAGGTCCTTGGCAAACTTGGCAAGGCTGGCTGCATCCGCCTGCGTAACCGCCACCATCGTCATACACTTGTTCCGTTGTCTGGCACGACGCACATTCGCTTTGCCAGTCTCCGCATCCCATAATTACACCGTCCTTTCATTGGCGTTACACACCATTTCGTACCATCGGCAATATGTCTCGGGTACGGTTTCTAAATTGCCTGTTTTAAAAAAATTATTAATCGTACATGCGCCGGTGCATAAGTGCTTCACGGTGCATCGTTCGCATCGTCCATCTTCCGAGGATTTTATGTTATCCACGTGGAACTTTTTGCTTAACTCTATCCGCCGCTCGTCATTTACGCCAGTATAGATATTCCCGATGATAAAGTCTTTATATTGAGTGTTTTCCGTCATTTCTTGGCATGAGTAGATGTCGCCGCTTGGGCCGATAGACCCATACACCGACGCTCCGATTCCGCACGTTCCGCAGGCAGGCAAGTCTCTTACTTCCCCGCGCTTATCTGTCTTGTTCAAAAAATCATCTTTGCGCTTCTCAAATTCGCTAAAAACCGCATAAGGCTTTCCGCTCGCCTTGGCCTCGGCGATATGATCCATGATCTGATCCACGCCTCGCTCCATGGCCTCGTAGTCCTCGGCGCTCCACTCCTCAAAGACATTAGGGATCATCGTGACGCTCATATAGCCCTTTCCTTCGGCGAATAAATAGTTATCATACATTGCCCGCACGTTCCGCGGGTCGAGGGTCGCCCGAAAAGTCCCCTGTGGATAATACTTGAGGTATAGGTCAATGGGGATCTCGTCAAAAGAGCCGCTACCGTCATGCTTTACCCGCAGGCGGTCTTGGGTCGGCTTGTCCCCGTCGATGGAGAGGAGGATATCCACGCCGTGATCTTTAAAAAATCGGAGCTTATCCTCGTCCAGCAGGGTTCCGTTGGTGGTGATGGAGAGGGTATATTCGCCATAATTTTTTCGCACGTACTCGATGATGGGCTTCACGATATCCTCGTATCGGAGCATAGGTTCGCCCCCGAAAAACGTAACCGACGGCGTGGCTAACTCATCGAGAGCATTTTTTGCATAAAAATCGACGGCATCTTTCGCCGTCTCGTAGGTCATTTCCATGGGCTTTTGCTTGACAAAACAATACTTACAAGCCAGATTGCATCGTTGCGTGACATTTAAAAAGCCGCCGCATATTTTAGGCAGCATCATACAACCCCGCGCCCGTTGACCGCATCGTAGTAGCCTTCCTTAAAGACAAAATCGCCGTCGAAGGTTTTTAAATCCGCTACAAAACTATTGTGCGGCATATTGTTACTTAGCCCGCCTTTCAACGTGGCAAGTTCGATGCTGATTCGGCGCATATTGTCGAGGACGTACTTTAGCCCCATGTAATTGACGAGGTCATTCCATTCCATCTGTCCCAGATTGTAGGCATCGACGGGGGTTCCGGCCTGAAAGATGTTCCCGTCGTAGCGGTCGTGTTGGACGATTTCATTTCCGTTTTTATCCTTGCCGCGGGGGATCTCCACTTTGACATTGCCAAACTCGGCGATATGGTCGTCCCAAAAAACGGGTGTGATGGATTGATCTAAAAATTCATCGGTTATTTTATCCAGATAGGTCGGGTCAGCTTTTAGCTTCTCTTTTATCTCGTAGTATGCCCTTTGTGTGTACTTATCCACGTGTACCTCCCATCTCAAATATGCTCATCGGGTCGGTGATCTCCCGCTCCGTTAGCTGGATATAAAAACTCGAGACCAGCCCGTAGCCCGTGGTTTTCGTGATTTCTTGCGGTTTGGAGATCATGAGTTTCCCGGCTTTGTCGTATAGCCGTAGGTCGGTGATTGTGCCCGATCCCCTCGGCGTGTTGACAAAGACCTTGAGCAGATAGCCCGGCGCGATCTCCGCCTTTAAAATCTCCGCGTCTTGCTCTTTATCGTCGATCACGATCTTGGCATGGTCAATCTGATCTTTGATATAAGCAATAACGCGGGTCATAAGATTATCGTGTATCATTTGTCCTCCTCTTTAAATTCGTAGGCATTATCCCGGCTAAAGTCTTGGATATATAAAATCTCCTCGCTTCCGTCGCCTCTTAACTCGCCCGCTCTGTAGCCGTCATTGGTATAGCCGTAGTAGTCCTTGCCGTTGTTGATCGCCGTCGTAAAGCCGATGGACGTCTTAAAGGCACGGCCCATGTGCCGGTCGTCGGGGATTGTCCCGCAGGCGTGCTCGCCGCACAAAAACTGCGGGTAGGGTAGATTTGCCGATTGAGTGCTTATCTCAATCGCACGGAAAATACTGATTTTAAAATTAAAACCTAAATTCGCCGGCACAATCTCCCGGATCATGTCGATGAGGCGAGGAAGATTAAAATCGCCTTTTATAAATACATCGAGGCTAAAAGTGTAATCATTGTATTGATAGGTCAAAGCGTAGCGATTTTCGCCAATGGTGCCGTCCAACCACTTTCTAAAGGTTCTGTCCGTCCAGATGGTTCGGCGATTCCACTCCGCGAATACTCTTTGTTGACGTTCTTCCAGCGTTCCCTCGTGTGGTAAATCGAGGAAGATTTCCCACGTATATACGCTCTTAGGATCCGTCGTAAAGATAAACGACCCTTCCCGCACCCAGTTAATGTCCTCCCACGCCGTGGTAAGAGCATCGTCGCCGAGTTCAAAAAGGGTATGGAACTCGCGGGATTTACCGATTACATCGTAGGGGACGTATTTCGATAAACTGACCACCCTACGCATAAGTAACCTCTTCCAATGCCGGATAGGCTTCATCGCTAAGTTGCAGGTTTTCTTCCTGACCGTTGATCGAGGTGTTCTTAACGTCGATAACGCCGTCAACTTCAAGGATCAGCGATTCAATTCGGCTGATCCGAATAATCGTGGCGGTACTTTCCCACCACTTTTCGGCCAACTCCTCCATGTAACGGTTAATCTTGGATTGTATCTTCCCCTCGATCACCGATTGATCGGCACTAACCGTCTTTTCATAGGTCGTCTTAACTTTAATCGGCATTCGCACAGCGCCCGTAACCGTCACCGTGTGTCCGATAGGCGCGATCCCCACACCTTTTCCGTGATTCGTTACCGGATCAACTTTAGTCTGCACATCGTCGATCATCTCTTTCGACGGGGTCTTATATTCGCTGTTCTGGATAACCAGCTTCACCGTGCCGCCGCCGTTCCATACGGGGTACACTTTCACGGCACCCACGCCGTCGATGGCCGTCACCTTCCGCTTGTAATCGTCGATGTTGCCGCCGTAGTCCGACCGCTTAATGCTGTCGTAATACCGCCTGCGGAAGGCTTCCGTATCTTCCGCATCGGCTCCCGGCGTCAGCACACCTTCGATTTTTGCATAGGATAAATTTCCGATTTCGTCGATAGGCGTCAAATTTCCGAAGGCGACGTTCCCAATCGTACCCGGTTCCTCCGCTCGCAATTTGTAAAGATACAGGTTCCGCTTGTCGTCCATACCCAAGGAGCCCTCGACACGGAAATTCAGTTTTTCGTAGTTAAACCGATAACCCTGCGGTATTTCTCGATTAAATACGCCTTTCACAATGCTGTGCGTGGCTTCTTTGATATGCACATCGCGATCCATAGCCCTCAAAATGAGCGACGGCCTATCCGCCGTAATGCCAAACGAATTTTTTATTGTATCTACGTACTCGTAATACAAAAGCATTAATTCAATGGCCACGGGAGCGAGGGCGTCGTATATGACGGAGCCCTCACGCTTATCGATATCGTCGGGCACCCGTGACATAAGGTCCTTCATGATGTCGTTGAAATTTTTGTCAGCGTAAAGTTCTGACAAGTACCGTTCCACATCGTATTTTAATTCCGTAATATTAGCCAAGATGAATCACCTCCTCGCCCTTGATTTCGCCGTAAATCGAATCCACGACAAAAGAAAAACCGAGGTCGCTTCCCCGGCTCATCTCCTCTATATAATAAAAATCTCTCACCGCTAGAATACGGTCATCTAACATCAAGGCTTCTTCGATTCTTCGGATAATCTCGACATAGGCATAGGGCTTCGGCATACCGAACAAGTCGGATTTCTCCACGCCGAAGTTGGCATAGATGGGATAGACGGGTTCCGTGTTAATGTTCTTATAGATCATCTGCTTTAATGCTTCGATGCCGTCAACATGGCCCATGACTCGCTCATCGTCGATTACCATGGCGTAGGTCTTGGCCGCACCGACGGTGCCAATAGCTTCCACATCGAACAATTCAAGGTTGTCAAATGTTTCTTCAGGACGTAGCATTACACGCCCCTTTCGTGGGTAGCCAATGCGATCGTACCGCCCGTTACTACCACGTCGCCATGGGGGCAAGTGCCATGCAATTCACATTCGTCGATGCGACCTTTCCACTGGTAAGGCTCGCCGTTTTCTCCGGGCTTCGCCGTCGCTTCATAGCAGTAGATGAACTGTTGGCCCTCCGCATCTTCTTGGAAGACGAAGGATTCCCCGATCTCGTCCTGTCTAAAGACGCGGTATTTCGGCGTAATGCAATTCGCACCGTAAATAAATATTTTCTCACTAATTTGGAATTTTAGCGGCGACGTGGAAATCAGGGTGGCGTGAACCTTCCGCGTAAATACCGAGTTTTCATTCACGCCCTTCGCGATCTCTTCAATCACTCGTTTTAACTCCAGACAATCCATTTCATCACCCCAACTTATTAAATCGATACACGTTTTTAAATTTATGTCTGCGTTTATTCATCGGTGTAATCGCTACACCGGAATAACCGATCTTAGAGCTACTGGTTCCGCCACATTCGAGGACTTGCCCGTTGCCGACGTAAATGGCTACGTGGCCAGGATCCCCTCTGTAATGGACGACATCTCCCGGTCGAATATCACTCCAAGGCACTTTATGCACATATTTCGCCGGCATAGTCCCGGACGTCAACCGACTTCCAGGTGGCATAAGCCCGGCCTGAATCGCGCACCAGGTAACAAACCCGGAACAATCAAAAGTATTAGGCCCGGTATGACCCCATTTGTAGTGACTGCCAATTTTTCCCTTCCCGGCCGAAATCATGGCTCCTACCGTTCCAGATGGTGCGGCATCTCCCATCATGGGGTCGCCTTCCGCCTTTTGTTTTTGCTGTGCACCCTCGAACAGCCCGCCGCCTGTCATCGTCGGCATAATGTCTTTGTTGTAAACCTCGAGGTCCATAAAATGGTGTTGACCCTTGATATGGTGGGTCGCCTTGTTGACAAGCATAAGGGAGTTCACGTGGATATCGCCTAAAAACGGGAAATACACGGGAACAAGACTTCCGCCCCGAACATTGAAATCGCCGATCGTGTTTTTAATGGTCAGCGTGCGGTGCTTTCGGTTCAAAAGTTTCAAGAGCGTTTCCGCCCGTTCCTTCAACTGCATCTTCGTCGATGTCTCTACGTAATACTGGAGCCTTCCCCATTGCCTTAGATGTTTCGGATCCTCGGCGATGAATGTCTCCGTAGCCTTAGTTTCGTCGTCCACATAATTGACCTTAACTCGGTCATAGGCGGAGTCGATGTCCGTGGTGTAATCGAAATCCTGCGTCACGTCGTAGTTGATGACGTTCTTCGTCGTCGGAATGTTCTTCCACTCCCTCAGGCATATTTTTCCCTTCTCGTCGTACAGTTCATAATTCTTCCCTGTATGGGATAAGGTCAACTCGTCCGCCGTTTTCAACATTTGGAAATATTCCTTATCCCTCTCCGTACGAGCGGGAATCTTGTATTTCGTGTCGTCGATGGACCCAGTCTTTAAAAAGCCGTCATTACAGATCATGGCCAAGAGCTCTGAATAGGTTTTGTTATCGTATTGGATTGAATCTTTATTCTTGAGATAGCGAAGCTGGTCATAACACGTAGTCTCAATCAGTTGTTTTGACGAGCGATGCTTCTTCCATACATAGCCCACAAAGACGATTTCGTCGTGGTTCATTAAAACCACGGGATTTCCTTCTTGGTAATCAATCACGTCGTCCTTAATGACCTTAAATTTCATTTCCCCGGCTTGAAATCCTCTTTGCCATACGATTTCAATCCCTTCTTCTATCAAGGGCTTATACAACTTCTCATTGTTTTTAATGTAAATTGTAAAATCATTGTCTTTGTATCCCATGGCATCACTTACCTAAAATGTAGATCGTGTAGTTTTTCTTTCGCCCGAATTGCCGGGCGATTTGTTTGTTTGGTAGAAGCACATCGATTCGATTCCCCTTGATAGCACCGCCGCAGTCATCGGCGATAAAGACACCGCCGAATGGCGAGTTTTTAAACTCGGGGATATAGACCTTCGTGCCGTAGGGGATGACCTTGGGATCCACGGCGATGTATTTGTAGGGTACCAATTTATTTCCCCGTGCCGTCACCGTGCCGCCGCCGTTTTCTCGTGGGTCTGGCGTATAGGCCGTGGCGTGTACCGTGAATGGCTTTCCGCTTGTGGGCTTCACATTGCCATTACCATCAGCCGCAGCCTCCGCCTTCCCCTTTTCTTTCTCATAAAGAGCCTTCCCTGGTTCAGGGGCGACGGGCTTTTTCATGGTCTCTGAAATAGCTTTTAGTTTACCGTCGATTTCTTCCCAGCGCATTTTCGTCGTCTTTAGCTGGATATATTGCTTCAATTTAATTTCTACGATTAAATCTCCCACATCTTCGACCTTCTCCACGATGCGATAATCTTCCAGCGTTACCGTCTTATTCACCGAGTTCACCATGCCATCGCCGTGGCGAATCACGATAAATTGAAAGACGCGCCCGTCCGGTGCGCCTTCTTCTCCTTTTTTGCGGTTCTTGTAATCGATGGATTGATCGCCCTTGAAAAAGTCCGATGTCCGACCGTCTTTCCCCTTATTGGCTTTTTTGAGTTTCTCCAAGCCATCTAAGATGACATTCTGCGGCGTAAAATGTTGAACGCTTGGGAAGTCCACCACAGGGAGCCGTATCGAAAAGGAAAACTCCGTCAATCCGGGTTTTTTTAATAAATTGAGGTCGTCCCCGTTAATCATAGAGACGACCTCGTTTTTATTTTTTATGCTCGTTTCGATTTCCTCCGGAGGAATCGGCAAAAGCATTTTGTCTATATACACATCATGTGGTTGCAAGGCCGCCACCTCCTACGGATTTGTGAATCGCTTCGGTCAGGCCGTCAACAAGCCCGGATTGCCATCCGTCGAGATCCACGTTTTCGTGGACATCGCCAAAGGAATTTGTCACCTCGACCATTACCTTATCCAAACCAATAGAGTACTGATCGATGGATCGAGCCGTGGCAATTTCACGAAGATATTTAAGGTCTTCGTTCTTGATGTCGATTCCATCATCGAGTTTCTTCTTAATATCCTTCGTGTTCTTCGCCGTATCCTTCGCCGCGCGGGAGCCGCCTTTTCCCCCGCCGCCACCCGACGGCGAGGGTTGATTTGGCAGCGGATTTTGTTTCTGCAAGTCCGCCATTTGTTTCTTAATATCAGCCCCAAACATGGCGTCTTTTGCCGACTTCGTCGCATTTGCGCCTATGTTATACCACTTCTTGTAAGCGTCCCCCATGCTCTTTTCTTGCATTTTGTGGCTGGTAATCTTGGGGATGCTGATGCGCTCGAAAGTTAGCCCGGTATAGCCTTTGCTTCCCCAGTCGCTAACCTTCGCGCTTACCTTGCCGATAGAGCCGGCATAGTTTGTCCCGGCAATGCTATCCATCATGGATGCCGCAGATCGCAATTTATCCAAAACCCAGTTAATCGCTTCGGCGAAAGTGCGTTTGATATTCGAGGCTGTGCGCGCCATATAGGCCGAAATGCTTTCTCCGGCGCGCTTAAAACCATTGTCCATCATGATGATGTCGTCAATAACGCCGTTCACCATCCGCACAAACATGTTATAGATAAACGTACACGCCACCGCCACCATACCCATAATGCCGCCGATGACGCTGAATGTCGTATCTCCGACGAAGAAGATTTGCTTACATAGCACGACAAGCCCGGCAATAATTCCTATTATGAGTGCCAAAATCCATACGGCTGGACATGCAAAAAGAGCATTATTGAGTGCCATTTGTGCAAAAGACGTTTGTCCCAATGCGATGGATAAAATCCCGTGCGCCGTGGCCAATAAAAAGGTAATCCCCGTGGCGGCCAAATGTAGGCCCTTTGTTATCAATAGTTGCGCATTATAAATGGCGAGAGCCGTCACCACGGCGAGGATGGGAATCTTTAAATACTCCCACGCAATCAACACAATATTGGCAAGTCCGAGAAATCCCTCTATGGCAAATGTCAACATATCTCCTACGAACTTAATGGCGATGGCCGCATCGTCGGCAAAGGCCTTGAAATGTTTTGAGTTAATAAACCTGTTAAAGGCTTCAAAGGCCGGGGCCATGGCCATGATAAATTCGTTCTTTAGCGACGTGACCATCTGCTTGAAAGTCATGGGCATCTTGTTAAACTGCGCATTGATCTCTCCACTGGCATTTAACAAGGCATCTTTAACTACGTTCGCGGAGAGCTTCCCTTCGGCGGCCAACTCCCGGATTTTCCCGACCGGAACATTCATCTCGTCGGCTATCTTTTGAACCAACATCGGGGCATTGGCCATGACGGCATTTAAATCCTGTCCTCGTAATACGCCCGACGCCATGGCCTGCGTCAAGTTATACATAACCGACTGCACGCCCGCGGCATCTGTACCGCTTAGGGTAAAAGTCTTGTTCAATAACTCCGCAAATTGGATTGCTTCTTTGTTGTCGGCAAAGGCATCCTTCGCCTGCATAGATAGCTTCGCAACCACATCCGCCGTCATCATCAACTCACCACGGGAGCGTCTCGCCGACTGGTAAATGGCATCCATAAAGGCGTTGCTGTTCGCAAAGGAAGTGTTGATACTATCGAGGCGGGCTTTCGTTTGCGCTAATTCGTCGCTGACCCCCACAAACATTTTGACCGACTTAAACCCGGCATAAGCGCCGAGCAAGGCCAATATTTTCCCTTTTATGCCTTCCGCAAGTATTTGCGCTTTGGTCAGTTCACGGTTATGGGCTTTTTGCTTTAGCTCCACTTCATGGGTTGCATCGCCGATTAAGATCATCTGCGCCTGCGCTTCCTGCAAGCTACGTTTCGCCGATTCCAATGCACCGGGAGCGAACATGCCCTCTGTTGCGCCGCTCACCTTGTTCGCACTGTTCACTACCATGTTCATGGTGCTGATAATGTTGTTTAGTACCGGCGTCATATTGTTTTTCAGGCTGATCGTCGCCGTCAATCCCTGCACGTTCATTCCGTTCACCTCCCTGTTATGTTTTTATTGTCCTCGGCATACTGCTCTAACATGGCAATATAAAAAGCCTTTCTCGGCATATCCATGGCGTAAAATTCCTCGGGGCGTACGTTTCCCTTCGTCGCCCAGAACAAAGAATAGGCCAGGGAGGCCTCAGTGTCCTCCCTGATTAGTTTTTTGCCTTAACCTTTAAATCATTCAAGTCGTCTCGAAGACCGTTGATCTCTTGACATTTTTTTGCCAACCGTTGATATTCTCCGCCCTCGAGCATAGCCGCTAACAGGTCTTTCTCCGTCATGACCTGATAGCTGTCTTGTAATTCGGCATCCTTTAAGTTCGGATAAACCACGCACTTCGTCATGATATCCGCAATGAATTTTTCGGAATCAAAATCCGCGCCGTCACCGTCAATAATAACCGCATCGTTTTGCAATTTCGAAATTTCAGGTCCGGTCAAAAGACGAAGGACGAAAGACACGGGATTCCCGTCCTCGTCCTTAAATCGCTTCGACGGAGCATAAGAGATTACTTCCTTTTTCTTTTCCGCATTGCTACGCAGAAAAAAGCTAACATTCTTTTGATCGCTCATCCTATCATCCCTTCTAATACAGCAAATTTTTCAGGCATTTCAACGTCGTCGTAAGTCCCCGAAACTTCCTCTTCCAAAACCTTGTTCTCAATGTCTAACTTTGCCCACGGAATTTTATCCAATAAGCAGTCCTTTAAAATAACTGTGTGACGACCGGCCGCAGTGTTGGGATCCGCATTCGTGATTTGGAGATCGAAATAGGTCATGACCCCAGTTTTACGGTATTTATAGGCGATCTCGCGGAATTTATCCGTGTTGTAATAAAGCGTTGCAGACCATTTCCCCGTAATGGTCCCGTCGCGGAACCCTTTTTTATTTGTGCCTAAAAGCGGGATCTCCAATTTATCGATGTCATCGTCCGCCGTGAAGTTTTTTAATTGGAACAGCAAATAGCGTTCTCCGTTGATAATGGCATAAGCCGACCCATATCGACCGTCCACCGGATCCTTCGCCGGCATAATCGGTTGATTCAAATTCATCTTTTACCTCCTTTAACGCACGCGGATGACCGCATACAGCTTCGTCATAGCCATGGTCGGTTGAACGGCAAATTCAACGTAAACCGAATTCTTTTCTTCACCCACGCGAACAATAATGTCTTCCGGATTGAAGTTTTGAATGGCACGCAAGCCTTGCATGGTTTCTGCCGCTTTGACGAACTCGGCCCATAAGCTAATACGCCCTTCTTCGTCGTTGGGAACCTTTCCTAAAAAGCGCTTATTGAAAATTGTCGAAAAGATACCTGCAAGCTGATCGATAACGCGAATTACTTGATTTTGACTAAAGTCCTTGTTCTTCTCCGGCGAGAAATCTCTAAAGGTGTTGATGTCCTCGAGAACGCGAACTTCGTTGTCCACAATGTGGAAGACGAAACGACCATCATCTAAGAGTTTCATCAGATCCCGTTGCTTATATCGTGTGCTGACGGTATACTCGCCGTCGTATTCGCAGTTGGTAAGCGAGCGGTTCACCGCACACCCTGCCGATGCCCCGGTAACCCAATAGACAAGCCCCGCCGGATCTTCATCTGCCGGCGTGGCAACGGAGATAATGCCTTCCGTATTGCCTTCCCCCGCATACAGCACTGTTTGAACATAATTTCCGTTGGAATTTCTAAGTCGCTTCGCATTCTCCCCATAGAGTTTCTTAATGGTTTCATCCGTACCTGCATAGCCGATGACGTTGACGTAATATTTTTCCAACTCATCCAGGAATTTGACGTGGGCTTCTTTTTTCACTTCACCATTGCTTCCGCCTGCCAGCTTTATTCCTGCGGTGGGGTTTAGTTCACCGCTCCCGGAGAACTCGACAAAGGCGTTGTTTTTTAAATCAGCAATCACCTTCGCCCGTTGGCGATCCGTTTCGTAGCCGTCCACAAGCGTCTTCACGATTTTATATCCGGTATCGCCCAGTTCGTTTTCCACAACGACCATAATGTCATTGCCGCGCGTTCCGGAATACTTCGCTCTCGCCGTCAATCCGCCTTCGGTTACCTCTGCCTTTTTACCGCCGCCGTTTAAGCGGCCGATGTAGGCCGTGGACGCATTTAACATTAAGTCTCGAATCGGCTTCATCTTCTCGTCCGTGTAACTGAAGCCGAATAATTCGAGAGAGTCCTTTTGCAAATCCGCCGGCTCGACCGTCGTGATGCCGTCGTCCCCCCAATCCATTTCCATAGCGATGGCCGCATATCCCCGATCATTAAATGTCAAAAACGGGCGGGGAATGGAAACGAAGTTAATGTACGTACCCGGCAATTTTTTGTTTTGTACTAAAAAAGTACCGCCACCTAATGCCATTATTTAACCTCCTTGCTGTTTAAAAATTTCTTATACAACTCATTGACCTCTTTCATGTCGTATGTTTGGTCGTCTTCCAAGATAACCGCCAATACATCGGGAGAAATGCCAGGCACGTCCCCCTCGACAAGCTGTTTTTTTGTGTATTTACAATCTTTCATTGCCACTCTCTTTCTTTGATTTAAAGCCTCGCTTTAAGTGCTCCATCTTGTCCACGGGATCTTCCGCAACCTCGATTCGTACGCGGTAGGTCACTAAAACCATGACGGTGTTTGCGTCGATTTGCTTCGTATCCATGGACTCCGCGCGAATGACGCCATCTGAATAGGCGACCTCCTCCAATACAAAAGAAAGACGCTCGCCGATCACGGAATATGCTTCCTGATCAGTGACGTCTTCATCGCCTAAATAGATAATTTGTAATTGGTAATGTCCCCAGTAATAGCCGTTCAATTCTTTATCGAATCTCATGGACACGTTCTTTACGATTACCACCGGCGGCGTTAAATCTTGGCCTATGGCTTCCGTCACGACACCTACATCGAGATATTTCGCAAGGTGGTCCGCCACAATCGTCGTCATGCCGATCATTTAAACGCCCTCCCGAATGCCCGCTCGATTTCAAGGGCGGCGATTTCGTCCAGGTGCCGTTCCACTGTTTGCAGGCTCACCGTTAGCATAAACTTCCCTTCTTTCCATCCGATGGTCGTCCCGTCTCGCGTTACGATGCGGTGGCCAAACTCTACATAGGGAGCGTAATGAGCGGTGTTAATGATTTCGCCGTGGACTTCGTTTCCTTTGATGGAGATGTTTCCGATGCTCCAACTCTTTTTCAGCGTGCCGCCTTGCTTGTTTGGATACACGCCTACAGGTGTGGTGTCGACGGTAAGTTCCAATGTACGAAATAAAATCTCGATCATAATACCGCGAATAACCTCATTGGAATTATTTGAGAAACGTTGTAGATTCTTCGAAAAATCCACGAAACAATCGACCTTCATCGCCATTAAACCACCCCTTTTTCAAAATCCACATCATATTCACGGTGGTACTCGTAGGCCTTCCCCTTCGCCGATTTGAAGCTGTAGGTTTCCCCGTTTTGCTCTACGACGCAATCGGAGTTTTCCGGGATAATCGTGTCCGTGCTCACATAAAGAGTCATGGCCCCGGAACTTGACCCGTGGAGATCTATGTCCTGTGTATCTGCCCCTTTAAATGACAGCAGGCAAGGCACGCCGTCATATAACACGGAGCGTATGGGCTTTATCCGCCCACCCACCTTTTCAGTTGTCGTCACGGTGACCGTCAATTTCCCCGTCCGAAGCATGGCATAAATTGCCTTCTCTGCTTCCATGCGTGCCGCTTTTATTACCAAGCGAGCTTTCTGTAATGGATCCACGTCGAATCACCTCCGGCGTAACTTTGCATATAGGCTCTGAATTGATCCTCGACGGAGGAGTGCTCGGCGAATACGACGCGATCTCCCCCTTCGGACACCTCCGACACCGCCCGTTCGAAATTAAAATCGCCCGGAACGCCTGTCGTCGCCATCTTCTTTAGGTAAAATCGCCCGACGATCATCTTAATTAGGTGGAATCTTAAGCCCGCCGGTAAATACGTTTGGTGTGTTTTGGCCAATAGCTCCTGCACGCTGTCGTCCACCATAAAGGCGACGAGCCGCTCATCCTCCGGTTGTATTTCATAGCCGATGCGCCCGATCAAATAAACCACGTCGTCGAAAAACATCTTATCCAGCAGCGCATCGCCGCACCGTACATAATCACTGATCATCTTTGCCCGCCTTCTTCTTCGATTTGGGAGGCGAGGGCGAGGTATCCACAATCCGGTACCCCTGCCCCTCATAGATGACGCGGAACACCTTTTCGGTCACCCGCATCGTCGACCGCCCTTTTTTAATTGTCACTTCCATTAGGATGTCGCTTCTGCCGTGCCCTTTTTGAGTAAAGCGAAGGCATCATCTTTCACCGTCATAAAGCCGATGTGCATGGTCGCACGAAGGGCGAACATATCACGTTCGAATAGATTGATCGGTTGACCCTTTTCGTCCGTGATGGTGGAGAGGGTGGCATCCTCGGAGATGGCATATTCGATGTTTTGCAAAATTCCGTACATGGCCGTGTCGAAATCTCCGGTAAAGAGAAGGGCTTTTTCGTAATCCCATGCCTTGCGAGATCCGTAGGTCACGGGAAGACCCAATGCTGATGCCGTTACACCTTGGCGTGCGTCGTTGAAAATGGGCAGCCCGTTTTTATCCACCGCACCACGCAAGTTTTGATTGAATTTGCGTGTCGTAGCGAAGGCTTGGGGTTCATTGTCGCCGTCTTCGACGAGGGCCATCAGGTTATTCAAGTCGGCGTAGGTGTCTTTCGTTTGAGCGATTTCATGACCTGCCGCCTTCGCCTTTTCGTAAATGGAAATTCCCGTCTTGTAAGGGGAATCCTTTCCGAACAGCGCAGCTTCGTCGAATTTGTTTTGGAATGCTTCCGCGATCTTCGGCTTGATGATGTTGAAGAAGTTCGGAACGGAGTAGTTCAGGAACTCTTTCGATACGGGGATAATAACACCCAGCTTCTTCGCCTCCATCGTGACGCGGAGCCATTTTGCCTTGGACGTTTCGATCTTTTCGGATTCGTTGACCCAGTACGCGCCGGGGCCTTCCGCTAAGTAGTCAAATTCTTTAATCGGTTTGGTCATGGGCTCATATTTGGCCAGCTTCGTCACAATGGAGTTGTCCATGATCTCTTTAATAATCAACGTGCCTTGTTCCTTCGGAATCTCTCCATGGGGGCTGTCTTGCAATAATACATTTTCAGGCTTAAATTTAGTCATCGTCTACCTCCTAAATTAAACGCGCCTTCGAGGCGTACTCTGTAATCTCTTCTTCCGACGTCTTCGCCTGCGTGCCACTGGATTGCGACGTATTCGGCACAAAAGCAGTAAAACGAGAATCGCCGTCACCGCTTTCGCCCTCGGGCTTATCTTCGTTAAACAAAAACTCTTTGTCCTTTTGTAAAGCCTTGATTTGCTCGTCCAGCCCGATAACGTCGCCGTCTTTGAATTTCAGGCTGTCTTGGTCCAACAGCTTCACGATTAAATCAACATCCTTAACGTTGTAGGCGGATACCTTTTTCTCGAGTTCCACACGATTTTTATAGTCGTCCAGCTCTTTCTTATTCGCCTTCGCCTTTTCTTCCCACTCGGCGGCGGAGGCCTTAATGGCATCCACGTCCATGTCTTTATAGGATTTAATCGTCTTCGTCGCTTCTTTTAATTGGCGATCCAACAGGTCTTTTTGCGTCTTCTCTTCTTCCGTCTTGGCCTTTTCCCTTTCGATATCCTTCCCGTTCTCCGCCATGATCGCGTCGATGGTGTCCTTCTCCAGTTTCAGGCCTTCTAAAAATTCACGTTTCATTTTCTCCTCCGCTATGATGTTTTACGTGTGTTTCGTCCACTTGCTCGGCCGCTTTTTACGCCCTCCCGAGGCATCAAAAAAGCACCCACCATTTTGGTAGATGCTTTATTTGTGATGTTGTAACTGTTTTTATTCTCTTGACGTGGTATTAGAACGATACATTTTTATTTTCCTAGTAATCAATCATCCCATAATTAATACCACATCACCATGCAGTCCTCTATCTCTCTTTTTCCTTTAGCCATGGCTCTAAGGGCGTTTAATGCGTTGACCGCATAAGGATAGCCCCTATATTCTCTCTCATCCTTCGGACTAAGACGCATTTCAAAATCATCTAAATCATCACAATTAACAGACACAGTGCCAAACTCTCCCCAATCTTCAGGGTAATAATCGGCAATAATAAAATTACCTTCTTTTCTTACGTTCTTCAAGTTTAACATAGTAATCGCCCGCCTCCTTCTTGTAGTTATAAATTTTGGATGTTTCCCTATGAGCCTCATCCTGCGTCATGCCTTTTTTAAGCAATTCCCGCTCATGGATTTCATGTCGAATAAGCGTCACGTCATGTGGCTTCATTTCATTCTGTGCCAATCGTTGCCAACTCTGTGCTATCACAAAATCAGGATCAAATCTCCTAATTCCATCTTTTAACTGATGCTTGTCTATGAAGAGATAGTTCTTTATTTCTTGGATAGTGGACTCTTGATAGCCCGTATTCTTCGCGATTCGCGCCACGTCAGTTGTTTGTTTCCTGATTTCTTTATAATACAATTCTGCGTGATCTATAGCTCTATCGGAAGTTAAGTCCGTAATGGCGCCGGAAATTTTTATTTTCGATTTGGCGCCTGCTTGTTCCTTTACATACTTATTATACCACTCTTTATAGCTTAAATCCCCTACACGGACGCTTTTCCCGGTCACAGGATCACGCGCCATACGGCCGACTTCCGCCTTCATTCGCTTTTGCAAATCGTCGCCGAAATAGGGCATGATCGCCGTCCGGCAATTTGGATGAAAGGGCGGGGCGTTGATGCCCTGCTGCATATCCTTGACGGGGAAGTGCTTTCGATCCATCTCTTGGCATATCTCCGACGTCTTTAAATCGAGGGTGGCCGAAAGTTGGTATTCTTCCACGCCGTAATTGGAATAGCTATCCCTCGCCGCCTGCGTTAAAATGCTCGCCGTCTCCGTCTGTACCAGAGTGGCCGCACTACGAAAAGAGCGGTTCATGTTCTTCGCCACGGTACGGATCACTTCATCTTGGCTTTTCCCCATAGCAAGGTTTTGACCAATCTCTCGCTCCAACAAGGCGATGGTGTTCTTGCTCCTCGTGGACAATCTATCCGATATGCCTTTCCCGTCCACATGCCAATGGCGACCGATTAAACGATTGATCGCTTCGCCATTTACTTTTTGTATAGGCTCCGGGGCTGTCATGCGAGCCATACCGTAAAGCTCATGATAATATTTTGTTTCATAACTTTCCCGAAGATGATTAAACAACCGCTTTTCTTCGGCGTCCATCAGCTTCGCCAATTCGGTCTTAAGGCTCAACTGAATGGCCTGTAGATAGCTGATACGGGCGCGGCGGCTCATTTGCCGCACCTCTTTATCCAGCGCACTGTCTCCGATGGCGGCGATGGATTTTCGCTTAAATTCTTCCAGCGACATCTGGAAGGCCCGGCGCTCCTCGCCGCTTAACCACCGCTTCGCTTCGGCGAGGCTGGTGCCATCTTCGTCGGCGATCTGTGCCAGGTACTTATATATCTTTCCGTCCATGGCGTCGATGGCATCGTCATATAGTGCGCGGAGACTTCTCACATAGTCGTCGGTCTCGCGGTAGATTTGGCGATCCGTGGATTCCGCCCATTCTAAAAAACTATTCTTCTTGTTCTTCTTCGTCATGGCTATATCCTTCGCCATATACGCTCATCATTTCGTTTTTTTCTTTCTCGATGCGCAGTTCTTCTTCTTGCACGTCGTCGACGAGGGGGTGTTTCGCCCGGAGCGTTTCGCCGCTGACAAGCCCCACGGAATTGCGGATCATATTGACCACCGATTCCTGATTGACCATGATGTTTCGTTTGAACGCAATGGTCGCCGTGCCGGTAAGGTTGTATATCTGCTTAATGATCTCCGTTAAATACTCAAGGCTTGCAGAAAACTCTAACTCCAACTGATTGGCATCCAGTTCCATGTCGCTATACATGGCTTGGATATTAAGCGTGTTCGGATTGCTTCCGCGGTCGTTATCCATATCCACGATGCGGCAGTTCTCTTTGATGCACTTCTTCAACACGGTGATGATGGCTAAATAATTCTCGTGATTTACGTCGATTTTCAGCGTATCCACACCGCCCCGCGCGCCGTCGATATCCTCCACCTTCACCGCCGAATAGGTGGCAAGTTGCTGGCGGAACATGCCCAAATCTTCCCCGTCGTAATTTTTCAACACGAGAATGGTGTTTCTAGGATCTTCCAGCATGTTGTCCTGGAAGTTCGACAGGATAATATTCAACGCATCTTGTAAGCATTTAACCTCATAGACTAGCGACCGCTCGGTAGGCATCTTGAAATAAACAAAAGGAATGCGTCCGAAATTGTAATACGCATCCCCCTTTTGTAAATAACTTGTCTCCTCCACCAGCGTGAGTTCTCCGCCCATGTCGTCGTATATGCGGATGCGCTCATCGGTAAAGAACCGCACCTGCTTCTTCTTCACCTCACGCCCATTTTCAAAGTCGGTGTAGAAATATAGCTGGATAACCCCGTCCAATGCCTCGTGATTATTGTCCGCCCATATGGGAATCACCTCGAGTGGATCCAGCTTCTTATATTTCAGTTCCTGCCCGTCGGTGTAAACATAAAGCCACGCGATGGATGTGTTATATGTGTCCTTGGCGATTTTGTTAATGGTGCGCAAAAACCGCATATCCATAACCTCGGACAACTTCTCCACCAGCGCATCGTTATCTCCCTGAATATTCGGCGGATCGGAGAATAGATAATTCACTTTTTGATCCACGGCCTTTTTATACTGATTGTCCAATAGCCGGGAATTGGGAAGATTTGTCAGCACCTTCGTCCGCCCGTCCTCGCCGATGGCGGTGCGCAGCTTATTTAATATCTCCTGCTCCCCGTTGTAGTACTTGACGCCCAGCTCCATCTCTTTGACTTGGGCTCGATAGGCGTTAATTTTGCCCGTAATGTAAATTTTTAGCTGCTCGTCACTTAATGACTTAATGTCCATATCTCACCTCACTTAAAAGAGTAGACCGGCGGGCGCATATGCGGCTCCAAGCTGTAGCGCATGGCGTCGATCAGGTGGTTAAAGTCGTCAATGGGGCGGTTCAACTTCACGCCCTGCCTATCCTCGTCCCATTGGTAGTTCAGCACCTCGGTCATAAAATTGACGCATTGAGGATGAACGATAATCTTAAAGTCTTGTATAAACTGGATCCCATTCAATACGGAATCCTTCCCCTTCCGTGACCGCTTAATGTTGTATAGCCCGTAATGCTTTAACTCGGCAATGGACTTCGGCTCCGCACTATCCGCCACGATATACTCGCTTGCATATCCCTTCCGGGCGATCTCTTTATAGATTTGTTTGTTCGTTAGCCGTTTCTTATAGATTTCGTCCATGACGTAAATAACGCCCTTCGTTTTGTCGATCGCGCCCACGAATAAAGCCGTTGGGTCATTGGTATAGCCGAAGTCTAATCCGAAGAGCATAGCGCAATTCTCATCATTGCGAACTGCCTCAATGTCGAATGGCCGCTCCTCGATATTTTCGAAGACCAACCCTTCGACCACGCCCCACTCGCCGAGCCCTGCCACGCGATAACGCTTTGGATTGTTTTCCCGCATACGGTCAAACAGTGCTAGGTCTGAGGCATCGAGCCACTCATTGCACATATAATTTGTGGTCAGTGTAAATATATCCGGATCATCTTCCACATCGAAGAAACGCTTCTTAATCCAATGGCGATCATTCCACGGGTTCATCGTGATGGTGATTTGCTTAAATAGACCGTCGGGCACCTCCCCACGAATCGACTCGTCCAACATATTAAAATCCGACTCCCTTAAAATCTCATAGCCTTCCTCGATCCATAAAAAACAAAGAGCACCCGTGTCTACCGTCACCGATGCCACCTTCAGCGGGTCATCTAATCCGCGGAAAAGAATCTTTTGCCCCGTCGGAAGATAGGTCAGTTCTAAAGGTGCGACCGTCGCTCTCCAGTACTTTTCCACACCCAGCCGATGAATTGCCCACTTCAACTGGCTAAAACATGAATCTTTCAACGTCCGATAGGTCTTCCGCACGATAAGCCCGTTGCTGTTTGGATACTTCATGATTCTATAAATCATGTTCATGGATGTCGTTGTGGATTTCTTCGACGCCCGCGAGCCCTTGCATACACGGTAACGCCCTTTAAAATTCCAATAACTTCCGTAGCCTTTACCCACTACGTCCGGTAAATGGATGATTCTGTCAGTCAAGCAATTCCTCCCCTTCGCTAATCACCACGCGACCGCCGAACCCTTGATCGTCCTCCGGCTTATCTCGCCACTTATCCGGCCGACGATTTTTCAACCAGAATATTTGCGCCGCCGTGTTAGGCGGGATCCATTTTTTCGTCTTTTCGATTCGCCGCGTTTTGACCCCTTCAACTTCGTTTATGTAGGTTTTTGTTTCCTCCACAAAGTAGCCGATCGCGGATTTATGCATGGCGTTCTCTACCTCATAATCCGCGACCTCTTTTCCTTTTTTTAAGGCGTCAAATATGTCAATGTACTTGTTTTTCCAATTGTAAAGCGTCGCCCGCGTGATCCCGATATTATCCGCGATCTGCTCATCCGTTAAACCATCTCGAGCCCACCCCTCAAGTAAGACGAGCGATTCCGGCTCGAGCCACTCTTGATATTTTCCTCGAGCCAATCCATCACCCCTTACTCGAGCATGTAAATAAGGAGTCGATTTCGACCCCTTATTCGTTCTACATCCTTCTTTCCTTGATCGGTGTTTTTTCCCCTCGGTACATTCCCGCGCCAATCTCATCGATTTTCGAGAATGGAATGGGCTCGACGGTTAATTTGCATCTTTTGTCTATTAAATAAATATAGCGAAGTTGGTATCCCTCTAAAATCCTAGCCCCCGTATATTCGATGTATTTTTTAAAATCACACCTGCCGCCCGTGATTTGGTAATATGTTTTCCCACCCAATTCAGGTCGTTTTGCCGTCGGGTTGCTTTCAAGCGTCATTTTGTGGATTTTCTCCCCATTTGGTAGAAGCGCAATGTTTTTATTTTCCTTTATCCCGGTCAAAATAAAATTACTCGCCCGGTAAATTGTTCCATCGCCACAACTGGTAGCATCCGCAAATGACAATATCCATTTAACATGAGGTGCATTCTTTTTTATTAATTTTATACACTGACTAATCGCACGACTTTCCGAGTTGCGCGGGAGGAATTCATCGAAGGCCATTCTATTTAGCTCTAACATACTCGACCAACCTGAATCTTCTACCAATCCCAATACCTTGGATTTATCTAATGGAGGGCCAAAGGATAGTACACCATGTAGTTGATTATCCAAAAACGCACCAAAATGCAGTCTTGACTTGTTCACTACCTTACCCGAGTAGTGGTGCTTTTTGATAAAATTATTCGCTATTTTTGATGGTATTACCTTTATCTCGATTTCCTTCGCAGATCTTCCCATTCCGTCACCACCTTATATAGCCTATTTCCGTTTTTGTTTTCATTATCTACACAATCGAATTGATCGAGTTCTACGTCCTGCAAGGCGTCGTGAATGGCGTCGAATTGGGCCTCCGAAAGCGTGAATGTCATTGTTTTAAATAATGGACCGTCATTATCGGGCAGATCAAATTCCGTTCCAAAATCGTCGCCGTCAATCATATCCTCGAAACCGAAATCCGACATCTCCCAATCGTCTAGTTCCGCAAGCTCCGCGCCTAATTGATTAAAATCCCATTCCGCGAACTCCGCCACACGGTTGTCCGCCAGTCGAAACGCTTTAATCTGCCCGTCACTTAGATCGTCGGCCACAATGCACGGCACCTCATCCATGCCCAATTTTTTCGCCGCCTTCAATCGCGTATGCCCGGCGATAATCTCGTTGTCCCCGTCCACCACAATCGGCACTTTAAAGCCGAAATTTTCAATCGACGATGCTACCTTTTCCACGGCCCCGTCATTGTTTCGCGGATTGTTGACGTACGGGATTAAATCCTCCGTCTTTTTATATACGATTTTTAGATTGTCCATCTTTACCTCCAAATATGTATGCCCCGGCGTTGTTATCATAAGGAGCAGAATCAAAGTTACGCAAAAAAGAACGCCTAAGAAATGCCGAGGCACGGCCTTTTTACGTCATACCGAGGACGATATGTAGCACGGCTTTACCCACCCCACGCAACAAAAGTCGCCGTGCGCGCGTCCCGCGGTCGGTGATAGAGAAGCCCCTTCGAAAGCCTTATAAAACCACCAAACAAAAATATCACCGACCGCCACCAAAAAAGGCTGCCCCACCGGACAGCCTCTCACGCTACAATCATAACACCCATTTCTTTCCCCGGTGTTGCAACATTACGAAATCAGCCCCAATTTTTCCGCCACGCTATATATAAACTTGGACTTATATCGCCCATACGTCGATCTGTCCGCGTACGGGGGATACGCCTTATGTTTTACAATATTATCCCAAACCCCTTTGCGATACACCTCCGGGATCTGCGATAGTCCATAATCCACCGCGTCGATGGACTGTATCAGCCGCTCCCGCCGTATCACCGTCCGCATCACCGGATCCCCCGGCAGATTGCTCCGACCGTAGCACTCCTCGCCGCCGCTGGATTGAATCATATCCTCCACCTCGGCGCACATGCGACTATAATCCCGTATCTTCCATAGCACCTGATGATAGACCGTGGGCGGGAGAATGTATTTTGATTGTTTCGTCCGTCTATAATCCCTCACGTGCCCATCCTTTACTTCTCTTTTAGTTTTTCCATTCTGCTTATATCCGCTTCCATCAGTTTTTTCCATGCCTCGTAGGTCGCTTTTTGCTCCTGTCGTTCCGCCTCGAGTTCGTCAAGTAGTCTTTTCCGTTGCACCTCATTTTTATAAATTCGATGCCCGAGAAATAGCAAATCGATGCAGGCAAAACCTATGCACACTTTTATAAAGTGCATTATAAAGTCGTCCAAAATCTACCTCCTCCACATAAATTCGATCCCAAGTTCCTCCTCCAACGTCGTAGTAATATCGTCCATGGATAACCTTCCCTCGCTTACGTCCACGATCAGCACACTAAGCTGATCCATAAACCGCGATATCCGTTTTTCGCCGAAACCCCACTCGTCCCGTAATACCAAGAGCGAAAGCACCATCATCCGCTGAAAGGCTTCCCGGCTCACACGATCTACGGTATCCTCGACGACTTTTCTTTTCATGCCCTCGATCTGCTCCCACGTGAGATTGTACGTAGGCGTTTTATTTTTATTCTTCATGGGCAATGATGCTCATTTCTTTTTCATCGCCAATGATTCTTATTTCTTTGATTTTGTCGGCATTTATTACGCGATAGCCGCCGCTTTCGGGGATGCACACGAACCCAGTTTTACTGATATGTTTCATCATGTTTCCCGCGGCGTTTTCCATTATCTTTTCTTCGTCCTCGTGTTCCTCGATTTCGATCCTTGTTTTCGCGATTTCGCCATCGCTTAAATAAATTTCAATTCTCATTTTTACCTCCTAAAATGGCACGTCCGCGTTGTCTATCGGGTAATATCCCGCGTTGTTGTCCTGCGGTGCAAACCCGCCGCCATTACCGCCGCCATTGCTTGCGCTATTGCTACCGCCGTTTTCCGCTGCGGTTTCGATAAAGTGGACGCGGCCGACAATAACGTCGGTGGTATAAACCCGCTCCCCGTTTTTCTCGTAGCTGCCGGTGCTTATGCGGCCTTCCACGGCGATGCGGTTTCCCTTGCGGAAGTAGTTCGAAAGCATCTCCGCCGTTTTACCAAACGCCTTGATCCCGATAAAATCCGCCGTCGGTTGACCGTTCGCCTCGGCTTCCTGCCGCTTTTCCTTGCTCATGGCTCGGTTGACCGCTACGCTTGTAAAACATGACGGCGTTCCGCTTTGCGAATATCTAAGTTCCGGGTCTTTCGTTAACCGACCATATAAAACTACTAAATTCATTCTTTCACCCCCGATAGAAACTCCGCCAAATTATGCCAAATTTCAGCGTCACACTCGTCACCTAAATGTTGACATTCGTTAATTTCCCGCACGATCAACGCCTTTGTGTTATCCGTCAATAGATCGATGGCGTTGCGAATATTCGCGGCAACTACCGGCACAACGTAAGTACGTCGACCAAGCGCATACCTAAACGCCGCGATGTACAAAAGTTGGGTGTCTACAACATTCATTGCCCGCCCCTCTTCCACAGCATCGTCTCTTTTCCATCCTCGATCACCTTCGCCTCGACCACCACTCTTGAATCAATGTTATATTCCCTGACGCCGCGATTTAAATACAACTTCATCCCGGCGTTCAAAGCCTTGACTAATGCCTTTTTATCACTGCACGAATCCGCCCACACACGGTTTGCGGGTAAATCATGATAGGCAATCGCGCCGATCCAATCATCTTCGCCAATCTCAACAGTTCTTCCGCCGTCAAAAATAAATTTAATCCGCATTTTCCACCCCTTCAAACATCTCTCAACCACACTGGGATTTCTTGCCATTTCTCAATTACTATCGCTTTCACGACTTTGCTCGGGTCAATCGCACGGCTACTATTTTTCCCATGGATAAATAGCCATTTGTTATCATTCAGCGCCTGAAACAGCGTCTTTTTAGTGTTGCACGCCGTCGTCCATCGCGATCCGCTTGCTTCGTCACGACATAATCGCACGCCGATCCAATCATCTTCGCAAGTTTCAAACGTGCTCCCATCGTCAAAAATAAACATGACCCGCATCTTATTTTCCTTTTCCAAAAGGATCCTTCGCCGCCTGAAATATCCGCACTATGGCCCATAAAGCAAAAGCCAAAATAGCAATCAATAATATCAAAGCGATTATTGCCAATATTTTCATCTCCGCTCCTTGATCTCAATCCCTAAAGGCTCTAGCGGAATGATGTAGTCATCAATGCTAAGCGTCATGCCTACATCGTCTTTGGTAAGCTGCACCCAATATTCTTTTTCAATGAACCCAGTATCAGTAGTCATTAACCCTTTCACCGTCTTTTTTATTTTGATTGTTTCTTGTTGTTTTTTAGCTTTTTTCGGTCTCATCGTCTCTCTCCTTTAAATAAGTGCATCCTCGATCATCGCTATGATCTCCATTAAAAATTCATATTCTTCGCTTCCCCACTCATACTCGGACGCTTCGTAATCTAAATCTCTCATGGTCTTTTTTAACTGATCCCTAGTCGCTTCTTTAAAATTCATCATTTTCCCTCAATTCTTCCATTGTCTTCGTCAGCCTCTTGTAAAATAAAGTGAATCACACGATAATATCGCTCTCTTAAAAACGCATTATCTTTGTGTGTTTCATTTATTTTTTCTTTTAATTCCTCTAGTGACCCTTGGAAACACCCCGTCGTCCAGATGCCCAAATCTACCCAGTAAGAAATGATGTTATTTGGTCTCGATGTATCTACTTGCACAGATATAACACTTTTGCCTTCTATTTGTCCTGTTAGGGCACCTGTTAAAATTGCACCTGTTAAATCTACGCCTGTTAAATTCACATCTCTTAAATCTGCCTCTGCTAAATTTGCATCTATTAAATTTGTATATCTTAAATCCGCATATCTTAAATCTGCATCTATTAAATTTGCATATCTTAAATCTGCATATCTTAAATCTGCACGTTCTCCGCCACTTTCACCGAGCATCCACTTTTTGTGTTTTTCTAAGACTGTTCTCAATTTTTCCCTAGCTATCATTTTTCCCCCGTGCTTCCAAATCCACCCGCGCCGCGCCTCGTATCTCCAAGCCCGGCGACTCGCTCCAAGTCCACCCGCTTAAACGGGAGAATAATCATCTGTGCCACTCGTACGCCCGGCTCAATCGTAATCACATCATGGCCATGATTGACCAACTTAATCCCGATCTCGCCTCGGTAGTCGCTGTCGATAATCCCGACAGAATTTAACATAGATAATCCGCGCCAGCCGTAGCCCGACCGCACCACTAACATCCCAAAGCATCCGCCGGGTATCTCCACGGCGAGATCTGTCTCCAGCTCCGCCAGCGCACCCGGCCCGATGGTCACCGGTTCCTCGCCGTTGTAATAAATATCGATCCCCGCCGCACCCTCGCTTCCGTATCGCGGTTCCTTCGCGCCTGCCTTTGTCATCACGTAGTTCATTCGCTTCCTCCGCATTTTATCTTTCAAGTTTTTCATGGAGCCAAAAATAACGCGCATAGCCGGGAAACCCTTCCTCTTCAAAATCTTTGTTTTCCAACGCTTGATTTCTGTCTAAGTATGCTATCCGACCCTCTCCGTTATCGCCTTGCCAAAATGCCGATCCTCCACCTAAGCCCATTGCGTAATTCAATGCTTCTCCGCCGCTTGCAAATGGCCCTAAGACTTTTCCCGTGTTTCTTATTTCTCCATTTATCGGATTAAGCCATTCCTTTTCCACCAAAACCCACGTATCTAGCTTCAAAAAATCGTCAGCTTTCATTCGCTTACCTCCGTCAATGTTATCTCCACCCGCGGATTTCCCTTGTCGTATAGCACCCGCGATCCGTCATGTCCTGCAATAATCTTGCTGTTGTCGTCCTCAATAATCCCCGCCGCGACTAAAATATCGCAGGTGGCCTCCAGGAGATTGACTAAATCCACCCGATGCCGCGTCGGCATGTAATACACGCATTGCATATTCCACGGCCCGCCATCTACCCGCGGCTTTTGTTTTAGCTGATATAAGCAGTCCTGCTCGTAGGCCTTGTATTGCGCGCTCGGGATGATTTTCCTGTACTTCCCCGCCCGCACAATCCGCTGGGAGTTCTTTTTCGTGATCGGGCGGCCGTAAAGTGTATATTTCATGCCGCCCCCTACAAATAGTTTTTCCCGAAGATCTTCATAAATTCCTCGCGGCTGTGATCTCTCTCAAATCGCCGTTGCCCCTCGGCCCGGCTCCACGCCATCATGCTCGGGTTTTTGTGTAACTCCATATGGCAGGCTCGGCAAAGCTGGATTACCAATCCATAGAGATCACTTAATTTCCGTAGCCCGCGCCCGAAAATTAGGTGGTGTGTCTCCGTCTGCGGATTACCGCAAAAGTAACAACTCATGCCATCACCTTCTCCATGTCCGCCACGGTTACTGATCGCGCGTCGATGTCTTGCAATTCTAACTGCATCATCTTCTCCGCGCCCCGCCGCCTGAAAATAATCGCGTTGATATGTCGATACTCCACGCCTTTGTACAAAACAGGCTCTTGACAGTCAAACGCCTTTTTCGCCTCCTCGTAGGTCATGGATTGCACCTCGGCTTACACGTCTTCAAAAACGCCGCCGATTTTAGCGTCTCCCGACCTTTTGATCGCAATACCGCCACCGTCCGGTCGATATCGTCCTGATCACTCGCCACCCAATAACCCGCGTCACTTGTAACTACCGGAACGCCTTTTTGCCTAAGCGATGCCGTGACATACCGTGCCTCCCGCGGCGAGAACGGAAGATCGCGACACCTGACCGCCGTCTCCTCCGATGTGCCGATCATGGATATAAACTGCTCCTCGTACTTGGATAAATCTCTCATCGTAACACCTCACCCCAGTAGCCCACATTTAATCCAGCATCCGCCGCCATATTTAATAGCACCTCGATCAAATCGCTCATCTCTTTTTTCGTAAATGTTGACGATCCGGGATAACAGCGATATACCGCCTTGTCCCCCTCCACGGGTTGCATGAATTCCACGGCCCGGAACACTTTCTGCAGATCTTTCTCCGCCTCCGTCAGGGCAATCACCGTCACGCTTTTCGCCCCGGCTTCCCGTAAAGCGTTGATATAAATTCCCATGGGATCATTAGAGAGGTAGCCATTGACCGCCTTGTCGATGTCGTGGATCAAGGCCCACATCTTGCGGTTCTGCTCCAACGTCCGCCCGCCGCTTGCTTTTTCCATGGTAACGCTGATTTTTTCGTCCATGGGCACCTCACCAAGTTTTTTGTAATAACCGTAATTAGGTACTCGGAGCGTGACGTAGCCCACGCCGTTGTCATTTTTCCACTGCCTATGCTTCGTAGCGATTAGTCTCATCCCGTAACCTCCGCATAAATTTCTCCCGCTTGTCCTCCGCCGCCTGCAACCGCCGTGGCCGATTTTTAAATTCCACGGGCACAGGGCACATTTCCATGAGGCGGTCAAACGTCCTGTCCACGCCGTCGTAGCTTAAATACTTACACAGCTCCTCCATGTCGAGGTTCGTCGTCACGATCAACGGCAACTGCGCGCGGTATCGGTCGTCAATCGCCTTGTATAACTGCGATAATTCCCAATCGCTACGCCCGCCGACGCCTAAATCGTCCAATATCAATAAGTCGCACCGCCCGATCTCATCGAAAAATTCCACCTCGCCTTGCGTCCCGAATTTTGATACACGCTTTATCTCCTGCATCAGTCCCGTTTGACTTAGCACGATGACCCTGTAGCCGTACTCCAGCAAGTTGTTGGCGATGCTGAACGCTAGGTGGCTTTTCCCCGTCCCCGGCTTGCCGTAAAATATCATGCCGATGTTGTCGGCCCGGTTGGCTTTAAAGTTGCGGACGTAGCTTATGGCGATGTCGTAATATGCCCTGTTTTCTTTGTCGATGCGAAAGCCGGCGAAACCGTAATCATAGACGTCGGTAAACGCCCGCCGTCTTAAGGCTTCTTTCCGCCGCTTGATCTCGTCCTCTTTGTCCTTCTCCCGCAATCGTCGATTGATCTCCTGTTGCCGTGGCGAGCTTGCCTTAATCGTCACCTCGCCGCCGAAGAGGTTAAAAGTGATCTCCTTTCCCTCGTTGCTCAGGCTGTCCAAGTCCGCCTCCACGGGCACCGGGTCCTCGCGGTAATCGCCTCGGGCCATGGCCATCTCCTCAGCCTCAATCCGTCTCAAAAAATCGCTCATGACATTCCCCTCCCGAAAGTGTCGTTGGTAATCGCCGAATTGATATAGGCTTCATAGGTTCCATCTCGCAGCCCTTGGCTCCCCTGTCGTTGTTTCTCCTCGCCTTTGAGCGGGAACACCCCCTGCCAGTTATTCATCACGGAGTTGTTGAGTATGGCGATCTTCTCCTCGTCATTTTGCGCCAGCTCGTCCAGCCGTTTGAGAATGAGTTTAAAAGCCGATACGGTAAACGGCTTTCGTTTGTCCCGCTTCGCCATCTCTATGCGCATAGTGCAAAACTGCATCAACGCCTCTCGCACGCGCGGGGGCGCGTATCCTTTATTTATATATTCAGTTATATATTCTGTTATATTATTCTCTTTGCGGTTTTTGCGGGGACCTCCCTGCAAATCTGCGGGGAGGTTTTCACTACTTTTGCGGGGACCTCCCTGCAAATCTGCGGGGACCCCCTCCCCCTCAATTCGCGCATCTTTTTCTTGGGTTTCGTCGTCGTTTTCAGCCGGCTTTTCCTTGGCAAAAATGGTTTCCAAATAAATTTTCCGTGAGATCACCCGATTATTCTCGTCGCGGATCACTTCCCGGCGGATATGGCCGCACTCTTCCAACGTTCCCAAGTGCCGGGCGACGGTGCTCGGCGTAAGATTTAATTTCTCGGCGAGATATTTATTCGTGGCCCAACAATAGCCCTCTTTTTGCACCAGCGAAAATAAAAAGCCGTATAAAATCATCTGCGCGTTATTTAATCGCTCGTCCTCGATGATCGCCATCGGGATCGTTAAAAATGGATAATCCAATGCCTACGCCTCCCTATACATTTGCCGCAACATATCAAGCAAGTGATCCAACTGTTCTTCCGTCAAATCCCGCGTCGATTTCTTTCCGAAATTCGTCTCCATCACACCCACCATCGTCTCCGGCGGAATGTTCTTCGCCCGCGCGAAATTCAATACCTCGTCACGCTTCGGATTTGATGCATTATCGGCTGTGCCTTGGGCCTGATTTGTTGGATTGCCGAAGGTATAGCGCACGCGGTCGTTCTGATCGCGTATCTGTAAAGCGATAATCTTGTTCTCGTCGTAGTCAATAGCCGATACGTGCAATTTCGTGCTGTTTTTCAGCTTGTAGTTTTTTCCGTTCGTTTCGATCTCGTTCGCAATGCCATTGACCCACATAAACTTCGGCGCAGTGTATAACTCCCGCCCGATGCCCACATTCGTACATGCCCGCTTAAAGGCGTCCGAGGCCTCACCTTTCTCCGCCTCCGCATTGGAAGGCGTGCCCACATCCTGCTTCTCGATCCACATCTTTTTCTCCTCGTCCCAAATAAGGACGGAGCAGAAAAGATTGTTGTTGACCACCGCGTGCTTCCTCTGCCAGTTCTCCGGGCCGAAGCACTCGTCGAGGACGTTCATGTCGGCGCGCGCATTTTTGTATAAAAGCACGGAGAAGCCACTATTATTTATGATTTGAGGGCGGACCTCGATTTCATCCGCCCTTAGCTTCCTGATCTTCCACATAATCGATTCCTTTCTCGTCGGCTTAACGCCTAGTCATAAATCTGCGGCCCGAACGGGGATCCCGGCTCAGCTGTCCTATACTCCTGCCACCGCTTATCCATTAAGCCGTCTATCCACTTAATCACCGAATCTACGCCATCAACGAAGCCGAAGTAATATTCTGATTCTTCATAGTTTTCTTTCTCGTACTTTTCAATCATTTTCACGATTTCCTCGCGGACATCAATCACGCCATCCGTGTAGGTGCCGTATTTGGAATCCATTCTCTTAATCATTTTTATTCGCCTCCTTCATGTATTCAGTCAATTTATCGATAAACTCCTCAAGCGGCATCGCCCGGTCCGTGTCCTTGTCCGACCAATATTTAATGCTTAACGCCAGCGTTGCCTGCTTATTGATTAAGTTAGGAAGCAATGCCTCCGCACGCTTCCCCGCCTCAATCTGCTCCATGCACCGTTCAATGCTCATAGCACCTTCACGTAGTTGCATCGTCATCGATCTTAAATCCATATTCGATCTCCTTTTTGTGGTATAATAGTGGTGGTATATTTCATGATCCCGTGACGGTTACGCCCGTTGCGGGATTTTTTTGTATGCTGCCTTAATCTTGTCGTAAGCCGGCCACGATACAATAATGTCTTGCCGGGAGTAAATTCCCCGGATCGTCTTATCCGGTATACCTACAACCTCAGCCACCGCCTCCGTCGGCCCGTAAGCTTGTAAGAGCGCAATCACCATGGGCCGCACATCATCCAGCGATACTAAAACGCCTCTCATATCATCACCTCCTAGAAAGGGTAGTCGCCAAGCGACTTGCTGTAGGCTACCGCCCACTCCGACTTGCCGTCCAACTGAGTGACACAGGCACCCTCGGCGATGGAATCAAGCGCCGGGTAAATCAGCATTGCGATAAACATCGCAAACCCGATGATCGCCACCGCCGCCCACTGTCTCCGCCGAACGTACTTGGGAGCCATGGACATTCTCACCGCCCTCTGTTTCATTTCGTTCCCCCTTTCTCCATCCACTCGTCCAGCCACTCTTTCTTAAACAGCCGCACGCTTCCGTTCATGGCGTATCGGATCTCCCCGATCCGCGCCAATTGCTGTAGCGCGTAGTAGCTGATACACAAATAATCAGCCGCCTCATTCGCGCGGAATACCTCCTTAGGTATCCTTACAAGTTCGATGATTTGGTCCAGCTTCTCATCGATTCTCATACTTTCCATATCACGCCTCCTCATTCTTGCGTTTACGCAAGTTCACGGTCAAAAAAAATCTTGCTTACCTCGTCCGGGCTCAATTTTAAAATGCCTCTTATCTCAATAATTTCGTGGCGATAAAAGTCACTATCTCCAGAGATCTTACGATAAAGCGTTGATTCAGACATTCCTAGCATCTCGGCAAGTCGTGCTATAGATAAGCCATTTTTTGAACAATAATATTTGAGCAAGTGTGCGTCCATTCAATACCCCCCTTTCATCTTGCGTTAATGCAAGTCTAGCATGGTCTTAAACTTAAGTCAAGCATAAAAGCAAGAAATCTTTGATTTTTTATCTTTTACCTTGCATAAATGCAAGAGCCATGATATTATACATTTTAGGAGGTATTCATAATGGAAATTAAGGACGTGATCTATCATGCGCGAGTCCGCAAAGGTCTTACAATGAGAGAGGTAGCCGAGAAGGTTGGTGTTTCAGAGGGTACTATTTCTCGGTGGGAATCAGGCGCAATTTGGAATATGAGGCGCGACAATATTGTTGCTTTAGCAAAAGTTTTAGACTTGTCGCCTATTGCAATTATGGGCTGGGGCGAAGAATTAAAGCCAGTAGACCTTTCTTCTTCTGTAAAAATCCCAGTTGTAGGTAAAATACCGGCAGGAGTTCCAGTAGAGGCTATCGAGGACATTGTGGACTACATCGACATCCCGGAGGACTGGGTCAAAGGCAATGCCGAATTTATCGGTCTCGATGTCGAAGGTGACTCTATGTATCCCGTCATGCTCGACGGTGATCGCGTGGTAATTCGTATCCAGCCCACAGCGGAGACAGGCGACATCTGCGCCTGCTACGTCAACGGGTACGACACCACCCTTAAAAGGATCGCTCTTACCTCCACTTCCATCACCTTAAAGCCCGAAAATCCGAGCTACCCGCCTAAAACCTACACACACCCCGGCGAAGTCACTATCGTCGGAAAAGTTGTAGAGATAAGACGCAAAGTGTAGAAAAATAATATTAAGTATATCTACGAAATCACCAATGGAGCAAAACTCAAAGAAAGCGAGTACCGCCATGAAAAATAGAACATCCGAAAACATCGATGAGGCAAATAAGAATGTAGAAGATGAAAAAACAACGCAATTTCTGGAAAAAGAAGGTTACAGCACTGAAGACCATGTCTCCAAAAAAGGATCGAAGAAAGTCCGAGGCCTGTCGATCTTTTGCGGATTGGCAACAGTCGGCTTTATCATGCCGGAAAATCGGAATATTTTACTTGCTATCGTTTTCGCGGTAATTACATACATAACATGGCAAAAATCAAAGCCAACGGTACACATTCGTGTAAAAGAAAGGGAGAACCCAGATGAAAGTATTCATCATGATATTCAACTTTCATCAGGGGAGAACGACTTATTAGAGACTACAAAAAACCCAAAATTTAATCGGTCTTGGGAGGAACAGGATAAGAAGTTTCAATTTCATCAAAAATACTACGGCACTATACAAAGTTTAGAAAATAGTATCTATCCATCGAATGACCAGCTAATCGAAAGTAGAATCATAAGCATCCGCGCCTTCAATTCACTTCAACGATTCTGCTATACGAAAGGCAAGGCCGGAAAATTGTATTTTGATGATATGTGGCTTCATTGTCACAATAGCAAAAATCCATGTTTCTCATTTAAGGACACCATCAAAAATCAACTAGAAAATTTATTCGCAAAATACGATCAACTTCCAGATGTCTACCGCGACGACTACCACTCCTTCAAAGCTCAACGCGTTGCAGATTTGAAAGAAATACTAAAAGAAAATGACCTGCCTGTTTCAGGAAAAAAAGAAGAACTCGTAAATAGATTGATTGAAAACAACATTAAACCAGCTATCGACGGCGATACACAAAAGAAAGTGGAAGAAAATAAAGAAATAATTTTACAAAACAAAGCTTATATCAAAGAAAATAAGCCGTTGATTCTCTACTATCTTCGAGAGCCGGACATTCCAGAGAACGTGTTCCAAAACTCGTTCAACCAATTAAAAAAAGCGTGGGGTTTCACCCCGCCCTACAACGATGTGCTTTGGGGAGCACTTGAGCAATTAAAATTACAAGCGATGAAAACCAGAGACACTGCCTCATACGAAAAAATTATAGAAGATGAAATTGATATTTTGGAAATGGAAGGCAAACACGATCACGCGCAGAAACTACAGGAACAACTTAGTCAACTGGGAAAATTTTAATAAAAAAGCCCCTCACCGTCTGGACCACGGTAAAGGGGCATGGATTGAGGCGTGATATGATGCCAACAATCGCACACACATTATATCACGCCTCCTAATTTTATGAAATGGAGGCGTTTATTATGTCATGGAAGAAAATCAGCAAGGGAAAATATAAGCTGGACGTTGAACGAAGGGTTAATGGGAAGCGCAGGCGGAAAACAAAAACAGTGAAAACAGACTTAAAAGGCCGCGATCTAAATCGCTATTTATCCGCCATCGAAGATAATATATACGAGCGTTTAGGAAACGACGAAAGCAAAGATTACAGCGAAATAATTTACGAAGATTTTGTGGATCTATTTATGGCCTCCCGCGTCGTCGAAGGAAAGACCGCCGATTTTTATAGAAGCTGCCTCGGCGGCCACAGCCTAAAATACTTCTCAGGCAAAAAAATAAAAGACATCAGCCGTGCCGACGTCGTTGAATTTATCAACGCGATGAAAAAATACATTTCCAAATCAACCGGGAAGCCATTGTCACCTAAAACAATCAAGCACCATAGGGACTGCCTCCGTGCGCTCTTTAACTACGCCAAATTTTTAGAAATCATCGACCGTAACCCGACCGAGTATATAAACCTTGATCCCGTACCAAATCAAGTTGATGGCCGATACTACGAGCCCGAAGACGTCGATATTATCCTTGAAGCATTGGAAAGCGAAGGTGATTATAAATACTACGTCTTTTTTGTCTTACAGCTCTATACGGGATGCCGACCGTCTGAGATCTACGGACTAACGTGGCAAAAAATCGACTTTGAACGCGGAATCATCACCATCGACCAAGCCCTCGTCAAAAGCAAGTCAGCCGGCGGTTACGTCATCAAAAAAACCAAAACCCACGAAGTGCGCACGAAGCCCATCCCCGGCTATATACAAGGTCTACTCACGAAACTAAAAGACATAAGCATTGGATCCACCGATTACGTCTTTACCAACGCCAACGGCGACCACCTTGGCGAAAGCGCCTTCCGTGAATACTTCCGCCGTTTTTGTGATCAACGTGGCCTTCCCTACCTTCCGCCCTACGGCGTACGACATACAACCGGCACACTTTTAGCCGCACAAAAAATACCACTGCCAAACATCAGCAAGCAACTTGGCCACGCATCCACCCAAACCACCACAAAATACATCCACGCCACCCAAAGCGTAGACAAAGAGGCAGAAAACATTTTAGCCGAGGCCGCCAAGCCCAAATTAAAGCTCGTCAAGTGATAAAAAAGTGGGGAAAAAAGTGGGGAGACGAGCAACAAATAGCAACAAACACAAACAACCACACAAATAGAAGCACAAAAAAATGGCTAGATTGCAACGTTATCGCGATCTAGCCATTTGTAACTATGGCGGACCCGATTGGATTCGAACCAACGAT
>QWCK01000969.1_pt1 | contig 47559 bp, 37 predicted proteins | sample 1972571 | NCBI WGS metagenome assembly QWCK01 (sample SAMN09866710, study PRJNA288562) | Human gut metagenome isolate term2_stool, whole genome shotgun sequencing... | isolation source: gut | host: Homo sapiens | place: USA: California | reverse complement strand
TTTATTAAAACTCCCCTTTGATTTTGCCAAAGCAAGATAGGCGATAAATACAAGAGCTATAGATGTAATAAAAGCACCTAAAAAGGCTGGGATCACTGAATATCCGCTTTCTTTTCCCCAATTCATAGGCCAAACCATGCTTGAAGCGCCAAAGTGCATAGAAAACAAAGCTCCTCCGCTTAAAAATAATTCAAATCCACTTAGTTTATTTCTTTGTTTTTCTTTTCCTGTCATCTATCTCTCCTAATTAAGGTCTTTAATAAAACCTATATTTTATAACTCTCAAATCTTATGTAATATAATCTATATTTTGACTTTACTCTAAAACGCTAATTTTAGACTTTTATAATTATTTTCTTTTGATACTATACAGGCTGATTAGCTAATTTCTACTACTTTTATTATTCCATATTTTGTTTTAAAAAAACTAGCTCCGAATAATCTTCGCTAGTTTCCTTGATTTTATCAATTTTTTCGTAATCGACTTAAATAACTTTTTAATTCTCAATTATCCTTTTGATGATTAATATTTTCAAATTAGACAATCAAAAAGCTCCAGTTCCCCAGAGCTTTTATCTTTTATGCTTCTTCTATCTTATCAAATACAGAATTAGCTGTTTCTTTTAATACTTCGTTTAGGCTTGTGATGTTTTCCTTGCCTGTTTCATCTAGCCATTTTGCGGCTTCTTCTTGGTTTTTGCCGTAGATGTCTACTGAGTCTCTCCATGTTGCTCTTCCGCATAGAACGCCGTTGAAGTTTGCTCCTGCTTCTTTGGCAAGTCTTAACATGTCTTGGAAAAGTGATGCACTGATTCCACCTGATAAGTATATGTAGGCTAGATCTGTTGCATCTGATTGGTCTTTGAAGTATTTTAATGCTTCTTCTTTTGTATAGAGGGCTTCTTTTTCTCCGTAGCCTTCTAGGTGGTTCATGTCTATTGGTGTTTCTAGTTTTAGGACGTCTACAAGATATCTTGGGTCTGAAAATTCTCTTGTGGCTTCGATTACTTTTCTTGGTCTAATTTTTGCATATTCTGGTGTTTTTTCACTTTCCATTTTTGCATCATAGGTTAAGATTTCTAGGAAGTATGGAAGTCCTAGGGCTTCACATTCATAACCTACTCTTTCTACCCATGCTTTTTTCTTGGAGTTTGTTTCTTCCGCGTCATCTACATCGTAGTAAAGTAGGACTTTGATTCCGTTTGCTCCCTTTTCTTTTAATCTTAGACCAGATTCTAGTTCTATTAGTCTAGGTAGTCTTTCTTCGTCGTATTCATCATAGCCTGTTTGTTCATAAGATAGGATTAGGCCTGCGTTTTTATCTGTTGCTCCTATGCCTGTTAGACCGTAGATTGGGTCTAGTAGGATTGATGAAGCGTATGGAGTTAGCTTTTCAGCTACTAATTTTTTGTAGGCTGAGATGCCTTCTACATTATTTAAGTCTGGATTGGCATTTCCCATCATTTTTTCCATAGATCCTCTTTGGTCTATGGCAAGGGCTGCTATTACCCCATCTTCATTGGACAATTTTTTTAGATTTTCATATTTTGCTTTTGATATTTTCATTAGTTAAATTTCCTCCACTAGGATTTCTTTGTAGTATTTGTCAAACTTTTCTATTTCTATATGGGCGATTTCTTCTGTTAAGACGTTTAATAGTCCACAGGTCATCGATGTTTTGATTACTTCGCGAGGATCTTTGCCTTTTGCTATAGCAAATATTGCTCCTGCTAAGGATGAGTCTCCGCTGCCTACAGGATTTATTGCTGTAACTTTTGGCACACTTGCCTTGAAGATTCTATCTCCCGCCTTTACAACTGCACCTTCAGAGCCCAGAGATACTATTACGTATTCTATGTCTTTTAGTGGCGCTTTTCCTAAAGCTTCTTTGATGTTATCTTTGGTAATTTCCTCTCCCAGTAAATCAGCCACTTCTGTTTCGTTTGGTTTGATTAAATTTGGTTTGATTTTTGCGTTTACCACATCTTTTAGAGTCTTTCCTGATGTGTCCACTGCAACAAACTTGTCGTGACTTTTACCGTAGGCGATTATCTCTTCATAAAAACTTGCATCAAGGCCTTTTGGCAAAGATCCCGACATAGATATTACCTTACAGCCCTTGCTTATCTCATCAAGTTTGTTTATAAATTCGTCTCTTTCAGCCTGGCTTATAGTTGGTCCTGCCTCTAAAATCTCTGTTTGTTTTCCCTCATGTAGGATGGCAAGACAGTTTCTTGTTGGTTCTTTTATTTTTATAAACTTTGCTTTTTGACCTTTTTCTTCTAGGCCTTCTTCTATAAATTCGCCAAGCTTTCCTCCTACAAAACCTGAGTGAACCACTTCTTCTCCCAAGTCGTGGAGGACGTAGCCCACGTGGATGCCTTTGCCACCAGCATGTTTTATAACTTTGTCAGTCCTTGTGACCCCATCTATGTTAAACTCATCTAGTTGGTAGGACATATCTACAGAAGGATTTGCTGTGATAGTTAAAATCATCTTTTCTCCTTTATAAGCTTTCTTACAAATTATCTAACAATTTCACTATATTTTTCTATTTCTAAGGCTTGGTCTGAACTTATTTTTGAGTCAGTGATGAATTTTGCATCTTCTATATTATAGAAATGATACAAGTCTTCAAAACCAAGCTTGGAGGAGTCAGCTACAAGATACCTATCGAAGGAATTATCAAGAATCATCTTTTGTAAAACTCCTTCTTCTGGGCTATAGGTGTAAGCCTTGCCTTTATTTACCCCATTTACTCCGATAAATGTCTGGTTAAATCTCATTTTTGAAACAATATCTAGGCTTAAGGCGCCAACAAAGGCGCCAGTAACCTTCCTAAACTCTCCTCCGATTAGCTTAATATTCACATTATCAAGAAAGACTAATTTTCTAAAAAGATAGAGTGAATTGGTAAAAATATTGAGTTTCTTATCGTTAAGAAATTCGCTTACATACTCTATGGTTGAACCGGCTCCAAGAAAGATATTTTGCTCAGGAATCATAATTTCACTGATTTGTTTGGCAATTTCTATCTTTAATTCCTTATTTTTCAAAAGTTTCTCTTCATTAGAAAACTCTCTTGGCCTCGCCTTTTCAATCTTGCTCGCTCCGCCGTGAATTCTTACAAGTAGGTTTTTATCCTCAAGCTCCTTCAAATCACGCCTAATAGTCATATCTGTAACATTTAAAATGTCTGTCATTTGTGAAACTTGGATAATGTTGTTCTCTTTTAATTTATCAAGAATTATCTTTTGTCTTTCTTCTTTTAACATTTGCTTTCCTATTCTAGAAGCTTATGCTAATTTTTACTTAAGCTCCTTAGTTTCTGCTAGGTCTTTATACCAGTAGGCGGATTTTTTTGGAAATCTCTCTCGAGTGTATAATTAATCGTGGTATTCGCCTTTGTCCCATTTTTCTAAGAATTCAGTGAAGAATTCTTCGTTTTTAACTTGTTTTTCCTTATCTTCTTTATAATCTTCTTCGATTGCCATAATCTTTTCGATTATTTTTTCTCTTTCAGGGCTAGCTTCGTATTCTGTTTCTAGGAAACCGTCTACTATTTCAAGAGCTAAATCCTTGCCTACAATCATTCCACCAAAGCCTATTACATTGGCATTTAATTCTCTTTTGGCAGCTCTTGCTGTTTCTACATCCCTTACTAAGGCGCATCTTGTGCCAAAGGCCTTGTTTACAGCTGTAGTTATTCCAACACCTGTACCGCAAAGCACTACTCCTAGATTACATTCTCCACTTCCTACAAGTTCACCGACTCTTTTGCCGTAGATTGGGTAGTGGGTTCTAGTATTGTCGTAGCATCCTACGTCGTAAACTTCATGTCCTAGGCTCTTAAGATGATCTGATACTTGCATCTTAAGACTTGTTACTATATGATCGCATCCTAAAGCTATTTTCATAAAAGACCTCCTTAAAGCATCTTGTTTAGCATATCAATTCTTATTTGGTGACGTCCACCATCATAACCGTGAGATAAGAATGATCTTAAGCATGATTTAGCAAGTTCTTCGCCTACTATGGCAGATCCCATAACTAGGATTCTTGCTCCATTGTGTCTTTTTGTCATTAGGGCTGATCTTTCTTCGCTTACTTCTGCAGCAATCATTCCCTTGTGTTTAGAGCATGCCATATATGAGCCTGCACCGTACTTATCGATTACCACTCCTACTGATTGGTCATCTGAGCCTGATGTAAGCATACCATCTACTTCTAGTAGTTTCTTACATACAGCTTTTGAGCTATCGACTAGGTCAAAACCTTCTTGTGTTAGATCCTCATAGTCGTAGCCAAGTCTTTTAACTTCTTCTACTAGAGCATCTTTTAGTCCTCTTCCATCCATATCGGATGCTAGAAATACCTTCATAATCCCTCCTTATATTTTTTACGCACACCTTTTCAAACAAGAATTCCAAACCCATCTCAAATAGTTTTTCTTTTTATTCTCAAAACTTAATTGAAATTGATGTTTATTCGTGTTTTATCTTTATCGTTTTTGTTCGCTTTCAGTATACAAGCATTTATTTTTTTGTCAACAGCTTATTTTAAGTATTTTAATTTTCTTGAGAAAACTTTTTTGCGAGTATTAGTGCACCTTCGGTTGGGTCTGCGAAAGGTTTTACTAATTCAATATTTGAGTCTAGGTATTTTTCGATTTTTCCTATTAGAGCATCGCCTAAATTAAATACTCCACCTGAGTAAGATGCTAGGACTTTTCCGTCAAAATCTAGTCTTTTTGCTAATGTATTTATAGTTAGGGCTGCTTCATAGCCTGCCTTATCTATTAGCTCAAGGGCACACTCGTCGTCATTTTCAAGAAGTTTACCCAATATTTTGCTCACTGCTGCTAACTCATCCCTGGTCATTCCTTCAGCCATTGGGATTATTTCAAAGTCATCGTTGATTTTTAACTCTTCTTTCATTAGGTCATAGAGCATTGTTTTGTCAATTCTGCCGTCACTTTGTTTGGTAAAGTAGTTTATTAATCTAAGTCCTAGGTAGTAGCCACTTGATTCATCGCTTATTAGTGGGCCCCAACCACCACACCTTAGAGAATTTCCCTTATCGTCTAGACCAAAACCAATTGATCCTGTGCCTAGAATCAGATTTATACCTGGCTTGGCATTTAATGAACCTGCCCAAGCGTTTAAGCAGTCATTTCCCACTTTAAAATTGTCTGTGCCCAATATTTCTCTTAGACTCTCATCTATAAATTCTTCGTCTTCTGGATATTGGCCGTAGCCTGGAACTGATACAAAGGTGTAGGTAATGTCTGTATTTTTTATGCCTGCCTTTGCTGTAAGAATTTCTACTGCATTTGTTATTCTTTTCTTAAATTCTTCTCTTGGTATCTGGCTTAAATGGATAGTTTTTTCTTTGTGGATAATTTTTTCACCATCTTTTTCTAGTATAAAGGCTGTTTTTGTGCCTCCACCGTCTACTCCTAGATAAATATTTTTTGTCATTCGCCCCTCCTTTTTTGTTCTTTTATGTTTGTTTTTGTTTGATACTAGTATATACCCCAGCTATTCTTTTGTCAATACAAACGTTTATAGTTTATTTATTTAATATTTACCCAATTACAAAGATTTATTCAGGCCATTTTATTTTTTATTTATAATAATTTATTTAAAATTCATCCAATATTTTCACCATATTTGATTTTAAATAAGACTACTTCTATTTCCTTATTTATAGGGATTTAAATGATATTTTTCAAAACTTATGATTTTAATCAATAAATTATTTTTTAGATAATTCCTGTTTGCTATTGTAAGAAAGTGTTGACAGAAATTTGTAAATGGTATATATTTAAATTACGAAAGCAAAAAAACGTTTTGCTTAGCACGTACGGTTTCCCAAAATTAATATCAAACATAAGGAAATCGTTATTATAATATTCACAGGAGGGAATTATGAATATTAAAAAGTTCACAAGTTTAGCATTGGTTATGGCACTAACACTTGGTTTTACAAGTTGTGGTTCTAAAAAACCTGCTGAAGAGGGCAAGGAAGAAACAAAAGTAGAAGAAAAGACCGAAGAAGGAAAAGAAGAAGGTAAAGAGGACGGTAAAGAAGAAGCTAAATCAGATGGTAAGGCTAAAAAAATCGCTGTTCTTCTTTATAATGGTTCTGATACATACATCGCTTCTGTACGTCAACAACTAGAAAAACTTGACGAAGCAGACGATTCTATCGAACTTGTTTTCCAAGACGGACAAAATAACCAAGGTACCCAAACTGACCAACTTAACAACGTTATAGCACAAAACGTTGATGGTATCTTACTTAATATCGTAGATATTTCTGCAGCTCCAACAGCTATGGAAACTATCAAGGCAAGTGGCATTCCAACAGCATTCTTCAACAGAGATATGACTGAATCTATGACTGAAGAAGACCTAAAAGACTTCTTATTTGTTGGTACAGATGCTCCAGAAGCTGGTAAGATGCAAGGTGAAATCCTTAAAGAACTTTGGGAAAAAGGCGACATGGACAGAAACGGAGACGGAGTCCTTGACTACGTAATGCTTAACGGTGGTCTTGATAACCCAGAAGCTCAAGCAAGAACCGAATATTCAGTAAAAACCCTAGAAGAAGCTGGTATCAAGGTTAATGAAGTTGCATTCCAAGATGCTAAATGGGATACAGACAAGGCTAAAACAGCTATGGATACATGGCTACAAACCAACCAAGATGACATCGATGCAGTTATAGCTAATAACGACGGTATGGCTATCGGTGCTATTTCAGCCCTACAAGCAGTTGGCATGAACACTGGTTCTTCTGATGACAACATGGTAGTTGTAGGTGTAGACGCTACAGACCTTGCTGTTGCAGAAATCGACAAAGGAACAATGTCTGGTACTGTAAAACAAGACGCTGAAGGTATGGCAAAAGCACTTATCGATACTATGCTTAACAAACTAAACAATGGCGATTTTATAGAAGGCAGTGACTATAAACTTGCAGATGATAACAAATCTATAAGAATTGATTATCAAATCTACACAGGTAAATAGTAGTTTATTATTCAGAGGCATTGGCTTTTTCCCTTGCCTCTGAATTATTATAGAGAGGAAGATATGAGTAATTTATTAGAAATGAGAAAAATTACCAAAACCTTCCCGGGTGTCAAGGCCCTAGACGAGGTAGACTTCTCCCTAGAGAGAGGCACAGTCCACGCCTTGATGGGAGAAAATGGTGCTGGTAAATCTACCCTCATGAAATGCCTCTTTGGCATATATACTCCAGATTCTGGTGAAATTTACATAGACGGCGAAAAGGTCTCTTACAAGGATCCAAAAGATGCCCTAGATAGTGGGGTTGCCATGGTTCACCAAGAATTAAACCAGGTATCTATGAGATCTGTCGCAGAAAATATTATGCTTGGCAGATTTCCTAGTAAGTACGGCATAGTTGATGCCAAGAAGATGAACCAAGAAACCCAAGACCTCTTTGACAGGCTTGGTCTTAACTTTGATCCAAAAAAAATAATAGGTAAATATTCAGTTGCAGAAAGGCAGCTTATAGAAATCGCAAAAGCTGTTTCTTATAACGCCAAAATCCTAGTTTTAGATGAGCCAACCAGTTCCCTAACAGAGTCTGAAGTTGACAAATTATTTGAAATTATAAATAAACTTAGAGACCAAGGCGTAGGAATTATCTATATTTCCCATAAAATGGAAGAGATTCTTTCTATATCTGACTATGTCACAGTCATGCGTGACGGCAAATTCATTGATATGAAACCAGCAAGCGAGCTTAGTAAAGACGAAATTATAAGGCTCATGGTAGGTAGAAAGATTGATGCGACAAGTCTTAAGACTGACGAATACATCCAAGATGAAGTTCTCCTTGAGGTTAAAAATCTTTCAGGAAAATATAAACCAACAGTTACAGACATAAGCTTCACCCTACAAAAAGGTGAAATCCTTGGCGTGGCAGGTCTTGTTGGATCTAGAAGGACAGAGCTTGTTGAGACAATCTTTGGCCTAAGGCAGAAAGAAAGCGGTCAAATCTTCCTTCATGGCAAGGAAGTGGACAACAAAGACCCGATGGCAGCTATTAAAAATGGCTTTGCCCTTGTTACCGAGGAAAGAAGAGCCACAGGCATCTTCCCTTATGCAGCAATTAGATTAAATGCTACCATAGCAAATATCAAAAAATATGCCAAACACTCTGTAGTTAGTGATAAGGCTCTAAAAGAAGATACAGACAGGGTTATAGATTCTATGGAAGTTAAAACTCCAAGCCAAAGTACAAAAATTATGGACCTATCAGGGGGTAACCAACAAAAGGTAATCATTGGTAGATGGCTTCTAACAGACCCAGAAGTCCTCCTTTTGGACGAACCAACTCGTGGTATCGACGTAGGTGCCAAGTATGAAATCTACAAGCTAATAGGAGATCTCGCCAAGGAAGGCAAGTCAGTAATTTTTATCTCATCCGAGATGGCAGAACTTCAAATGGTCTGCAATAGAATTATGGTTATGAGCAACGGCAGACTTGCTGGAATAGAGAAAAACGACGAAAACTTAACCCAAGAAAAGATAATGGCTTTACAGGCTAAGTATGTATAGGTGAAAAAATGGAAAACACAGAAAATAAAAAATCTTTTAATTTTAAAGAATTTATGTTAAACAATGCTCTGATTATCATAATTGCCGCCCTTATTATCGGCATAATTATCGTTGATCCGACATTTATAACTAACCCAAAAAATATTCTAAACATCTTATCTCAAACCTCAACCAGGCTCTTTATAGCCCTTGGAACAGGTGGTCTATTAATCCTTGCAGGAACAGACCTTTCAGCAGGTAGGATAGTAGGATTTACTGCAGCCATAGCTGGTGCTCTCTTACAATCACCAGACTTTGCTCAGAAATTCTTCCCAAATATTCAAAATCCATCAATTTTAGTTGGACTTTTAGCTGCTATAGCAATAGGCGCCATCTGTGGTGCTATAAACGGCTTTGGAGTGGCTTATCTAAAACTCCACGCCTTTATATCATCCCTAGGTGTACAACTTGCAATTTTTGGTATCCTTCAATTATTTATCGCAGCAAACCCATTTGGACCTCAACCAATAGGTGGTTTTGATGAAAAATACGCCAACCTCGTTAGGGGAGGCTTTCATATACCAGGTACAGACCTCCAATTTCCTTACCTAATAATCTACGCTGCCATAGCATCAGTAGTTATGTGGTTTATTTGGAATAAAACGGTCCTAGGTAAAAACATGTTTGCCGTAGGTGGCAACCCAGAAGCGGCTGAAGTATCAGGTATTAACGTAACAAGAACAATCATGATAGTATTTTTAATATCTGGTGTAATGTACGGTCTATCAGGATTCCTTGAAGGTCCAAGACTAGGATCTGTAACATCTACAACAGGAGAAGCCTACGACCTTGACGCTATCGAAGCCTGCCTAATCGGCGGGGTATCCTTCTCAGGCGGTATAGGTACAATCCCTGGCATAGTTTTAGGCTCTATCATCCTCCAGGTTATAAACTACGGACTTTTATACATAGGACTAAACTCCTACGTTCAAATCATAATCAAGGGTATCCTAATAATCTTGACAGTAGCCCTAGATACAAGAAAGAGAATCAAGAAAAAATAATCCCTCCCGAATAAGGCTTTTAAGCTGGTTAATAAATCACTTAAAGGGCCAAACGAAAAAGAGCGAAAAATTCTCCGCTCTTTTTCATTTGAAAAATAATCTTCAATTAAATAATAAATTAAAAATAAAATCACCTATTAATTAAAAAATGATTTTAATCATCTATTTTTCTTATTAGCTTTTCCCAAAATTATCCTAGTTATAAAATCAACCAACGCCGCAAAGATAAGAGCTAGGATAGCTGAAGCTAGGATTATAAGTGGCATGTATCCTATAGCTTCCTTGGCCCCACCGATAGTTTCCCTTACAAAATCATAAACAATCCTATCACTTAGCGCTGAGAGGATATAGGCTGCGAAAGTTAGTTTTGAAAGCAAGGCTATAAATCTCTCAGTTCTTTTACCTACTTTAATAGGCGCTAGGGAATTTATAAAGATAAATAAGGCTATAGAACTTGCCGTATTTTGCAAACTTCCCCAGCTATTCCACAACCTTATTTGGAAAACTCCCCCGTGAGATCTCCAAATATTATAGGCAGAAGAAGCAAAAATTATTAAAATAAAAGATAAAAAAGCTTTGGCTGGTCTCATCTTTTTAAAATCCACATATTCCCTCAAATAAGCACCTAAGAAAAAATATGTTAGAGGATATAAGTTTACCCACCGACCTGGCAAGAGGTGGTTAATCATGTTGTCATCGTAGGCAGAAAAAATCGCCTTAAAAGACGATAGGTCGTAAACATTTAAAACAGTCGGTCCTATAGTCAAAAAGCAAAAAACCGCTAGAAGAACCTGGTGGGTCTTTTTATCCTTGATGCTCGCCCAAATATTTATCAAAAAGGGACTAAGGAGAAACAAACCTATATATAAATCCACATACCAAGAATATTCCTTAAATCCAAGGATACCAAAGATTAGCTTTTTGAAAGTGTAGGACTCATCTCCCCTTAGCCTAAAAATCCCAAAGACTAAGGCCATGGAAAGGGCGTAGGATACAAGGATTGGATTTATTTTTTTGTAATAGTTTTTAAGCCTTTTCGCTTCAAGGGGAAGGTCTTTTCTAGAAACTAGGTAGCCTGTAAGAAGTAAAAATAAAGGCACACAAACCATAAAGCTTGTCCTAAGAGTTGCCAAGGCCAACATTCTCTTACCCCTCAGTGGGATTTTGTAAAAGTCAGTATTTAAGAAAAAGTGGACTCCAATAACAGACAAAAAGGCCAAAATCCTGGTAAGGTCAAGACCTATATTTCTTTGATTTTTAATTTTCTCCACTATAACATTCTCCTTACATACGACTTATTTGCACTACTTAACAAGCAAGGCCTTGGAAATAAAAATCATCAACCTAAGTTTGGCCTATTTTTCAAAAGGTCTAGCCTTTATAACTTTACCCCAAACTTAATTATTTTTTATCCAAGGCCTGGTATTAATATTTTCTTAATTTATACTACTTATCCAAAAATAAGTTTTCAAAATATCCCTTCAAATCACCTTCGAGAATGTCCCTGTCTATTAGCAAGACTCCTGATTGGTTACACCTGTTTCTTAACCTATCTAATTCATCTCCATGATACTTGTAGGAATTTATTATAATTGGAACTGTATCTATACCGAATTTTGAAGCGTGGTAGCCAATTTCATAAATAAATTCATTTTTGAGCCTTGATTGCTTGCATGAAATCAGATAGGTTGTAAGGCCCTTGATACAAACTATGTCTATTTCATTTTTGATAAGCTCGCTATCCTTATCGGAACTATCATCAGCCTTCCAGTCAATTTCTATATTTAATCCAACATTGTCAAATAAGTCTTGAAATCTCGCAATTTTGAAGAAAACATAGGTTTCAAGGGCATTGCCTTCCCTGGTGAAAAAGTCCCTAAAGGCCATAGATCCATAGGAGAAATTTAATCCTACCGAATTTTTATTTTCATAATAATTAGCATAGGATTGTTTCTCATCATCCAAGACATTGAAAATTTGAGTATCCTGATTTTTGCTAAATACATTATATGATTTCATAAAAACGTTAAGATCATCTAAATAATCTTCAAACTCATTTTTGCCATATTCAGATGCTTCTCGATCGGGCAAAATATCAGGTGCATATACATAATTATCACAGTCCAAGGATGAACTAATTAAATAATAGTAATCTTTGCATTGAACCTTATTGCTGTCAACATTGTCAATCCTATAATTTTGTTTGACAAAATCCACTTTTTCCACCCTATTTTTTATACAACGGGATAGAAAATTTTTTAGAGCTCTTAAGTAATTTTCATCATGAGATTTTACTTCCAAATATCCATGGTTTTTAGGAAAACTATAGGATATTATAAAGCCATTTTCTTTTAAAGCATCCAAAACTTTAACGACTGGCCTAAAGGAGTCTCTGTTTGTTTTGCTTATTTTTTCACCTACTTTTTCCGTATGTTCACTTCCTGATTTTTTGACATTATTTAAGGAGAAGATATAGGATTTTTGTCCCTTGTTTAAGGTGTAGATGAATTTTCTGTAATCTCTGCTACCTAAATTTTTATAGGCAAACCACAAACATTCTGAGTAAATATCCAAATCCAAGAAGCTATTTATCCTATCTTCTGTATCGAGCCTAGCATTATCTAGGTAGAAAGTTTCTTCAATACTTAAAGTTGGCCTTATGAGGTTGTAGTCAAGTCCTTCGTAGTCTCCATCCCAGTTGTTGTTGCCCTCGTAGATGACATAGGATACTGGCCTTGCCATATCAAGAAAAGAAGTAAATCTCGCCTGCTTAACGGTGTTGCCTGTAAAATCAAAGATGATATTCTTATCAGAATGACTTTCCACTTCAAATTTGGCTTGGTTTTGATTAATAACCCTTATGGATGTTGACCTTAAGTTTCTCTTATCACGAAGGAAGCTCTTTATAGTTTCAAACTTATAGGAAATATCTTCTTCTGGATCTTTTATAAAAACAACTTGGGCTGGTCTAAATTTTAGGACTGCAGCTATGTTTTTCCAAAGGCTACCCTCATCGGATACAAATGGCTTATAGAGTATATCTACAGGTCCATAAACAATCTGGCCTATAGCATCTACTATATCATAATCTACGAGCCTATAATTTTTGTGGTTTTTATAAGAAATTATTATTTCTACCCTATCATCTATGGCCTTATAGATATTGGTAACATCAGGGGAAATTTGGTGCCTACCCCTCCGCAATAAATCTTTTATCCTCCTGTCGATAAATTTATAAATAGCCTGGCTATCCTTATCGCCCTTTTTGATATTTTCTATAAGGTTGGCTAGCTTTTGCATATAGGCTTTCAAACTAGTATTAATCGGGTCATCCGGATAGTCATAGTCGCTTGCTAAGAATTTGAGGTTGCTAGCTAGGCTTTGGGAGGAATCTTTGATGATTGCTTCTTGGGCCTTGCTTATATTTTCTGAAACCCTATCTATCTCGTCTATTTCTTCACTATCTATTCTTTTTAGGTGGTAGTTGCTTATGAGTGGGTGGAAAGGATAAGGCTTGGCCTTTTTATCCCTGTGGTCATTGTTATTTTTGTAGGCATAGGAGAAAAACTCCTCATCACTAGGTTTTTCATAGCCTTCTACAATCATAAACTTATTCCATGAGTGGTGCTCCATGTAGGCCATCTTATCCCTAATTTTAGGACCAGATGGATTTTCTGAATCGACTGGATTTTCATTTTTGATTAGCTTTGAAAATTCCCTATAAGGTCTTAGACTGTTGTGGATACCGCAATCATAGAGTTTGTATTTGATAGAAAGAGCTGACCTTAGAGATGATTTAGCATTGTATAAGTCTTCTGAACCGATAAAATTGTCGAATAATTCGTCCCTGTCAATTCTTTCCCTGCTTGAAAGTTCATAAAAACAATGGACTCCAAAGGCTTCTTCTAGGATTCTGCCTTCAAATTTGCCCCTTTCATCGGTTGCCATTTTGATTTGGTCATAGTAGATTAAACTAGTTGCCTTTGTATTTTCATCTGCCCTATCCTTGCCCAGGTCAAAAGATCTTACGATAATGGCTCTTTTTTTCTCATCTTCTTTGACCTTATCAAAAATCTTCTTACCGAGATTTTCTTCCTTGGTATTTTTATTTTCTAAAACCAAAATATAGGTATTTTTTTCTATCCCATCTAGGTGGTCAAAGTTTTCTAGGCCCACAAAGTCTATTCCAGCATAGGCCTCATCTGTAATTGACTCGTCTATCTTGTTATAAGTCATTTCGCCATCTATCCTTATCTGGCAAGTCCTTTTTAAAAGAGGGGCCCTTTCTAAAAGATAGTCGTGAAACTCACTAGAATTCCTATAATAGAAAGTGAAATTCAACTTGACTCCATCTATCAAAAATGGAGCGAAAATCAAATCGAAATAGAGTTTTGCGTCTTCATTATCTCCAATTATACAAACATTTATATTTGAATCCTCGTCTATATAGTCATAGATAGGGTGCTTATCCAAAATATGGGCTGCTCCAACAAGGTTAAGCAGGGGCTGTCTCATCTTTTTTTCGATGGATTTTTTTGCCCTGCTTAGGTCTTCGATTATCCTATTATCGCTTATAAACCTGTCATAGATTTTTACGCATTCTACAACTAGGTCTATTAGAATTTTTTTAATCTCTTCATCGACAAAAACCTTATTTTTTATTTTATTAAGCTCGCCGGAAAGTAGGTCCCTTATCAGATCTTCGTCTTCTAAAATCTTATCTTCTAAGTATTTTCCAGTTATTAGATAAAATAGGTTTGAGCCAAACATGAAGGTATCTATGCTAGGACTTATCAAAAATGACCTAACAGTATCCATGTCTGTTGTATTTTTAAGCTCTGGAGCTAGGAAAGATTTTTGGCTAGGCCCATAGATTTCCTTTACCTGGTCTTTTTTATTTAAATCTATGCAGGCATCAAAATCAAAAAGCCTTACCTTCCTGGTCTCGTAATCGTATAGGATATTGTTTGGGCTTAAGTCCATGTAGACGATGTTTTGGTCATGGATATTTTTTAAAATCTTTTCTAGACTTAGCATGACTTCCACTATCCTAAAAATATCTAGGGATTTGAAATTATCAAGGCTCCTGGCATTATTAGTTTCATAAAAGGCGAGGCTTCTTCCTTCGAAGCTAGCTAGATATAAGGGTTCTACCATATCATCGCCTAGGACGGAAAAGAGTTTCTTATTCTTGGCAAAGTCAGCTCTAAATTGTTGTTTTTCTTCATTATCAACAAAATATATTGGGTTATTTTTGCGATAATAATCCACTAATATATTTTCTATATCATTCCTATTTTCGCTGGTCCTTGTGCTGTCGTTACCCTCTACCTTAAGCTCTTTTATAATCATGGTTTTTGTTGTGACCTTGTCAAGATTGACCCTGGCTTGGTAGACCCTTACACTTCTGCCCTCGCCAATTTGCTTAGGATCTAGAACTTCAATTTCATAAAAGGTATTATTCATTCCCTCTATTTTTACAGAAAATTTATCCGGTAGTCTTTGGTCTGTTTTATTCATTAGCTTTTCCTTTTTTGTCCTTTTCTTTTTTTGCCATTTCAATCAAATCATAGAGTCCCCAAACCTGCCTGTAAGTTTCCAAGGCTTCGTTGGTGCAGGCTATCCTTGCCAAAAGATCTTCATAAGAATTTGAGAGGTTGTATTCATACATCCCTACTTTGCTAAGTTCATAGTTCATAAATCTAATATAGGAAGCCTTCCTTGCATGGGCTGGCACTTTTTGAACTTTTTCCTCATCTGTGAAACTTGCATATCTTTCTTCTGCATCCAATATTGATTCCAAAAACAAAATATTTATAAATTTAATCCTATCTGGGCTAAGCGAATCCTTCTTTGAACCTAGCTTGCTAAGGTAGGTTTGTGTTATCTTGTTGCCCTTAAGCATCTGATAAAAGTCTTCGTATTTTTGAAATTCTAGGTCAAATTTTTCTAGATATTTCGTATTAAAGGCAGTTAGGGCCTTTTTGTTGTAGAGATAAGATAACATATTTTCCTTATAGGATGTCTTTATGGCATAGGATACGAATTCTACCCTAGCTATATCCTCATTATCTGACCAAAAAGTAAACTTTGCCTTACTATTGTGGTCTATATCTTCTAACTTAGCTTTTTTTACTGGACCGTAGGCTGTAATCTCTAGGTAATTTAGCCTAGGATAATTATCTAAAACCATAAATTTCTTCTTACCATATTTGATAATATCGCAAAATTCTATTGGTGTTTCTGATGCTTTTATTTTGCAATTTATAAAGGCTTCGTAGTAATTTTTGCCATAAGGATTTAAATTTTCTTCGTTAAGTCCGTAGTATATTGGATCTGTAAGGTCTTCGTCGATGCGAGCGCCTTCCTTGTGGTAGATGAACTTAGATTTAGGATTTTTTTCAAAAGGCTCATCGCTATTGACCCTAATATCCATTTGCAAATAGTCCTCTGCCTTAATTTGGTAATTTTTATCTGCCTTTATAATAAAGTCGCCCTTGCCTTTGGCATCTAAATTTCCTAGACTTTGGGCCCAAGAATCCCTGCCAGCTGCCATATTGGTTTTTAAAAGCTCGCCAAAAAATTCATCTCCCTTTTTTATTTTAACAGTTTTTCCTAAGCTTGGATAAATCCTTATCTTGTATTCTTCCTTGTATTCGATATCATCTCCCCTAAAGATAAGGGCATCGTCATTTACATAGGAGTACTCGCTTTCTGAATTGCTATTATCTATGGCAAAATCTACAAACTTATCCTTGGAACTTATTATGTCGTAAGCTAATTTGCTTTCAACATTTTTATAAGAGTTTATAAATCTTTCTTCTATAGTTCTCTGTCTGGTTTTGTTTTGACTTATATATTTATAGGCAGCCAGGATTTTTTCTATATTCAAGGAATCATCATCCCTGGATTTTTCTATAAATTCCCTAAATATATCCAAAATTTCATAGGTTTTTTCCTTATCCACTAGGTCTTGGCTTAAAATCGGCTGGGCTTCTACATTAGCATACACTTCTTTTAGCTTGAAATATTCATCAATCCTTCCATCGTAAAATTTTTTACAGACATAAATTAGAAATTCTTCTTCGTCCCAAAAATTGAGCCCTTCTTCTCCCAAAACTTTTTTTAGAAAAACATTAGTTGTGTCTAGGTCCATATTTAGGCCAAAAGATAAGACGAGCATCTTTTTTCTTTGAAGATTACTTGAAATCAGTATATCTTTTTTGATGCCAGATCTGACATAGGCACTAGCCTTTATAGGTTTTAGCTCCTTGTTTTTCATAGTCTTGGCAAAGTCTAGCCTATCAAAATTCTCCTGATCCTTGTTAGAAAGCCCATTATCAGAAAAATCCTCATAGACATAGTCAGCTAAGCTTTCTAATAAATCGTTATTTTCGCCATTTTCTATGGCAGCAAAAATCTCACCAGCCTTTTCTCCTATGTCTTTCTTGTCAATTCCAAGCTTTTTTTGATAGATCCATAGTAAGTAATTTATTAGGTACTTATAAAATGGAGGTTTGGTTTTTATTTCTATCTGCCTTTGATCTTCATAAGGAAGGAGGAGATTGGAAAATGAATCCTCAATTTCAAATATTTCATTGGTAAATTTATTTATCCAATCTTCATTATCCCTAGTTACCAAGGCTGTGTAGCCAAAGGAATACATCTTATTATCGCTTTTATCTCTAGGTTTCTGATCCATATCTACTCCTTATATATAAGTTTTTGCCTTCACTTGCTTATATTATATGACAAAAGCGATATATTTGGAAGCTTTGACTATCAAGTAAAGGCTTTATAATCCAAGTCTTCCTCCTGGCTTTTTATATGGTCTATCTCCTTGTCGAAATATTCCAAAAGCCTAGTGGTGGTATCTGGATCATTACAAGCTAAGGCTAGCCTACTCTTACAATAGTCTAGGAGGGTCAAATCATATGACATAATATCAGAAAGGGCTTCCTCGTATTTATCATCTAATTTTTCCTCTAAACCCTCGTAGATTTCAGAGTTTATGTTAAACTTATCCATGTAATCTTCCATGGTGTTTTCTTGGCTAGATAGATGACCTATCTGATCATCGAAGTAATCATTATCATAGTTTACACAAAATGATAAAATTGAAGTTACGATAGGCATCACACTTACAAAAAAGCTTCCAGCTCTTTGTAGAGGACTTATTGCTAGGTCACTTTCCTTTATGGATTCTAGACCAAGAGCTCCAGTATTGGCAAAATCGTTGTAGATATTTGCCCTCCTGAGGATGATGACGGAGTATAGGGATAGGCCAAATGCTAATGAGAGAACCAAGAACTTAAGAGGCTTAAATTCTCCTCTGGATGTCATCCCAGCTATAAGGCTAGGCGATAGGTCTAGACCGAGGACAGCCACCAATGACAAGATTGCAGTGACTCCCATGTTTTGGGTAAATACACTGTCTATAGGTCCGTAGACTGCGGCGAGGTCTGCTACCATACATATGAAGACAACTATACCTGCTATTGTGTTTTTAAATACAGGTGTAGACATTTTCCTATTTTTTCTATTAGAATCGAGCTGTTTTGTGAATTTTTCGTATAATTTTGACATAATATCCCTCCTAGGATTTTTATTTTTGTATTTTTATTACAACATTTCGGCTCTTAGAAACTTATTTCCTAGCCATATTTACTATAAATTTTGTAAACAAAGACTTTATGAAAACAAGATTTTTTAACTGCCATATTTCCTCCTATGCCTTATCTTCTAAACTTCGGCCGAATCTTTTTGAAAAAAGACTCGGATTTTTTGTTTTGATATGCCAGCATTTCTATGGCTATTTGATCTAGCTCTTCCTGGCACCTTGCCATGGCCCTGTCATTTTTTATCTTTGTCTTCATAATGGTAAGGGCCATGTCAGACTTTTGTTCGTTGAGGTATTTTATATTTTCATCTATAAAATCCCTAATTTCTCCCAATAGGAAGTCTGCCTCAGAGTCTTTATCGAGGGTATTATCCTGGTTTAAAAACTCATTTATCTTTGGCAACAGAGCTGCCTTTGCATCTTCCCTACTTGGATAGGTGAAATTTATATCCAAGCTGTACTTATCTGCCAAGTCCTCGTCAATTCGGTAGGTCATAAGATCTTTTTTAGCCATTTATTTCCTCCTCTAAATATTTACCAGAATAATTTTTTCTGATATCTTCAAATACCTTTTTCATATTTACTTGGTATTCTTCCTCGTAAATTTTTTTCTTATTTGCAAGATAGGCTCCTTGCAAGTAGGCTGATATATTTTCCTCAAAGAGATACTTAGCTGCCATTATATTTAGGTGAAAGTTTTGGACAATCACATTTGTGCGAGAGTCAATGGCAAGTATTTCCCTTTTGACATCGTAGTATCTCTCTAGGCCTTCCTTGTTATCAACGATCCTCGCTTGGTTTTTCCTCCTGGCTGTGGTTGAGAGATTTTTAGTATTGACCCTATCGAAGTTTACCCTAAGGTCGTCAAGTAGGGTCTTATAGCCAAACCTATCCTCGCTTTGAGCCCTATAATACTCATTGTATTTTAGATAAAAGTTGGCTAGGTTATTTTCCAGCTTGAAATACTCCCTTTCAATGAAGTTTGAGCTTAGATTGCCATCCTTATCTAGGATAATCATCTTGTTTTTCTCATCAATAAAGCCTTTTTTCATCAAACGCCATTTGGATTTGACCAATCTTTTCTTGATGATTTTCTTATCATCCTTATTTGTTTTAACCAAATTTGTATCTATCCAAATCATCTTAGTTCCTTTCTCCAAGCAAGTCCTTGGCTGTTTGGCTCTTTAAAGACATGACTATGACAGTCCTGTTTTTTACTGCCAAAACTTCATCCTGACTCCCATCTGCCTTTAGGTCATTTTGGTAGAAGGGATTTTCATAGCCTAGGCCCAAAAGCCTAATCCTAGCCTCTTCTATGCCCATACTGACCAAGATGGTTTTGATAGTCTCGCATCTTTTTAAGGATAGGTCTTCGCAAGATTTTTGGCTACCATATTTAGCTGTGGTGCCCGCAAGAAGGATTTTTTCTTGAGAATTCTCATTCATAAAATCCACTATGGGTTTTATCCTGGCTTCCACATCCTTTTTGTTAGTTAAAAGCTCAGCGCTATCTGACTTAAATTTGATCTTCTCTTGACCAAAGACCATTGGCTCGTCTAAAGAAGCTATGACGCTTTCTTCCAACTTGCAGTCAACTGGACTGACTTTCGGAAAATCAGACCTATCGAGTTCCACATCCTCCAAGCTTTCCCTAGCTATATGGACGCTTTTTGCCCCAGCTTCCTTAAGGATTGCTGTCCAGAGTTCTTCTAGGACATACTTATATTCACTAGAAGGCTCTATTTGAGGATCTGTAGTTTGGCCCATTCCATACCAGGAAACATCAACCCCCTCAAGGTTTGGGATGGCCTTTTTGCTTTGAAGAGCCCCTATGATTTCATCAATCTTAAGGCTTGCCACATCAGCTGACCTAAAGTCTAAGAGACCTGTGGTTGATAGACCGCTATCCATTACTACTAGGCTTTTAACCCCACCCCTATCAGCTAGGTTGTCTGCTGAAATATTTATGGCCTTTAGAATGTCACATTCAGGAGCCTGAGGTCTTAAGCCACCTATAAAGGTGTTTATCTCCTCAAACTGGGTTTTAAGGATATCCTGCTTCTTTGATGGAGAAAGCATGGCCTTAGGTTTTGGACTCTCAAAGCTTTTGACAAGCTTTGGCGACCCGTCAATAAGGGTTAGGCCTAAATTGCCCTGGCTTTTTAAAGCACCCTTGATTTCCTCTTCTGCCTTTTTTAGGTCAGGAGCCTTGGAGTTATTCCTTATGCCTAATAGAAGTTGGACATTTTCTTTTTCTACCTCTTGGCCCCCAACTTTTCCACAAGCAGAAGCAAAGATTAATACCATAACAAGTGCTAAATTAACTAATATTTTTTTCATATTTATCCTCCTAATGAATAAAATATCTTTTCTTTTAAGATAGGTTTAAAAATCCCTTATCTTTTCTATGGTCTAATCATAAGCCATATTTTTTGAAGATTTTTCTCAACTTCCCAAACTTTTATGGATATGATTTTTTTATCAAAGATAAGTCCAAACTAGCCCTTATCTTTTCTATAATCTAATCATAATCCATGTTTTGGAGAGATTTTTCTCATCTTCCCAGGTCCCTAATCAAAATCAAGGCTTGCTAATATATCTAGCAAGGAGGCATCAGATTCCTTGATGTCCTTTACCCCTCCAAGATTTAATTGCTTGGTGTAGTGGTGGTTGTACTTACCTAATAAGCTTGATTTTTCTACAACATAGGATTCTGTCCCCCTTTCATTGGCAAGCTTGGCCCAATCGATATAGAGCCTGATTTTCTCATCAAGCTTGCTCCTAAGCTGGCCTAGTAGGTATTGGTCGTTTTCCATCATGAAATAAACAAACTTGTTAGTGTTTGTTATGAGGTTTTCATGAGTTTTGTTGGAGCTTTTTAGATAGGCTAAATACTCAGCCTTTTTCCTTACAAACCTAGATTCCTTTAGGTAGTCAGGGCGAATATTTATATTTTTTTCATAGTCCATCAGGCTATTGTTCATACTAATATCGCTATAATATCTAGTGTTTTTCTCAAGACTGTGGGCTAGGATTTGATAATTTAGCTTATATAGGTCGGAAGCTCTACCATTGTAGAACTTGTTAATCCTGTCTATATACTTAGAATTAACCCTGCCGTCTCTGATACAAACAAGTTTAAAAATCTTATCGAACTTAGCCTTAAGGAAGATGAAAAACTTGTTATAGGAAAAAGGAACTTTTAGTGTTCTCTTTTTCAATTTTTTAATATAGTCTGCAGGCAAGGTGTGGTCTTGTGTTTTCTCACTCTTCTTAACCTTCCTATTCCTTTTACCATCACCAAATTTTCTGCCCCACCATTTGAATGATGATTGTAGTGGTAATCTTGCGTTCATAAATTCCCTCCTTAGCAAAGAATTTCATAAGTTTTTTCAAAAATATCCTTATCAACAAAATTGAAGTCGTACTTGCAAGGGCCGTCCATATCTTCAGAATAAATCAAAAGATAATCTTCTTTTTTGCCGTAAACTAGGCCAGATCTTACTTGTCCCACAAAATATTTGTCAGGATCTTCTGATAGGTTCAAAAATCCCCTATCCATAAGATAAGAAATTATTTCCCCATCCAGATTATCTGCCCTGAAGGCCTTACAGACCTTGTCCGCTTCTAAGTATATATTAGCAAATAGAAATTTATGATTTTTCTCAAAATCCCAAGCCTTAACTGGATAGATATCCTCATTCCTATCTATCTTTATAAAGTCGTCTATTTCAGCTCTCTGACCCCTATCTCCCCTAGTTTCTTTGCTAAAAACCTCATAGGCATCCCCCTTTTTTCTAATCTTGCCCAGAGCTATAAAGTAATCCTCCAAGGGATTTTGAGATCCCAGGCTGAAGGCCATGACAAGGCCCGGTTTTTTTCTAACTTTGATCATTTTTACCTCCTAAAAATTGATTTTATTATTCCCCAAATGCTTGCTAGCATTATTACAAAAAGCATTATGTTTGTAAATATTTGCCAAATACTTCTTATAAGCCCGTCTACAAAGACCCTTATATCTGCTTGCCTGTAAATAAGGCTGGCAAGGATTAGAAAAATTCCCAAATACAAAAATACCTTGCTATATCGTGACAAATAATATTTAAATTCATTCATCCTTATCCCTCCTTGAGAATAAATACATGAAAAATAGGGTGTTCATATTGCCTAAAAATATTTTTCTAATAAGACTTAAGATAATAAATAAGATTAGGATAAAGAAAATTCCCAATCCCAAAATTTTTCCCACTATAAAGCTACTTATGGCGTCAAAATTTTTGACCACAAGGTAGATTAATCCCAGGCTTATGCAAGGAAAAATATACTTCCAAGGCATGGGCCTCAATCTTTTTACCTTTTTTTCCTTGACTGCCACCTTGATTTCTTTTTTAACAGGTAAGGTTTTTAGGTCTTGACCTTCATAAAATCCATCTATTTTCATCCTTTTCAATACTCCTCCTAGGGGCCAAGCCAGAAAGGCTTGACAAAAATATTACCGGCGTCCTTTCAAATTTGATTGCTGCCTGGCCTGAGCCAGCTCCCGCCATTTGTAAGTCATCCGAACTAATTCTCAAGGTCTTTTTTTCTGTCATGGAATAGTTGTTGGAATTTCCCCTCTGAAAAAACATCCCCTTTGATTTACTCCTTGACTCAAGGGCAGAAAAATGTGTATATTCTCCAAAGATAGATGTGATATTCTCATCAACTTCTGCCGAAGTGTGGGGAAGTATAAGCATATTAGAAAAATCTCCAAGCTGGCCCTTATCTCCCAAAAAAATATTTAGGGCATTTTTACTTGACACTATGACCTGAACCCTGTCATCTAGCTTAAGTTTTTTTATCAAAGCTAAAAGCCTATCGTCTTTTGCAAAATCCATATCATCTACAACCAACCTTAGCCTATCTTCCTTGGATATTTTTTCTATGAGATACGTCAAATACAATTTTAGGATGTCAGGCCTGTAGGAATTCATATCAAAAACCTTCACCTTGTCCCTATAGGCCGGATTGGTATAGGATATATAGGAGTCCCTATCCTCACTGCTTAGTTTTTTAAAGACTTCTTCTAGAAGTTCTGCCAAAAGTCTAATCGGCCTTGCTGCCCTAGAATTTTCCTCCAAATCGTAGACTATATCCCTGGCAAGGCCAATATTCTCGGCAAGTCTTGCCAAGTCTCTTGGATTTTTTTGGCTAAGGTCTAAAAAATCATCAAGGCTTGTGGATTCTTTCCCATAAAATAATAGGCTTACTAGGGCTGATAGGTAGTTCCTATAGTCTATCTCATCAATTTTTTCGATGGCGAAGATGTCCTTAATTAGGTCAACAAATTCAAACTTATTAAAGTCCGTAAAGACCCCGTAGTTTTTCTTTTCAAAGCCACTTATGATAAGGCCATCCTTGCCGATGTTTTCCTTTGTAGAAAGAAAACCAACTAGGGCTTGGTTTTTGGTCAAAACCAGGCTCTGGCAAGGATCAGTATAGGAATAATAATATAAAAGCCTTGCGACAATATTATTCCTTAGATTTCCATCAGCTCCGCTTATCAAAATATCAGCCTTCATGTGGCTTGACAAGTCTTCTAGGTCAAAGTCCCTGTAGGAAACATTCCTAAGTTCGTTTAGCTTATCACATTCTCTTTCTATACTTGCCTTATAAAACATTTAATCCTCCTTATAAAGCCTAAACTTGTATTTTATTGGATCTAAGCCAGCGATTTTTACAAAGGCCTGGCCCATTTCCAAATTCATTTGCTCCCAATCCTCTACCACATGGCCCTCTCTTTGAGTGTTGAAGTGGCGACTACCTGATGAAAAACTGTAATCAAGGTAGGCTAGGCCAAAATATTTGCTCACAAAGTCCCTACTGATCGCATCAGATAGGTAAAAGGCAACAATATTCATAAAGTTTGAAATTATGACATTGCCCAAGTGGGTCCCGTAAGTGTCGTAGATTAAATCCACGCTCTGGATTCCAGCTATTAGCCTAAGACCCCTCGACCTACCAAAGGTTAGCCCATCACTTAAGTAGTTTAGCTTTGGCAAAAGGGAAATTTCGTCAAGGATAAGGTAGATCCTATTTCTATAATCTTCCCTCCCGCTCATGGAAAATTTTAGGATAAGGTCGACAATGACCTTATAGATTGGGGACTGGGCCTTGGATGCACTTATGTCATAGTCGATGAAAACTACATCATAGGCTTGGTTTTTAACCAGATTTCTTATAGAAAATTGATTTTCCCAATCCTGGCATTCCTCATAGCCGCCAAAAACTCCTACCAAAAGGTCCGCCGCCATCTCCTTTATAAAGGAAAGGACGCCCTGGCTTTGGCCATCAGCGGAATTGATATATTCTATGGCTCCCTTAAAATCAGGATTTTCCTTGCTGCCAAGAATCCTAAGCAAGTCTTCTTTTGAAGCTATTTTTAGGAAATTTGCCAAAAAATAATTATTTAGCATAGAGGTATCACCCATATTTTTTGCCTGGCGGAGAAAATATAAGATTACTTTTGAAGTGATGTCGCTTGCTGCATTGTGGAAAAATGGCTGGTGATCAGATTCTTTGTCCGCAAAGAGCATCTTAGCTATTTCCCTGGCATATATTTCATTTTTCTTGTCATAGTAGACCCTATCTTGGTCAAAATCCATGATTTCCCCAAAAATATTCCAGCAGGCTGGCTTGGGATATTCATTAGAAATTACAAGTTTCTTACAAGGTCTATGGCCAAATTCCCTGTAGAAATCTCCCTTGGTGTCAAAGATAAAAAGAGAATCTTGGAGAGATTTCTTCATCAAAAGTTCATCGATTAGGATGTTGATGGCGTTGGTCTTGCCTGTGCCTGGAGAGCCTAAAAACATCAGGTGTTTGGAAATTTGATCAAAGGTCAGGCCAAATTCGCCAGTTCCCAAGGAGAGGTCCAAGTCAAAGGCTTGGTCTTTCTCAAAAGTTTCATTAATTTCCTTACCACAAATTATAGTTTTTCTCATAATGATAACCCCCATTTGATATCTTTATTTACTTCAATGTTTTCTTCTAACTTGTTTTCATTCCTATTTGAAAGCTCTAGAGTCCTCAAACTAGAATCTAGGACATCCCTTTCTAAAGGTGAGCTGGGAATTTTATTTACATTTCCAGCCCTTACGGATTCCAGGCTTTCCTTAATGACCTGGCTTGGATTTTCCACCCCGTAGATAAGGCTGGCCCTATTTCTAATTATCTCTTGGCCATTTATAGACCTGATTTTTTGGTAGGATTCTATTGATTCCCTATTTGCTGGACTTTGTAGGTCTATCCTATCCTCAAACTCCTCAATTAGCCTATCAGTTTCCATCTCAGATTTGACAAAGGCGTCATTTTCACAAGGCTGGAGCCTGTAGACTAATGGATTTGCCTCAGATGATATATAAAGGCTTGAAATCCTATAAGGATAATCCTTAGCCATGGCTATCCCGTCATTGACACTCATATCCTCCAGAAACTCATTATCCGTATCGATTTTATTTTTCATAACAAAATCTTGATAGGCGTGCTGGTGCTCGTGACATAGGGTTTCAAAAGCTTCGAAATTTGAGTGCTTGATTTCGGTATTTTCCATCTGACCTGTGATGGTAAGCTTACTAGCAAAATCATTTTCAACTTCCTTGATATTCATGTGAATTTCCCCATCAAGGTAATAACCCCCAACTCCCTCAGTCAGCTTATCTAGGTGGAGGCTTGGATAAAAATCCATTCCCATTTTTTCCGTCCTGAGATTGGCATATTCTTGAAGGAGGTCCTTTCTCTCATCAAGGCTAAGACCAATCCAATTCTCTCTTGCAAAAAGTCCCTTAAGCCTATCTATGTCCCATCCCTGGTAGATGGTTTTTGGTCTATTAAGATTCATTAGAGCCTCCTTAATTCAAGGTGGCCATAGTGGTGGTCGGGGTCATTGGCATAGGCAGAAAGGACAGTAAGAGCAAGAAGGAAATTTTCCCCGCCCCATTTTTCATACAAGTCCAAAATCGAAGCCCCGTAGACTTTGACATCTGTAAGGGGCCTTCTATTTGCCCACTGGTCGATATTTACAAAAAGCTCTTCAGGCAAGTCCTTTAAGACCTGGTCTTTAAGCTTATTTGCATAGACAGGCGAATAGGAAAAATCCTCCACCAATCTCTTTGTAAAACTTTTTTCTAAGGCTAAATTTCTCTCCATAATATCTCCTTTAAAAATATTTTAGATTCTGGAAATTAATAATTTTTCCCATAATCCCAGGGCAACCTTCCAACAATTTCAATCTCTTGAACCTTATTATAAGAAATAAAATTTTATATTTTTCCCAAAAATCCCAGGGAATTTGATTCTCTTCACCTTTCTAAGCCCATATTTTTTGAAGAAAATTATTAGATTTTAAATCCCCCAGGATCCTAGCCTCCTTTCTCTTCCCTAACTTTCTAATAAAATTATAAAGGACAAAAATTCTCAATTTTTCCCATATTCCTAGACACAAAAAAACTGCCACAAATAAGTAAATATCAAGGCTAATACCTACTTATTTGTGGCAGTGACTTATGTTTTATTTTATTTTTTAATCTCTTTTAGGATTTTTTCTCGCCAATTTCTGACTCTTTTTAGGTGAGGATGGTTTTTGTTGTAGTTCTCTTCCCCAAGCTCTAAAGACTTGTTGACATATTCTAAACTTTGGTCAATATCTCCTAAATTATAAGCTGCTATAGCTAGGATTAGATTTGGTTTTGACATACTCATCCTAGAATCATTTGCCTCATAAATTTCCAAAGCTTTTTGGGCAAAGTCTTTGGCTTTTTGGTAGTCATCTAATAGGACATAATGGTCTGCAAGATCAACGTAAATCTGTCCCAGCCAGGAGGTACCCATACCACTACTGCACAAGTCTTCTCTGATGACTTTTACTTCTTCTAAAATTTTACCAGCCTCGCTTACATCACCTTTGTCATTTCTACTTTGTAGGGCGTTGGCATAATTGCCCATGGAAATACTTGTAAATAAGTTGTTTCTCCCATAATAGTTCATTCTTATATTCAGACCTTCTTTGAAAATATCAACTGCATCATCTTTCCTGCCTTGCTTTGAGGCGATAGATCCAAGCTGGTTTAGGGCACTTACCTTTTCAACCGCATTTTCCCCATATATTTTTTTAAACATAGCTACAGCCTTAGTAGCGTCTGCCTTTGCTCTTTCATATTCGCCTTGGTAGTAATAAACAATAGAGCTTATATAATGCAATTGGCCTATTATCCTATTTTGGAAATTTTCATCAGATTTTTCCTTAAAGGCCATGGCCTTTTCTATACATTCCTTTGCTTTGACATTGTCACCATTTTCTTGTAGGGCCCAGGCATAGTTCATAAGGTAATTTATATATAGGTCGCCGTGCTCCTTCTGAAAGTCTATATTTTTTAATTCATCTTCTAACTTATTGAATAAAGATATAGATTCCTTTAAATTTGTGGCATTTCTGTAGGTATAGGCTTCTAATATCTTCGCTTCCAATTTTTTATTTTGATTAGAAACCTTATCGAAATACAGGTAAGCCTCATGGAATTGGTCTATTGCTTCCTTCCACTCGTTTTTCCTAAATATAGCATCTGCCAATCTCAATCTGAGTTCGCCAGGTAAATTTTTGTCAGCCAAGCTTTTTTCATCTTCTATTACATCAAGTCCCTTTTGGCACCACTTGATTGATTCATCTAGCTGGCACATAGCGTCAAAAACTTCTCCTAAAAACAAGGCAGTCTCACTAGCTTTCTCATTTTCCTTTATATTTTCATAAATCTTATAGGCCACATGACCTAGTTTTACACTTTCCCCATAGACAAAAATCTCAGCTTTATCCTTGGCCCTTTTCATCATTATCTTTGCCAAGTCACCATCAGCCAAAACCTCTCCTAGGTTAGGGTCTTTTGTAGCTTTCATATAGGTTAGTAAATGCTTAAGCTCAAAGTCATTCATATCTGACTTGTCTTTTTCGTATGACTTATAGATGCCAGAAGCCAATGATTTTATTCCAAAATCATAGTCTACTATATATTCATCAGCCTCATCGCTTAGGAGCCAATCCTTAAAAGACTTGTGGTAAAAACTTAAATTTTCTTCGTTGGCAGCCAAAAATGGACTAAGCTTCTTGATATAGCGTCTTTCTTCTCTTTTTGACCAGCCAGTAATATTGGCAAATGTTGTTTTTGGAATGGGTTCATCAACCACTGCCAAGGACGAAATTATAGGATAGTAAATAATGTCGTATTCATCCAAATTCTCAAAAGTCCTATCTAAATATTGCCTGTAAAAAACACCCAAAGATCCGTTTTCGCCTTCAAGTATCCTCTCTAAATCAATCTTATCTTCACGAATAGCCTTGACAACCATCCTCGCATAGAGGAAATTATCGTCAATTTTTTTGGCAAGTTTATTTATATCTTCCTTGCTAATTAGCTTAGCCAATTCGTGGTCCAAATATTTTCTTATATCCTCTTTGTTTTCTTCTTTATAATCGTCGATATGGATAGTATCAACATCCCTAAGAGGAAAACTAACCCTAGTGTCAGGCCTTGTGCTAATTACAAACTTAATCCAGCTTGGAAAATTATCCGCCTCCCTTTGGAGGAGCTCGGCTAGGACATTTTGCATCCTAGACCCATCTTTGTTGGCCTCAAGCTCATCTATCCCGTCAATCAAAATCAGCGTAGTAGGCCTATTTCCATCTATTAAGGTCTTGATATTTCTAAGAAGGAGGGTCTTAAAAGAATCATTCAAGGCGTGTTGGGCCTCGCTTTCATTTATATTTTTAAAAAATTCAACAAGGATACTCCTAAAGTCAGTAAGTTTTGTTGCCAGCTGAAAAATCAAATTCCTACTAACTGCATCAAGGTTATTAAAACTAGCATTGTCCCATTCGCAAAACAAAATCGCCCCCACATTAGGATTAAAGGTAAATTGGTTGGCCATAAAGGCAGACTTGCCCACACCTGGTGACCCATCAATAACCAAAATATTTGACTTTCCTTCCCTTTTTATCCAAGCATCAACCTTCTGAGAAAGCCACTTTCTCCCGCAAAAATATTCCTTGCTAAGCCTTTCTTTCTTAGAAGAAGACAAGTCTGGTTTTAGGATATTTTTCAAATACTCAACTTCTTCTGCATATTTTTGGGTCTCATCACTCTCGATTACATTTATAATCTCATCAAGCTTTTCCTGGTACCAGTCCTCATAATCAAGGTCATTTTTCTTGGAAGACCAATCACTCATGTTGATAAAATGACGGTAACCAATAATATTAGGCACATTTATATCAGGCTCTAGAATAACAGCCTGAACAAAGGCACATTTTACAGTCACCGCTATTTTTAATTCATCTAAGCAAACCCCAGGCTCCCTGATGGAATGATTGCTAGCAAAGGCCATGGTCATAGAAGAGGAATTTACTCCATCAGTAATACTCTTCCTCCACTCGTCTCCGCTCTTAATGCTAGCCTTATCAATCCAAACCTCATGTCCCCTAGCCTCAAGATTTTCCTTTATTTTATTAACAATCTCTTCATTGTCATCATGACCATAAGAAAAAAATAACTTCATTAGTGCTCCTTTTTATAGCTTGTAAAATTTTTTTATTTTATAATTATAATAAGTCCTTAAGATTTTTTACATCCAAAATATTAAATTTTTCTCTATTTTTACAATTATTTTATGATAGAACCTGATTTTTTAATAACTTCTTTTATAAGAATATCACTAACAGAAAAATAAATATATATCAACAAAATCTTAGAACCCAAGTTGATATCGTGAATAGTTTTTAAAATTTTATTTTTCTTTTAACTTTTTAAAGATTTTCGATGCCTTTTCCCAGAGTAACTCAGAATCATCATATCTTCCAATGGCCTTATACAAATATCCTAAATTTGTATAGGCTGTAGCTAGGTCTTCCATATCTTTTATGAAATTTGTATTTTTTGCTAGCGTTTCGAGTATCTGTATAGATTTTTTATATAAGTTTTCTGAATCTTTATATTTTTTCCTTACCTCACATATATATCCTAAATACATGTAATAATTAGCTAGGTCAGATTTATCATTAATAGAATTTCGTTCTCTGATTAAATCTTCCATTAATACTATGGCTTTTTTATAATAGATCTCTGCTAACTCATAATTTTTCATTGAACCATATAAAAATCCTAAATTATTATTAGATGTAGCAAGGCGTACCTTATCATCAGGAGAGTTCCTAAAAGAACAAATCTCTTCTTGTAGGTCTGCCGATTCTTTAAGGTATTTCTCTGCTTCTTTATATTTTTTCTTAAATACGTATAAATTACCTATATTATTGTAAGAGTTAACTAAATTTGTCATGTCGTTTAGTGAATGTCTCATAAACTTTAACTCTTCTAATATATTTATGGATTTTTTGTAGAATTTTTCCGCTTCTTCATATCTTTCAGTCGAATAATATAATAATCCTAGCCCATTAAAAGATAAGATAATGCCTTCTCTCTCAGCTATAGAGTCGCTTATTTCTTTCAATTCTTCTAAAATATTTATAGATTCCTTGTAAGAATTTTCTGATTCTTTATACATTTTTAATGAACTATAAAGATCACCCAGGTTAATATAAGCAAGTCCCAAGCTCATTATAAAATTACACTTATCTTCTTTTATATTAACTAACTTAGAAAAAGATATTGCTTCTTTTAAAATATTTATCGCTTCCTTATCTCTTCTAAGTTCACCTAGAAATTTGCTATAGAGGATACTTGATAATAAATAAAAAACTAGGGCATTATTTTCTTTATAAAGGCTTGTCATATCTTTGAGAAGCTTCAAGCTTGTATCTATTCTAAAACTCTCTTCTTCTTCATGTGATAGAACTATTAATTTATCTTTAGCATCATCATTACCCAAGAAATCTTTCAACGCCTTTTGCCCTCTTTGTCCTTTCAAGGCGTCTATTAGGTTTAGTTTTTCGTATCTGGTCATGGTTTCTAAGTCTTTGTCTAGCATATAGATTTCTTCTATGCCCTTGTAGATGAAGGAAAGTCCATCTTCTTTAAATACTCTGTAATCTCCTGCTAGGTCTGATAGAAGCCAGTCTACCATGTATTTGTGGGCTATTTCTATTGTTTCCTTGCCTTCCACGTCTTCGCTTATGGTCAGGTAGTTTTCTAGTTTTTTTACGAAGTCATTTGTTTGGCTATATTCCCAACCTAGGAGATTATTTAATTCTTCTTTTGGTAGAGGCCCTGAACTTGCTAGGATCATGGCTATGGCTTTTCTGTCTTTTTCTTTGTAGGTTTCGTCTATTTTTTCTATTGGATATATTCTCTTAAACCAAGATGAAAAATACCTGGCCAAGCCCTTTGGAAGCTTGTCTATGTCTTCTATGGACAAGCTTCCTGCCAAGATTTCTTTGGCTACTAGTTCTGCATAGAGGAAGGTGCCTTGGCTTTTTTCTACTATTGCCTCTATTATTTCTCTCTTGTTTGGGTAGCTTTCTTTTTCGAAGCTTGTTTCTAGAAAGGCCCTTATGTATTTGTTGTTGTTTTCTTGGTCTAGGTCTATTTCAAAGGCATCTTCTAGGTATGGTTTTATATCTGCTTCTGGTCTTGTTAGGATTAAGATTTTTATCCATCTTGGGAGCCTATCTAGGTGATTTACAAGTATATCGATTAGCCTTGACCTTTCTTCCTTGCCTGCTTCGTCTAGGGCATCTATCAAGATTAAATGGGTTTCCATTTTACCATCTATACATATGGAAAATGGTCTTACTATAAGGATATCAAATTCCTCTTCCTCGGTGTAGTCTTCTCTTATGTGAATTTTTCCGTCATCTACTAGCTCTTCAAAGCCCAATTGGTTTATTTTTTTCTTTGTTATGGCTATGGATTCTAGTTGGTTTAAAAGGGCGGTCCTAAAGTCTGGAATTTGGCAGGCTAGCTGGAAAGCTAGGTCTCTTATTAGGCTTTTACTTGTGGAAAAATTTTCCTTGTTATATTCGCAAAAGAAATTAGCCGCTATTCTATAGTCTGTGTGACATCTTCTTGCTGCGTAGTGGGACTTGCCTGTGCCTTGCTTGCCGATGATTACTCCTAGTTTTTCGCCATGAGGATCATCTCTCCACTTTTCTAATTTTTCATCAATCCAAGGTCTTTTTGTGTATTTTTTCAACAGGTAGGAGTTTACCTTGTTTGACCCTATTTCTGGGATTTTTAAGGCAGACCTAATGGTGTTTATTTGACCCGAAAATTCCTTGTTATCTTTGGATTCGATCCTGTCTATTATTGGTTGAAATTCTTTCTTAAACCACTTATCAAAAGCCTGGTCATCGTCTATATATTCTTTCCAGTCGCTTAAGTTTATGTATTGACTCCTGGTAAGAGTTGGTGGGATTTTCTTTAGTTCTTCCTTCTCGTCTAGATATATTGTAAAAATCCTATTGCTTTTTACAGCGAGAGCTATGCCCATCTCTTCAGAACAGACCCCACCCTCTTTCAAAAAGTCATGGGAAAGGCCGGCTATGACAGTTTGGCTATCTCTTATACCTTCTACTATCTCTTGGCGCCAATCATCTGTTCCTCTTATGCTAGACTTATCAAACCAAACTTCATATCCCTTTTCTCTAAGATAGGCTACTACCTTCTTGAAAATTTGAGATTCCTTGTGTCCATAGGATATAAAAATTTTTATTTTTTGCTTGGTAGTGTCTGTCATTTTTGCTCCTTTTAATTTAAGATTCTCGCCCTATTTAACAAGGCCCTATCTAATTTTTCCTTAGAAAATTTGCTTCCTAGCTTTTGGTCAAATTTCCTTGCCATTTCTAGACCTAAACCTGCAAACTTTGAAGACTTATCAAGGTCACCAGCTAAGAAATATCCTTCCGCTAGGCTATTATAAAGGTCGATAAATATTGGTTTTAAGAATTTTCCCTTTCAATTAGCTTATAAATTGATAAAATCAGGTCGTTTTCTAAATTTTTTATGATATTGTTTTCCTCATTAATAATCATACCCTCCTTTTATTCTTATTATAGGATTTAATTTTTAATGATTTTTCCCCAAATCCTAGTACAAAAAAAGCCAAGAGCTGGGCCCTTGACTCCTATCTTTGATTCAAACCTATGTATTTTTTCCTTTCACTTAAGGACTTGTAGGCAGGTCTTATAATTTTATTATCTGCAATCTGTTCAAGTCTGTGTGCTGACCAGCCGACTGTCCTTGCTATGGCAAAGATTGGTAGGAATAGTTCACGAGGGATTCCTAGCATATCATAAACTAGGCCGGAATAAAGATCAACATTAGCACATGGTGGATAGTCCCTTTTGTATTTTTCTTTAATAAGATTTTGACCGATTTTTTCTACATTCTCAACAAAAGCAAAGTCTCCTTCCCTGCCCTTAATTTTGGCAAGGTCTCTAGCTTTTTCCTTAAGAAGGACAGCTCTAGGATCTGAAAGAGTATATACAGCATGTCCTAGGCCGTAGATTAGTCCCTTTTCGTCAAAGACTTTTTTATCTAAAATCTTCTCTAGATAATTTTTTATCTCTTCCTTATCTTCCCTATCTTCGACATTTTCCTTGATATTATCAAGCATCTTGGCAACCTTGATGTTGGCGCCGCCGTGCCTTGGTCCTTTGAGGGAGGCAAGTCCTGCTGCCATGGCCGAATAGGAATCAGTTCCCGATGAGGAAACTACGTGAGTTGCAAAGGCAGAGTTGTTTCCTCCCCCGTGCTCAGCGTGAATTATAAAAAGCAAATCTAAAATCTCCGCTTCTTCCCTATAATATTTTTGATCAGCCCTTAACATAGCCAAGATATTTTCTGCTATGGATTTTTCTGGGTCCGGATTGTGAATTATTAAGGATTTCTTATCAAAGTTGTGGATTTTTACCTGGTAGGAATAAATCGCTATTAGGGGCATCTTGGCTATTAAAGATAGGGCCTGGCTTAAAACATTTAAAGAGCTTGTGTCGTCAGGATTTGCGTCATAAGCATAGAGGGCAAGCATAGACCTCATCATCTTATTCATAATATCAGCTCCCGGCACCTTCATTATGGTATCTTCTATGAAATATTGAGGAAGTTTACGCTTTTCTGCTAGAATTTTCTTGAAATCTCCTAACTGGTCTCTCTTTGCTAGTTTATCGAAAAGCAAAAGATAAATAACCTCTTCAAAACCAAGTCTGTGAGAGCTTTCTATATCCTTAACAAGACTTGTAAGAGGATAACCTCTGTAGTAAAGCTCGCCTTCGGCAGGGATTTTCTTCCCATCTTTAATTTCATAGCCTGAAACGTCTCCCACCTTGGTGACACCCACCAAAACTCCTGTCCCATTTTTATTTCTAAGTCCTCTTTTTATCGAATATTTTTCATAAATTTCCTTATCAATATCTGTCGCTTTTTCAATTTCTTCAGCATAGTCCCTTAATTTTTCTTCTAAATTCTTATCCATTTCATATTCCTAAGTTAGAGATAATGGCATCTGTTATGCCAGTTGTGGTATTTTCTCCGCCCAAGTCTCTGGTGTAATTTTTTTTATCTGCTAAGGTCTTAGAAATTGCCTTTCTAATCTTCTCTGCCTTTTCCCTTTCTCCAATATCATCAAGGAGCAAACATAGGGTTAGAATCATAGCAATGGGATTGGCAAGGTTTTTCCCTGCTATATCTGGGGCAGAACCGTGAATAGATTCGTAGATTGCAATATCTTTGCCCTTATTTACCCCAGGCATAAGACCAAGGCCACCAACAAGACCTGCTCCGAGATCTGATAAGATATCGCCGTAAAGATTTTCTGTCACAAGGACGTCAAAACGGCTAGGATTCATCACCATTTGCATGGCTGTATTATCCACGAGGAGCTCTTCAAATTCTATATCTGGAAAATCTTTGGCAACCTCTCTTCCAACTTCAAGAAAAAGACCGTCCGTAAGCTTCATTATATTTGCCTTATTAATTAGGCTGACTTTTTTTCTCTGGTTATTTCTTGCATATTCAAAAGCCTTTCTAATAATCCTCTCAGATTTTTCCCTAGTTATAACCTTGATTGAATGAGCCTCGTCTGGAGAAATTTGCTCTTCGATTCCCGCATAGAGGTCTTCGGTGTTTTCCCTAAAAATTACCATCTCCACCCCTTCAAATTTTAAATCCAAAGGACCTGGAGCTTTAATGGGTCTTATGTTGGCAAAAAGGTCGAATTTCTTCCTTAATTCCACATTTATAGACCTAAAGCCATGACCGATAGGTGTTGTAATTGGACCTTTAATGGCAATTTTATTTTCCTTTATAGAGTCAAATAGCCTTTGAGGAATGTAGACTCCCTCTTTTTCAAATACGGAAAGGCCTGCGTTTATTTCTTCAAATTCTAGGTCGATTTTAAGGACATCCACCACTTTCTTCATGGCAGCTGTGATTTCAGGTCCAATTCCATCTCCCTTAATCAGCGTAATCTTCATTTTTCCTCCAAATCTAGGTTCTTGGCGTAGTTTAAATATCCGCCTTCAAGGAGAATTTCCTTTTCTCTTTCAGAAAAATCTCCCCTTAGCTTTATCTTTATATTTTTTGTAAGATCTTCTAGGATAAATTCGCCTGTTTTTATAGATTCTTCCATATTAGAAATTCTTATATCATCGTATTCAGAAATTTTTTCGTAATCACTTTCATTTTCAAAAACTAATGGCAAGATAGCATTGTTTATGAGGTTTGACCTGTGGATTCTTGCAAAAGACTTGGCCACAACAGCCTTAATGCCCAAATACAAAGGAAGGAGGGCGGCGTGTTCTCTAGATGACCCTTGACCATAATTTTCTCCAACGACTATAATTCCTCCATTATTTTCCTCACATCTTTCTTTAAAATCGTCGATTTTTGTTGTAAAGGCGAAGTCTGATAGGTAGGCAATATTTGACCTAAATGGCAAAAGCTTGGCGTTTGATGGACAAATATCGTCTGTGGTAATCCCGTCTCCTGCCTTATAGACGACTTTCTTTTCTATATCAGATGCTTTTTCCGCCCTTGGGAAAGGCTTGATATTCTTACCCTTCACAGTTTCCTTAATCCTCTTAGACAAGTCTTTTTCTGGCTCGATAAAGTAAGCAGCGGTGTGGTTAAAAGAAACTTCTGTGTCAAAATCTTCCTCATAGGCAAGCTCACTTGGATCTGCTATGTAGCCTAAGACAGCACTAGCTGCACAAGTTTCAGGACTCGCTAGATAAATTTTAGCATCCATAGTTCCAGACCTGCCCTTAAAATTTCTATTAAAACTCCTAAGGGAAACGCCACCTGACTTAGGTGCCTGTCCCATACCGATACATGGCCCACAGCCCGATTCAAGGACTCTTGCCCCAGCCTTAATCATAGTAGCTAGAGCTCCATTTTCTGAAATTTTTTCTAAAATTGTTGCAGACCCTGGCGAAATAACGAGAGAAACATCTGTGTGGACCTTCCTGCCATCAAGAATTGCTGCGACCTTCATTAAATCCATGTAGGACGAATTTGTACAAGATCCAATTGCCACCTGGTCGAGTTTTATTTTCTCAAGATCCTTAACCTCGGAATATTGGTCTGGGAAATGTGGTTTAGCTACTGCTGGCTTAATTTTTGCTAAATCAATTTCTATAGATTCATCATAAAAAGCATCAGGATCAGCTGATAGTTCTATATAGTCTTCCTCCCTTCCCTGGCTTTTTAAATATGCCCTAGTATTTTCATCTGACGGGAAAATCGATGTGGTCGCCCCAAGCTCAGCTCCCATATTGCAAATTGTTGCCCTATCTGTCACAGAAAGCGACTTAACACCTGCTCCTGTATATTCCATTATGTAGCCTGTGCCTCCCTTAACTGTGAGCTTGCCTAGGATATATAATATTACATCCTTGGCATTAGCAGGAGGATTTAGAGAGTTAATTAGATTTACCCTGTAAATTTTTGGCACCTTTACAAAATAAAAACCCTTGGCCATGGCAACTGCCACTTCAAGACCACCTGCTCCTATAGAAAGTTCGCCTATACCACCACTTGTTGGAGTATGGGAATCAGAACCAAGAAGAGTATCTCCTGGTTTTGCAAATTGCTCGAGATTAACTTGGTGGCAAATGCCTCCGCCTGCCTTAGAAAATCTTATACCAAACTTATTTGCAGCAGACTTTATAAATTCATGGTCGTCTGCATTTTCAAAACCAGCCTGCAAAATATTGTGGTCTATATAGGCCACTGAATTTTCTGTCGCCACATCCTCAATGTCCATAGCCTCAAGCTGGAGATAAGCCATGGTCCCTGTAGAATCCTGAGTTAGGGTCTGGTCGATTTTTATCGCCACTTCCTTACCAGTCTCTAGATCTCCCTTTAATAAGTGATTTTTTAATATTTTGTAAGCTTGTGATAAGCCCATATTTAACTCCTTTAATTTAATGTATTAATGTAATTATGGTTAATTATACTTTTAAATTGATTTTTTCCCATATCTTATAAAATTTTTGACTGAAATTATAAAATCTAAAAAATATTAATTGTAAAAATCTAAAAAGTCCCAAACATATAAAACTTTTAATCTTTACATTCTCAAATATACTAGTATAGTAAAAGTAAATTGTTAGTTAATAAATTAACATAATAGATTTGGAGGAATTTATGACTTATACAACATTTTCAGTTCCTAACACCATAGTTCATGGTGAAAATGCACTCGAATACTTATCCACACTAAAGGGAAAAAAAGCTGTCCTTGTTACTGGTGGATCTTCTATGAAGAGATTTGGATTCCTTGATGAAGCCAAAGAACAATTAGAAAAAGCTGGCATGGAAGTTTTAATAATTGATGGTGTAGAACCAGACCCATCTGTTAAAACTTGTCTTGCTGGTGGAGCAAAAATGGCTGAATTTGAACCTGAATGGATAGTTGCTATTGGTGGTGGTTCTGCAATGGATGCCGCTAAGGCTATGTGGGTATTTTACGAACACCCAGACTGGGATTTCGAAAGGCTAGCTGCTTTTGATAACCCACCATTAAAGAACAAAGCAAAAATGATTTGTATACCATCTACATCTGGTACAGCAAGTGAAATTACAGCTTTCTCTGTAATTACCTACACAGAAAAAGAAATCAAATACCCACTTGTTCACCCAGACTTTGTCCCAGAAGTTGCCCTACTAGATATGAGAATACCAGCAACTATGCCAGCTAAGATTACTGCAGCAACAGGTATGGACGTAATGACCCACGCTGTTGAAGCTTTCGTATCTACATCAGCAGATGATTTCACAGATCCATACGCTATTAGAGCTATAGAATTAGTATTTAAATATTTAAAGTCTGCTTACGATAACGGAGACGACATGGAAGCTCGTGAAAAAATGCACATAGCATCTTGTATAGCAGGTATGGCCTTTACAAACGCATCTCTTGGTATAGTTCACTCTATGGCTCACAAAATCGGCGGAATCTTCCACCTAACTCACGGTGAAGCCAACGCTATCATGTTACCTTACATTATCGACTATAATAGAAAGTCTTGCGATAAATACGAAGTAATCGAAAGAATCCTAGGCATAGAAGACATAGCTGAAGAAATTAGAAAGTTAAATCAAGCTGTAGGAATCACAGCAACTATCAAAGACGGCAAAAATACTGTAATAGAAGAAAAAGACTTCCTAGAAGTTTTAGATAAGATGAGCGAAAATGCTTTTAAAGACGCTTGTACACTCACAAACCCAAGAGAAACAAGCCCTGAAGATATCAAGAAAATCTACAAAGCCGCTTACTACGGAGAAAAAGTAGATTTCTAATAAAAAAGAATCCCAATTCTAGAAAATCCTAGACACAAAGCCAATCCTAAGGGGTTGGTTTTTTGTTGAGAAAAATTATTAATTAATAAATCTTCTAAAATCCTCCCTCACCTCAACTCAGCCTATGGAGTTGAAGATTATCTTGCAACAGGCAAATAATTTATAAGCTAAGGCTTTAAAACTGATTTTCAAATCAAAGAACTTTAAAATATTTCCCAAAAAACCATTCATAATTTTCAAAATAAAAATCCGTAGATTTCTCCACGGATTTTTTTATTGGCTGAAATAGTAGGACTTGCACCTACGCTCGTAAGACGCAGAATATGGTAATTTACAAACTCGGATATGGCATAAGGATTTTCTTTCTTTAAAGTTTATATTGAAAAAATCCGTAAAATTATCTACAGATTTCTTGTTTGGCTGGAATAGTAGACTTACACCTACGCTCGTAAGACGCAGGATATGATGATTTACAAACTCGGATATGGCATAGAAATTTTCTTTTTTTAAAGTTTATATTGAAAAAATCCGTAAAATTATCTACGGATTTCTTGTTTGGCTGGAATAGTAGGACTCGAACCTACGCTCTCCAGAGTCAGAATCTGGTGCCTTACCAGCTTGGCTATCGTAAATAGCCGTTGATTTCGGCTATTTACGCCGAAAACGTAGTGCGGGAGCACGGAGGAGTCTGCATAGCAGACGGGTTTTCGTTTCCTTTTTTAAATTTTTGGCTGGAATGACAGGATTCGAACCTGTGATCTCCAGAGTCAGAATCTGGTGCCTTACCGGCTTGGCTACATTCCAAAAATTTTCACCACTATTATAAATTACCGCTTTCGGCCATTTTGTCAACGCCAAATCCCAGTAAAAGCTTAACTATTTTTTCCTTCCAGTCATGCAAAGATTCATGTCAAAGCCAGCCCTAAGAGTAGCATTAATAGATTTAGTATGGGAAAACTGAGTAGTAACTATTGGACTTATATTCTCATTTTCTTCCCTTATAAGTAGGGATAGGCGTCTTAAAATAGATGTAGCAAGCCCCTTATATTTATTTTCAAAAGAAAATTTTTCAAGACCTATATCCCAAAGGTATTTTCCAGAAACAGAGGCCCCTGCAAGGGCTATAAGTTTTTTATCGCCATAAAAACCAAGGCCCAACCTGTCATCTTCATCAAAAGTGAAGGCCATTTTTGTCTTCTCTTTATAACTCCCTATATCTTCTTTTTCTATCCTTATAAAATCAAAGTCTTTGGTCAGAACTTTCCTGTCATAAAAACTCATCAATGGGAAGAAATTATCTATTTCTATTCCAAATTCTCCCAAGATTTTATCAAGATTTCTAATGTTATCCGCCTCAGCAAACCAAGCTCCTGGATAAGCTTTAAATTTTTCCCTAAGTTTATTTATCAAAACAGAATTTTCCGATCTCATAAATACCTTTCCAGATGTACAAATCGCAGAAAAATCTGCCCTATTATAAAAAAGAAAATCGTCTTCTGGATTATTATGGGTGAAAATATTATTTTTCGAGTGAAATTCTTCTTCACCTATTGAAAAATCATTCATAATCTGCTTTTTAAAGTTAATATCCATAACAAACCTCTCTAAATTTATTATCTAAAATTATACTGCATAAATTTCTATTAGCTAAATTAAATACAAAAAGAACTTAAGATTTTATTCCTAAGTTCTTTTTTGATTTTAAACTAATTTTAATGTGTAGAACCACCTTCCATTTTCTCTTTGAAATATTTCGTAAGAGTTCTTTTCAGGGTTACTTTCTAAGGCTTTTTGGGCTGCTTTTTCTGCTTCTTCCCTACTTGCATAACCCGATAAATCATTATTTTGATTTTCTTTCTCTTGCTCTTCTTTTTCCTTTTCTTTTTGATCCTCTTCTTCTAGATTTTTGTCATTATTTTCAAAATCTTTTTTTCCGTCATTTTTTTCGTTAGAATTTTCTTTTGATGGTTTTTCTTCTGTTTTATTATGATCTTCTTTATCCTGCTTCTCTTCCTTGTCTTGCTTTTCTTCTTTTTCCTTTTCTTCTTCTTTTTTTGCTAATTCTTCATCACTGAGGATTTTAGGTAGAATTCCCTTATAGGATATTTTTCCATCTTTCTTTTCAAATTTACTTATATGGAAATTATTTGTCTCTTCTCCAGTGTATATATCAATATTTTCTCCACCTAAACTAAAAAGTCTACTATCATCACTTATCTTATAATAAGATTTTAGATAAGCCTTAATCTCGTCAATGTCTAAATCTGATTTGTAGCTTAGGTCTGTTTCTGGATTAGCAATCTTATATTTCAATGTTGCTACTATATCTCTTGCTGTATATCCATTAAATGCACCAGCCTTTTCCATTTTTACCAAGTCTTTTATGCTTAGGGCGTGATAGTGGTTACCGTGGAGCCAGTAAAATACTTCTCCATCTTTATAATCTGTTCCCATAATTGCGATACCATCAGTCAATTTTCCATAACCAGTCATACTTCTTAGGTTATCACTAAGAACCGACTCTATGCCATCAACTTTTTTAGCTTCTACACTATCATAAGTGAATAAATCTTTTTCTTCCACTTCTACATTGCCAACATCAACATAATCCTTGATGTATTCAGCTTCTGGGTATCTATCTTTGGGATTGATATTAACTACTGCTACTTCTTTATCTCCCTTATAGAGATGCCAGTGATCACGATGGTCCACTATTCTTGTAATTCCTTCTGGCCAATTGATTTCATTTTTATTTTTGTCTTCCTCTGAATGGCTGCCCTTGTATTGACCGAAAATGGCATTTGGATATAGGTATTGAGGGTTATCATAAGTTACACCCTCCCTACCCTTTGAATCGTAAATATGGTAGTGGTCCTCGTGTTGTAAGATTTTAACTATATCATAGCGGTTTACTTTTTCTTGGCCAAGGATATTTGTAATCTTTAGCTTTTCTATCCTTGTCTTCCTATCTTCTGTTGGATTTATCGGTTTATCTTCGCTTGGAACTTCTTCTTTCTGATTTCCTTTTTGCTCTTTTTCCTTTTCTTTAGTTGGCTTTTCTTTTTCCCCACCATGGCTACCGTGGTAGGTTCCTACTGCTACATCTGGATAAGAAGAAGATGGGTCTGAATAAGTGATGTACTCACCTCCATCTGCTGTATATACATGCCAATGGTCTCCATGCCTTAATATACTTACTACATTGTGAGTTTTCTTATTTTCTTCTACTTTTACAAGTTTGTCGGCTTCTTTGAGTTTATCAGAGTTTTCTGTCTCATCTTTTATTCCAGATGCTTTTTTATTAGCTTGCCTTTCCTTATCTTCTTTTAGGATTTTGGCTATCATATTTTTCCTATCACCGTGGTTACCTTCATATAGACCATAGGAGGCATTTGGATATAGACTTCTTGGGTCTTCATAAGTCACAAATTCATTGCCCTTTGAGGTATAAATGTGGTAGTGGTCCCCATGTTTAAGGATTTTTATAACTCTTTCGTCGTCTTTTTCAAGCTTTTCTTTTACCCTTTTATTTTCAGCTACTTTTTGGGCCTTACTCTTATTTCTATTTTCTTGTCCATGGCTTCCCACATAAGTTCCTATTTTTATATTTGGAAATAGGGCTGACGGGTCTTCGTAGGTAAGATATTCTGTACCATCTGCTAGGTAAACATGGTAGTGGTCTCCGTGTTTTTTAATTGCCACTACATTTTTGTTCTTTAGCTGGCTTTTCCCTACAACACTAACCATTTCAAAATTGCCATTTTCTTTAATCTGATTAGGGTCAGAATATGTTATTTTTTCCCTACCGTCTTTGGTAAATACATGCCAGTGATCACCGTGTTTTACTACCTTGACTATATCTTCTTTTTTGATTTCAGAATCTACCAAGACTTCTGTAGTAGTGTCTTTTTTAAGGCTTGTTTTTTTAGCCTCATAGGTTACTTTTCGGCTTGGTTTTACTTGTTTTTCTTCTTTATTATTTTTAAATAGGGAGCAGGAGCTTAGGCTTGTTAAAAAAACACAAGCTAATAAGACTACTTTTCCTATATTTTTTTTATTTTTCATTATATCCCCCTTTATTTTTTCTTTATAATTAGGCTTAATATTAGCCAAATAACAGATATTAGCACAATTACAGATCCTGGTTTTAAATCTAGGTAATAAGATATTATCAAGCCTAAAAATATAAAAATTAGTGAAAAACCTATAGATAATAACAAGGTCTGCTTGTAAGTTTTGGTGTATTGCATAGCACAAATGCTTGGTATTACCAAGATTGACGAAACTATCAAAGATCCGATAGTTTTTGCTGAAATAGACACTGTTATAGCTGTTAAAAAAGTTATAAACAAATTGATTATTCTAGTATTAATTCCCATGATCCTAGCTGCTTGCTGGTCAAAAATTGTTAAATATAGCTTTTTGTAAAGCATTGAATAAACAGCAAGTACAAGTACAGCAACCCCTATAACCAAATAAAATTCCTCATCAGATATTGTCACTATGGAACCAAATAAATAAGATGAAATTGCATTAGTATTCTTTACCATAGATGAAAATATTCCCGCAAGACCAATAGATGCTGCCAAAATAATTACCGTCGATATTTCTTGGTAAGATTTCAATTTATTTCTAATTAATTCTATAGAAAGACCAGCAATTAGGCAGGCTATAATTGCTGCAAGGATTGGACTGAAGCCAAAGGCAAGACCTATGGTAAGACCTGCTAGGGATGAGTGAGAGAGGGTGTCCCCTATCATTGACAGCCTTTTGAGGAGAACAAGTTGGCCCATACAAGGCAAAATCAAAGCCAAAAGCCCTCCAACTATAAAGGCTCTTTGCATAAATTCATATTCTAATATATCTAGCATACTACCTCACAAACTAAGCTTGTCTCCGCTTATCTTTTCTATATTTCCCCTCTTAATCCTTAAGGCATAGTCCACATATAGGCCCGCCATATCTAACTGGTGGGTAATTATTATTATTGTTTTTCCTTCTTCCTTGAGTCTTTTAAGATTTTCAAAAAATTCCCTAGAAAAATCCTCATCTATACCTGTAGTTGGCTCATCTAGTAAGATAAGACTTGCATCTTTTATAAGGGCAAGACTTATTGCAAATCTTTGAATTTGCCCTCCAGACAATTCGCTTAAGGATTTTTTTCTATGTTCATACAAGCCAAGTTTTTCCATTAATTTTTTTGAATCTGTTTTCTTTTTAAGAAAAGAAAGATGAATTTTTATGGACTCTTCAATACTTGTAGGAAAGTTCCTATAGGAAGCCACTGCATTTTGGGAAATATAAGCAAGATCCCTGTAGTGGTTGTCTTTTTTTATATCATCGCCAAATAGTTCTATAGCCCCAAACTTGGGCTTTAAATATCCCAAAATTATTTTAAGAAGGGTAGATTTGCCAACCCCATTTGCTCCAACCAAACCTACTAGGTCTCCCTGATTGATTTTAAAACTAATATCATCAAGAATTAGGTCTTTTTCATAAGCAAAACTAAGGCCTTCTACCTTCAAAACTTCTCTATTCATTGAAAGATTCAACCAAAGCCTTTAAATTTTCTTCCATAAGACCTATATATCCCTTTTCTACCATGGCATCATCAAGATTTTCCATTGTATAAAGGGTAGAAGTCTTAATACCTGTATTTTTTGCCAAAGTCTCAGCCACCTTTGGAGTAGCCTTGCCCTCAAAAAATATAGTCTTAATATTTTTATCTTTAACAAAATCAGCAATAGTCTTAAGATCCTTAGCTGAAGGCTCCTCTTCAGGAGAAATACCAGTCACAGCAACCTGCTTAAGACCATAATCATCTGCTAGATAATTGAAAGCGGCATGGGAAACAACAAAATATTTCTCCTTATCCTTAACCTTAGAAAGTTCATCAGTAAATTTCTTATCAAGGTCATCAAACTTTGTAAGTGCCTTATCCAAATTTTCCTTATAATATTTTTCATTGTCAGGATCCATACTAGAAAGCTTCCTATAAATATTATCAACCATTACCTTAGCATTCTTAATAGAAAGCCAAGTGTGAGGATTTATAGAAGTCATATCAGAACCTTCCTTAGAAGAATCAAGCAAGGTAAGACCTTCAGACAAATCTAAAAACTTATCATCATCTTTGACATTGTCCTTTAAATCATCAATAAAAGCCTCCATACCAGCACCATTATAAGCGATTAAATAAGCTCCATTAAGGTCTTTCATCGCCTGACTAGTAAGCTCGAAAGAATGAGGCTCTTCGCTAGTTTTTATTATAGTCTTAACTTCAAACTTATCCCCTGCAATCATCTTTACAAACTCAGCCACAGGGAAAAAGCTGGTATAGATTGTCCTTTTATCCTCAGTTTTTTCTTCACTAACTACCTTATTCTCAATATTTTTATCTGCTTTGCTGCAAGATGTCATACAGACTATGGCAAAGAGAAAAATAACAAATAGATTTCTAAAATTTTTAAACATATTTCCTCCTAATATGCAAGTCATTTGCAATAATTATTATGATACACCAAATGCGAATCATTCGCAATAATAATTTTAATATTTTCTTCCCTTATTTGCCCAGAAAAATTTAAAATAATAAAATAAAAAAACCAATAAATTCATTATTAAAAACGAACTTATCGGTCATAAATTTATAAAAAATATATCCAAGTATTTGCTTTATTTGGCACAGCGTTCTGATTTAGGTTCAATCACGCTTATTTCCTTTCTATATACGAGTCTAATACTCTTTTTATCTTCCTTACATATATGTGAAATCTTCTTTTTTATTAGCAACATTTTAACAAATTATCTTATAAAATCATCCAATTTTAATTACTCTTTTACAACAAATCTTATAGAAAAACGTCAGATGGCTCATCTTTTACACTTATCTTCCACCACTTTTTCTACAAATCTATAAGCAAAGTAGATATACTAGAAACTTATAAATTACTAACTGCTAGTAAAAACATCAAAATCAAACAATTTCATAAAACTATTCAATTTTCTTAATCCCTGTGCCAGTGGGTAAGAAAACTATTTCATTTTCTCTTGTTAGTATTATACCCCGATAAATCAATTTTAAACACAAAAATCGAAAATTTTTAAAAAGTTTTTTAAAAAAATACTATTATTCTCTCAAATTCTAATATTTACAGATCAAACTAAAAACAAGAGATAAAAAATTATTTCTAACTGGTACAATAAGGGTAACGATTTAATGTTTGGAGTGGGACAATGAAAAACAGCAAAAATTTCAATCTTTTTTTAATGGACGGAGAAGTTACTGGTAGAATAAAGTGTACCTTATCAAATTGGACAGGCTTAGCTTATAAAGTTCCTAGGCTATATCTTGAAATATGCAAAGATAGACAAGATTTAAAACAAAGTGGAGTTTATTTTTTATTTGGCAAGAACGATGACGGGGAAGACGAAGTTTATATCGGCCAAGCCGGAATAAGAAAAAATGGTGAGGGAGTTCTATTTAGGGTATCAGAACACTTAAAAGATGAAATTTATTTTTCAGATGCAGTCATGTTAACCACACAAAATAACTCATTTGGGCCTACAGAAATCTCATATCTAGAGAATAAATTTACTAACATGGCTATAGATGTAGATAGGTACAAAGTAAGAAATGGAAATGATCCAAACCCTGGAAATGTAACAGAAGAAAAAGAATCAGAGTTAGAAGATTTTATCGAATATTCTAAAATGATCCTTGGTGTTTTAGGCTATAAAATATTCGTTCCTATAGTCGATAAGGATGCAAAAGAAAAATATGAAAATAGTAATAATGACAAAGATTCAATCCTCTATCTTTCAAGAAAAAGTGGTAAGTCAAATAGACAGATAGAAGCAAAATGTAAAAGAACAGATGAAGGTTTTGTCGTATTAAAAGGTAGTATGATAGAAATTATAGACTCTATTGCTATTCCAAAATCTATAAAAGAATTGAGGGATCAATGTATAGATAAAAATGAAATTGTAGATGGAAAGTTAAATAAAAACTATTTATTTAATAGTCCATCCTATGCAGCTGCTTTTGTTTTAGGGACAAACGCAAATGGAAGAACAAGTTGGAAAAACAAAAAAGGTATAACATTAAAAGACCTAGAAGAAAACGAAATGAAATAATATAAATATTAGACGATAATGAATTTTACTATCGCCTTTTTTATAACTTTTAATAATTATATCAAACCAATTTTCTTATAAGAGGTTCCCCAGCCTCTACTATCTCGTTTTAATGTTAGTTTTTTATACTAAAAAATAACCACTTAATTGTGAGTCTTGATTATTTGGCCGCTCTAAGCCGCTTGGGCAATGCTCCTACGTTATTTCAAGGTTCCCCGACCTCTACTCTCTCGTTTAAGTATTAATATTTTATACTAAAAAAGACTCGCTTAATTGCGAGTCCTAGTTATTTGGCGATTTCCTACTCTACCACACGGTTGCCCGAGCAGTACCATCGGCGTTATAAGGCTTAACTTCTGTGTTCGGTATGGGAACAGGTGTAT
>QWCK01000917.1_pt1 | contig 47605 bp, 36 predicted proteins | sample 1972571 | NCBI WGS metagenome assembly QWCK01 (sample SAMN09866710, study PRJNA288562) | Human gut metagenome isolate term2_stool, whole genome shotgun sequencing... | isolation source: gut | host: Homo sapiens | place: USA: California | reverse complement strand
GAGGGGCGTTAGCCCCGAACGACCTGTGTGCAAGAGCATATTCACCACCTGCTTGACCCCGGCTGAGGGGTCAGACCTAGAGATAGGGTTGTCCGACCCTCCCCACCCCTCGGCCGGGGTCGCAATGGTGTGTGGTACCTCTTTATACACAGGTCTTCGGCACTGCGTGCCTTGACCTGTGCCTATTTAGCACGGACCTCTGCCGAGGTCCTTACGTATAGACACCCTGTTAAAAGTATACGGTAAGAACTTTCTAATGCGTAACCCCTGGTAGACACATTGAGAGGAAGTGATAAGTCTTAGATTCGGTTGTTCGTCCTCCACGAGGGGAGGTCGTGGGGTGGTGGGGGCATCTAGAAGAGCAACCTCTCTTTTCTTTAGATTCGATAGGAATAGTTTCAAGAAAATAGGCTATCTTTACGAAGGTAACGTATTTAGGAACAACGCTATTAATCAGAGCGTAATGGAAAAGAGCTTAACTAGATTCCTGACCCTGACTATAATCCTATGCTTTGGAGCCACCACCTTATTGGCTAATGAGGTGAAAATCTCGGGGCGTCTACTCTTCTCAAGAGATTCTACCGCAGTCATCGGAGCTTCGGTACGGCTACTAGACCTTGAAGGAACCACTATTTCTGGGACAACGACTAACGAGAAGGGAGACTTCACGGTCACCGGCAATGAGAGCAAAGAAAGTCGCTTGGAGATAAGCTTTGTAGGACATGTCCCGATTTCCGTGCAGATTGAGGGTGGCAAGGGAAGCATCTCCCTTGGAGATCTCTATCTGGTAGAGGATAGTAAGCAATTGGGCGAGGTGACGGTCACCGGCTCTCTTCGCCAGTACAATCGCCAATTGGTTTTCCCCGAGAAGTTACAGATCAGAGGGAGCCACGACTTTATGACGCTACTCCACAATCTAGGACTAACGGGGCTCTCGGTGGATCAGGTCAATAAGAATGCTTCTATTAATGGCAAACCGATTCAATGGAAAATCAATGGCGTCCCTCGGTCGGTTGCTGAAGTACGTAACCTCAAACCCGAATCTATCCTTAGGGTGGATTACTCCGATATGCCTACGATGCGCGAATTGGACCAAGGTTTTGGGGGTATCATAGATGTGATCCTAAAGGAGCGAACCGATGGAGGCTCTGTGAGGAGTCACCTGCAGAGTGCCCTCTGGGTAGGATTTGTCAATGGTAGTGCGAGTGCTAGCTACCACCAAGGGAAGTCGGACTTCTCAATTGATTACAACACTTCTTATCGCAACTACCCTAAGTGGCAAAAAGATAGTGAGGAGAAGTTTATTGCTGACTCCAAGGAAATCACACGGATCCTTCAGGGGGAGGCGAGCCCATTTGGCTATTTTACAAACGATCTGAACTTCACCTACCTCTATCAGCCTAGCAAAGTGAGCCAGTTTAGTGCCACTTGGCGCAATTCTTTTGCCCGACAGTACAACAATATCAGAGGTCAGATAATTGAGACCGATAAAGATCCCTATCATAGAGCCTCAAAAAGCAAATATAGAGGCTACGTGCCAGCACTAGACCTATTTTATCAGCACCAATTTGGAGATGGATCGAAGCTGGAAGCCAACCTATTAGGCACACTATCCACAGGTAGAAACGACAGAGATTTGGTGGACACCAGGAATGGAGCAGAGGTGGCCAAGATCTCCAACCCCGTAGAAAGTAAGTACAAATCGTTAATTGGCGAAGTGATGTATCAAAAGTCGTTGCACCCAAAGGTGTACCTCACCACTGGCCTGCAAAATAGATATGCATTCACCACAAATGAGTACCTCTCGCCAAGTAGCTATCTCGACCAACTGCAGCAGAATAACACCTATCTATATGCTCAAATCTCTGGGCGGCTCAATCCAAAAGTTCAGTATAGCTTGGGGAGTGGGTTGAAGTTCTTTTATGTTGAAAGTAAAGAGAAGAGTAAGAAGTACTTCAAAAATCAGAGCAGCTTGGGATTCTATTACAATCCCAATAATCGCCTCTCCTTTTCCCTCAATAGCAATTTCATCCCCTTCCTCCCCTCATTGGCTCAGCTATCCAGTGTCAAGCAGAGGTTTGACCGACTGACTGTATTTACAGGGAATAGTGAATTGAAGTCGAGCTACGCCTTTACCAATCGCCTCAATATGAATTATCGCAAGGATAAGTTCAATACCAATCTCGCCCTAAGCTACAATCACACCACCCACCCGTTGTACACCCGTGTCACCTATCTGCCCGAAGAGGAGTACTTCTTGTTTCAGTCCGACAATGGGCTATACAATCGACAGTATGGAGCCGAATGGAAAGTCAACTTTAGCAATCTGATGAACTTCCTCTCGCTCTACACCACAGTAGGCTACAAGCGGTATGAGAGTAACGTAGGGAATCATCCACTTCATCTCAATAGCCTCTACTGGGATATCTCGGCACAGGTAGTGTACAAGGAGCTGGTCTTTGCTGGCTATTATACGAAAGTGGGAAAGACGCTCTACAACGAAACAGAGCAACTATCAGGTGACAATATGGGCTTGACCTTGATGTGGAATAAAAATAATTGGACCCTCTATGCTCAGATGCTATACGTGGGATTTAAGGAGGGGGATACTTATAGAACTACCAACCACTCCAAGGTAAATCCACTTAAGTCCTATGTGAAGATCCCAGAGAATGGTAATATGCTCACCCTCGGGGTAGTCTGGAATCTTGACTTTGGCAAGCGTGTGAATCGAATGAGAAGGGGACTCAAGAACTACGATAGCAACAACAGCGTGGTAAAGGTTCAAGATTAATCTTTTAATAAGTTAGCAACACCTTACCTCTTGTCTAGGTTGTGGATTTGTCCGACCCACAAGGGGTCGTAAGGGAGGGGGGGGCGAAAGCCCCGAACGACCGGGGGAATACGACAATCTCCTACCCACCCCACGACCTCCCCTTGTGGGAGGTCGGACAACTTGATCTGAGACTTTCCCCTGTTGAAAACAATAAGCCCGAGCAGTCAGATGACTGCTCGGGCTTGTTATTTTTATAGGGAGGGATTAGTCGAGACCTTTAAGGACAGGGAGAGAGATGTGGTACTTCACACAAAGGACTCTGGTGAGGATCACTACCATCACACTCACCACCTGCACCACGATATGTTGCACGCCGATCAGGTCTAGGATTCCATAGACCGCCGCTCCGACCACACTCGCCATCGCATAGATATCTTTTCGTAAGATCAGTGGCACCTGATTCATACAGATATCACGAAGCAGTCCGCCAAAAGATCCGGTCGACACGCCCATAAAGAGTGCCACCCAAAAGGGGAAGCCCAGCATCAGTGCCTTCTCCATTCCCACGATCGTAAAGAAGCCGAGCCCTATTGCGTCGTAGAGGAATAGCTGTTCATTCATCTTGACCAGTTGCTTCCTAAAGGCCACCACGATCAGTAGCGAAATCAGCGTGATGATCACATAGGTTGGCGTGGTAAGCCAAAAAGGCGTCACCCCCAGTAATAGGTCACGAATTGTACCGCCACCCACAGCTGTGAGCATACCGATGACATAGGCGCCAAAGAGATCGATATTCTCCCCCATCGCCAGCCGAATACCAGAGATGGCAAAGGCAAAGGTTCCGATAAAGTCTAGTAGCAGGACAATATTATCCTCATTTAGGAACGCCTGCCACTCAAAAGGTATAAAGGAATCCATCTAGTAGTTTTAGTAACTTTCACTATCATTGGGGAACGTCTGCGCCTTCACCTCACGGCAATAAGTAGCAACCGCCTCCTGAATCTGTACTCCCACATTGGCAAAGTGGCGGAGGAACTTTGGCTTAAAGCCCATAGTCATCCCCAGCATATCGGTACAAACCAGCACCTGACCATCTGTCTCATTGCCAGCACCGATGCCAATCGTAGGGATAGAGATACTCTCCGTCACCTGTTTTGCCAAAGCACTCGGTATCTTCTCCAGCACCAGACCACAGCAGCCTAGCTCCTCCACAAGGCGAGCATCCGAAAGCAGCTGCTCCGCTTCTGCCTCCTCCTTAGCCTGGACACTATAGCCTCCCAGTTTATTCACCGACTGAGGGGTAAGCCCCAAATGAGCCACCACAGGAATGCCAGCATCGAGTATCATCTTTAGAGAGTCGGCCACCTGATGACCCCCCTCCACCTTTACCGCATCCACGCCACTCTCCTTCATCATACGCACCGCAGCAGCCAGAGCCACCTGAGGGTCGCCATGTACCGTACCAAACGGCATATCTGCCACAATAAAGGCGTGCTTTGCTCCATTAGCCACACAGCGTGCATGGTAAATCATCTGATCCAGAGTGATTGGCAGAGTGGTTGCATTACCAATCATCACATTACTGGCAGAGTCCCCGATCAAAATTGCATCCACTCCAGCCTCATCAAGCAACCTCGCCATCGTAAAGTCGTAAGCGGTGAGCATCGCAATCTTATCGCCCTCACCCTTCATTGCCATAAAGCGAGTAGCAGTAATCTTCTTCTTATCCGTGCTTAGATAACTAGCCATTGTACTAAAACTTCCTTCTAGGGATCCGCTCCCCCAATACTCAAAAAAAGAGTTACAAGTGACCCGCTGCACGGCTTCTGACCGATACAGAGACAACTTGTAACTCACTTGCTTGTGCCCAGAACCGGGATCGAACCGGTACAGGTGTAACCCCATTGGTGTTTGAGACCAACGCGTCTACCAATTCCGCCATCTGGGCCTTTTTAATATACGCCCTGCAAAGGTATCACTTTTTATGGACTTACACAATACCTGAGCCTAGATTATTGACAGAAACTCATCAGGGTGCCTTTATCGGACAGGTCGGACAGGTCAGACAAGTCGGACAGGTCGGAAAAAATCACCGTCTTCTGACTCGTCCGATAAGGCACCCTCCGCCAGGCGGGGGTGATTACTTGCCTTCGGCCAAGGTGGTGGCGATATCGCCGGTATTGAAGTAGGTAAGGTTGATGGTGCGGAGTAGTCGGGTATAGATCGACTGCAGATAGGTTGCTTTGGCTTGTAGGTGGCGTGTCTTCACCTGCTCCCACTCATAGATATTGATACGACCAGCCTTGAACTGCAGATCCGCCACGTCCAAAGCCCGCTTGGAGAGATCTACATTCTCCTTGGAGACCCGATACTGCTCCTCCGCCTTCTCTAAGTCGGTACGAGCGAGGATGATATTGCGGTCGTCATTGATTTGTGCCTGTTTCAATTGACTCTGCAGGTTGAGTGTCTGCAGCTGCATTTGCCGTATCTGTCGACGCACCTGCCCACGGTTATAGATCGGGATAGAGAGCGAAAGCCCCACAAAGTAACGGCCATTATTCTTCAATTGATCCTTAAAAGGGGCATTCATATCCTTGTACTTCTCCCCATAAGTATAGTAGTAACCATTGGAGTAGCCACCTCCGAGAGAGAGCGAAGGCCATAGAGCACTCTTAGCGATCTTCACATCATACTCCGAGAGAAGCACCTCACTTCTGAGGAGTGCCGTTGCTGGGATCTCCCACTTCGGATTGATCAATCGCGGATGGGCCTGCTCCAGATTCGCCACCACCGCCTCGGGCGACATCTCAGCGATATCTAGATCCAGATCACTTGTCTCCACCACTTCTGGATTCAGCCCCATATCCAGCATCAGAATTCGCGTGGCACGGGTCACATCGGCTTCCGTCTCCGTCACTGAGAGTTGGTCACGCCCTAGCTGACTTTGGATATCAATCAGATCCGACTCCGCAGCTCGCCCCACCTCTACCTGCTGCTTGATTTGCTCGTACGACTTCTTGGTGAGAGCAAGGTTATCCTTGGCGGTCGTAGCCAAAGCCTTTGCGAGTAGTAGCTGAATATAGCTCTGTGTCACCTGCAGTGCGATTTGATCCTCCACATCACGAACGATATAATCGGCATTCTGCCGGGCTTCCTTTGCCTTTTGCAGTTGATACCACCGCTGACCACCGCTGAAGATGGGGAGGTCGGCACTAAGTGAAAAACTGGTATTGGCACTTGAGTTATCGGTAAAACTCATGTCACGAGCTTGCGAACGACCGAAAGAGAAGTTCTGACCCACAGAGGCATTGAGACTAGGCAGAAAGGCTTGCTGAGCCGCACTATAATTGATCTCCAGCCCCTCTAGTTTCTGAGGAACTGGCAGAAGTAGCGGGCTATTCTCTTGGGCAAATGCTACACACTCCGTGAGCGACATCTCCACACGAGTTAGCTCCGTCTTTGCAGGTTTCTGAGCCTGCAAAGAGAGTGCCACGCATGGGAGCAAGGCAATGAATATCCAAATCTTCTTCATATCACTCCACTTTATTTAGTGACTGGGTTACCTCGGAGCTGCTCCTTACCCGTCAGCCCACTCTTCACCTCTACTTTCAAACCATCAGAGATACCGAGCTTCACCTCTTGCTCCGTAAAGTCCTCCTCCTTACTTCCCCCTTTCTTAGAGACCATCACAAAGGTTTGGTCGCCACGATAGACCACTGCACTCTCTGGGATGGTCATCACCCCTTCGCTCTTGGCGAGTACCACCTCGGCATTGGAGCTAAAGCCCACCTTGATATCCTCAATATCCGTTGAGTCGAGTGCCGCCTTCACCTCAAATAGGATGGTACCATTCTTATCCACCCCCTTAGGTGATACATACTCTATAGTAGCGTGATAGGTATGCCCCTTGATGGCACCGACATGGATCTGCACCTCGGCACCCACCTTTACCTTATTCACATCGCTTTCATTTACCTCACCCACAAAGAGCAGATCCTTGAGGTCGGCAATAGAGATAATGGTGGTACCTTCATTAAAGGCATTGGCTTGGATCACCGTATTCCCCACCTTCACTGGTTGCTCTAGGATGGTGCCACTCACCGTCGCACGCACCATCGTATTATTTTTCTTCGCAGTGCTAGAGCTTGAACCGGTAGAAACGAGTTGGAGGGTCTCCTCAGCGATATTGAGGTCAATTTCCGCATTCTTATAATTAGCCTGACTTGCCTCCAGCTTCTCCTTGGGGAGGATCTGCTGCTCATAGAGGAGCTCGTCGCGCTTCAATACCTCCTCCAACTGCTTCAGACGCACACGTGCACTCTCCACCCGCGAGGCAGCATTCTGGATATTCGCCACATCAGGCACAATGCTAAGGCGTGCCACCAAGTCGCCAGCCTCCACATAGTCGCCCGGCAAGTGAAGCAGTTCCGAGACGATCCCATTCATCTCCGGCTTTACTTTCACCTCATCACGTGCCTCAATAGACCCTGTCAGCACCGTGCTGAGCACCACTGTATCACCAGCGGTAGGAGTGACCAATTGATAGCTAGCTCCCTTTGGCTGACCTTTCACTAGCACCGTCGCCACAATGGCTATCACTGCGATAGCTACTAGCCCCCATAGGAGCCACCGACCGATGCCTTTACTCTTCTTCTCTCTGCCCATAATATCTCTATTGTTTTTGATTTTTATTCATCTCTAATTGCATCAATAGCCTTGATCTGTAGTGCCTTGTAGACGGGCAATAGCCCTGCCAATACACCCGATACCACCATAATCACCACCGAAAGTATCAGTAGTCCCAAACTTGGATAAGGTCGCGTGACGTAATTACCCACCACCGTATGCTCCGTTATTGCCCCAATAGCGAGTGCCCCCAGCAAACCGAGTAAGATACCAAGTGCACCTGCCACTACGATAATAAAGATCGCTTCCGACATAAATTGCTTGCGGATATCCCTCGGCTTGGCACCAATCGCACGGCGAACACCGATCTCCCTCTGTCGCTCTCGCACCGTCACCAGTAGGATATTACTCACACTAATCACACCTGTAATCAGCGTACCCATCCCCACAATCCAGACCAGTACATTGATGCCCGAAGCGATCATCTGAAAGATATTGGTCACCAACTGCATACTCATCGGTATGATCGCCCCAGTATCGGTAGGGTCGAGCTGCTGACGGCGGGCAAGGATCTCAAAGACCTCCCGACGCACGTCCTCCTCGCTATAACCAGCTTTGGGCACTGCATAGACACTGATCTCCTTATCAAATTGATTGCCCACAGCAAGCGTAAAAGGTAGCATAATCCCTTCCAATCCCATATTGCCAATCGAGAAATTATCCACTAGTGGCTGCGTGACCCCAACCACCTTGAAGGGCACCCCATTAATCGTGATGTAGGTGCCTATCATCTCCTCAATGTTATCGTAAAAGCGCTTCGCCAATTCACGCCCCACCATACATAGAGGGGCACCCGACTCCAGCTCCTGTGGAGTCAGGACTCGCCCATACAGTGCCACCATCTCATCAGCCACCTGAAAATGATTGGGCGTCACTCCATAAGCATTGGCCGAGAGACTTTTATTATTGGCATGTATCGGCACACTGGACCAAGCATCTTTCACACCAAAACTGGTCAATGCCCCCACTTCCTGGAGCATACGAGACTGGCTCTTGATATTGAGATAGTCGCGATAGGTGGTCTGTACAGGACGATTGGCCTTGTACCCTTGATACGGCTTTGTGGTACGACCAGGGATAATATAAATCACATCGCTACTCACCCCTTCGAGCATCCCAAAGGCAGAGTTGCGCAACCCTGTGCTCAGACTGGTAAGGATGGTAAAGAAAAACATCCCCGCAAAGACGCCAAGGGAAGTGACCACACTCCTACGCTTATTGCGTTTGAGGGTGTAGAGCATCTCGGTCCAGAGTTCTTTATTCAATAGTATTCCCATAGCTCCTATTTCATATCACGCATCGCCACTACCGCCGGTATCTTGATCGCTTTCTTGGCTGGACCATAGCCAGCCACCACACCGACCACCACCAGCACAATCAGTGCCCCGATGGCTACCCCCATATTCACCTCGGGGTTTTCGAATAGCCTAAGGACCATCACATCATCGGCTGAGAAGCCTACAGGGATCTCCTGCTGTCCCCACTTATTGACCATTGCAAGGTAATCCAAGAGCTTCACGATGCCTATCCCCAGGAATAGCCCAACCACTCCAGCGACCATAGAGAGGAGCAGGCTCTCCCCTAGCACTAGCCTTAAGATATCCCGAGGCTTAGCACCAATCGCCTTACGAATACCGATCTCTCTCATACGCTCCTGCACCGTCACATGCATGATATTGGAGACTCCGATGGTACCGATACTCAGGCTACCAATCCCCATAACCCAGAGAAGCACCTGCAGACTGAGGAAGATCATATCCATCGTCTTAGCCTGATCGCTACTATTATCCACATAAATAGACCAAGTGTCTGAAGGGTCGGACCTAGTGATTTGGTGGGCTACTCTGGCGAGTTCCTCAGCCAGTTTCTCGCTCTCCTTTGCCTGACCAGCCTTAGGGAAGACCGCCAAACTCTTGATCTGCACAAAGTCATTGGGCCGGATTCCTTCAAATGTATTCAGTGGTATAAAGGCGGTTCCGAAGAAGGGCGAAGGCGACTTAACCACCCCTACGATCCGGTAGGTAGCTCCAAACACCGTAAAAAGTTCGCCTATAGGATCCACGCCCGAGGCAAATAGCTTCGATACTAGCCCATCCGAGATGAGCACTACCCGCTCCTGCTCATTATGCTCTTGAGGCGTAAAGAGCCGACCTGCTCGCAACTCCAACTTGCCGAAACTTTGCTCCGGCCAACCAATGGTCCGTATTTGCAGCATTTGAGAAGCAAAGGAGGTACTCCCATTAGAGAAGAAAGAAAACTCAGGCTCCATTAAAGTCACCCGATCACTAAACACCTCCCTAAGGTAATCCAATTGATTGCGAGTGATGAATAGCTGTCGCCCCTCTTGATAGCCACCGTACGCCGTCTGTGTCTGATTGAAGTAAACCCCCATCTTCACTTGGTCGGCACCTACGGCACTGACCATTGTGCGGATACCATTCTCCACCCCCTTACCAGCTCCCAGCATCACCACGAGGATAATGATTCCCCAAGCAATAGAGAAGCCAGTCAGGAAGGTCCTGAGCTTATTATTCCGGAGGGAGTTGGCTAATTCTTGTAGATAAGCAATCATCGCACTCAGTCCTCCCCTACAATCAGCCCATCCTTAATATGTATGGTTCGCTCACACGCCTCAGCCACTCCTGGCTCGTGTGTCACGATCAGCATCGTCAGCCCTTGGTCTCGATTGATCTCCTTCAGCAGATCCATCACCTCCACCGTTGTCTTACTATCAAGGGCACCAGTCGGCTCATCGGCCAGCAATATTGAGGGCTTTGTGATAAGGGCTCTCGCCATAGAGACCCTCTGCTTTTGACCGCCCGAGAGCTCATTAGGCAGGTGATCTTTCCACTGAAGCAGGCCTACCCGATCAAGATACTCCTCCGCCAGCTGCATACGCTCCCGTTGTGGAACCCCTTGATAGTAGAGGGGCAATGCCACGTTCTCCACCGCCGTCTTAAACGAGATCAGATTAAAGCTCTGAAAGACGAAGCCAATCTTACGGCCCCTCATCTCAGCAGCGGCTTCTTCCGAAAGGGTTTGGATCAATTGACCATCTAGGTGATAGCTCCCTTGGTCGTATTCATCGAGAATCCCTAAGATATTAAGTAACGTACTCTTGCCGCTACCACTGGCACCCATCAATGCCACCATCTCCCCATCATAGACGCTCATATCCACCCCTTTCAGCACATGCAACGGCTGAGAGCCTGGATACGTTTTGTGAAGACCCCGTACATCAATGATAGCCTTGCTACCTCTATTCATAATATATTAGTGTCATTAGGACTTCACAAATGTACCATAATATTTCCCAAACTACCAACCTTCCTCCTCCAAAAAGAGACGACAAGAGCGTATAAGAGAAATCTCCTATACGCTCTTGTTGCGATAAAGAGTTCTTAGATCAATAGTCAAATGACAAGGAGAGGACCAGTCTATCAGCCCCGAAGTCACTCAGCGACTTAAGGTAACCAAAGTCTAGCTTTGCACCATAAAGAGCTACACCAGCACCTACACTCCAAAGGCTCGTCTCCTTGCTACCATATTGATAGCCAGCACGCAGACTTGCGATATTGAAGAGCGTATACTCAGCACCCACATTGGTCTGGAATACTTGTGCTTTATATGGCAGGAAGTAATACTTACCCCCTACTACAGCACGTAGCTTATGGTTTTCGCTGATAGTAAGACCATAGTCTGCTGTCACCTGCATATTGGTTGGCAGAGCATACGACTCATTCTTGGCATAGTTGATAGGTGCACCAAAGTCCGCTACTCTAGCACCCACGTTGATATCACTCTTAGCAGAGATAGGGATCAAACAGTTGGCACCGACACTAAAGGCTCCAGCATAGGCTACACGTCCAGTATAGCTTTGGATAAAGCTACCTGTGGCATAAGCTGCAAACATCTTATTAAACTTAAAGGCATAGCCCATATCCACAGCCCAATCAAATGGAGTATAGCTCTTTCTGCTATAACCCCATTGATCATTAGTGTTGCCCTTGATCTTCATACCACCTTGGTATCTAAAACCAGCATAGATCACATGGCGATCCAAAAAGCGATACCCTACAGATGCTGCACCGAAGCCTAGTTTTCCTTCTACAAACTCATTCTCCTGCGTCTTGAACATCAATCCAGTGGCCGAGACGGTTAGCTTCGTATCTCCATTAAAGATCGAAGCTGGGTTGGTGTAGAGATAGTTACGATCGGTTTTAGTCAAGGTAACATTTCCCATAGCTGCTGCACGAGCATCCGTTTGGGTCTCAAGGAAAGACAATCCACGGCTTTGCTGAGCCTGCATTGAGACTCCCGAACATATAGATAGTGCAAGGGCGAAGAGTGCCCCGATGATTGGCTTTGTATTCATAACGTTCATAATTCTAAATTAAGTCCACTTAACGGGGTTATCTCTTCTGCACCACTTGCTCAAATGGCTTCTTTCCAGTGCCAGTGACACGGATTCTGTAGGTACCAGGAGCTAGGTTCTTCACCTTCACACTCGACATTCCTTCGTGGTCTACGAGCAATGCCTTATCCATCACCTTCTCACCCGTCATGGTGTAGATAGTGATCACTGGCTTATTGCTCTTAGGATTAACCCATAGGTTCAGCTTCTCCTTCATTGGAAGAGGCCACACTGCATACACTTCGTTATCCAAGTTCTTAGTCACCGATACCTCAAAGCTAGTACGGGTCTCATAATATCCGTTGGATACCGTGATGGTGATGGTAGTTTTACCTGGCTGGAACGCCTTGATAGTCAGCTTAGAACCCTCCACCACAGCAGTGGCTACAGAGCCATTGCTAGAGCTCACCTTATAGCTAAATTCTAGTAGCTCTTGTGGCTTAAAGACCTTGCTAATATCAAGCGTCAGAGGATCATTCTCCACACCTACCAAGGTGTTAGGTAGCTTCTCAATCAGTTCAGGAGCCTTCACATTGATCACGCGGAATGGAATCTCAAAGGAACCAGAGGTACCCAATTCATCCGTAACGACAACCGTAAAGGTGTAATCACCCTGTGCCAATACTGGACGTATGCTTACCTTGATCCCCTCATCAGTCTTACGCAGACTTACACCTGAAGTTTCGCCTTCAAAAGCAACATCCCATTTCTGTCCATCAGGCTCATTCACCATTAGTGTATATTCAGCCTTACCTTTGATATCAAATACCGTGATAGGCTCTTTAGGCACATTGGTAATCACAGGAGGGTTATTGACTTTTGTTTTGGTCTCCATAAAGGCTGGTGCACTCTTCAACCCCCAACGGTCTATCGCCACAATAGCAAAGTAATAGGTAGTGCTGTGCTTTAGACCAAACACATCAAAACTCATCTCTTCACCCGCCTCTTTATTCATACCACTCACAAAGCCTGACTGATTGCCAATACGCCTTCCTTTGGTGTAATTACTCTTATCCAGCGGTTTCTCAGAGATATAAAGCTCATACTTCGATGGAGCTCCATCATCAGCATCCTTAGGCACTTGCCAGTAGATAGTAGCACTTAAGAAGTCATTCTCCTTAGACTTTTCAGGCAAGAACTTTGGTGCCTCAGGTGCCTTATTCTTATTCTCCAAGGTGAGTGCTAGGTAGGCATCAATATAGCCAGCCCCCAACTTGCCTTCATACCCTGGATTATACATATCAATATCATGAGTACCTGCTAGTAGATATTGCTCCAATTGAGCGGCAGTAAAGCCAGGGCCTCCTCTGTGTGAAACCACTAGAGCAGCTACACCAGAAACGTGAGGACACGCCATAGAGGTACCATTGTACCAATCATAATTATCAGCATTGACCGTACTTAAGACGCCTCCCTTTGTGCCAAACTTACTTTGGTCACCACCAGGGGCAGTAATATCTGTCCACGTACCATAGTTAGAATAACCAGCTTTAGTAAAATCTGGACCCATTGCATTGACTGCAATGGCGGGACCATATTCACCTGGAGCATAGCGCTCTTCTGAGTTGCTATTTCCAGAAGCAATGATGACCACGCCCCCCTTCATTGGAGAGTCAGCTAGCTGGTTACCATCATTGTCACAGCCAGCATACTTGATAAAGTAATCTATCGCATCACGGTAGGAGCCTGGAGTTCTTCCTGGAGCTTGGTTTCCCCAAGAGTTCTGGGAGATGACTGCCCCATTATCAGCAGCATAGACAAACGCCTTTGCAAAACCACCTTGCCCTCTCTTACCAGAGAATACACCAGTACTCATAATCCTTACACCAGAATTTGGCGTACCGTCACCACCAGCGACACCGCAGACACCAATACCATTATTATTGCGTGCTGCTACGGTACCCGCCACGTGAGTTCCATGGAAGTCAGCATCTGGAACAGGGGCGCCACCTTTGTTATCAGCAAAGTTGTAGCCATAAACGTCGTCTATGTATCCATTGCCATCATCATCAACGCCCTCTTCTCCATTGAGCTCGGCTTCGTTAATCCAGAGATTATCCTTGATATCCTTATGGGTGATATCCACACCACCATCCTCTACGCAGACAATCACATTTGGGGTTCCTGTAGTGATCTCCCAAGCGCGGAAAAGGTTGATATCAGCACCCATAACACTTCTGCCCATACTACCTGTATTATTGTAGTGCCACTGCTGGCTCAGTAGTGGATCATTAAATGGCATTTTTGAGCTTCGGTCTCTAAATCCTAGCATATCAAAAATAGGATTGGTGTGATCGCTCAACATCATGGCCTCAGGCTCGTACTCCACCACGTCAACTCCAGTCACTTCACTCATGGTCTGGAGTGCCATCACCATATCCATATCTTTATCTATGGTCACCTCATACCAGAGGTCCAAGCCCTCTCGCTTTTTGCGCTCTTCAAAACGAGGGTCTACACGGAATAGACGCTCCATTTTAGAGGCTTGGAGCCTATTCAATGCGGTGCCAAGTGGCGTGGGGACGTTATTCATTTGAATGTCACCCATCCTAGAGATTTCCATTTCACCTTGCAACTCCCTAGAAACCTTGATGACCACTTTCCCTGGAAGTGGTTTGCCATAAATTAACAAGTTCTCAGAAGCTTCTGTCCTTAAGCCTTGTTCGGTAGCTTGTTCAGAAACATCCTCTTGATGCATCACTCTATCATTCTTACAACCTGCAAAAAGGATAATAAGCGATGATAACAACCAAATGTATCTTTTCATCTGTAAGTCTTAATTTTGATTATTTAAAGGCCCCACTCCTTAGGTCTGTATAATCTCACATACCATAAAAAGTGGGGCACTAAGTTTAACAAGTAATCTTGAATCCTTTTAATCTAAAGGCAGACCACAAAATTACATAGGTCTTTCAACGAAATGCCTATAAATCATAGCACTTCTATCTTTGTGTAGTAGATACTTCTCCATTGAAGAAGCTTCTGCGTCAACATAAGCCTGAACTCTGATAACATCCTTACCATCGTTAAAGTCTTTATAGTTCTGTACGCTTACCCCAACTACTCTGTCATCCTTTTGGAACCAATGATAAGGAGTTTGGAAAGCAACGAATTCGTAGCCATTCTTCTCCATCAATTCTTTGAATTCCTTAGTTAGGTAATAACTTCCCTTCGTTTCCTCCTTCCAGAATACACGATTGAAGTCAGCATCCAATTGACCGAGGGCATCCAGTTGACCTATCTGGCTATCACGACCCTTGTCCTCTGAACTTACAAACCAATACTGATGCATCAATGGAAGAGTTGACTTAACATTAAAGCTAGCATATTTAATATTGTCTTTTGGATCTTTTTTCTCGGCCTCTAGAGTGCCATTATTTTCTGCCTCATATTTTTTAACATCATCAATCTTCCAACCCACCTTTGTTGGGGTAGCAACATGAACTAACATATTATCAAGAGGCACTTCGCCGTAAGTAGGATAAGCCTTTGGTTGCTCTGGATCTGGAGGTGTTGGCATTTGGAATACGACAGCTGCCTTGCCCTTTGCTTCACCTATAAGCAACTTGTACTTAAGTACATTGCCCTTTGGATCAGTTACTTCCTTCGTGCCCTTATAGATTTCACCAGACTTGTCAAGAGTATAGCCTAGATCTTTCTCTACGAACTCAATGTACCCAGTTTCTTTGAACTTCTCAAAACTCAAAGTACTAACATATTGAATCGTCTCAAGATAAGAGCCTTCGTAATTGAAGATATAGGTTAAGGTAGGCAAGAATTCACAACTTGTAACAAATTCGTACATAGCACCACTTGGTGGAATACCCCAACTTGGCAATCCTGCACTTGGTGCTGAGTAGCTCATAAGGAAGGATCCTTGCTCTTTTTCATATGAAAGCAATTGATACTGAGTTGGGTAGCTATTAGTGAGGAGTGGAGTATGGAACCCTGCACCCTTACCTGCCTGCTGTACGGTGATCTCCTTTTGCAAGGTGCCACTCTTAGCATAGAGCTTAGCCTCACGAGGTTCGCCATCATTAGCAGCGATCTCCAGCTCAATCATATCATTGAATACATTCTGCTTGATCCAAGCCTGAGCAGCCTCATCAATATCTAGTGTCCACGCACCAGAATTGCTCTTCACGCTGATCAGCTTGCTTGCACCTGAATTAGGCACAACGATGGTCTCAGGAGAAACTTCCAAAGAAATGTCAGCAGCAGTTTGTATTACCTCTACCTTTTCGCTAGTTGAACCAGCTACTACCAGTACTTGAGCGGCACGGTCCTTTCCAGCCTCATTAGGCATAGCCACGATCTGTAGGCTATTACCAGAAACGGTGGTCTTGATCCAATCAGCATTGGAAATAGCATTCCACTTAACTTGATTAGTGGTTACAGTGATAGCTTGGGCTTCGCCACCAGCATTAGGAATAGTGACAGAAGTAGCAGAGAGTGACAAAGTTGCCTCTTCTGGTCCATCATCCTTAGGCGCACAGGATGTTAACATCCCGATCAGCAACGTTACCGCCAAAGCGGCCAGGTAGTTAATCTGTTTCATAGTTTTTGATAAAATAGTTAAAAATTCGCACTGATTGCTCAGCACATTAGTAATACTCGTTTTTTGCTAGTAGCTAAGCATTCCTTTCATTATCAAGTCATCGCAACACATATATGACGACTCTAGGTACTTAGTATCTTGCTCAACAAATGTAGGTAAAACATATTGATTCACCAAATAATTCTAAAGGAAATTAATACTAATTTGGTATTTTAAAACTCCACATTGCAATTTAATAGTTTAGCACTTAGGAACTCTTAGATATTTCACAATAGAGGGTGAACGAAGATGAATACTCCTATATATATAATGTGTGTGCCTGATAATAGCACCATGGGTTAAGCATTAGAAAGGTCTTATCGTGAATGACCTCCCCCTCGTGGGAGGTCATTACTTATAGACTATCCGGTGGATGCAACTCAGTAAGACTATTCTAATTTGTAACCCATACACACAAGAGACTCTACGAAGATAAATACCCCTATATATATAATATAATGTGTGTGCCTGATAATAGCACCATGGGTTAAACATTAGAAAGGTCTTATCACGAGACATTCATCAGAGAGTCGATGGGTAAGGACCTCCGCGAGGAGGTCCGATTTGTCGTAGCCCCCATTCGAGGCTCGTAGAGCCGATGAATGGGGGTAAAGAAGGCAGCCAAAATTTACGACCCCTTGTGGGTCGGACAACCTATTCAAGGATTAATTTTGATGCCCTAGACCTTATTGTCCGACCCGCAAGGGGTCGAATATATACGTGAATTATTGCTTCCCCTGGTCGTTCGGGCTACGCCCTCCGACACAGGGGCTACAACAAATCGGACCTCTCCGAGGTCCTTACCCATCTGACCTGTACAAGCTAATCAAATTAATACTATAACTTAAGTAGATACCTCTAATGCGTAACCCCTGCTGATAATAGCACGTTCAGATCACCAAAAAAGACGATTTCTAACAGACTGATATTCAATACCATATTTTGTCGTCAGTTTAGTTGCATCTCAGCGATTGCTTAGTTGCATCTCGTCATTTGCTTAGTTGCAACTAAGCAATCGGTTAGTTGCAACTAAACTTTTGCCCCCATCCTAGGGTAAAAATTCACCCTTTGAACAACAGCCTTTCAAGGTGCTTCCTTACCTATTCAAAAGGCACCCTACAAAAAAAGGACCTCGCGGAGGTGAATTATCGTTTCTCCTCAATCGGGGGGGGGGGCCGACGAAGCCCGAAGGGCTTCCATGGCCTATTAACCCAGCCTTCCCCCTCGGCAGGTATGCATAGCGTACCTGCCGAGGAGAAGGTTGGGAAGAGCGACAACCGTAGCCAACTACCCCGAAGGGGTTGCACTTTCACCTCCGTAGGCGTTGGAGTATATGCAACCCCTTCGGGGTATTCTTGGATGATCCAATGAGGATCTCTCTTATCGGACAAGTCTTTCTTTACAATCGCATTGCTAAAACGTCAAATAGCGCTGTGATCGGTAGAGATGTGCTCCATATTAACGTTAAGAAACTTTCCAAAACTCTTGGAGTAGATAAATATCTTGTGGTAATTATATAACACCGATTATGGCTAGTAGAGATGAAAAATGAACAAAATATACAGACCAATGTCATTGTTAATTAAAAAAACTAAAATCATCACATTCTCTACCTTATATGTAAGAAATTATATAGTTTTGGCCACTTGTATGAAACAAGATTATTTTTAACTAAAAATTTTTACGTATGAAAAAGATTCTTTTATTGATCGCAGCCTTAATGCTGCTAGCCTCTTGTAACTCTCAAATGGAGCAGAACGAGGTTCAACCAAACTCTGAGATGAGTAATCTAGCTGAGTTGTCTGAAAGCCTTCAGAATTACAACTCACTCTTTATCACTTCTCCATCTGCAATTGCATATGATTCGTCACTAAGAGGCTTTTGGGGATGGATTGGGAAGATTGGCCGAGTCATTGCAAGTGACGCTGTGGGTGCTATAGTGGGATCTACACGTGGTGGCGTTGTTGGTTCTATTGTCGTTGGTGTATCCGCTTCAGTAGGTGCTATTATTGGCTTGCAAAATGTTTCTCATGACGGATCACTTTATATGTATACTTTCTCGATTGATAGCTCTGGTTTTTCTGCTGAAGAAATAGAAAAATTAGATGAAGCAAACGATATTGGATACCTTCACAATGCAACTATTTACAACCTATTCAATACAAACCCTAACATCTTAAATTATTCCGACTCTGAGGTAAGGCAGGCTCTGTTCAATATCTTTACGGATACCGAGAAAATACCAGAGCTCAAAAAAATTAATTACTACTTTAGCCATCAGGATAAAGAGAACATTTTATCTCAATTTCAACTTGGTCAAGATGTAGCAAAAAAAATAGTAGACGATGAATTAATAAGCAAGTCTGATTTTATCAAAACTATCTCGCAATCAGCCTCTATCAGCAGAGAGGAAGCCCAAATTTTAGCTGACTATTGCATTGTAGTATCTCAGATGGACAATATTGATGAAATCAGCAATTATGCACAGGGCTACAATGAAATAGTCCTTAAATCGAACACATCTGATAGGGTCAAATGTATGATAATGAATTTCACGTCTGTTGCAACAAATAGTAGATTATTATGGTCAAATATGCTATGATTAATAGATTCTTTTTAGCTCTACTCTCTTTTTCTTTTATCTTTCTACCTATGTTTGGCCAAACAGAGAGTAAGAACAACTTATCCATTGAGACAGAGGTAAGTATTCAGAGAGGATATCCATTGGGTAATCTTTCCCCCTTTGGCTTAGGTTTGGTTGATAGATATCAAACTCCTATGTATGTTGTAGGTGCTGATCTTATGTATAAGCTTAACGACAATCATTCACTAGGTATTGATTATTGGGGAGGTAGCAGTCTGATTTCTATTGGTAAAGTACTGGACGGTGCTGATTGGCAAAATCTAGATTATGTGGGGTTGGGGTACGCATATTCTATACCTAAGAAGAAATGGCTTGCTCGCTTATCAGCCTCTATAGGTTATGTTCGCAACAATCATAAGATACTAGAAAAGGAGTCTACGCTCAAAATTGGTGCCAATGGATTTGGCATATCTATGGGTATTTCAGCCTCATTGAATGTCAGCAAGCATTTGTCTTTGGGGTTGAAGTGTTCTCTAAATACTATAATGCTAGGGAAATGGCGTGGCGATAGTAAGTTACTTGATTCCAATTCATATTATACCCATGCTGGCATAAAAGAAAGTAATACAGTGTTTATACCTACTATAGGAATAGTATTGATATCGCGTTAGTCTACTTCCACAAGAAATAATCTTTGACAATCACAGAAGGACTTGTAAGCTTCGTGCATAGAAGTCTTCTGTGATTGTACTACTTCAAAACTATAGGGCTGTTTTATGATGGAAATCTTTATCATACAACACTCTAGATATTGTTTCCACTGAACCTTTGGTGTCCGTGGGCACCAAGGGGGGGGGGGGTTAGGTTTTGGTATTATTGGAAATAATAGCTATCTTTGTGATAGCAAGGGAGGCCAGAGGGCTACTTGGTATGGGAGGATAGATATAGAGACAACGTGCGTCGAGCAAATGCGAAACTCATCAATATATTACAGTTCCGAGATCATTGGACTGATGTGATGACTGGCCTCGACTGCCTTCGGGCAGTGTACTCCTTGTGGGTACCGGTGGATTTCAGAGCATTAGCCATCCTCAAATCCTTAATTTCGGAGTTTTTACAATTTCCTCGGCGCACGCCTTATACTAGTCAGCAGTGAGAGCCTAACTCTCCCTGCTGACTATTTTTTATGGGGGCTTTATCGGGAAGGGGGGGGGCTATGACTGGGGTACCTATATCGGACGAGTCGGACGAATCGGACGAATCGGACAGATCGGACGAGTCGGACAAGTCAATTAGTGCACCCGTCAGGGTGCCATTCAGCTAGCCCCCGCGTCGGAGGGGGCAAACGCCCCCGAACGACCGGCGGGAAACGAGGCACCCTCACCTCCACGACCCTTGTGGTCGCACAAGCCCATCCAAGTGCGACCACAAGGGTCGAATGATATATCCCGCCTTTTACCCGCCATTCTTCGGCTCTACGAGCCTTGACTGGGGGCTAGCTGAGTGGCACCCTGTCGGGTGCTTTTTTTGTGCGATACATATATTATATATAGGCTGTGGTATATATGAAACCCCTCGGGGTTTTCTTTGATCTCCACCGGACACACATATATACAAGGTGTATGTCGGGTGGCAAGGTTTATTTTATTACCTTTGTGGTATGAATGAAGAGAGAGAGTGGCAGAGCCGAACGGAGTTGCTCCTCGGTAGCGAACAACTGGAGAAGCTACGGGGGAGCCATGTGCTTTTGGTCGGTCTTGGTGGTGTAGGTGGCTATGCTGCCGAGATGTTGGCTCGCACGGGGATTGGTAAGCTGACGATAGTGGATAGTGATAGCGTCCACAGCAGCAATATCAATCGGCAATTGATTGCACTGCACAGCACTATCGGGCGGGGTAAGGCGGAGCTTTGGAGCGAACGGATTAGGGATATCAACCCCGATATCGACCTGGAGGTGAGGGCTCAATTTGTCCGCGATGAGGATACGTTTGAGCTACTCGATGCGGCTCCTTATAATTTTGTGATCGATGCAATCGATACGCTCAGCCCTAAGGTGCACTTGATCAAAGCCCTTGTGGAGCGTGAGATTCCCTTTGTGAGTGTCATGGGCACGGGGGCGAAGCTGGACCCTCGCCAACTGAAGATAGGGCGGATGGACAAAGCGAAGAACTGCCCGTTGGCACGTATGATTCGGAAACGACTGAGGCGGCTGGAGGTATCGCTAAAGTTTCCCGTAGTCTACTCTGAGGAGTTACCCCACGAGCATGCCATTGTGGTGACGGAGGGGGAGCAGAATAAGAAGTCGATCACTGGGACGATTGCCTATAATCCAGCCGTTGCTGGTTGTTATGCTGCTTATGTAGCAATTGACCATCTGATAAAGTAAAGGAATGGGAGCAAAGACACTGATCAAAGTGGAGGGCCTCCACAAGAGCTTCGGGAAGTTGGAGATCCTAAAAGGGATAGATATGGAGGTGCAGGAGGGGGAGATTGTAGCGATTGTAGGTGCCAGTGGGGCGGGGAAAACCACGTTGCTACAAATCATTGGCACTCTGGATAAGCCTGACCGTGGAAGTGTAGAGATCAACGGGGTGAAGGTGCACCAGCTTAGTCGTGATGAGCAGTCGGACTTCCGCAATCGGCAGATGGGCTTTGTCTTTCAGTCGCACCAGCTTTTACCCGAATTTACAGCGGTGGAGAATGTGGCTATTCCGAGTATGATTGCGGGGGTGAGCAAGAAGGCATCGCTTGCGAAGGCGAGGGAGATCCTTGACAAACTGGGCATGAGCCATCGGCTTGAACACAGACCTGCCAAACTGAGTGGTGGGGAGAAGCAACGGGTGGCTGTGGCAAGGGCACTCATCAACGATCCTCTCCTGATCTTGGCAGATGAACCAACGGGGGCACTTGACAGTGACAATCGGAGAGAGCTCCATGCTATCTTTCACCAATTGAATGAGGAGGAGGGTCAGACGTTCTTAATCGTTTCGCACGACCCTCAGATCTCGGCGGTCACCCACCGCACCATCAAGCTAGAGGATGGCATTATTAAAGAGTAGGCTATGGGTGGGATCACAAAAGGCGATCGCAAGGTACTGATTTGGCTACTGGTATTGCTACTGGGGCTGATCGTCTACGTCTACTTTAGTGGGCAAAGTAGTGCCAGCGTAAAGAGTAATGAAGTGCAAGCTCACCAGGTTCGCGATACTATATATATTGAGACAAAGAGCCCCTCGGACACGCTGCAAGCAGAGCCAAAGACAACGGCTAGTTCTGCTCCTATCCGCACATCACGATACCCTGGTCCACCAGAACGTGCCCACTACCCCAAAAAGCTAGAGAAGGGAGCCACGATAGATCTCAATAGTGCTGATACCCTTCTTCTGACCCGAGTACCAGGGATTGGTACTGCTTTTGCTCGACGGATCTACAAGTATCGCGAGCTGCTAGGTGGCTACTACGTGGTGGAGCAGTTGCAGGAGGTTTATGGCATGGATCGGGAGCGATACGATCAGATTGCCCCTTTCTTTCGGATAGAGACCACCCCCACCCCACTCGCCATTAGCCAAGATAGCATCCCTCGCCACCCCTACCTCCAATGGCGCCACACCAAGGTGCTCAAGGAGATACTCCGCAGTGGCCAAGAGCCCACATGGAAGGCCCTGATGGAGAGCGGACAATTCTCCACAGACGACTCCCTTCGCCTCGCCCCCTACCTCCCCCTCAAGTAGCCTTGGGATAATGCTTTTTCACACTTTCCCCTCTAATAGTAACGAGTAAAGCCACAAAGTTTCGGAAAAAGGTGTGGGTTACTCTAAAAAATAGTAAGTTTGCAAGGAATAATACTTTAATAAGTTTCTTATAAGAACTATATGGCTAATGTAATTAAGACCAAGAAAGGACTCGACATCCGCCTTGTGGGAGAAGCTCCCAAAGTAGAGGTGAGTGTAGGAGAAGTCCATTCGTACGGTATATCGCCCGACAACTTCCCTGGGTTTGTGCCTAGACTAGAGGTGCAGGTAGGTGACCGTGTACAAGCAGGCTCGCCACTGCTTTATCACAAGGAGGCGCCAATGCTCAAGCTGACAGCCCCTGTTAGTGGTGAGGTGACCCAAGTGTGTCGTGGTGCGAAGCGCAAGATCCTCTATATTGAGGTGAAGCCCGACACGACCATTGAGTACAAGCAGTTTGATACTCAAGGCATTGAGAGCAAAAGCACCGAGGAGGTGCTCGCTCTACTCGGTGAGAGTGGCTTTTTGGCACTCTTCCGCAATCGCCCTTATGATAGAGTAGTGGATCCTACCAAGACGCCAAGAGACATCTATGTAACGGCTTACCAGAGTGCTCCATTGGAGGGCGATGCTCTAGAGCTCATCGCAGAGGATAAGCCCTATCTACAGAAGGCGGTAGATCTACTCAGCCGTTTAACCATCGGCAGGGTACATATCAGCACTAAGGCTGGCAGTGGCCTCTCTCTTACCAACTGCGAGATCCACGAGATGCAAGGCCCTCACCCTATTGGCAATGCAAGTGTGGTGATCAATCACACAAGGCCTATTAATAAGGGGGAGAATGTTTGGGTTATCGGCATCACTGAGCTGGCTCTACTTGGTCGCTTCCTAGCTACTGGCAAGGTAGACTTGAGCCGTAAGGTGGTATTTGCTGGCTCTCGCATGGAGAGTGCTGGATATGCTAAGGTGATCGCTGGTGCCGATGTGGCTCAGCTTTGCCAAAACAAGCTGGATACTAAGCACGGAAAGGTTCGTCTAATCGATGGCAATGTACTCACTGGCACTCAGGTGATCGGTGACTACCGACACCTCAGCCCATTCCACAGCCTGATCACTGCTATCCCAGAGGGTGATGAGACTAATGAGCTATTTGGTTGGGCCTCCATTAGCCCTAAGCGCTTTAGCGTCAATAGGAACTATCCAAGTGCATTCTTCGGCACCTCACGACCTCACGACCTCGACGCCCGTATCAAGGGTGGTCCAAGAGCGATCATTGTGAGCAACGAGTACGATAAGGTCTTCCCACTCGATATCTTCCCCGAGTATCTCATCAAGTCGGTTATAGCCTTTGATATCGACAAGATGGAGGAGCTAGGCATCTATGAAGTGGCACCAGAGGACTTCGCACTTTGTGAGTTTGTAGACACCTCCAAACTGGAGCTCCAATACATTATCCGCAAGGGACTAGACCAGCTCTACAAGGAGCTCAACTAGTCTACTGAATGGAATATAAAGAATAACGATATAAGGATTTACTGCTTTGAACGGTTTAAGAAAATATCTAGACAAGATCAAGCCCAATTTTGAGAAGGGTGGCAAGCTATCTGGCTTGTGGTCGACCTTTGAGGGCTTTGAGACCTTCCTCTTCGTTCCTAATACGACGAGCAAGCGTGGGGTACATATCCACGATGCCAACGATTCTAAGAGAACGATGATTGTAGTGGTACTGGCATTGATCCCCGCACTTCTATTCGGAATGTACAATGTGGGGTACCAGCACTACTTGGTGACAGGTCAAGAGATGGGCTTCTGGCCTATCTTCTGGTACGGCTTCCTAGCTGTACTGCCACAGATCATTGTGAGCTATGTAGTGGGACTAGGCATTGAATTTGCGGTGGCCCAATACAAGCACGAGGAGATTGCCGAGGGCTTCCTCGTTTCGGGACTGCTGATACCTATGATTGTCCCTGTGGAGACTCCACTTTGGCAGATCGCAGTGGCGACTGCTTTTGCTGTAGTATTTGCTAAGGAGGTATTTGGTGGTACTGGCTACAATATATTCAATGTAGCACTGGTGACCCGTGCTTTCCTATTCTTTGCTTACCCTGCTCAGATGTCGGGTGATAGCGTATTCATTCGCACAGGCAAGGCCTTTGGCTTGGGTGGCGATGCCGCTACAATCGATGCCTATACCGGTGCTACTCCGCTTGGACAAGCTGGTCTAGCCGAGGGCACTCCCGTGATTACCAATGCGATTGGAGAGCCTATCGGTACGATGGACTATTTCATCGGACTGATCCCTGGCTCTATCGGTGAGACCTCTACCATTGCGATCTTGATTGGTGCGTTGCTGCTCCTCATCACTGGGGTGGCTAGCTGGAAGGTGATGGTTTCGGTATTTGGTGGTGGCTTCCTTACCGCTCTTCTTTACAATGCGATCGGCGGTAATGGGGTGATGCTTCTTCCTGCCATTGACCATATACTTCTAGGTGGCTTTGCCTTTGGTGCTGTATTTATGGCTACCGACCCAGTCACCTCATCTCGTACCGAGACAGGCAAGTGGATCTATGGTCTATTGATTGGCTTCTTGGCTGTATCTATTCGCGCCCTCAACCCTGGTTATCCAGAGGGTATGATGCTGGCTATCTTGCTGATGAATATTTTTGCACCACTGATCGACTACTATGTAGTGGACGCCAATGTACAGAGACGACTCAAGCGTACCAAAGCAGCCACTGCAGCTGTAGAGAGTAGGTAATAGGGAGTTCACTCCTATTTATATAAGTAAGAGACGGAATAAAAGACAATGAATAAAAATAGTAATACCTACGTCATTCTCTACTCTGCTATCATGGTGATCTTGGTAGCAGTAGGGCTTGCCTTTACCTCACAGGCACTGAAGGATAAGCAGACAGAGAATGTCAATAAAGACACTATGGCACAGATCCTAGCAGCACTTAAGCTGTACCCTGAGGATGTGCCTGCCACATACCATGCCGTGATCAAGGAGGCGTTCTTGATAGATAAGGATGGACAGATCGTACCTGATAGTGAGGGAACGGATGTTCAGGACAAGGCTTTCACTAAAGACCTCGCAGAGATCGGTGACGGCACAGCTCCTGTATTTGTAGCCGACGTTGATGGAGCCACGAAGTACATACTTGGCCTTCACGGAGCTGGGCTTTGGGGTCCTATCTGGGGCTACATCGCCCTCGACGACGATGCTAGCACAGTCTACGGAATCAATCTCTCCCACGCAAGTGAGACTCCAGGTCTTGGTGCCGAGATCGCTAACTACGATCACTTTAGACAGCACTTTGAGGGACTTGAAATCTACAAAGATGGCAACTTCAAGAGCATCGCAGTAGTGAAGAAAAGTACTAAGGTAGAGGGACAAGACCGCGTAGATGGCATCTCGGGAGGTACCATTACCTCCAATGGAGTCAATGATATGCTCTTCAACTCCCTTTCTATCTACCGACCCTATCTAGACACTCTAAGAAAGTAACATCTCATTATGGCACTATTTGATAAAAAGAATAAAGCAACCTTGCTGGACCCTATCAGCAAGAATAATCCTGTGGTGGTACAAGTCCTGGGTATCTGCTCGGCACTTGCTGTCACCAGTAAGCTAGAGCCAGCCATCGTGATGGCACTCTCTGTAACAGTGGTGGTGGCCTTTGCCAACGTGATCATCTCACTACTCCGCAAGACCATCCCCAATAATATTCGTGTGATCGTACAGCTGGTGGTAGTAGCTACCCTTGTAACCATCGTGAGCGAGGTGCTGAAGGCGTATGCCTTTGAGCTGAATAAGCAGCTCTCGGTATTCGTAGGGCTGATCATTACCAACTGTATCTTGATGGGTCGCCTAGAGGCCTTTGCGATGACCAATAAGCCTTGGCCCTCCTTTCTTGATGGAATTGGCAACGGACTTGGCTACGGACTAATCCTAGTGATCGTGGGCTTTTTCCGTGAGCTCTTTGGCTCTGGTACACTACTAGGGTATCAGGTAATTCCTCAGAGCTTCTACGATGCTGGTTATGTCAATAACGGCCTCTTTATCCTACCCCCTATGGCACTGATTCTTGTGGCAGTGATCATTTGGGTACACCGCAGTATCAATCCTGAGCTTCAGGAGGAGAATTAATATTAGTAAGTGAATACACGAACATCAATAGATAATATCTAAGATATGGAATATTTAAGTCTATTTGTCAAGTCCATCTTTGTGGACAATATGGTCTTCGCTTACTTCCTTGGAATGTGCTCTTATCTGGCCATCTCCAAGAATGTCAAGACCTCTCTGGGTCTAGGCGTAGCGGTGACTGTAGTACTGACACTCACCTTGCCACTCAACTGGCTACTCGAGAATTATGTACTCAAGCCAGGAGCACTTCAGTGGATCGATCCTAGCCTTGCCGAGGTGGATCTTAGCTTCCTTAGCCTGATCATCTTTATCGCCGTGATTGCTGCCTTCGTGCAGATCCTCGAGATGGCGGTAGAGAAGTTTAGCCCCTCACTATACAATTCGCTCGGTATCTTCTTACCCCTTATCGCTGTGAACTGTGCCATCCTTGGTGGCTCGCTATTTATGCAACAGCGTGCATTCCCCAATATCGGCGAAGCAGCAGTTTATGCCTTCGGTTCAGGAATTGGTTGGCTACTTGCTATTGTAGGTCTGGCCGCTATCCGTGAGAAGATGATGTACAACGACACTCCAAAGCCACTCCGTGGTCTAGGTATGGCCTTTATCATCACAGCACTGATGGGTATCGCCTTCCAGGCTTTCTCAGGGCTCAGCATTTAAGGAAACGAAATATCTAATAAGCGAATATTATAATGACATTCTTAGCAATTTCAACAACCACGATAATCGTCAGCACAGTGGTGTTCCTAGTGACCATACTGTTGCTCGTGGTACTATTGCTGCTAGCACAATCCAAGCTAGTAGCCTCGGGTAATGTCACCATTACCGTCAACGATGACAAAAAGCTAGAAGTACCACAAGGTGGTAGCCTGCTCACCACGCTACAAAATCAAGGGGTATACCTTTCAAGTGCCTGTGGTGGACAAGGTACCTGCGGGCAGTGTCGCTGCCAAGTGGTAGATGGTGGCGGTGAGATTCTCGCTACAGAGAAGCCTCACTTTACCCGTAAAGAGATCAACGACCACTACCGTCTCTCCTGCCAAGTGAAGGTGAAGGAAGACCTTAAGATCAAGGTACCTGAGGAGGTCTTTGGTGTGAAGGAGTGGGAGTGCGAGGTGATTTCCAACCGCAACGTAGCTTCCTTTATCAAGGAGTTTGTAGTGAAGCTTCCTGAGGGAGAGCACATGGAGTTCAAGGCTGGTTCGTACGCACAGATTAAGATTCCGAAGTACGACGTCAAGTACTCCGACATGGAGATTCAGGAGCCCTTTAAGGCTGAGTGGGATAAGTTCAATATGTGGGGCCTTACCGGTAAGAATACCGAGGAGACTGTACGTGCTTACTCTATGGCCAACTATCCTGCAGAGGGTAACATCATCACCCTCAACGTACGTATCGCTACCCCTCCATTAGACCGCAAGAATGGTGGTTGGATGAAGGTGCCTCCTGGTATCGCTTCTACCTATATCTTTAGCCTAAAGCCTGGAGATAAGGTGATGATGTCAGGCCCTTATGGTCACTTCCATATCCAAGATACCGATGCCGAGATGCTCTATATCGGTGGTGGTGCAGGTATGGCGCCACTCCGTGCACAGATCCTGCACCTCTTCAACACCCTCAAGACAGGGCGTAAGGTATCTTACTGGTATGGTGCTAGATCCAAGGTGGAGATCTTCTATGAGGAAGACTTCCGTAAGCTAGAGAAGGAGTTCCCTAACTTCTCCTTCCACATTGCACTATCGGCAGCTCTGCCAGAGGACAATTGGACAGGCTATACTGGCTTTATCCACCAAGTGATCTACGATCATTACCTCAAGGATCATCCAGCTCCTGAGGATATTGAGTACTACATGTGTGGTCCTGGTCCTATGGCCGCTTCTGCACTGAAGATGCTCGACGATCTAGGTGTATCACGCGAAAGCATCTTCTTTGATGACTTCGGTTGATCCCCTAATCAATATTGAAAACAATCGGGCGTCGCTGATAGTTCAGCGACGCCCGATTGTTTTTTATTGCCTCTATTTATCGGCGATGACGGAAAAAGTCACGCATTAGAGAGGCACACTCCTCAGCTAGGACACCACGGGTAACTAGGGTAGAAGGGTGGAGGATATCATCGGCAAAGCGTGTATTGCCCGTCTTGGGCTCATCTGCTCCCCACACCACTCGCATAAGGCGGCTATGGCGGATAGCACCGGCACACATCACACACGGCTCCACCGTCACGTAGAGTGTACAATCGGGCAGTACCTTACTGCCTAGATAGTTTTGAGCCGCCGTAAGGGCGATCATCTCGGCATGGGCAGTGACATCCTGTAGCGTCTCTGTAAGGTTGTGCCCCCGCCCTATCACCGTATCGCGAGAGACAATCACCGCACCGATAGGTACCTCTTCAGCCTCATAGGCAAGTCGAGCCTCCTGCAGTGCCTGCTGCATAAAGTATTGATCCGAAAAAGGGGCAATAGTTTGCTCAGTCATCATCAGAGAGATCTTGGTCAAAAAGCGTAGGATAATTGGCATTGAGCTCCCCCAGCACATGGGTCATCACAATCTTCCGAATCAGAGCTGAGCGACTACTGTACTTGTACTTCTTCACATAGTAATTGATCATCTTCTCCTCCTCCTTTGAGAAAAGGATAGTGACCCTCTCCGTGCGAGGATCCTGCTTTACCATTGGCGGTTTGATCTTTTTCTTCTTTGCCATCCTACTTTCTCACTATCATTAGTTGGAAACAGACCGCCTCCTCATGCTCTATTTGGACATAGTCTACCTGCCCCTCCGAGTAGTGCTTCACCAGAAGCTCATCACCCAGTCGTGCCTCCTTTACAAACCTCAGATGAGCCTCCGCCAGCTCCTCCTCTATGATATGAGCAATGGGGAGAGCATCCATGGCGAGAGAGATCCAGACAGAGGAATTGACGTGCCGATTGATATCCAAGTCGGAGTAGCGTACCTTGTGAAAGTAGACAGAGCGGAGCTTCGCAGTCATCTCACGATCCATAAGGCGGCGTGGAATCTCGGGAAGCTCCAGGTCGGGGAAGGAAGAGCGGACAGAGCGGTCCGTGAGTAGGGAATCGATAGGCAGTGGCATTCGCTTCCGAATATCAATCCCTATCCACTTGGTAAAGGCACTTGCCACCAGCCGACCTCCCTGCTCCAAGGTAATGACACGATCGGTAGAGATACCCACCCAGTCCGTCACCCCCGTGGTGATGGTGAGTGGGTCCACCCCTATAGGGTGGAAAAATCGGATACTCATACGGCTAAGTACCCAGCTAGCTCCGTGTGCCATCAAGTGGTCAATCCCATAGCCGAAGTGAGTAGCATGCTCACCTGCCACATGGATCATCCTACTCACCAATTGGCTCAGCGGGTACCGCCCCCTCAAGTCAAGGTGAAACGGCCACAGCTCCAGCTGCATACTCAGTTTATGATCCGAGATCGTCTCCACTTTCTATCGCACCTTAGCAATTAATGCATCTAGCGAAAGGGCACTCTGCTCACCACTCTCCATATTCTTCAGGGTGATGGTCTTATTTTGCACCTCCTCCTCACCAACGAAAGCGACGTATGGGATCTGAAGGGCATTGGCATAGCTCATCTGCTTCTTGAGCTTCGCCTCCTCAGGATAGAGCTCTACGGCGATCCCCTCCTTGCGTATCAGAGAGAGGAGAGGAAGGATATAGCGCACCTCCTGATCCCCAAAGTTGACAAACATCAGACGGGTACCCGAAGTAGCCTCCTTTGGATAAAGATCCAGCTGATTCAGCACATCAAAAATACGATCGGCACCAAAGGAGATCCCCACACCACTCACACCATCTAGTCCGAAGACGCCAGTGAGGTTATCGTATCGACCACCTCCCGTGATGCTACCAATCTCCACATCATTAGCCTTCACCTCAAAGATAGTACCAGTATAGTAGTCCAATCCTCTAGCGAGAGAGAGGTCAAGAACCACCTTATTATAGAGCGGTGTGAGCTGTAGCATCTCAAAGATATAGCTCAGCTCCTCTATCCCTTTTTGCCCCACCTCACTTTGGGCAAAGAGGCCACTCATCTTTTGTAGCTTCTCCTCATTAGAACCCTCAAAGTTGAGGATAGGGTGTAGTTGGTCGCACGCCACCTCGGTGATTCCCTTGGAGAGCAACTCCGAGCGGACCCCTTCCCAACCAATCTTATCTAGCTTATCAATGGCCACAGTGAGGTCAATGATATTCTCAATGCCTAAAGTCTCACCAATAGCCGTGAGCAACTTCCGATTATTCAGGTGAATAGTAACGGAGATATTGAGACGGTGGAAGACCGTATCAATGATACGAGTGAGCTCCACTTCATGGAGAAGAGAGTCAGAACCGATCACATCAGCATCACACTGAAAGAACTCCCTATATCTTCCCTTCTGAGGTCGATCGGCACGCCATACTGGCTGTATCTGGAAGCGACGGAAAGGGAAGGTAATCTCATTGCGGTGCTGCACCACATAGCGGGCAAAAGGCACCGTGAGGTCGTAGCGCAATCCCCTATCACATGCACGAGCTGCAAACTCAGCAGGGTCTATCGTAAGCAACTCCTCCCGATTAAAGCCCTTAAGGCTATCCCCACTATTGAGGATACGGAAGAGTAGCTTATCTCCCTCTGCACCATACTTGCCAGTAAGGGTGGAGAGATTCTCCATTGCGGGTGTCTCTATCTCCCTAAATCCATAGGTGCGGTAGACACTCTTAATGGTATCAAATATATAGTTGCGTTTCGCCATCTCCTCAGGTGAGAAGTCGCGCGTCCCTTTAGGTATTGAGGGTTTTTGTGCCATAGTCTATCTCTATTTATTTTGAATATTTATTGTAAGAAAGGAGCTCCGAGAGGGGTTTACGCTTCTTGGCTCTGAGCTCCTGAACCGAGTAGCCAAGTGAGATCACTAGAGGGAGCTTCTTGCCTCTCGACACCCCTAGTACTTTGCGAAGCTTACGCTCATTGACCCACCCCATGATGCAGCTACCAAGTCCCTCCTCACGTGCCGCAAGAGTAATGTAGCTAGCCACAATCCCTATATCATACGCAGGTAAGTGCTTATTGAGGAGGAGCGAACCTGCCTTGCCAGCTGCATTGGGCGACTCCTCCACCAATACTAGGAGGACGGGTGCCGTCGCTGCAAACTTATTCATTCCTGGCACCAAAGGGGTTGTGAGTGTCGCTGCCACCTCAGCACGAGTTGTAGGGTCATCAACCACGATAAAGTGCCACGGCTGAGAGTTGGTAGCCGAGGGAGCCAAGCGGGCCACCTCCAAGATGCGCTCTATCACCTCTCTAGGTACAGGGCGATTCTCGTCGTACTTCCGATCACTCTGCCGAGTGGCAGCTAAATCCTGTAGGCTCATGATTGCTGAATCTCTATGATGCGGGCAAGGTATTTGCCAATGATATCAAACTCCAGATTGACCCTTTTACCCACCTCAAGAGTCTTGAAGTTGGTATGCTCGATGGTATAAGGGATGATTGCCACTTCAAAGCTATTGGGCGTAGAATTCACCACCGTGAGGCTCACCCCATTGACACAGACAGAGCCCTTCTCTACCGTCATATAGCCACGCAGAGCCATCTCCTTGGGCACACTGTATTCAATGCGGAAATAGTGGCTTCCCTCCGCCTCGCGTATCTCGGTACATACTCCAGTAGTATCCACATGGCCTTGTACAATATGGCCATCCAGTCGACCACCCACCGTCATACTTCGCTCCAGATTGACCAAGTCCCCAGGCTTCAAGTCACCTAGATTGGAGCGCTGTAGCGTCTCAAGTATCGCCGTAACGGTGTAGCTACGCTCCTCCAAGTCAATGGCCACTACCGTAAGGCAGACACCATTGTGCGAGATACTTTGGTCCACCTTCAGCTCCTCCACGAAGGGGGCCGTAAGGGTCAAGTGTACATTTTCCGTTCCTTCCTCTCTCACCACTCTCACTACAGTGGCTGTGCTTTCTACTATTCCTGAAAACATATCTTATTTCTCTATCAATTGATTACTTCTTTTGTCCAAAAATCAGCTGCCCAAGCCAGCTCTGTTTGGTACGAGGGGTACGCTCTAGGCTAGGTACTTTTACCTGCTCCTCTGGTAGGTGACAAGTAGTGAAAGGGGGCAGATGATTAAAATCCTTCACCACCCGATACATCTCCTCTTGCGTCCGAATAGCCTTTTCAGGATGGTCACGCTTGGGGATATTCTCCAGTTCGGAAGATAGATAGGAAGCCTTCACATTGTCACTGAGGCAGAGGTCCAATACCTTCCTTAAGAACTCCTTGATCTCGGGAGCCAAAACTGGGGCACCACACTCTATCCGTCGGTAGAGGTTGCGGGTCATCCAATCGGCCGAAGAGACGTAGTAACGCTCCTCACCCCCGTGGTAAAAGTACCAGATACGGGCATGCTCTAGGTAGATATCCAGCAGACGTATCGCCCGGATATTTTGGCTAAATGGTTGGCTAGGGATCACCCTACAGATACCACGAACTAGGAGGTCAATCTCCACTCCCGCCTCCGACGCCTCATAGAGCTTATCAATCACCCCTTGCTCCTCTATCGAATTCATCTTGAGCACCATTCGTGCCTTTCTCCCCGCCTTTGCCTCGGCAATCTCATAGTCGATCAATTGGTAGATCTGCTCCACCATACCGTAGCTAGCCACGAGGAGGTGCTCAAAGGTATGCGTGGTATCGCCCTGCTCCAAGAGGAGGAAGAGTTGCGAAAGATCGTACGCCAATTCTTGCCGACTGGTAAAGACCAGTACATCCGAGTAGATCTTCGCTGTCTTTTCATTAAAGTTGCCCGTGCTAAAGCAAGCGATACCACACTTCCCTGGCACCGCCTCTGGGTGAAACTCTATAAAGCAAGTCTTGGCATGCACCTTAAGCCCCGGCAGAGAGTAGAGTATCTTGACGCCGTGGCGGATCATCCGCTGAGCGGTTTGCAGATTATTCTCCTCATCAAATCTCGCCTTCAGCTCTACAAAGACCGTCACCTCCTTGCCTTGCGTAGCCGCCTTTATCAGTGCATCGATCACCTCCGAATCCTCCGCCACACGATACTGCGTCAGCTTGATCCCCTTCACCCGAGGATCAGTAGAAGCCGCCTGAAGTGTGCTCAGAAGGTAATCAAAACTAGTATAGGGCACAAAGATCGCTTCGTCTTGCCTCAGGAGGTGATCCAACTTATTTGGGCACTGATCCCATCTGAAGTGAGGGATAGGGGTATGGTACTGCTGCTCATACTCAGGTCCTATCGGATTGGGTAGCTTCCGAAGGTCTTGCAACTGCAGGTGACGACGACTTGGTAGCAGCACCTCCGGTCCTAGCTTCAATGATTGAACCAATTGCTCCAGCACCACCGCCGGCATCATATCATCAAATTGCAGGCGTGTCACCGCACCAGTCTTACGCTTAGATATCTGCTCCTCTATATGCTCTGCAAGGTCATTACCGCCCGCCCCTTCATCGAGCTCTATATCGGCATCACGGGAGACCTTAAAGCTATAAGAGCCAAGCACGTCGTAGCCCACAAAGATCTTATCCAGACCAGCACGCACCACTTCGTCCAAAAAGGTAAAGGAGTAGCGACCCTCAAAGTCAGGCAGTCTCAAGAAGCGAGGAGCCTTGGTAAAAGGCAACTTAATCATAAAGACCCTCTTCTTGCTATCCGAATGGCGTCGCACATAGACGGCAAGGTAGATTCGCTTGTCTCGTACAAAGACATTCATAAGGTTGGGGCTCACCAGCACCGGCTGAAGGTAAGGAAAGACCTCCTCCTCAAAATATCGCTCTACAAAAGCACGTATCTTACCAGTAAACTCCTCCGCATGGGTAAAGACCTTCACCCCCGCCTCAAAAAGGTCTGGCACCATCACCTCCTCCCACGCTTGCCGAAATAGCTCCTCCTGCGACTTCACCTCATCGGTAAGCGCCTTAAAGCTCTCACGCTTTAGGCGTACCTCGTCTTTATCCCCCTTTTTGATAGCTCGCTCCAGTGCCATGCGGTTACTCGCCACACGCACCTGATAAAACTCCTCAAGATTCGATGAAAATATCGAGAGGAAGCTGATCCTCTCGTATATCGGCACACTCTTATCCAGCGATTCCTGTAGCACCCGCTTATTGAAAGCGAGCCAACTGATGTCCCTATCAAAATATCTCCTCTTCTTACCCTCCATAAGTCATCAAACCATTTAATAAATAACTACCTCCACAAATTTACTAAAACTTTAGCTATAATGAGAATGTTGCACGAAGGATGAGATGCTAGGCAACCGTTAGGGTGCCAAGGCACCTAAATAGGCGCTGAGGATGAGGCCGAAGGGAGCGTACTCACGTACGTGACTTAGACCGAATTCCGAAAGCAACGCCGCAGATCGCCTTCGTGCGTTTCACGGTTTTGCAGATAGAATATCAGCAAATCTCTATGATAGCTGATTTTAGTCATTTGACGGACAAAACACATCTGAGCGATGGCTTTGGGGGACAAAATGCAATGTTGCCGCAGATAATTTCTTTTTATGATGAATGGATTGTGATTCTAAATACGGATTATAAGGAGGCTCTGACACAGACTGATTTCCAACTCTGGCATGAAACTTAGTCATTCACATGTCGACTTAGATACCGGCTTAGATACTTTAATCCAAATTCTGACACTTTTTATACCGACTCTGCCACTCACAATGAGCTAACTCTGACACTTAATGCCTTAAAATCAAAAGTGCGCGACCTAAAGTTGAAATAAACGCCATAAGATAGACTGATTGTTTGAAAAATATCCATATTTGGCAATATTTCAAGAAAAAAACTGTAATTTTGCAAACAATGCATTCAAAAAGGCTATAGTATGGAACGAAAAATCAATCGTATTAAGGTTGCCTTAGTAGAGAAAGGCAAAACAAATAAATGGCTTGCAGAACAGGTCGGCAAGGATCCTGCCACTGTAAGTAAATGGTGTACTAATGCAGCACAACCAACACTGGAGATGTTAATGCAAATATCCAAGATACTTGATACCACTCTTGACTCCCTTGTTCGCTTCGAGGAATTACCCGACATTGAAAAAAAACAATAGGATTTGCTTTACGAGGAATGGCATAATTTTAGAGAACCTCATTGCAATCTTACAGACATATTTGTAACATTATGGCAATACTTACAGTATATACCGAACTGCTCGATAATACATTAAATGGTGCACGTATCATAGACATGGGTACCCAGCGTTCATGTGCTTGTTTCCTGTTACCCAAAGATAAAGTGGCCGAAGTAGGCGCCAAACATAAGTGGGTAAAACAGCACTCGTTTTATATACTTCTCGGTACGCATCCTAATACTGGGAAACGCATCGGTTATATTGGTGAAACAAATGATTTCACTCATCGAGTAATTGATCACAAACAGAAGAAGGAATACTGGGATACCGCACTTGTGTTTATCTCTAAATCAAATGAGATTTATAAGAATGAAGTAAAATACTTGGAGTATTTAGGGTTAAAGGGTGCAAATGAAGCGGGCAACTATGAGATTGACAATACCAAGAAGGTCGAAAAGGAAACTTTGTCACCACACAAAGAAAATGAGATGAACGCTTTCTTTGAGGATATCCAGTTTCTTACCCGTTTCTATGGTTGTGAAATTTTCGATAATCCCAAGGAGACCATAAAGCCTGCAAATTATCATGAGTTCCATTTAGATATGAATAATATAGGAGTTCATGCTACATTACATTACTATCCAGATACAGATGAATACTACCTAAAAGCAGGTAGCAGGATTTTGTCCAAAGACTTGTCAAGCATGCCTAAGGAAGTCGGTATGATGCGCGATGAATTTCGAAATAACAAGATAGCTTATCAGAATGATGGAGAGCTTCTCATCTTGTTACAAGACGTAAATGTTACAACCAAGAAACATTCACAATCAGGTGCAGCTAGTTTCTGTACAGCCACGGCAATGCAAGGAACAACAGCATGGATTGACAACAACAACCAAACATTCGGAAAAATTTTCCCAAAAGAAAAATAATATGGATATTCTAGAAATAAAGAAAACTATACAGGCCCTTGTAGAGAAATACAAGTCGAACCGTGATTTCTACAGAACTTCAAATTTCAACGAGACACAAGTGAGAAACGAGTTTCTTGATCCTTTATTTGAAGCTCTTGGTTGGGATATTCGTAATATATCAGGCAAGAAAACAAATGAGCGAGAGGTGCTTCTGGAGGAATCACTTAAAGCCAATGCCGCCACTCATTCAAAGAAACCGGATTATACGTTTCGACTCTTTGGGGAACGTAAGTTCTTTTTAGAAGCAAAGAAACCATGTGTAGATATTAGCACCGATGATAATCCTGCCAAACAGGTTAGACGTTATGGTTATACGGCTAACCTTAAGATTTCTGTACTGTCTAACTTTGAGGACTTATATATCTATGACACTTCATATAAAATAGAAGACGAAGATACTCTAACTAAAGCTCGTATCAAAGCATATCATTATACTGACTACGAAAATGTTGTAGAGGAACTTCTTGAATTGATAGGAAAAGAATCTGTATATACAGGGCACTTTGAAGAGGTTTGGAATAACGTTGAACTGAATGTAATACACCAGTCAGTAGACTCAATGTTTTTGGAACAAATCAATCAGTGGCGTTTGATGCTTGGTCAACAAATCCTTTCTTATGTTTCTGAAATAGATATAAATTACTTAGGGGATATCGTACAGAGCTACATTAATAAAATACTCTTTCTCCGTGTTTGCGAAGATAGAAATATTGAAACTTATCAGCGTCTGCTTACAATTGCGGACCATAATAGCCACGAAGAACTCGTGGCGAAATTTAGGGACGCGGATAACAAGTATAATTCAGGTCTATTTGAGGAACTTATTTCAGAGAAGGTAATTGGAAATATCAGTTCTTCCTTTTGGACAATAATTCGTCAACTCTATTTCCCGGAAAGCCCATACTCATTTACGGTACTTTCATCAGACATTCTTGGCCGCATTTATGAAATATTCCTAGCTGAGAAACTTGCTGTAGTAGATGGAGTACTTAAGATTGTTAAGAAACCTGAGAATACAGAACGAGATATTGTTACTACGCCAAATTTTGTTGTACGTGAAATCTTGCGTCAAACTGCCGTTGAAATCATTCAAGGGAAGACAGCAAACGAAGTCAACGATCTGAAATGCGCAGATATAGCGTGTGGTTCTGGCGCATTTTTGTTGGAGTTATATCAGTTGCTCTATGACTCATTAGTCGATTACTATCTTGAAAATGACAGAAGTAAACTTCTTCAGACGAGCATTGATACTTATAAGTTGCCATACGAAATGAAACGCAATTTGTTGGTGAACTGTATCTATGGCGTTGATAAGGACTTTAACGCCGTTGAAGCATGTAAATTTGGATTGCTACTTAAATTGCTTGAGGATGAAGACATAAACTCTTTGTCTTCATTCCATCCAATATTGCCAGACCTTTCAAATAATATATTCTTTGGTAATAGCCTTTTAAGTACTGCTGATGTTCCTGCTGCTGATGCTCTCGAAGTAAATCCTTTTGATTTTGGCGATAGAGTCTTCGACTTGATAGTAGGTAATCCTCCATATATGAAAACCGAAGATATCAAGAAATTTACTCCGAAGGAAAAATCTCTTTACGAAAAGGGGAATAAGTATACGAGTGCCTACAGACAGTATGACAAATACTTTCTTTTCATAGAACGTGCACTGGGTCTTTTGAAACCCAATGGACGTTTAGGTTATATTGTTCCAAGCAAATTCATGAAGGTTGGGGCAGCAAAGAAACTTCGAAACCTTATAACCGGCAATAGTTATCTCAAAACCTTGATTTCGTTTGGTGCTCATCAGGTATTTGCAGACAAGTCAACCTATACTTGCATTATTGTATTGGAAAAGAATCGGCACGATATTTTTAAGTATTCAGAAGTGAGCAATCTTGTGGGATGGAGAGTCCAAAATGCCGAAGCTAATAAGTTTTGCTACCGTTCATCAACAACCATTAATTCAGATACTTGGGTATTGTGTACGGACGAGCATCTTCCATTACTAAATATGGTAACCACTCATGCGAAACCACTGTCAGAAATAGTTGGCGATGATTATATTTTTAACGGAATCCAAACAAGCGCAAATAAGGTTTATGTCTTTATTCCTAAATCTGAAACACGGACGACCTATACTTTTAAGGCTTTTGATGGCAACGACTATGAAGTGGAAAAAGCAGTAACAAAACCCTATTACAAAACGATTCAGGGCGAAGATTCCATGAGTTCTTATCGCACATTCAAACCCAATGCCCGTGTATTCTTTCCATATAAGAAAAATCAAAATGGTCGTCTACAGTTGATTCCACTTACAACTATTCAAATACACTATCCTTTGTTCTATGCATTCTTAATGGCAGCAAAACCTGAGCTGAGCAAAGCATCTCGGGATATTCAACCCAAGCCAGCCACTGCAGACGAGTGGTATCGTTACGGAAGACACCAAAACTTGGAGGCGTGTGAAATAGAAGAAAAGATTATCGTAGGAGTGATGTCACAGGCAGATAAATATGCTATAGACAATAATGGCACCTTGATATCATCTGGTGGTACCGCTGGGTATTGTGTAGTTAGTGTTCCTGCGGACAGTGAGTATTCAATTTATTACATACAAGCCATCTTAGGTTCAACTCAAGGTGAATGGCTTGCTTCTCTCTATGGCGAAATCTTCCGTGGTGGCTATATAGCTCGTGGTACAAAGGTACTGAATCAAATACCGATTCGTGAGATTGATTTTGCAAATCTAGATGAGCGAAATATTCATGATGACATTGCCAATCGCCAGAAACAAATTATTGAGTTAGGCGATAAGATTGGCAAAGCGACAAAGAACCGAAGAAACCTTGTGCCGTTACAACGCCAATTTAATTCATTGAGGCAAGAACAGCAGAATGCCATCAACAATCTTTACGGCATGACAAATGATGAGGTATCATTAATTCCTAAGATAAAAGAGCTTTATGCAACTGATTGAAAATGCAACAGACCAGAAACTGAGAGGTGCTTATTACACTCCTCCTGCAATAGCCAAATTTATTCTGCAATGGGGAATTAATGGCTGTAATGATTTGAATATACTTGAGCCAAGTTGTGGTGACGGTGTGTTCCTAGAATGCATTGGCAACAACGGGATGTCCTATAATAGTGTTACGGCAATTGAATATGAAGAAAAAGAAGCCGAGAAGGCACGTGCAATAACTTTGCATGATTCAGAAGTAATCAATGCTGACTTTCATCGTTTCTGCCTTGATACCAATAGGCGTTTTGACTTGGTGGTTGGAAATCCTCCGTTTATTCGTTATCAGTATTATGATCCTGAGCAGCAAAAACTAGCAGATGAAATATTCAAGCGTTCTGGGTTAAAGAGAACAAAACTCACGAATGCTTGGGTCACATTTGTAGTAGGTTGCAGTCAGTTGCTGAAAGAGACAGGAAAGATAGGGTTTGTTGTCCCATCTGAGCTTCTTATGGTCAAGTATGCTCAACAGTTGCGTCGATATCTTGCAAAGAACTTTAACAAGATAAACATCATTTCTTTTGAGAATCTTGTCTTTGAGGAAATACAGCAAGAGGTTGTTCTGCTGTTATGTGAAAAGAATGGTACAGATGAGCATATGATTGAACACATTGAGGTGAAAGATGCTAATGCTTTGTTTAAACTAAATCCTCATAAATTAAAATTTCCCACCAAGAAGATTGATTTCCATACTGATAAGTGGACATACTATTTCCTTGAAAAGAAAGAGCTTGACCTGTTGGAGAAAGTAAAGTGCAATATGCCATCTATTTCTACTTACGCAAATGTAGAAGTTGGAATTACAACTGGGGCTAACGATTACTTTACAGTACCGGAGTCTGTAATAACTCTATACGATTTAAAAGAGTATGCAAGACCTATGGTCGGCAGAAGTGTGCAGGTTAGCAGCTTATGCTTTACGGAAAAAGATTGGCTGGCAAATGTGACTGCAGGTGCCAAAGCACATCTTCTCGTTTTCCCTTCAGGAGTCAAAAAGAGTGGAAATGATGGTGTAAAAGCTTATATTGAAAACGGAGAGAAGAAAGGAATAAACAAAGGCTACAAAACAGGGATACGTGATGAATGGTATATAATTCCGTCCATTAAACTTTCTGATGCGCTTTTCCTTCGCCGCAATAACCAGTACCCGAAGTTCGTGTTGAATGAGGCCAAGGCTTACACTACTGATACCATGCACCGGGTATTCATCAAAGAGGGAGTAAACAAGAAAGCATTCGTGGCAAGTTACTATAACTCTCTGTCATTTACCTTTGCAGAGATTCTTGGGCGCAACTTTGGCGGTGGTTGTTTGGAACTCATGCCAAGTGAGGTTGGAGGTATCTATATGCCTTATCGCATAGAGAACGAGAAATTATTTACTGGAATTGACAGAATGTTACGTCAGAAAAGAACTGCTGACGAGATTCTTGATTATACTGATAGAATAATCCTTCATGAAGGTATGGGATTTAGTATGGAAGAAGTTTATACAGCCCGTTCCATCTGGCATAAGATTATGGGCAGACGTTTAAGCCGTGAGCCACTTGAAAAGAAAGAAATAAAAGTTGAGAAAAAGACAAAATATACTCAACTAAACTTCCTAGACTTATTCGAACAGTATCAGTATAATAACATCATTGAGAATAATGTTGTTCGTGAAGATATGGCTGAATACGCTATTTCACCTCACAAGCATCTTATCGACAAGTCTAGGAATGTGCTTGTTAGTCTTGTTAAGAAAGACAACTTCGAACAATACCTTGATAAGTCTGCCAAGATTTATTATACAGGTAAAAAATTTCCATCTAAAGTCGCTCTCAACAAGTTGTATTACTTCATGCCATATTTAAAGGGCAAAGGCATTCGTGACTTGTATTTGATAAAGATAGCCAGAGTAGGCACACGCAAGGAAGGTCAACTAGGTGAAAATAAGAACGACTTCCGCTTGGTTTTCGAAATTGAATATGTAACCCAACTTTTTGATGACTATCAGTCTATAGACTTGAAGATTTGGAGGACGTTTACAGACACAACAATGGAAAAAATTATGAGATTATGAAACAATTGACATCAGCAACAAGAAGAGATATTATAGATACTATAACCAATAGAAGCATTAATTCCAATTTTTTGAAAGTAAGAGGCATGTATCAGCCGCATGGCTGATACTGCTGTAAACCCATAGGATTAATAGAACTGAGTATGGTACTGATGGTACATTCGTTTGGATTATATTCAAGTATACCAACTTTGTAGTCAAAAATATTTCCATTTCTATTACCAATTCTATATAGAAAAACAGGGGCTGTTTCTAACATCCTGTTTTCTCCACAACAGAAATCTGTGACAAAGAGCAAATGAATACAGATCCATTATTTAAGTTGCAAATAAAGAACAATGTAAAGCGATGTGATGAGGACACTAACTTGGACATTATAATAGATTTTAATTTTGATTTTATAACGTGATAAAAGATCTACAATATGGAACCCACTGAAATTATATTAAGTTTTGTAATATCCTATATCGCAGGTATTATTCCAACTGAGTGGTTTAGTAATCATAAATCCATGAAAGAAAAGTTGGATTTATGTTTCAAAAGTGCTGTTTATAAATGGACTAACAATCCAGACACTCAAAATGCTGTAGGAGAACAAATGGATAAATATTTACCCCAATTAAAGGATTTCATCGCTCATAAACCCATTGGCCGTCATCCAAGAGAAAATGATTTGCTTAGACTATGGGCGGAAGAGATTCTGAATGATACAGAGTGCAACCAGTTCTTTTTAGAATATGAACATCAGATAATGGCATTAAAATTGGAAGAAGAATGTATTACAGCTAAGGAGATACTAGAAGACACCAATAATATAAAAGCACAAATTGAACAACTGAAGAATAGGGGCATTACTAAAAGCTCTGTGTATTGGGAACAGTGGGCTTCGGGACCCAATAACATTAAATTGAATACCAGCATTCTGCTTGCTGGTCGTGAAGCGGAAAAACAAAAAGTGATAGAGAGCTGTAATGCTCCCTGCTGTTTATATGTAGAAGCAGCATCAATAAAAGAAGCTAAAGCTTTTGTGGTTGCATCCATTATTAGTGAAAGTAGCGCACTCACAGAACGCACTGTAATAGCAACTAATAATGAAGCATATAAAGACATCGTGGAGAATTGTAATGGAATGATATTTATTACAGACATTCAAGAAAATGCTCATTATGTTGTTTCTCGTGGCCATACCGTTTTTTTATGTATATGCCCATCAGATAAAAGTAATGATGCATGCACGATACATTTACCCATATTAGATAGAGAAGATTTTATAAGCTCTCTTGTTGAGATTGGTATTAATGATGATAAGGCTAGAAGTCTTGCAGTTGACTCTATGCGTGACATATCCATATTGAGAAACCTTTTGGATTTTACGGATAAGACACCTGTTTGGCAGACAACAGAAAATATCCGTCTTATCATTCCTGCATTATTACTGGGCGAATGGAATGAAGATTGGCAAGATGATAAAGATTTAGTAAAACTAATGACGGCAAAGGAGTATGATACTTATATTGAAGAAATCACTCCGTTACTATTTGTTGATGAAACTCCACTAATTCGAATAGGTAAAATATGGAAAACAAAATCACCTTATGATTTATTAAAACAATTAGTTGTCTATATTACCTCATCCCACTTAGAAAGATTTGCAGAAGTAGTAGAATGGGTGTTACAAGACGACGATCCTGATGCCGAAGAAAAAATGAACGAGAAGGGTTTGCACTGGTGGCAAAACAAGCAAGCTTTTTCTGGGCGATTAAAAGAAGGCGTATTTCAAAGTCTTACGTTACTATCCATAGTGACAAGTCGTAACCAAAATAATAAAGATTGGGTCAACAGCTTTATTGAGAGAAAAATCAAAGACTTTAATTTGAAACGCTATCTGACGCACCGCCATAATCTCCAATGGCTGGTCGAAGCCTCTCCTTCGTCTTTTATAAAATTTATCCAAAACGACATCAAAAAAGGAAGCCTTTTGCTAAATCAGATAATGGATGTTAAGCATAAGGATTTTAGTATCATCGGAACCGAAATATATTACTCAGAACTACTATTTGCATTAGAGGCTTTGGCATGGGACGAACAATACTTATTTGACACAACAGACATTTTAATGTACCTTTGCTCTTATCGCAATGACAGCAATTATGCAAATAAGCCTATAAATACTTTGTTGAGTATTTACCGATTCGGATTACCACAAACGTATGCTCCGTTTGAAACTCGTTTGGAGATTCTAAAAAGTTGTGCAACTAAGCATCCTAAAACCATATCATCACTATGTGTATTGCTGCTAAAAGGACTTTCAGAACAAGTTTTTATGCCAAATGCACATTTTAGGTGGCGTATGCGTGAAAGAAAAGAGGCGCCTAATTACATACCAAGTATACCCACCACGCATGTAATAGCTATTGTTCAACTACTACTTGCGACATCTGAATTTTCTGTGGAGAACATTAAGGAAATGGTAAATCTATCATTTGATAATTATCTTAGAGGTTGTCGCACAATGTTTTTGGATGCAATAAGCAAGTGCAAAGACAAAATAAAAGGGAACGAAGAAATTACAGATTGTTTTCGCGAAAAGATTAATTGGCATCTACAATGCCAAGAATCTAATTGGGCGTTGTCAAAAGAGGAATTAGTTCCATTTGAGAAACTACTATGCGAGATAGAATCTGACGACATCTTAATAAAGAACAAGTATCTCTTTGAGGACTTTCTTATTAAGACTCCTGACTATAAGGATTTTGATAATGATTTTCTGAAAAAAAATAAGGAAACAAGAGAAACCAGAGCTAAAATTATCAAACAAATAATAGATAAAAAAGGATTAGATGCTGTCTGGTCATTTGCAGAAATTGTTAAGCACAAAGAAGGAGTGGCAAATGCAATTTATGATTTATATGGGACAGATATACATGATGAGATTTACAGAAAATACTGCAATGGATATTTGAGCAAAATATTTGTTAACAGATATTTCTTTTCTGTTTATTCTGGCCAGGGGAAATCTGCATATATGTCCATAATAGAAGAATTAAGCTCTATTTCTCAAAAACACATCTCCATTATATTATCTGCTCCTGGGTATCAACAGACACTGGCTGACTTTGCTAGTACTTTAAGTAAAGATGTAGAAAAAGAATACTGGGAAGATGTGAACATATTAAATAGTCCTGAAGAAGAATATGGAAATATTATATGGAAACTATGCTCCGTTAAAAGATATACAGACATTCTTCACATTATTCAAATAAAAAATGATGAAATTATTATAGCTACAGATATTAAGATTCGCATATTACACGAAATGATAGCAAATGGAGCATGGGATGTCTTAAGAAACCACATATATGAAATTTCAGAAGTACTAAAGACTATTTCTTTGCCTAAAGACAATACCCAAAAGTCTATACTGCTTCAAATGGAATTTATAATGTATGACAATTTGTGCCACTATATGAATACACATGAGATACATCTTATGCAAGAAATCAACAAAGATCCTTCCTTATTAATGGAAATATACGCTATGGTTTTTAAGGCAGATGATGGGGTTGAAGAAGAATATCCTAAAGATAATACACAAATAGAGTCAAAATTGGCAATGGCACAATTGGCATATCGTTTCATACATAATTATCACGAAGTTCCTTGTTCTTCCCCTACTGGAGAAGTAAATGAAAACGCTTTATCTGAATATTTTGAGGAATTGAAGAGACTAGCAAAACAATATAATCGAACAAGCATTTTGCCAATAATAATTGGACGAATACTTGGTAATTTTAGAGAGACAAAAGATTACCCACCAGAAATATTCTGTCGTTTTGTCGAACATTTCAATGACAATCGTATTGATTCTGAGATTCGTTGTGCATTATATAATCGAAGAGGGATGACAACACGAAGTCCGTTTGAAGGAGGAACCATCGAGCGACATCATATAAAAACATTTACAAAATACCGAGACAAGGCCCGTTACTATTCTCCACGTTTAGTAAATATCTTTGAAGGTTTAATAAAAGAATACCAACTAATGGCGGAGAAGGAGGATAACGAAGCAAAGTTACTAGATATAACAAATTAATTGAATCATACACCGTCCAAAAAAGCTTCGTGTAAATAAAGCAGAATTTCCGAAATTTGGACGGTGCCTTTTTTGGGCACAGCAGATATTTCAGGTTGGTAGTTGTTTATAATTGCATAATGGTGTTATCTTTGTTTGCGTAAGTGTTATTTGTTCTTTGCTGCAATGAAAGGTAGTGATATGCTTTGGGAGTTTTTACCCAAAGGTCTGAAAGACATTTTTGAAGTGGTTAATGTTGAGAATGGCCCTATCACCTTTGATGTTTGGCTTGATGAGAAGCGTGAGAAGAGTGAGTTGGTGGTTCCCGGCTTTCTTTTACGTTGCCTTAGCTTCAAGCCGTGCTTGTCTAGAGTGCCAAGAAAACGGTCTCTCCCTAGTGGAGTCCCCTCCTTAAACTCTCGCTTATACATATGCCACAGCTTCTTACCGCCCATACCAGGTGCCTTTTCTCGGGTCTCAAGAACGTACTCAACAGCCATCTCTTCAAGTGCCATATTGGCATGAAGTTTTGACTTTTTTCGCTTGTAATAGGCTTGCTTACTTACACCAAACAGGTCGCAAAGGAGCTGTATTGTATATTTCTTCAGGTCCTGTGCGTGCAAGCGATCTACCGTTTGGTGCCAGCTTTTTTTCTTATTTGGATGCGGAAATTCTCTTCTGCTACATTGATTAATTCATTCAATGCTTCTGCCAAAACAGTCTGCCTAAAGAGCTGTTCTTCAAGCTCTTGAACCCTTCTTTCTAAATCAACTGATCTTTTCTCAGACGCCCCGCCTGACGCCACATCCGAATAATAATACCTGCGATATCCGCGGTGCTCTTCTTGTCTCTTCTTTTTCTTCGCCTTCATCTCTATAACTTCGTCTAACCCAGAATCTAGGTACCTATGAACCCACTCCAGGATCGTAGTCCTACCAATAGGAACAAGGTGTGAAATCTGGGTGTAACCTAAGTTTTCCTCAAAATAGAGGTGAATAACTCGGTCAAAATAAATCTTCTGGAGTTGACTCCTTTTTACAAACTTACTCATAAAAATCTATCTATGAGTCAACTTTTTCTAGGACAAGACAGGTCGGACAACCTTATCCAGGTCTGACCCCTCAGCCGGTGTCAAGGAGGTGGTGAATATGCTTTTCCACACAGGTCGTTCGGGGCATACGCCCCTCCGACCTGTGCCTATTTAAGAGGGACCTCTACCGAGGTCCTTACTCTATTATTCCCAACAGCTGATACTGTCCCTAAAAAGTGTGTAAGCCCCAATAATGCTATCTTTGTAAAGTTGTGAATTAATAACAAAATTGATAGACATTAGTATGAGACTTACACGAGTGCAAGTTAAGGAAATTCTTTCAAACTTTATAATTGAAGGGCAAGGAATTAAGGGATTGATGGAGCTGGTT
>QWCK01000911.1_pt1 | contig 47780 bp, 45 predicted proteins | sample 1972571 | NCBI WGS metagenome assembly QWCK01 (sample SAMN09866710, study PRJNA288562) | Human gut metagenome isolate term2_stool, whole genome shotgun sequencing... | isolation source: gut | host: Homo sapiens | place: USA: California | reverse complement strand
GGAGAGAGGGGGATTCGAACCCCCGATACGCTATAAACGTATACCCGCTTTCCAGGCGAGCGCCTTAAACCAACTCAACCATCTCTCCATTGGATTACAATAACTTATTATACAGAATAAAAAGAAAAGTGTCAAGGTTTCCTTAACACTTAAAATTCTTTTTATTTGATTGTTTGAATATAATTGCTGGCTAGCTTTATAAAGTCTTCTTTAGAGATGGACTCTGTTAAAAGGGTTCCAATTAAACTGGTAAAAAGGAAGTCAATCTTGCCCTTGGAATCTTCATTTAAGTAGGAGTCTCCAAGCTTGGGGTCATCTTCCCAGGCCTTTAGTAAGCCCTCTTTCAAGGGGGCAGTATGTTCATCAAAAAGGTCACGACCTTGTTTAGGATCCTTGTAGGCCAGGCCTAAAGAATATAAGTTAAAAAATTCAGCTCCCTCGGCCTTCTTTTGAGCCAAAGAAGAGAAAAGCCATTCTAAATAATTAAGAAAAGATCCAGACTTGTCCTTGTCTATTTCCCCTAAATCAAAAATTTTTTCCCAGGCATAGTCCAAGACTCCATAGATTAAATCGTCCTTGGACTCAAAATGATTATAGATAGACCCCACAGATACATGGCAGGCCGCAGCAACGGTGCGAATATCAATGGCGGTTAAGCCTTTTTCGGAAACAAGATCTTGACAATTTTCTAGGATCTCCTTGCGAGATGTAATTGTCTTTCTCATACCAAGACTCCTTTCACATGTCATTGAAAATAATAATACTATTTTTTTTGAACTTTGTCAATTTAGGAGGGATTTTTATTGCGAAGATCTAAGGAGGGATTAAGATTTTTCTTGAATCAGGGCCCAAGGAAGTCCTTTAAGGGAAGGGGGGCCGACGGGGTTGGAAAATTTTTTTCAATCTAGAAAAGATGCTACTCTAGGAAAGAATTCATGATATACTAAAGAAAATGAGGTGAGATTTTGTATTACGAAAGCATTCAATTTATTTTAGAATTTATTGGAACCACGGCCTTTGCCATTTCCGGAGCCCTTTTGGGAGTCCGTCGGAGCATGGACGTTTTTGGCACCATGGTTTTGGGCCTGGTTACGGCAGTTGGGGGTGGGATGATTCGGGACCTGACCCTGGGGATTACGCCTCCGGCGGCCTTTACGGATTCCATTTGGACCCTAATTGCTGTTGTAGTGTCCCTCTTGGTTTTTTTCAGCTTTTACCGACGGGGGGACCACCTAAACAGTCGCTTTTTGATTACCTTTGAAAAGTACCTGGTCTTTTTTGATGCCTTGGGCCTGGCTGCCTTTACCATTGTTGGCATGAATACGGCAGCCCGGATTGGCTATGTGGACCAGCACTTTTTGATTTTATTTTGTGGCATGGCTACGGGGATTGGTGGTGGAATCATCCGGGACCTCTTGGCTGGCATTGTTCCCTTTGTCTTTATCCGGCAAATTTATGCTGTAGCTAGTTTTTTTGGTGGAATCCTCTACCTCTTGACCTACCAGTCTTTGGGGCCATCTATTGCCATGATTTTAGGTTTTACGGGAGTTCTTGTGGTCCGGCTGCTTTCCTATATGAAAAAATGGAACCTTCCCCGGGTTATTGTGGAAGACATTGAGGAAGGCAGGCAGGGCCAATGAAAGAGGAAGTTTTAAATTTCTTGGAGGCCCACCGGGAAGACTATGTTTCTGGCCAGGACCTGGCAGACCAGCTGGGGGTTTCCCGGGCGGCGGTTTGGAAGGCCATTGAGGCTTTGAGAAGCCAGGGCTATACCATTGAAGCCAAGCCCAAAAAGGGCTACCGGCTCTTGGGGGACTTTGACCGACTCTCCCAGGGAGGCATCCGTAAATATCTTCCGGAAGCCTTAAAGGACCGGCAAATTTTCATCTACGACAGCCTGGACTCCACCAATACGGAAATGAAAAGGAAGCTGGAAAAAAACCAGGTCCGGCCTTTTGATGTGGTCTTGGCTGAAGAACAGGTCCAGGGGCGGGGACGACGGGGCAAGGCCTTTGCCTCTCCCAAGCATACGGGCCTCTATATGACCCTTCTCTACTACAAGGAGGGAGAGGGGGACTTGGAGGACCAAGACCTGATTACCATCAAGGCCGCCTTGGCCGTTTTAAGGGCTGTGAAAAAGACTACAGGCCTGGAGGCCAAGATCAAGTGGGTTAACGACCTTTTTTTGGCCAATAAAAAATTTTGTGGCATCTTGACTGAAGGGGAGTTCAACCTGGAGAACCGGGAAATTTCAGCCATCTACACAGGGATTGGCATCAACATCCGGATGCCAGAAGAGGGCTTTGGCCCAGACCTGGAAAAAATTGCCACAGCCTTAAATGTAGACCTTTTGAGAAATGACCTGGCTGGGGAAATCATAAGCCAGCTCTATTTTGTAAAGGGCCAAGACCGAAAGGAAGTCATTCGGGCCTACAAGGAGGCCTCCCTGGTCTTGGGGAGAAAAATTTCCTTCAACTACCAGGGCCAAGACCTGGTGGGCCGGGCCAAGGATATCAACGACCAAGGCCATCTCTTGGTGGACCTATCTGGCCAGACCCTGACCCTCAAGGCTGGAGAAATTTCCATCCGGGGAGATTTTTCTTAAAGCCTGGACTAAGATTTTGGAGTATAAGTTTTAAATCGGCAGCCGGTTTCAAGAAGATGGACCAATCTTTTTTGTCGCTACAAGTTTAAAGATTCTAAATTATGATACTCAAAATGTCAGCAAGGACTTTCACTTTGATCCTCATTACAAGATTAGAAGAGGCTCAGTATTGAGAAAACTTCTATAGGATAATGGGAGTTCGAATGGGAACAGTTGGAAGCAGAGACTTCTGCTAAAGACTAGATGTGGAGGTAGACTTTATGTTCAAATCAAAAAACAAGAATAAGGTGAAAATTTTTATATTATTCTTGTTTTTCTTATTGTCTATAATAATATTTAATAATTTATCCACTCATAAATATTTAAAGGAATTTGAATATACATATGGATTCATTCGCGATGCTTACAGTGGTTTTTATATTCTAGGCAATGAAAATTGGCTGAGGAATAAAAATAGATATAAGAAAATGATAAAATCATGCCGTAATGACACAGATTATATGAATGAGATGAATCTAATATTAAAAGAAATAGGCGATGGACATGTAAATGTAGTTAATCGAGACTCGATTATCAATCGAATACTGGGCATTTTACCTCATGGTTTTAAAAAAGCTGATTGGGATGAATGGATTAAGGAAGATCCATTTTCAGAGAAAGTGCTAAAGGATTATCATATTTCTTACACTGATGTAAGAGAGGCTTCCCTTGATTCGCCGCTTAAATATCAGGATGTGCATAACTTAGAGGCAAGAAAAATTATAGATGGGAAAATTGGCTATATCAAAATAAATAGTATGTTAGAGCCAAATTCATCAGATATAAATTTTAAAAATGATGAATTAAGAATGAAAAATTTTCTTGATGATGAATATGAGACAATCATTATTGATTTAAGATCGAACGCTGGTGGAAATGCATTTTATTGGTTAGATTTTCTATTACCCTACCTAGGTATTCAAGAAGGAACTTCATTAAATTGGATCAGCTTTTGGACGGATAGAGCTAGTAAGGTACCATCGTCATATCCTTTATATGATGATAGTGTTAAAATTCATAAATTAGATCAGTCAAAAAAAGAAATGATTTATAAAGAATTCCCAGATTTAAGAGCTAGCACATTAGATAAAACGATATTCGATCATTTTAGTTATTATTCGAGACATAGTTTCACGATCACTCATAGAGAAAATGCATCTTTCAGACAAAGACCATATAATCTGTATTTTCTTACTGGACCAAAGACTGGCAGTGCTTCAGATGCACTTATTAAGTTTGTGAAAGTCAATCAATTAGGAAAAATAGTGGGTGAACGGACAAAAGGAGATCCAGTTCCATATAATCCTACTGTTCAAATGCCATATACAGGTATGCAAGTCAGTGTTCCCTTAACGCTATCATTGCCCATAGGTATGCCCATAGAAGAATTTTACTACACGAATCCAGATATTTTTGCGAGTAACAATATAAAAGCAATTAAACGATTGTCAGATGGGACTCTTTTTCAATTTGACGAGGCTTTAATAAAAGTATTAGAAAATGAGGGTTATTGGGATCATGGGTCGAACAGTTTTTAATTGAGTGGGAAGTTATGGGAGAACTATTCTTAATAATATAAAAGATAAGTAAAGAAAAAGATTCCTTCATGGCGAAGGAATCTTTTTTATTCAAGGCTTTATGCTTCTGGTATTATAAAAATGGCCCCCTTCAAGAGGAAGGGCATTACATGCCAAATAGGTCTGCGTGGCTACCAGTATTGATGAGGGTGAGGGTAAGGATATCATCCTCTATTAGATAAATGAGCAGCCAATCTGGTTTTATATGACACTCATGAAAACCCTTGAATTTCCCCTTAAGGATGTGGTCTTTGTATTTGGGCTCAAGTGGGATACCCTGTCTTAGATGGTCGATGACTTCATCTAACAGAGACAGGTCTATGCCTCGTTTAGCCATACGTTTATAACTTTTCTTATAAAGGTTGGTGAACTTAATCTTGTACATCAGTCAGATAGCAGGGCTTTCTTTAAGTCTTCCATAGAAGAATAAGAGGGTGTGTTAGGATCTCTGGAAATTCTTCTGGCTTCTTCCATGGCAGCCAGGGTCTCAGCCTTAAACTTTGGTAGTTCTACGTTAAAAGGCAAACCACCACGAAGAATGCATTGACGAAGAAACATGTTTACGGCACTGGATAGGTCGATGCCAAGCTCATTAAAAAGTTCATTTGCTTCTGCTTTGACAGTGGTATCAATACGAATTTGAGTAGGACTTGTAGCCATAAAATCATCTCCTTTTAAGGCAATTATATTACGAATGGTATACAGTGTCAACTAAATACATAACAATAAAGGGGTTAAATGGGATATACAAAGTTGATTCTTGACTAGGTAAAATCAAGGGAAAAAATAGAAAGCTACCGGGTACCCGGTAGCTTTTTATTCCAAATCTTGGGTGATTTGTTTTTTCAGGTCCATTTGGTAGAGGAGGCCCTCCCGGGACTGGAAGTCTAAGGTCCGGTCTAGCTTGTATTCTTTGATAATGGACCGGGTCTTGGGAGACAGGATGTAGATCCTATGGCTCAGGTGGATGGCCTCGTCGATATCATGGCTGATAAAGAGGGTGGTGAGCTGGATTTCTTCCATAATTTTCAAATACCAGTCGTGCATTTTGGCCTTGGTAATGGCATCTAGCTTGGAGAAGGGCTCGTCTAAAAGGGCTATCTTTGAGGAAAAGAGATAGGTCCTTAAAAGGGCGGCTCTTTGGGCCATGCCTCCGGAGATTTCAGAGGGATAGAGGCCCTCTGTGCCGGCCAGGCCAAATTGTTGGAAGTAGGACTGGGCTCTTTCCCGGGCCTGGTCCTTGGGGACTTTTTTTAAAAAGAGGGGAAGGGCCACATTGTCCAAGATTTTTAAATGGGGCAAGAGGAGGTCTTTTTGTAACATATAGGCTACCTGGCCGGACTGGCCAGTGATGTTTTTTCCCTCCAAGAGGACCTGGCCCTGGTCGGGTTTTAGAAGGCCGGCAATGATGTTAAAAAGGGTGGTTTTACCGGACCCCGAAACCCCCAAGAGGGAAACCAACTCTCCCTGGTCGACATGGAGACAGAGGTCTTCCAAGACGGTATGAGAGCCAAAGGTCTTGGAAATGGACTCAAGGTCTAGAAACTTATTGGGGGAGGAAGTCATTGGTGAATCCGTAGCCCTTGTCTAGGGGGTTTTTAATGAGGTTTTCATCAGCCAACCATTGGTAGAATCCGTCCCAACGGGCTTGGTCCACGTAGCCGAATTGTTTGCTGTCGGCTTGGTATTTGTCGGCCAGCCATTTTTGTGAAGCCAGGACTAGGTCCTTGTCCAATTCTGGATTGGCCTTGCAGAGGATCTCAGCGGCTTTTTCAGGATTTTCCATGGCGTATTGGTAGCCCTTGACGGTGGCTCTTAAAAAGGCCTTGACGGTTTCAGGATCTTCTTTCAAAAGCTGGTTGTTGGAAATAATGACGGGGCTGTAGTAGTCGAAAACGGGGTTGATGTCGATAAAGGAAAAGTAGTTGTAAGGAACGTCTTTGACTTGAGCAGCCAGTCCATCCCAGGCATAGTAGATCCAAACGGTATCGATATTGCTTTGGATGGCAGAGACAGCATCGGTGGCTGTGGAGGGAATAAATTCTACCTTGTCGGGGTTTCCTCCATCTTTTTGGATGACATTTTTAATAATGGCTTGTTCAATGGGGTTGTCCCAGCTAGCGTAGTTGTGACCTTCCATATCCTTGGGCCGGGTGATGTTTTTGTCCTTGGCGGAAATAATCCCTGAGGTGTTGTGGTTGATAATGGCACAAATGGATGTAATGGGAAGGGGGTTATCGTTGGCAAAAGTAGCAGCCAGGACGTCTTGGAAGGAAACGCCAAAATCAGCTTTTCCAGAAGCTACCAGGGCTTCGGCTCCATCTTCTGGAGGTTGGACGATGTTGAGTTTTAGGCCTTCTTCAGCATAGTAGCCCAGGGCGTCAGCTACATAAATCCCGGTGTGGTTGGTGTTGGGGGTCCAGTCCAAGACGAATTGGACGTCTTTTAAGTTTTCTTGGTCCGGATTGCTGGCGGCAGATTCTTCCTTGGGCTTGGATCCACAAGCTGTTAAGAGTAAGCTGGCAGCCAGGGCCAGGACGGTTAATTTTTTAAAGTTCATGTTTTTCTCCTTTTTTCCAGGGCATTGATTTTTTTTCCAGCAATTGAACAAGTAAAAGGCAGAGGTAGGAGATGATGGAAATAAAAACAATGACAGCAAACATCTTGTCAAAAGAATAGGACTTCTTGACCTTGGTCATATAGACTCCCAGACCGGCGTAGCCTCCCAGCCATTCGGCAATGACAGCCCCTACCAGGGCATAGGAGGTGGAAATTTTCAAGCCGGCAAAAAAGGAAGTCAGGCTCATGGGCCACTTGACATAGCGGAAAAGGTCCAGGCGGTTGGCCCCCATGGCTTGAAGGAGGAGGAGGGAGTCCTTGTCAGCTCCTTGAAAACCTTGGTAGAGGTTCATAGCAATGGGGAAAAAGGTCACGATAACCACCAGGGTAATCTTGGGTAGAAGACCATAGCCCAGCCACAGGACCAAGAGGGGGGCAATGGCCACGGTGGGAACCGTTTGGGTCAAGACCAAGAGGGGGTAGAGGGCCTCCTTGACCAGCCGGAAACGGTCCATGGCCAGGGCGCAAATAAAGCCTAGAAGAACGCCAATGGACAGGCCCACCAGGGCTTCCAGCATGGTGACCTTAAGGTGGTTTAAGAGCAAGACCCGGTCGGTCCAAAAGGCTCTTAGGACGGCCTGGGGAGAGGGCAGCATGAAGCTGGGAACCAACTCATAGTAGGAGACCAAAAACCAAAGGGCCAAAAGGACCAAAAGCACCAAAAAGGGGATGACCTTAACGGTATTTTTTTGTTTTTTCATCAATCGTTAAGAGGTGGTCCTTGGGATTGTAGAAAATCTTCACATAGGACTTCACCGAATCTGCTCCTTGACGGATGCAAATAAGTTGGGCTTCTTTAACAATATCTAAAAGTTCTTCATAGTCACCTTCCACAGTGGTTTCCAAGGGGCCCACTTGGTAGTTGCAACCAGTGGATGCAATGTAGTCAATGACGGAATCAACAATCCGTAAAAGATCTTCTTGACTGGCAGTCACGGGAAGAACTTGGATGGCAATAGTCGTATTCATGATAACTCCTTTCAATAAAAAAGGACTTCTGGGCAGCAGAAGTCCTTGGTTTCCTACGTCAGCATTACCTGAACAGGTTCAATGGGTTTGGCCGAAGCCATCTCAGCAATAGCACCCCTGCCCTTTTATTGTACCTAGGAATAAAACCTCGGTCAAGGAGAATTTCAATCCTGGTTAAAGGCCTGGTAGATGGCCTTGATGGCTGTATCATAGTCAGCAGTGTCCACACCGACGATGATATTGAGCTCACTAGAGCCTTGGGTGATCATTTCCACATTGACCTTGGCATCGGCCAGGGCCTTAAAGAGCTTGGCAGAGGTCCCAATGTGGTTGCGCATATTTTGCCCCACCACGGCAATCAGGGAGATGTCTGTTTCCACGGAGATGTTGTCGGGGTTGCAAAGGGCCTTGATTTCGTTGGTGATTCGTTTTTTCTTGCCTTGGAGTTGGTCGTCGGAGACAATTAAAGACAAGGAGTCGATACTGGAGGGGATGTGTTCTACATAGATGTCGTTGGCTTCCAGAATGGAAAAGACCTTACGGGAAAAGGACAGGTCCCGGTTCATTTGGACCTTGTCAATATTGATAACAGAAAAGCCCTGGCGGCCAGCGATACCGGTGATTTCACTCTTTTCGCTTCCTCCCTTACTGGAGGGGACAATCCGGGTTCCCTCTTCTTCTGGGGCATTGGTGTTTTTAATGGAGATGGGAATGCCCTGGGAAATTACGGGGAAGATGGCTTCTTCATGGAGGATGCTGGCCCCCATATAGGAAAGCTCCCGAAGTTCCCGGTAGGAAATTTCCTTGATCCGGCGGGGATGGGGGATGATTTTAGGGTCTGCAGCCAAAAAGCCACTGACATCGGTCCAGTTTTCATAGAGGTCGGCTCCTACTCCCCGGGCCACAATGGCTCCAGACAGGTCTCCTCCTCCCCGGGAGAAGGTGGTGATGGACCCGTCGGGTAGGGACCCATAAAAACCTGGAATCACAGCTGCATCAAAGGATTTTTTCATCTCTTCTAGGGCCTTGTAGGTCCTTTGGTCATCTAAAACGTGGGGGGCCTTAAAGAGCATGACATTTTTGGCATCGACAAAGGGAATGTCCAGGTACTTGGCTAGGATAAGACCATTTAAGTATTCACCCCGGCTGGACAGGTATTCCTTGGAGGCCTTTTCTTCAATGGCCTGGCGAATTTCATCAAAATAATCTTGTAGGTTGATTTCCACGCCAATTTCCCGGCAAATTTCAATATAGCGGTTCTTAAACATGGAAAAGACTTCGTTATATGAAATGCCGTGGCTGGATAAGTCGTACAAGAGGTAGAGAAGGTCTGTAATCTTGGTATCCTGGTCATTTACCTTCCCAGGAGCCGAGGGGACAATATATTTTTTATTGGGGTCTGCCTGGATGATATCGTAGACCTTTTTAAATTGGCCACCATTGGCTAGGCTGGTTCCGCCAAATTTTGCTACAACAAGTGTCACAGTAACATCTCCTTTCAAAAGCTGCTAAAGTAATAATACATTTTATTGTAGTCAAAAAGAAGGCTTTTGTACATAGCTTTTGGAGAAATTAAGCTAGAAAAGCCCAAGACTTTACAGGAAAGGAAAATATTAAAAAAAAATTAGACTTTTATTAAAAATTCTTTTAAGCTTTTAAGGTATAATCATATAGTATCTAACCATGGACAAAATAGAAGGGAGATGAAGATGGGAAAAATAAGAAAATCCTTGGCCAACTTTAGCCAAGGCCTGAGATCCTTTTTCTCTAGACACAAAAAACTTGGAATTTTGGCTTTGGCCCTAGGGGTGGTCCTAGTGGCCATGGGGCTTAGCAAGGCCCTAAGGCCTGATGCTGGAATCCAGATTACAAAAAACCAAGTTGTAACTTTGAAGCACAAGGATGTAACCAATGCAGTCAATGAAACAGGAAAGGTGGTTAGCTCCACCTCTTTGGATGTCTATCCAGAAAAGCAGGCCCCCATTGTGGCCCTCCATGTGAAAGTGGGGGACCGGGTGGAGGAAGGAGACCTGATTGCAGAGCTGGATTCTACTGATATTCGCCAGCAAATTGCCGTCAAGGAAGCTTCGGCTGCGGCCCAGTCCAAGAGTCTGGGGGCACAAATTTCTGCGGCCAAAAACCGCCTTCAAGAGGCCCTAAGAGGCAAAAAGGATGGGACCAACCCCGGAATCCAAGGGGCCCAGTCCAGCCTAGTGGCTTCTTTTGATGCCTACAAACAGGCCCAAAAGGTCTATGAGGACTATAAGAGATCTTTAGACCAGGGCTACAATCCAGAACTTTTGGCTGAAAAGGCAGAAAGGGACAACCTGGCCTACCAGGAAACCTCCAGCAATGTCAAGTACAGCCAATTAAAAGATGACCTGGCCCTGGCCAGTCAAAGGGCCATGGACAACCGGTCCAGGGCTGGACGCTTGGATGGCCAAGTTGCCTCTTTGAAAAGTCGCCTGGATGGCTTGAACAATGACATCATCCAGGGAACAAGGCAAATCAGTCAAAAAAGCCGGGACCTGGAAAAAGAAATGGGTCAAGCCTCGCCAAGTCCCGCTCCGGGATCTCAAAACCAAAACCAAGGCCCCAACCTGGCCAAGATCGAAAGCCTGCAAAAAGACCTGGACCAATTAAATGAACGGCAGGAAAGACTTCGCTTGGAAGTGGCTCAAGTGACAGAGGACATGACCAAACTCCAAGGGGACCGGGAAAAGTACCTGGCTGAAGCAGAGGCATTGGACAAGGAAGTGGAAGCCATGGCCAAGACTCTACCCAATGCCCAAATTGAATTGGAAAAGGCCCAGTCTGATGCCCAACTCTCTGCCGACAAGGAAGTAAAAAATAAGAAGGCCCGGGAAGACCAATTAAAGACCTACAAGCAAAACATGGATGTGGCAAAAAATGCCTATGACCAAGCCCTTGAAGCCCTAGAAGGAGCCAAGGTAGCTGCAGATAACGACATTGCCAACCTCAAGGATGGGGTCAAGCAAGCCCAAGCCGGCCAAAACAACATGGACCAAGCAGACCTTAAGTTCTTGAAAGAGTCCTTGGACCAAACCCTAGTTAAGGCTCCAGTTTCTGGGACCATTACCCAGTTAAATGGTAAGCTGGGCCAAGTCGTGGCAGACTCCCTGGCCCGGGTGGAGACAGTGGACACCCTAAGGGTGGAATCCCACATCAAGGAGTACAACATCAATGATGTCAAGGTTGGCAGCCAGGTGGTTATGACTTCTGATGCAGTGGAAGACAAGGAATTTATGGGGGAAGTTGTCTCCATTTCGCCGGCGCCGGAGGAAAATCCTGAGGGAGCTGCCTCCAAGGATGTCTACTATAAGACCGTCATAGCCATCAAGGATCCAGATACCAGTAAGCTGGCTCCCGGTATGAATGTTCGAGTGAAATATATCCTATCCCAAGAAAAAAACACCTTTGCCGTACCTACGGATGCTGTCTTTGAAAGAGACAAGGGCCACTATGTCCTATCCTTAAAAGACCTGGGTAAGAACCGTTACAAGACTGTCCTGACTCCAGTTAAGCTGGGCCTGTCCAATGACTTTGAAAGCTCCATTTCGGGTCCGGACCTCAAGGAAAAGATGAAAGTCCTTACCAGCTCCCAGGGCTATGGACAAGACCAAGTTGTGACCATTATTGAAGCCCCCTTGGAGGGTCAAGATGGATAAGCTTATGACCATGCGGGACATTACTAAATCCTACAACATTGGCATGGCCAATGAATTGGAAATCCTCCATGGGATTGACCTGGACATCTACGATGGGGAGTTTATCTCCATTGTGGGCCAATCCGGGTCTGGGAAGTCCACCCTGATGAATATTATAGGTCTTTTGGACCGGCAGACCTCTGGCAGCTATGAATTGGCCGGAGTCAATGTCCAGGATATCAAGGATGATGGCCTATCAGCCTACCGGAGTCAAAAAATTGGCTTTGTCTTTCAAAACTTCAACCTGATTCCTCGGTCCAATGCCTTGAAGAATGTAGAACTACCCATGCTCTATGCCAAGGTTCCCAGGGTCCAAAGACAGGAAAGGGCCAAGGAACTTTTGGCCCTGGTAGACATGGAGGACCGGATGGACCACCGGCCCAATGAATTGTCCGGAGGGCAAAAGCAAAGGGTGGCCATAGCTCGGGCCATGGCCAACAATCCTGCCATTATCCTGGCCGATGAGCCTACAGGGGCCCTGGATAGCAAGACGGGCCGCCAGGTTATGGACCTCTTCCACACCCTCCACGAAAAAGAGAAAAGAACCATCATCGTCATTACCCATAATATGGACCTGGCCCAGGAGGCCAGCCGGATTTATGAAATGGATGATGGCCACTTAAGGGAGGTTTAGATGGACTTACTAGAAACCATTAAACTATCCATTGAAGGCATTCGGACCAACAAGATGCGGTCTTTTTTGACCATGTTGGGGATTATTATCGGGATTGCCTCGGTTATTGGCATCACCACCATTGGGTCTTCCATGACCAAGTCCGTCAACCAGGCCTTTGATACCATTGGGAATTCTTCGGCTTATATTATGGTAGAAGGAAAAAACCCCGATGACCTAGATGGCCAAGGCCTGGTATACCCCGATGACTTTATTACCAAGGACATGATGGAAGATGTCCAAAAGTCCCAGGGGGACTTGGTGGAAGAAGTGGTCTACCAGGGACCGGAAGGACCGGGGGTCATCCGTCAAGACAAAAACCAAGTCAAGATCAATATCCAGTCCACCTCTCCTGGAGCGGCTAAAACAGACAAGGTCAAACTCCTGGCCGGTCGTTTTTTAAACCAGGAGGACGTAAAAAAATCAAAAAACGTCGCCGTTATTTCCGACAAGGTTTTGGACAAGATCTACAAGGGGGACGTGACCAAGGCCCTGGGGAGTGAAGTCAAGGTCTACAAAGATGGGGAATTGATTGTTTTAACCGTTGTGGGAATCTACCACTATGAAAAGGTCAATGTGGCCCTTTTGGGAGATGTCAAGGGAGAAACTTCAACCCTCTATATGCCCTATACCACAGCCTTTAAGGAAATCCCCTCAGACTATGACGATGAAGATATCTTCCAATATGTTCTCATTTCCCTAAAAAACCCAGGCCAGGCAGAAGAAGATTCCCAGGCCCTGGCAGACTATCTCAACCAAAAATATTTTGCCAACAACAGCCGGGCCCAGGTCCGGGTCTCCTCTGTCGTATCTGAAATGAAACAAGTGGGGTCCACCATGGCCGGAGTCCAAACAGCTGTGGCAGCCATTGCTGGGATTGCCCTGATTGTTGGGGGGATTGGGGTTATGAATATCCTCCTGGTGTCCGTAACGGAAAGGACTCGGGAAATTGGTATTCGTAAGGCCCTGGGGGCAACAAAAAATGACATCCGCAAGCAGTTTATCATTGAATCGGTGATTCTTTGTAGCATAGGTGGAGTCTTTGGAATCCTTCTGGGAACCCTCTTGGGCCTGGTAGGGTCAGGGCTCATTGGGGCCCGGTCCCTACCCTCTATCTTCAGTGTCCTGGTGGCTGTGGGCTTTTCCATGGTCATTGGTGTCTTTTTTGGCTACTATCCTGCCAACAAGGCGGCCAAGTTGGATCCCATTGATGCCTTGAGGTATGAATAGAAGATGTAAAGGAAGGCTTGAGAAAAAATAAAGCTGGAGTAAAATTTATCATTGACAAAGAAGGGCGCAAGTAATATACTATATAAGTACTTAACTTGTGCCCTTAGCTCAGCTGGTAGAGCACCTGACTCTTAATCAGGGTGTCGAGGGTTCGAGCCCCTCAGGGCGCACCAAGTTAGGGAAAATCGTGGAGATTGGTCTCCACGATTTTTTTATCTTCATTTAGGTCTAGCAGTCTTTAAAAGTAAAATATTTTAAAAAAGAATCCCCACTTGCCACTTTTTCAAGAGGGGATTTTATGATATAATCACTAATTGTAAAGAATATTAATTCACGGGGAGGTTAGAGGGGTCTATGAATAAGGCTAGGTCTATAGTTCATCGGCATGAAAAGCCCAAAAGTCACGAAAACAGGACTTTTGCAACTTTTTTTACCATAAAAAGAGGACTCTTGCTAGACTACTTGCCTGCAGCTTTACGCCTTAAAACTACATTGGGTTATCCTATGGATAACTTTATCCCTTTATTCGGATGAGAATGATTCTAAAGAAGAACGTTCTCTTTTTTTATTTTACGGAGGTATATGATGGAAAAATTGTATGAAGGAAAAGCAAAATTAGTCTACAAAACAGACAAGGATGACGAAATTATCATCCGCTACAAGGATGATGCAACAGCTGGAAATGGGGAAAAGAAGGCCACTATCCAAGGTAAGGGAGCCTTAAACTTGGCCATTACAACCCGTATTTTTGAAATGTTGGAAGAAAATGGCATCCACACCCACTACATTGAAACCCTTAATGACACCGACATGCGGGCAAAGAAAGTAACCATCCTTCCTCTTGAAGTCATTATCCGGAATATTTCCGCTGGTTCTTTTGCCAAACGCTATGGAGTAGAAGAAGGTATTGAATTCAAGGAACCAACCTTCGAACTTTCCTATAAAAATGATGACCTGGGAGACCCTTTGATGAATGAAGACCATGCTGTGGCCCTGGGCTTGGTTACAAGAGACCAATACGATGAAATTAAAAAGACAACCTTAAAGATCAACGACCTCTTAAAGGACTTCTTCCATGGTATTGGAGTGACCCTGGTAGACTTTAAGATTGAATTCGGTACTGACAAGGATGGAAACATTCTTTTGGCCGATGAAATTAGCCCTGATACCTGCCGTCTATGGGATGAAAAAACCAAGGAAAAATTAGACAAGGATATCTTCCGTCGAGACCTAGGCAACCTAACTGAAGGCTATCAAAAAGTCTTAGACCGTATTCGAGGATAATATGTGCGGGGTAATTGGTATTTACAATGAAAAGGGCGTATCAAAAAAGCTCTTTTTCGGCCTATCCAGTCTACAACACCGGGGGCAAGAAAGTGCCGGGATGAGTGTATCCAATGGGTCTGAAATCATCCGGAAAAAGGGCATGGGCCTTGTCAGCGATGTCTTTAATAATGAAATTCTAGAGGACCTTAAGGGTCCTCTGGGGATTGGCCATGTTCGCTATTCAACAGCTGGAGGGAGTTTTGAGTTCAACACCCAACCCCTCATGGCCTTTGCAAAAAACACAACCATGAGCTTGGCCCACAACGGCAACCTCATTAACTATCAAATTTTACGGACCCGGCTGGAAGAAGACGGGATGATGTTCCAAACCACGATTGACTCGGAAGTGATTCTCTACTTAATTAGTCGCTACTACAATGGAGGGGATATTGTCCAAGCTGTCCGTAAGGCCATGGGTCTTATTAAGGGAGCCTATGCTGTAGTCTTGTTGTTGGAAGACAAGCTGGTGGCCTTCCGGGACCCCTATGGAATCCGCCCCTTGGTTTTAGGGGATACTCCAGACGGAGGCTGGATTGTATCCAGTGAAAATGCTCCTATTGATATTATTGGTGGCAAGTGTATCCGGGATATCCAACCTGGGGAAGTGGTGGTGATTGACCAAGATGGTCTTCAATCTTTCCCCATGGAAGAGGAACAAAAGCCCAAGCACTGCTCCTTTGAATATGTCTATTTTGCAAGGAATGACGCCACCCTGGACGGGGTAAATTCCTACAACTTTAGACGGCGGTGTGGGGAAATTTTATATGAAGAATTTCCTGTAGATGTGGATTTGGTTGTGGCTGTACCCGACAGTGGGATTCCATCAGCCATTGGTTATTCCCAAGCATCCGGGATTCCCCTGGCAGAGGGCCTGGTCAAAAACCGTTACATGGGACGGACCTTTATTAAGCCCAGCCAGGAAGAAAGGGAAATGGCCGTTAAACTCAAACTAAACCCCCTAAGCCATGTAGTGAATGGCAAGCGGATTGTCCTCTTGGACGACTCCATTGTCCGGGGAACCACCTCGGCCAATTTAATTTCCAGGTTAAGGGAAGCTGGGGCCAAGGAAGTCCACATGCGGGTTACATCGCCACCAGTTATGAATCCTTGCTATTATGGCATTGATACGCCATCGCGGATTCACTTAATTGCAGCTAACTTATCTGTGGAGGAAATTGAAGAAAAAATCGGGGCAGATTCCCTTCGCTTTATCTCTGAAGAGGGAATGGTAAAGGCAGCTCGAATTGCTGGAGACCACCTGTGCATGGCCTGCTTTGACGGCCAATATCCGGTGGATCCCATTGTATTATAGGAGGAACTATGGCATTAACATATGAACAAAGCGGTGTCAATATTTCGGAAGGCAATCGTGCCGTTGAATTAATGAAAAAGTCGGTGCAAAAAACCTATCGGGATGGCGTTGTGGGAGACATTGGTCTCTTTAGTGGGGGTTTTTCCCTTAAGGCCTTTAAGGACATGGAGGACCCCATCCTATTAGCTTCTACAGATGGGGTTGGAACCAAGATTTTGATTTCTCAAGAACTGGGCATCCACAATACCGTAGGGATTGACCTGGTGGCCATGTGTGTCAATGACTTGATCTGCCAAGGAGCTAAGCCCCTCTTTTTCCTAGACTACATAGCCAGTGGTCACTTGGAAGCGGAAAAAATCAGTCAATTGGTGGAAGGAATCGCCCAAGGCTGTTTGGATTCCATGTGCTCTCTCATTGGGGGAGAAACAGCAGAAATGCCAGGCCTTTACGGGGAAGATGAATATGACCTGGCCGGTTTTTCTGTAGGCATTGTGGACCGGGCCAAGATGATTGATGGGTCCAAGATTAAGGAAGGGGACTCCATTATCGGTCTGTCTTCCTCAGGAATCCACTCCAATGGCTACTCCCTGGTTCGTCGCTTATTTTTAGAAGAACTGGGAATGAAGCTGACAGACCCCTTTAAGGGGACAGACCAAAGCCTGGGCCAAGTTCTTTTGACTCCCACCAAACTCTATGTCAAGGCCATTTTAAATCTCTTGGACCAAGTGGACCTCAAGGGGATTGTCAATATTACTGGTGGAGGCTTTGTGGAAAATATTCCTAGAATCCTTCCTGAAAACCTAAATGCCCGGGTCCATGTCAATAACTGGGAAAAACTTCCCGTCTTTAAGGCCATTGAAGAATCGGGCATGGTGGAATTCGAAGAAATGTACCGGAGCCTTAACATGGGCATTGGCATGGTCTTGATTTGTGACCCCCAAGATGAAGAGGCAGTCCTAAAGAGTCTTGCAGAGTCTGGAGAAGAAGCCGTGAAGATTGGGGAAATTGTCCAAGGGAACAAGGTATGCGAACTTATAAAATAGCCGTCTTTGTCTCCGGGTCTGGGACCAACTTCCAAAGTATCCTAGATGCCATGGACCGGGGGGGCTTTCAATCCAAGGTCCTCCTTTGCCACAGCAATAAGGAGGATGCCTATGGCCTGGAAAGGGCCAAAAAGCATGGCATTGACTGTCTTGTATCCAGGGACGATGACGAGATTTTACAGGCTTTAGAAAGTCGGGGCATTGACCTAATTGTCCTGGCCGGCTACTTAAGAATTTTAAGCGATTATTTTTTAGAAAACTTTAAGGGCTTGATTTTAAACATCCACCCCTCCCTCCTGCCCAAGTATGGGGGCATGGGGATGTATGGAATCCATGTCCATGAGGCAGTTTATGCCCATGGAGAAAGGGAATCTGGAGCCACAGTCCACCTGGTTACTGGGGTGGTGGACGGGGGACAAATCATCCTCCAAGAATCTACCGGGATTGAGGACTGCCACAGTCCGGAGGAAATCCAAGCCAAGGTTTTGAAAATTGAACATAGGCTACTGCCCAAGGCAATAGCCCACTTAGAGGAGGTATGAAATGACGTATGCATTGTTAAGTGTCACGGATAAAAGAGGAATTGGGGACCTAGCCCGGGGCCTGGTCCAAAGGGGCTACAAACTCCTATCCACTGGGGGAACCATGAAGGCCATCCAAGATGCCGGAGTTGAAGTAGAAAATATTTCTGCCTATACCGAGTTTCCGGAAATGTTAGATGGTCGGGTCAAGACCCTCCACCCCAAGGTTCACGGCGGTCTTCTTTACCGTAGGGACCTGGAGGACCATGTCAAGACTGTCAAGGACCATGGGATTGAATCCATTGACCTGGTGGTTTGCAACCTCTATGACTTTGAAGGTCACTTGGAAAAACAAGCTCCCCATGAAGAAATGATTGAAAATATCGATATCGGGGGCCCCTCTATGATCCGGTCAGCCGCCAAAAACTACCAATCTGTCTATGTCCTGACAGACCCAGAAGACTATGAAGATGTCTTCAAGGCCATGGATGGGGAAATTGACGACAAGGCCTTTAGGGAACGCCTGGCTATGAAGGCCTTCTCCACTACAGCCTACTATGACGCCATGATCAGCCGCTATATGCAAGACCGCCTGGGAGAAAAGGCCAAGACCCTAACCCTGGGTCTCAAGAAAATTTCTGACCTCCGCTATGGGGAAAACCCCCACCAAAAAGCGGCCAGGTACCGGGACCCCATGGTGGATTCCTACTACAAGTCCATCCAACAATACCAAGGTAAAGAATTGTCCTTTAACAACCTAAACGACTTAAATACCGCCTTGGAATTGGTTATGGAATTTAAGGACCCAGCTTGTGTGGCCCTAAAACATGCCACACCCTGTGGGGTAGCTAAGGCAGATACAGTCTACCAAGCCTATGAAAAGGCCTTTGAAGCCGACTCTTTATCAATCTTTGGTGGAGTTGTGGCCTTTAACCAAGAAGTAGATGGCAAGACAGCAGAAAAAATGGTAGAAATCTTCTTAGAAGTTGTGGCTGCACCGAGTTTTTCAGACCAAGCCTTGGAAGCCTTTAAGAAGAAACCCAACCTCCGTGTCCTAGAATTTGACCCTAAAAAGCAAACAGCCTCTATGGATATTAAGTTTACTTCAGGAGACTTTATCATCCAAGAAAAAGACAAGCTGGCCCATACAGATTGGAAGACAGTGACCAAAAAAGAAGCCAGCCCTCAAGAAGTCAAGGACTTGGAATTTGCAGAATTGGTCTGTAAGTATGCCCGGTCCAATGCAGTGGTTGTTGTAAAAGACGGACAAACCCTGGGAATTGGTGGGGGCCAAACCTCAAGAATTTGGGCCCTGGAATCCATCCAAACCCACCACAAGGACCGAGACTTTACAGGGGCAGTCCTGGCCAGTGACGCCTTCTTCCCCTTTGATGACTGCGTCAAGCTGGCAGCCAAGATGGGCATCAAGGCCATCGTCCAACCTGGTGGATCTATCCGAGACGAGGATTCTATCAAGGTTTGTGACCAAGAAGACATGGCCATGATTTTTACAAATACACGTCATTTTAGACATTAAGGAGTTCGGAATGAAAATTTTGATTTTAGGGAGTGGAGCTAGAGAGCATGCCCTGGGCTATGCTGTAAAAAAAGAAGGTCGCTCACTATACTTTTTGCCTGGAAATGCCGGGACCCAAGACCTGGGAAAAAATATAGACCTGGCCTTAGAAGATAGGGAAGCCATTGTAGACTTTGCTAAAAAAGAAGGGATTGACTTTACCCTAGTGGGACCTGAAGCTCCCCTGGTAGGGGGAATTGTCGATGCTTTCCAAGCAGAGGGCTTAAAGATTTTTGGGCCCAAGGCCAAGGAGGCCCAATTGGAAGGGTCCAAGACCTTTGCCAAGGACTTTTGCAACCGTCATGGCCTCTTGACAGCCAAGGCCTATGCCTGCCAAGAAGCCCAAGAAATCCGCCAAAGAGCCCAAGAACTTTTGGATGCTGATGGCACGGTGGTTTTAAAGGCTGATGGTTTGGCTGGGGGCAAGGGCGTTGTCATTGCCAAAAACCAAGAAGACATTGAAGACTTTATCCAAAGGGTCCAAGAGGGAGCCTTTGGAGAGAAAAAAGTTTTAGTGGAAGAATTTATCCCTGGCTTTGAAGTGAGCATCCATGCTCTAGTGGATGGCCAAAAGGCCCTGCTCCTTCCTAGCGCCCGGGACCATAAGAAGATATACGACAATGAAAAAGGTCCCAACACTGGGGGCATGGGGACCTACAGCCCCAATGACCAAGCAGATATCTACCAGGATGAAATTGAAAAAGACATCCTGGCCCCCTTTATGGAGGGTTTGAAAAAAGATGGCCTGGACTTCCATGGTGTCATCTTTATCGGCTGCATGATTTCTCAAAAGGGAATCTATGTTTTAGAATTTAACGTCCGCTTTGGAGACCCGGAAACCCAATCCATCCTAAACCGGATTGATGAAGACATATTGGACCTCTTCCAAAAGACCATGGAAGGTAACTTACCTGACCAAATTAAAATCAAGGACAACAAGGTCCTAACCCTGGTTTTAGCCTCCCAAGGCTATCCCCTGGCCTATGAAAAGGGCCGAGAAATCAAGCTGGAAGACTTGGACCAAGACGTCCTTATCTACCACGGGGGGACCAGCTATCAAGATGGAAAGCTAGTGACTTCTGGTGGTCGGGTCCTGTCCATTACAGGCCAAGGCCAAGACTTTGAAGAAGTTAAGAAAAAAGTTTACCAAGCTGCTGAGCAGATTCACTTTGAAGGCAAGACCTATCGCAAGGACATTGGACCCACGGTGTCTCGGGTCTATGTGGCCAAGAAGGACCCCTTCCAAATCGAAGCCAAGAACCTGGAGACAGAATTGGAAGAACTCCTGGGTCATCCTCTAAAGATCAAGGTCTACCAACGCTACGACATTGAAGGCCTAAATGAGGAAGAAGAACAAGAAGTGGCCCGGACCATCCTGGCAGAACCTCCGGTAGATGACCTCTACCTGGGAGAGGATGCTCTTCAAGTTCAAAAGGACTTTAAAAATCCCCTGGTTGTTCAATACCACCAAGGGCAATTTGACCAAAGAAACCAAGGGGTCCTAGACACCATCCTGGTGACCCTGGGACGGGACGACCTGGCCAGCAAGACTGCCAAGGTCTACGACTTTGACCAAGTGACTCCCCAGGACATGGAAAAAATTCGGACCTTCCTAATCAACCCTGTGGATGAAGAAGAAGGACAAGTCCTGGGAATCCCCACCAGTCTCAAGGAAAACTTTAAAGTAGAGGCCAAAAACCCCGTCTATCAAGGCTTTATAGACTATAGCCAAAAGGACCTTCAAGACTTTTTAGAAGACCAAGGCCTGGCTATGAGTCTGGAAGACCTGGCCCTGGTTCAAGACTATTTCAAAAACCTTAACCGAGACCCCAATGTAACAGAAATTGGCTTGATTGACACCTATTGGTCAGACCACTGTCGCCACACCACCTTTAATACGGTTTTGGATATCCAGCTGGACCCAGTGAAGACCAAGTTGGATGAAACAATCCAAAAGACCCTGGAAGACTACCTGGACCTGAAGACCAGGGTAAAGAAGAAAAAACCCGTCACCCTAATGGACCTGGGCACCATCGTGGCCAAGTACCTAAAGGAAGAAGGCATTTGTAAAAAAATTGAAGTATCGGATGAAATTAATGCCTGCTCAGTCTATGTAGATGTCACCATTGAAAAAGACGGCAGGGAAGAAGTCGTCCCCTATCTTTTGATGTTTAAAAATGAAACCCACAACCACCCAACGGAAATCGAACCCTTTGGTGGAGCATCCACCTGCCTGGGTGGAGCCATCCGGGACCCCTTGTCTGGTCGATCCTATGTCTATCAATCCATGCGGGTCACAGGAGCCGGGGACCCCTTTACTCCCCTGGACCAAACCCTTAAGGGAAAACTTCCCCAAAGAAAGATTTGTCAAAATGCCGCCAAGGGCTATTCTTCCTATGGAAACCAAATCGGCCTAACCACAGGCCTAGTGGAAGAATGGTACCATCCAGGCTACCTAGCCAAGAGGATGGAAGTTGGGGCTGTGGTGGGAGCAGCTCCCCAAGAAAATGTCAAACGGCTAAAACCTGATTCGGGAGACTTGATCCTCCTGGTAGGCGGACGGACAGGCCGGGACGGCATTGGAGGAGCCACTGGTTCTTCCAAGGCCCATGACCTTTCTTCCATTACCGAGTCTTCTGCCGAAGTCCAAAAGGGGAATGCTCCTATGGAAAGAAAGCTACAAAGGCTCTTTAGAAACCCCCAAGTGGCCCAAAAAATTAAAAAGTGTAACGACTTTGGTGCTGGAGGAGTTTCTGTGGCCATTGGAGAATTGGCCGACTCTCTAGATATTGACCTGGACCAAGTGCCCTTGAAATACCTGGGTCTCCAACCCAAGGAAATTGCCCTGTCGGAATCCCAAGAACGGATGGCCATCCTAATTGATGCCAAGGACTTGGACTTTATCAAAAAAGCCTGTGTCGAAGAAAATGTAGAAGCCAGCCTTGTGGCCAAGGTTACAGACACTGGCAAACTCCATATGACCTACCGGGGGCAAACTATTGTGGACCTAGACCGGAGCTTCTTGGATTCAGCTGGAGCCAGCCGGGAAAACCAAGCCCGGATTACTAGTGAAGGCCTTCCCGACTTCTTCTTGGAAGATGGAGACCTGGAAGACCTGCCCAAGAGGTTGGAAGACTTAAATATGGCCAGCCAAAAGAACCTCATCGAACGCTTTGACACCTCCATTGGTCGGGGATCCTTGGTAGTTCCCCTAGGAGGAAGAGACCAGTTAAGTCCCGTCCATGGAATGGCAGCCTTGATTCCCAGCCTGGAAGGCCAAAGTAAAACTGGGTCCATTATGGCCTACGGTTTCAACCCCTTCTTGGCAGACCAAAGCCAATTCTTGGCCGGCTACTATGGCGTTTTAGAATCCCTGGCCAACTTTGTAGCCCTGGGAGGAGACATCCATGAAGTCTACCTGAGCTTCCAAGAGTACTTTGAAAAATTGGGCCAAGACCCCCAAAAATGGGGTAAGCCCTTAAAGACCCTCCTAGGAGCCTTCTCTATTACTAAGGAATTAGAAATTCCCGTTATTGGAGGTAAGGACTCCATGAGTGGAAGCTTTGAAGACCTAAATGTTCCTCCAACCTTCCTGTCCTTTGCCTGTGGACCCTGTCCAGCAGACCGGATCATGACACCGGAATTAAAGGGGACTGGAAAAATTGGCCTTCTAGCAGTTCCCCGTCAAGAAGATGGACGAGTGGACCTAGATGCCTGGTTGGAAAACCTAGAAACAATCAAGAAGGAAAACCAAGCCGGCAATATTTTAAGCCTGGCAGCCATCAACCACCGGGGCATCCTGGTGACCCTGTTTGAAATGGCCATTGGGAACCGGGTGGGCCTAGAGGTCAAAACAGAAGACTTCTTCTTGCCCCGTTATGGAGACTTTATCCTGGAATACAAGGAAGACATTCCGGGAGTTCAAGAACTGGGAACCTGCCAAGGGGAAGACTTTACAGTCAACGGCCGGACCTTTGCCTACCAAGACCTCTTAAAGGGATATTTGGGTCGCTTTGACTCCATCTATTCCCCCACCATCCAAAGTCGGGACATCGACTGGACCAAGAGGGTTAAAATCAAAGACCGGCAAGAAAAATCCAAGCACCCTGTGGCTAAACCCAAGGTCATCATTCCCGTTTTCCCGGGAACCAACTGCGAATACGATACAGCCGCTGCCTTTGAAAAAGAAGGAGCCCAAGCGGAAATCTTCGTCTTCAACACCCTGAGCCCGGACCATGTCAACCAGTCCATTCAAGACCTGGCTGAAAAAATCAAGTCCGCTCAAATCCTGGCCCTGCCTGGAGGTTTCTCCATGGGAGATGAACCCGATGGATCAGGTAAATTTATTGCAAATGTCCTAAGAAACCCCAAAATAAAAGAAGCCATTGACGTTCTCTTAAGAGACCAAGATGGCCTGATGCTGGGAATTTGTAATGGTTTCCAAGCCCTGATTAAAACAGGCTACCTCCCCTATGGTCAAAGCAAGGTCTTGGACCAAGAGGACCCAACCCTCCATTACAACAATTCCAATCGCCACATTGCTAAATTCGTCCAAACCAAGGTTTTATCCAACAAGAGTCCCTGGACCCGGAGACTTTCTACAGAAAAAGACTATCTTGTCCCTATTTCCCATGGGGAAGGTCGGGTCATTATTTCTGAAAGTATGATGGAAAAATTGTTGGAAGGAGACCAAATTGCCACAGTCTACAAGGAAAGCCCCAATGGGTCCTTCTATGGCATTGAAGGCCTTATGTCACCAGATGGAAAAATCCTGGGGAAAATGGGCCATTCAGAAAGGGTTTGTGACCAACTATACAAAAATATACCGGATGTGGAAATTCAAGAAATTATCGGCTCCGGTGTCGACTTCATGAGGAGGGACTAATGAGAAATAAGTATGAAAATCCCTTGACCAGCCGCTATGCCAGCAAGGAAATGTCCTATATCTTTTCCGACGACCACAAGTTCCAAACCTTTCGGAACTTGTGGATCGCCCTGGCCAAGGCGGAAAAGGAATTGGGCCTGTCCATTAGCGACCAACAAATTCAAGACCTGGAAAGGGTCAAGGAAGAAATTGACTACCAAAGAGTAGCAGAAATTGAAGCCCAAACCCGTCACGACGTCATGGCCCATATCAAGGCCTATGGAGAGCTGGCCCCTTCTGCCAAGGGAATCATCCACTGGGGAGCCACCTCTTGCTTCGTCACAGACAATACAGACCTAATCCTTATGCGGGAGGGCCTGGACCTGATCTTGAAAAAGCTAAAGGTCCTCATCAAGCAAGTTCGGGACTTTGCCATGGATTACAAGGACCTGCCCATCCTGGCCTACACCCACTACCAACCGGCCCAACCCACCACCCTGGGCAAGAGGGCCAGCCTTTGGCTCTACGACCTCTACATGGACTATGTAGAAATCCAAAGACGCCGGGACCTCCTCCGTTTGAGAGGGGTCAAGGGGACCACAGGAACCCAGGCTTCCTTTATGGAACTCTTTGAAGATGGGGACAAGGTGGACCAATTGGAGGACTTGGTGGTCAAGGCCATGGGCTTTGACAAGGCCTATGAAGTGACAGGTCAAACCTATTCCAGAAAGGTGGACCAAGAAATCCTGGCCTCCATCAGCAGCCTGGCCCAAACCATGCACAAGATGACCAACGACCTAAGGATGATGCAACACCAAAAAGAAGTGGAAGAACCCTATGAAAAGGGCCAAGTCGGTTCATCTGCCATGGCCTACAAGCGAAATCCCATGCGGTCCGAACGGATTTCTTCCCTGGCCAAGTATGTCATCCAAGCTGCCGGTAACGGGGCCCTGGTCTATGCCACCCAATGGTTTGAACGGACCCTGGACGATTCAGCCAACCGGAGGATTTCCATTGGAGAGAGCTTTTTGGCCATGGACGCCATCTTGGACATTGCTATTAATGTCAGCCAAGGCCTGGTGGTCCATGAAAAGATGATTGAAAAAAATCTCAAGGCAGAACTGCCCTTTATGGCAACAGAAAATATCCTTATGGAAGCTGTAAAAAGGGGAGGAGACCGGCAAGAACTCCATGAACACATCCGGACCCACTCCCAGGCAGCTGCAGCCCGGGTTAAAGACCAAGGTCTATCCAACGACCTCATTGACCGGATTATTGCAGACCCAGCCTTTGGCCTATCCGAAGCAGAGATCCGGGACCTGATTTCTCCAGAAAAATTCGTGGGACGCAGTCCTCAACAAGTGGAAAGATTGGTCAAGGAAATTATTGACCCCATCCTCCAGGATGTGGAAGACTACCATGCCCAATTGCACGTCTAAGAGGAGGACTGGAATGGAATTAATCGGATATAAAAAATGCTCAACCTGTAAAAATATTGAAAAACTCTTGGACCAAGAGGGCCTGGACTACCACTACCGGGAAATTGACAAGGAAACACCCTCTGTGGCAGAGCTCAAAGACCTCCACAAGAGGTCGGGCCTGGATATTCAAAAGTTTTTTAACTCCTCAGGTATGGTCTACCGGGAATTAAACTTGAAAGACAAGCTCAAGGACATGGACCTGGAAGAAAAATACAAGCTTCTAGCCTCCAACGGCATGTTGATAAAAAGACCCATCCTGGTAACCAAGGACCAAGTCCTGGTGGGACCCCAGGTAAAAAAATATCTCTTAGGAGAATAAATGAAATCCCCCCATCTACGGATGGAGGGATTTTTTGCTTATAGAGAAAATAAATGGTCTGTGTAAAATTTAAAAAAACTTTACCTGGCTGAAAAAGAAAACTTACATGGGTATGGTAGGATAAAAGAAGTTAAGTTGACATGAAATAGGGGGAAGAAAATTGAAAGAAAACCAATTAAAAGTAAAAATTTTTACAGCCTTGACCCTGGCAATGGGGGTTGCCTCTCTTGTACTATTGATTTTAAAGGTGGTCTCTACAGAAAATGCTTTAATTCTCCTGTCTTTAGGACTTGTATGCCAGGGATTTTTGAATTTGGAAAAAGGAAATAAGCTTACTTCCAAGTGAAAATGTAAAAGCAAAAAGCGATTAAGATTTTTCTTAATCGCTTTTGCTTGGATGATGATTTTTGGTCAAACAGAATAGTGGTGGAAGCTAATGAGGCCAATGGACAGGAGGACAAGGAGAAGGAGAAAGGGAGCCAGGCCTACAAAGTGGACGGTGGACACAAAAAAGAGGAGGAGGCTACAGACTCCAATACTGGGCATGAGGATGGTGAAGGCCTTATAACCAGCCCGGTAGATTTCTAATTGTTCCCGTTCGTCGGAGGATTCCAGTCTTTTTTTGGCATAGGAAAAGGACAGGGTGTCACTATAGAGGTCGGGCCGGTAGCTATGGATAAAGTCCACCAGTCTTTTTTGGAAATAGACCAGAAAGACTGAGAGAACAATGAAATAGACCAGGGATAAAAAGATGGTTTTTACACCAGGATTTTGGTTGGGACTCCTAAAGAGGCTGCTAGCCATATAGAGCATAAAGAAGAAAAAGTTAAAGACGCTAGCTAGATGCATATAGAGGTTGGATCGTTTGATGGAGCCTTCTCGTAAAAGGTCCCGGTCCAGGGCCAGGTCTTCAGTAACTTGTTTTTTCCCTCGAAAATAAGCTCCCAGGGCCAGGAGGGTCAAGGCCAGGGGAAGGACCAGGTAGATGGTAAAGGCATGCTTGAAGTAAAAGGCTTCTAAATTTCGGTTGAGGGAGAGAAGGAGCTCATCTATTTGGATTCGAGATGCAAAGATTCCTGTCAAGGCTCCCAGGACCATTAAAAGGATTAAACGGACAGTAAAGTTATTTTTCAATTTTTTCATGGGGAACCTCCAATTTCTCGATGTCTTCTTGGATTTCCTTCAGGTCAGGACGACGGTGGACAGACTTTCTATTGTAGGGACTAAAAATAAAGCTTCCAAAAAGGACCAACATCAAAAGTCCATTAATTAGGACAGATGGCCAGGTCAGGACTTGGTTTTCAATAACAGATGGGTCCATGTTGTCTGTAAAGAGCAGGATTAGGTTGTTGTTGAAATAGTGGATCAAAACCGGGGTCCAAAGGGATTTGCTATAGTTATAGGCAAAGGAAAAGAAGATCCCGTAGCTGACACAGACAAAAAGCTGGTTGACTAGGCTCATAAGGCCACTGCCTGGAGCCGAGTAGAAAAAGAGGTTGAGGGGAAGGTGCCAGATTCCCCAGGCCAGGCCCAAAAGGAGGGTCCCCTTGACCATGCCAAACTTCTTTTGCAAGATGGGTTGGAGGTAGAACCGCCAACCAAATTCTTCCCCAAAGAAAAAGATATAGGTTAGAGGAAGGTTTACTATTAAAGCCAGCATATAGAGAAACCTTTCCTTAGTCAGATAGCTTAAAATTTCTCCCGAATTCCCTTCTAAGAGGGTGGATAGAAAGGCATTGAAAGAATAAAGTAGTAAGAAGATTCCCAGGGTGCCTAGGATTCTCTTTTTGTGGGAAAGGTCCAGATGAAAGGACTTTCTCAGACCTTTAGGCATACGAAAGATGACCACTAAAAAGATTAGGGAAAAGAGACTAGCCAGGATTCCCTGTACTATAACTAGGATTCCTTGCACTAGAACAGGGGGAAGGCCCTTAATAAACAGAGAGGCCAGACTGGCTAAGAGATAGAGTATGGAAAAAACCAGATAGGTAATACAAAGGGTTTTTAGCTTTCCAGGCTTTTTTTCTGTCAGCAAAATTGCAATCATAACGCCTAGGGCAGGAGTCAGCATTTGAAACTGGGGAAAGAAAGAAATATTCAATCCCTTGCTCTTTCCATAGTAGATGAGTCCTCCCAATAAAAAGGGTAAAAGGTAGGCAGTTAAGAGAAAAATTAAGCCTTGTTTTTTAGTTTTAGTCATGGTTTTCATCCTCCTTGTAGGTAAATAAGTCTTCAACCCGGCAATCCAAAACCTGGGCCAGCCGGAGACAAACCACAATGGAGGGGTGGTAGTCTCCTCGTTCTATTAGGGAGATGGTTTGTCGACTGACTCCCACCAGGGCTCCCAGGTCGGCTTGGTTGTACTTGTGTTCTTTTCGTTTTTCTTGAAGGCAATTATAAAGGGGCATGGCAAATCCTTTCTTAAAATTGACAAGTATCTTTGTCAATTACTATTATAATTATGACAAGTATCTTTGTCAATAAGAAAAAGAAAAAAATCCAACCGCCTAGACGGTTGGACCTTTACTTTTTAAATCAATCTACAGTTTGGAAGACCCGGCCATTGGAAATGTCATAGTGGCCTAGGATACTTTCGGCTTCTTGGCCATCCACCAGGAAGCGAACGCCGTCAATTTCAGAAAAACTGCTTAGGCTCTTGACGATTTGGCCGATAAAGAGTTCTTCGTCCAAGTCGCCGCCACCGGCCAAGGCAGACTTGGAAACGTCAACCACGGCAATGGAGTCTTCCACTTGGACCTTTAAGACCGATCCCTTGGGGACGAAGTTTGTGGCATCCTTTAAGGGGTCATCTGGGTCGTCGGAGGGATAGGGGCCCTTTTCCAAGAGGTCAATAACAGCAGCTGCAAGATTGTCCTTGTTGGAATCGTAGCTGATAGAGCTTGGTGCTTGAATGTATTTGGGTTCGGCAAGTCCTTCTTGGACATAGGCCTTGCTGGGGAAGAAAAGACTCCCCTGGGTTTTGATGGTTTCTTGGTCAGTTTCTTCTGTTTGGGCATTCTTGTTTTGGGTCACTTGGACTTGATTGGAGTCCTTGTTACTTGTATTTTCTTGATTTTGGTCTGGAGCCTTGTCACAGGCCAGGGTCAAGGCCATAAGACCCACCAAGGTCAAGACCCTTAAGAATAGTTTTTTATTCATAAATAACCTCCATTAGTGTATAATAGTCTTATTATGTTTTTACCCAGAAATGACCAAGCTACACAAAATTTACCTTGAATAAAGAAAAAGATTAAGGGTATATAAATTAAATGGAAAGAATAGAAAGGACGTAGCAAGTTAAATGAAAAAAAAGGATAAAAAACCGAATAAAAACAAGCAATGGTTAAAAAAACCCATGTTTTTATTTTACGCTATAGCCATTATTGGCGTTTTTGCCTTTCAAGCCCTAGTCTATCCCAAGCTGCAGGGCCCCAAAGAAGAAGTAAAAGTTGTGGGCTATGGAACTTTCTTAGACCAACTGGCAGAGGGAAAAATCAACCAAGTCCATGTGGCAGACAAGAAAATAACCTATGACCTCAAGGTCCCAGGTAAGAAAGAAGGGCCCAAGTATGAAACGGCCCGGATGGAAGACCTAAACTTGGTGGACCGACTCCACCAAGGGAAGATTGAAGGATTTGAACGAATCTACCCTGTGGAAATCAACCCAGTTTTGGGGTCTATTGTCAGCTTTGTCTTGACCTTTGTCTTCTTTATAGCTGTAGCCCAGCTCCTGATGTATATGCTCAACAAGCGGATGGGAGAAGGCGGCGTAGGTCCCATGAGTTTTGGCAAGTCCAATGCCAAGATCTATGACCAGTCTGTGGAAGGCATGACCTTTGACAATGTGGCCGGCCAAGATGAGGCCAAGGAAGCCCTAAAGGAAATTGTGGACTTCCTCCACAATCCAAAAAAATATGCAGCCATTGGGGCCAAGCTTCCCAAAGGAGCCCTCTTGGTAGGTCCTCCAGGAACAGGGAAGACCCTTATGGCCCAAGCCGTAGCTGGAGAAGCCAAGGTTCCCTTCTTCTCCATCTCTGGGTCTGAATTTGTTGAAATGTTTGTAGGTCTGGGGGCCTCCAAGGTCCGGGACCTCTTTAAACAAGCCAACGAAAAGGCCCCCTGTATTGTCTTTATCGATGAAATTGACACCATTGGGAAAAAACGGGACGGGGCCGGATTTTCTGGAAATGATGAAAGAGAACAGACCCTCAACCAACTTTTGGCAGAAATGGACGGTTTTGAAGGCAAGTCCGGAGTCGTAATCCTAGCCGCTACCAACCGGCCTGAATCTCTGGACCCGGCCCTCTTAAGACCAGGCCGTTTTGACCGACGGATCCCTGTAGAACTTCCAGACCTAGCTGGTCGGGAAGCCATCTTAAAGGTCCATGCCAAGAAGATTAAAAAAGATGCCAACATCGACTACAATGCCATTGCCCGGGCCACAGCCGGAGCCTCCGGTGCAGACCTGGCCAATATGGTTAACGAAGGAGCCCTAAGGGCTGTTCGCCAGGGCCGGAGTGAAATGACCCAGGAGGACTTAGAAGAATCCGTTGAAGTGGTCTTAGCAGGCTATGAACGGAAAAACATGGTCATTAGCCCCAAGGAAAAAGAAATGATTGCCTACCATGAAGTGGGCCATGCCCTGGTGGCAGCCATGCAAAGCGATTCCGCTCCAGTCCACAAGATTACCATTATCCCCAGGACTTCTGGAGCCCTGGGCTACACCATGCAGGTGGATGAGGAGGAAAAATTCCTCATGAGCCAGGAAGAAGCCTACCAAAAGATTGTCACCTTTACCGGGGGACGGTCTGCCGAAGAATTGATCTTTAACACCCGGACTTCCGGAGCCTCCAATGACATTGAGCAGGCCACCAAGATTGCCCGGGCCATGATTACCCGTTTCGGGATGAGCGACAAGTTTGGCATGGTGGCCATGGAAAGTGTCACCAACCAATACCTGGGTGGGGACACCAGCCTGCAAGTATCTCCCGATACAGCCCATTTGATTGACCAGGAAGTGGAAAAACTCATTGCCAAGGCCCACAACCAGGCCATCACCATCTTAAAAGAAAATATGGAAGCCCTCCATGAAATCTCCCGCTACCTTTTGAACAAGGAAACCATCACCGGGGAAGAATTTATGGAAATTTTGGCCAAGTACAAATAAAAGAACCGATTTTTTCGGTTCTTTTTTCTATTTTGGGGTAAAATAAGAAAAGAAAATAGTTTCTTACATTAAAGGAGGAAAAGATGAAAAAATTATTTCCAATTCTGGCCATCCTCTCCCTCCTAGTCCTGGTGGCCTGTCAGCCCCAGGCCAGTCCGGAAGGAGCTGGAGAAAAGCCAGAAATTAGCCAAGAGAGAATCTTGGCCGACTTGAAAGAAGCCGATGAAAAAGACAATCCCTATAAAAGAGGCGATTACATAGCCTATAGCTTGACCATGGTAAAAGAAGTGGAAGAAGGCCAAAAAACCTCCGTCCTTCTTTGGGTCTGGAGCCAGGGCTATAGCTTTTCTCAAGGGATTTTTAAAGCCGAGTCCGGCTATTCCATGCCCATGAAGCTAGTCTATGGATCCCAAGATGGGAAGCTCCAGGAAATCATCCAGCCCCGAGATGGGTCTGAATACGCCCCTTCGGTTTTAGAAATGGCCGGAGGAGATAAAAAATTAGCAGACAGCTTGATGGAAAGACCCGATTCCCAGAAAGACTATGACCAGCTCATGGAAAGTCTGGCCCAAGATGCCAAGTCCAAGGGTCTGGAGGGCTTTAGCCATAAGATAGACCAAATTCCCGGCTATGAAGAAGATGTAATTTATATCAAGGCCGGCCCCGACCACATTCCCGGAACAGTGGAAATTGCAAAAAAAGCAGACTATGACCAAGCCAAGGCCCGGTTGGGGACAGAAAATTGGACCTACTGTCCCAGTGTCCTCTACCATGAAAAAACCGGCCTGGCCCTGGAGTCCATTATTGATTCTTTTGAAGACTAGGAGGAGGCAATGAGAAAATTCCTAAAAATCATCCTTGGCCTGGCCTTAATTTGCCTAGTGGCCTGCCAAGGGGAAAAAGAAGCCAGCCAACCAGTCCTGGCCCCCATGGTCCGGATCAAGGGCCAGCTCTACCTATCCACCGGCTATGTCAACAGCATGGTGACCTGTGGAACGGCCAGCGGACAAATTACATCCACCGTCCCCAATAGCCAAGAACCCCAGGAAGACAACCAGTCCAACTTTGGTAAGGGCTATGACTGGCAGGCTTGGGAAGACGGCTATGTCAATGTAAAAATTGGCGACCAGTGGATCCTCTTTCGAAATATAGCCATGGATAGCAATCAAATTCCCACCTGGGTGGCCCATTTCAAGGCCCGGGTCCTGGAGACAGAAGAAGACCGACTTTTAGTTCAAGCCACAGAAATAGACCATGGATTTGTCTTACTTAAAAAAGCATTGACCAAGCCCATTAGCTTGCCCATAGACAACCTGGACCATGCCAAAGACGGCCAGGTCACGACACAAGGTCTGGAGGGCAAGGAAGTGGAAGTTTGGTTTGACGGCAAAATCGACCAGGAGGAGCCGGAAAAATCCACCCCTATCTTCCTGGGCCAAATCTACAAGATCCAAGTCCTGGAAGACTAAAAAGAGCCTAGAAACAAAAAATAGAGGACAGGTTTAATTTTTCATTAGACCTAGATTCCTAAAAAGACAAGACCCCCTGTAGATGGAACAGGGGGCTTTTTTGTAAAAGCTCAATTGTACCTCCCGGTCAATATTTAGTATAATAAAAGTGAAAAGGAGTGGACTTATGAACTACAAGGACTATCTAGAAAGAGAATTGAAAACCGCCTTTGGCTGTACCGAACCCATTGCCATTGCCTATACTGCGGCCAAGGCCAAGGAGGCCTTGGGACACGAGCCGGACCGGATCCAGGCAGACCTGTCAGCCAACATCATTAAAAACGCCCATAGCGTCTATGTACCGGGAACCCAGGGGCGCAAGGGCATCGATATTTCCCTGGCGGCCGGGGCCCTTTTAGGTCAATCGGCCCATGAGCTGGAAGTTTTAGCCCATATCGACCAGACCAGGCTGGAGGATTGCGACCGCTTTATCCAGCAAGGTCGGATCCAGGTCCAGTTGAAGGAAAATGTGGCCAACCTCTACATCCAGGTGACAGCCTACTACCAAGATTCCTATGCCCGGGTCCTTGTGGTGGATGAGCACACCAACATTGCTCGGATTGAAAAAGATGGAGAAATCCTCTATCAAAAAAACCAATCCATCCAAGAAGAAGTCCAAGTGGATTTTTCCTTTGATAAAATCTATGACTATGCTCAAACAGCCGACCTAAAAGACTTTCAGGACCTTTTAGACCGGGAGATTTCCTATAACTATGCCATTGCCCAAGAGGGTATCCAAAACCCCTGGGGGTCTGGTATTGGTCGTCTAATCCTAGAAAGACACCCCCAAGACCTGAGAGAAAAAATTGTAGCCTATACAGCTGCCGGGTCCGATGCTCGGATGTCCGGAGCAGAAAACCCCGTGGTCATTAACTCCGGGTCCGGCAACCAGGGGATTTCCGTCTCCGTCCCCTTGATTGTCTATGCCAAGGAAAAAAACCTAGACCGAGAAGACCTCCAAAGAGGGCTTTTATTTGCCAACCTCCTGGGCCTTTACCAAAAGAAAAATATCGGCAAACTGTCCGCCTATTGTGGGGTTGTTTCTGCAGCCTCCAGCGCCATTTGCGGCCTTGCCTTTTTAAAGGGAGAAGACCGGCAAGTCATTAAAGAAACCTTGGCCAACGCCCTGGCTGTCAATGGGGGCATCCTCTGTGACGGAGCCAAGGCCTCTTGTGCCATGAAGATCGCCTCCAGCCTTAGAAATGCCTTTTTGGCCTACGACCAAGCCAAGGCCGGCCAGTCCTTCAAGGCCCAGGATGGGATTGTCAAAGACGACATCGACCAAACCCTAGAAGTTGTGGGCAATATCGCCCGCTACGGCATGAAGAAAACAGATGAAGTGATTTTAAATGAAGTCTTGGGAAACCGAGATTATTTAAAGGAATTTGAATAGGGAGAGGAAAAATAAAGCTATTTAAAATGATTTGCATTAAAATAAAAAATATGATAATATCAATAAGAAAGTGTACAGTGAATTAAGTAAAATGGCTCCCTGGTCTATTGAGAATTCAGCGACCTTTGGGATATCTAGGGCACTTTGACAAATATATTAAAACATTTCAAGTCAGATATTTGGCTATTTTAACTTTAATTGTTGCCTCCATAAAAAGTGGATGTTTCCAGCCTATCTAACATTAGATAGGCTGTTTTTTCACCTATATGGAGAAAAAAGAAAGAGGAGGATAAAAAATGAAGAGGAAAATTTGGGCCTGTATGCTGGTTTTATGCCTAGCCCTGGCAGGATGTGGGAAACAAGGAACGGAAAATACAAGTAAGGGAAATGAAAACAAGGATAAGGTGGAAGCTCAAGAAACCAGTAAGACAGGAGTGGATGCCGTGGGCAACACGTTCACCATACCTGAAAACTTAACTAAAATAGGAATTACACCGATACCTTGGGCTTCAGTAGTTTATAGTGTGGACAATTCATCCGAGAGAATTAACCTCATTCATCCAAGTGCTAAGACTGCTTATGAAGGAAGTCTGTTAGAAAAAATGGATCCTAAATTTGGAGAAATTAATAGTAGTGTTATTTCTAAAGATTTTTCTTTTAATAATGAAGAAGTGATGGGTCAAGGAGTTCAAGCCATGTTGATTTGGGACTATCAGGTTCCGGGAAAAGAACAGTTGGATAAGATGGGGGTTTGCCCGGTTATGGTCCAAAATAAAACTGTAGATGACCTAAAGAAAAGTTTAAGTGCCGTAGGACAACTTCTAGGGAAGGAAGATAGAGCGGATTCCTTTATTAAGGCCTATGACGAAAGTTATGAGTACATGCAGTCTAAACAAGAAGATGTAAAAAAATTGCCTAAGGTTCCGGTACTTTATTTAAGGGATGGAAAACTGAAAATACAAGGTGCAGACAATTTTATTAAGGAAGCCTTGGACTTGGCTGGAGCTCAAAATATTATAGGGGACGGCAAAACAATCACAATGGAAGAAGTGATTGCCCAAGACCCACAAATTATTTTATTAAGTGATTTTGACCCCATCGTTCCGGATGATTTATACGAAAACAGACTCAGTGGTCAAGACTGGTCGAATGTAAGTGCAGTAAAAAATAAACAAGTTTATAAAATGCCACTAGGGATTTATAGATGGGACGCTCCAGGTGTAGAAACACCTTTAATGATGAAGTATTTAGCTAAAATTGTTCAACCTCAAGCTTTTAAGGATGTTCATTTTAATAAGGAAATGAAAAACTTCTATAAGGAACTTTATGGTTATGACCTTTCTAAGGAAGACCAAGCTCAAGTTCTAAGAATGAAGGAAAATGCAAACAGCAAGGCCATTGAATTAGATTAAGATATGGATGTTTTTAAAAAAGTAAAAAGAGAAATGACTGCGAAAATTTTTATGTGCGCCCTGGGCTACATTTTTGTAGTCATTTTGTCTTTATATATCGGTAGGATTAAAATCCCATTTAAAGATATTCTTTTCATGTTTATGAATGCAGGGCACTTAGAAAACATAAATGAAATGATTGTTTTAAGGAGTCGTTTCATACGACTTGCAGCGGCATCTTTAGTGGGGGCAGCTATAAGTGTTTCAGGGGCTTGCTATCAAGGAACTTTTCAAAATCCTTTGGTATCACCGGATTTATTGGGGGTATCCGCAGGGGCTTGTGTAGGGGCAGCATTAAGTATTTTACTAGGTGTTCCTTATGGCTATGTGCAAATATTTGCTTTTATAGGGGGCGTAGGTGCAGTTTTTCTAGCTACAACAATTCCAAAATTTTTCCAAGATCAAAAAATTTATGCCTTGGTATTGGCGGGAATTATTGTTTCAGGGCTCTTTAATTCAATATTGGGCTTGATTAAGTACCTGGCGGATCCTGAAACCCAATTGCCGGCGATTACCCATTGGCAATTGGGTAGCATACAACTTGTAGGGACTGATCAATTAGCTTATATTATTTTCCCAATTTTAGGATGCCTGATTATTGCTTATTTTATGAGGTGGAATTTAAATATTCTATCCTTGGGAGAAGAGGATGCAAAAACGTTGGGCATCAATTTAAATGTAGTTAAAAATATTATTATTGTCATAGCGACGGTACTAACGGCGAGTTCAGTCTGTTTAACAGGGACAATATCTTGGATAGGTCTAGTTGTACCACACTTTGCCCGTCTGTTAGTGGGAAATGACTATCGAAAGTCTCTTCCTGTAACGATATTAATAGGAGCTGGAATCCTAACCTTGATAGATACTTTGGCAAGAAGCTTGACTTCTGCGGAGCTGCCTTTGGGAATTTTTACCGGGATCATAGGTGCTCCCTCTTATTTTTATTTTTTATATGCACAGAGGAAGGGTAGATAGGATGTTACTGATTAAAAATTTAGCATTTAAGTATCCTGGCTCATCGAAATTAATATTTGAAGATGTAAATTTTCAACTCAAAGAGGGGGAAATTTTATCCATTATTGGGCCCAATGGGGCAGGGAAATCTACGCTTTTAAATTGCATGGTCAGGCTCTTGGAACCATTGACCGGATATGTGCTTATGGATGGAAAAGACATCAGGGATGAAAGCCAAAAGTGGCTTGCTCAAAATATTTCTTATGTTGGGCAAATGAACGGGAGGAACATTTCAATAACTGTTGAAGACTATCTGTTAACAGGGAGAAATCCCTACTTGTCTTTTGGGTCTGTCCCGGGAGCACATGATTATGAGAGGGTTTATGAAGAGGCTAAGCGATTTGATATTTTGCCTTTATTAGGTAAAAAATTTGAAAACTTAAGTGGGGGACAAAAACAAATTGTGAAAATAGCACGGTCTGTTGTTCAAGAAACAAAAATTATTTTAATGGATGAACCCTTGAACCACTTGGACTATGGCAACCAATATAAGTTGCTTAAAATAATTAAGCTTTTAGGAGAAATGGGGAAGACAATTATTTTAACAACCCATGTTTTTGATTGTATTGTGTTTTTGGGAAATAAGGTAGGCGTATTGGACAGGGATGGAAAATTTAGCCTAGGAGAATTTACAAAAATGGTAACCAAGGACAAGCTTGAAGAAATGTACCAGGTTCCTTTTGAGGAAATTTTTGTAAGTAGTTTGAAAGATAAAGTCTATAGGATAGCCTGGGAGGAAACTTTAAATGATTAGGATAGCTTATTATGGAAAGGGCGGAATCGGGAAGTCAACAGTTGCTGCAAATATTTCTGGGATACTTGGATCCATGGGGAAAAAAGTCCTCCATATAGGATGTGACCCAAAGGCAGATTCTACTAGACTTTTAGCTAAAGAAGAAATAGAAGATGTTCTTAGTAAGTTAAAAACTGGAGACATCAAAGACTATAAGGACTTTGTCTATGAAGGGAAACACGGGGTTCATCTTGTTGAAGTAGGAGGACCTATAGCAGGGATAGGCTGTGCGGGCTTAGGGATTACAACTGCCTTAGAGATGCTAACTGATTTAGGTGTTTATGAGATGGATTGGGATGTCATTGCCTATGATGTCTTGGGAGATGTCGTGTGTGGAGGATTTGCTGTCCCCATTAAAAAGCATTTTGTAGATGTCGTTCAATTGGTGACTTCCTCTAACTATATGTCGATTTATGCAGCTAATAATATTATGAAGTGCGTTGAAATGAGTCAAAGTAAAAAATCTCCCATTGAGCTTCATCTTATAGGAAACCATATTTCTTCCCCACAAGATGAGGAAATTTTACAAAAATTTTGTAATCGAACAAAAGTAGAGACATTTTTTCATCTTGCAGAATCTGACCTAGTTAAGCAAGCAGACTATTTAAACCAATTGTTAATCGATTTTGCTCCCCAATCACAAGAATGTAAAGAACTTCAAAAAATTGCCGAAGAAACACTAAATGGCCAAGACCTGTACTTTACAAAGTCACTTTCCAAAGAAGAATTAGATCAGTTTAGGAGGTCTCTCTTTGAATAAACTATTTTACTCAATAGATGAAGTGGACCCCATATCGGTTGGGGATAAGGCCTATAATTTAGCGCAGGAAGTTTGGAATTATGACGAGGCCCTACTGGTGGCTATGGGCAGTTATCTTTGTTTGCGGAGCATCTATTTTCAAGCAAAAAAACTGGGGAAAGAAAACCAAACCCTCCTCTATCTAGTGGATAAAAAAAGATGCCTTTTTGGTTTAGATGCAGAAACTGTTGAAGAATTAAGAAGGCGTATTTTAACTTTTGATAAAAAATATGTTGTTATCTACCTTTCTTGCCTAGATATTATTACGGCTGTGGACTATAGCCCTTTAGTCGATAGGTTAGAAGAAGATGGGATTCAAACATTTGTACTTGAACGAGGTCCCCTAGTTAAAGGTCGTAAGGATGTAAAGGGAGCACTCATGGATTTTTTATCAAGACTAGAAGATCCTAAAAATAAAGAAGAAAAGAAGACTTTACTACCTCCCCTAACTTCAGATATTGTTGGAATTGCAAATTTAGTTGGAGAACCATCGGTAAAAAAATTTCTTTTAAATCCGGGAGGGTGTGGGAAATGTTGGAAAAGTTTTGAAACGCCCTTGCAAAATCAAGAGCACTGCTTTTTTAGTAAGTATGACCATATAGAGAGTATTTTTGGACTCGAAGAGCGTGTTTCGATGGATATAAAACAAATAGCTTCAGAGAAAAAAGAGGACCAGGTTGAACTTTATGTGACAAATTCTACAACTATTAGCGGCCTGGACGAAGATGGAATCTGTGAAAATATTGAAGAAGCGGGGCATAGGGTTAACTATATAAAAGGAGATTTCTTAGACTATTATAGAGGAACAAGTACCTATCTAACAAAGTTAGCGAAGTCTGTTAAGAACTATAGGATGGATAACCAGGGGAAGACCTTAGTTTTTGGACTCAATAAAAATACTTTTGGAAGTTTCCAAGCCTTTGAAGATTCTCTAAAGTTTATAGAGGATACAAATGAATTTTCCCTATTTCAAAAAAACGAAAGGGAGGGAATAAAAAATATTTGGTGTCCATCCATAGAAGGATATACAGGGGCTAAAAACTTAGGAGACAGATTAAATGTCCCCATATATCTGGGCTTGCCCCTAGGAGTAAACCAGACCAAAGAATTTTTTCAGATGCTGGGATTAAAGGAAAGAAGTGCTAGTTCTTCCCATAATGATCATAGCAAGGAAAATCTTTCTATAAAAAATGTTGCAATTTTACTGGATCCTTGGCAGGGTTGGAAACTATCTTTATTTCTCAAGGAAAGGGGAATAAATTCTAGTATATACACCTATGCACCAGAAAAAGAACTTGAAGAATTTTTTAAGGCAAGCCCTCATGGAGAGCATATAAAATATTTTTCAAGTGGAGAGGACTTGAAAGACATAGGCTCAAGGCACTCGTATTTCATAGGCGACCCTCTTTTTTTTGACGGGCTTAAAGAAAAAGCAGAGGATAAAATTTATACCTTATCTTTTCCACAGCCACCCCTTAGTGGCAACATGTACAGTCAGGAGAATAGCCCATTTTATTTTTACGACTGGGATAGCTATTTTAAAAATGCCTGGATAAGCCTGTAAGATATGGAAAGTAAAATTAAATAGAAAAAAGGCAGGGAGCTAAGCTCCCTGTCTTTTTTATCTACATATACATTTTATTTCAAGACCAATTTATGGTAGACTTTTTTCCCCTTTCTTAAAAGGAGTTGGCCGTCTTTAAAGAGGTCTTTGGTGATTTCTTGGTCAAAGGCCTTGGCTTTTTCTTCTCCAATGGTGATGCCACCTTGGTCTACCAGTCGGCGGCCTTCGCTGTTGCTCTTGACAAAGCCTACAAGTTTAATCAGGTCAATGACGGTCTTGTTTTCGGCTAGGGTTTTTTCGTCAATTTCTGTAGTGGGTACATTGTCTAGGGACCCTCCTTGGCCGAAAAGGGCCTTGGCAGCTTCTTTAGCCTTGTCGGCTTCTTCTTTGGAATGGATATCTTTGACAATTTCATAGGCCAAAACTTCCTTGGCCTTGTTGAGGTCGGCGCCTTCCAGGGCTGCGTATTGGTCGATTTCTTCCAGGGAAAGGTGGGTTAGGAGCTTCATAAATTTAATGACGTCCCGGTCATCCACATTTCGCATGTATTGGAAGAGTTCGTAGGGGGATGTTTTTTCTGGATCCAACCAGATGGTACCGGATTCGGTTTTACCCATTTTTTTACCTTCGGCAGTGGTTAAAAGCTTGAAGGTCATGGCATAGACCTTATCTTGTTCCAGCTTCCGAACCAGCTCGTAGCCCCCAATCATGTTGGACCATTGGTCGGACCCACCCAATTCTAGGCGGCAGTCAAAGTCTCGATAGAGCTTCAAGAAGTCGTAGGACTGCATGAGCATGTAGGAGAATTCAAAGAAGGTCAGGCCTTGGTCCATACGGTTTTTGTAGCAGTCAAAGCCCAACATCCGGTTGACGGTAAAGTGGACGCCGATTTCTCGCATGAAGTCGACAAAGTTCAGGTTTAAAAGCCAGTCTTTGTTGTTGGTAAAGTGGCCCTTGCCATTGTCAAAGTCCAGGAAGTGGCGGAGTTGACGTTTAAATTGTTCGGCATTGTAGTCGATGGTTTCTTCGGTCATGATTTTACGCATGTCGTTTTTACCGGAGGGGTCCCCAATCATGGTGGTTCCGCCACCAATTAGGGCGATGGGGATGTGGCCGGCTCTTTGCATGTGTTGCATAACCATAATTTGTAGGTAGTGGCCCAGGGTTAGGCTGTCGGCAGTACAGTCGAAGCCAATGTAAAAGGTAATGGGCTCTTTAGCTAGAATTTCTCTTAATTCTTTTTCGTCGGTGGCTTGGTCAAGGTAACCTCTTTCCACCAAGATATCATATACGTTTTGCATACTTTCCTCCTAAAATAAAAAAAGCCTCCGCTCTTGAAAGGACGAACGGGTCGTGGTACCACCTTTCTTTGCGAATGCCTCATTTGACTATAAACTCCATCAGTGTAATTTCCCGGGAAGGACCTGCCCCTTGCCGGTACTGGGTTGATGTCTTCGTTTTATGAACTTACACCCATCTTAGCATAGCTTTTGGGCCAGGTCAAATACTTTTTATTTATGACCGGGAGGGACTTTTTGTGTATAATAAAAATGAGGTGAGTCCAATGATAGGGATTGATTTATGCCAAATTCAAAGGCTGGAGAGGATCTATAAAAAACATGGGGACAGGTTTATCAACCGGGTCTTTAGTCCCAAGGAGCAGGCTTATTTAAGGAAGCGGAAGATGGCTCCCAGGACCATGGCAGGGCTTTTTGCCGCCAAGGAGGCCATGGCCAAGGCCCTGGGCCGGGGGATTGGTCCTGTGGCCTTGAGGGATTTAGAGGTGGGCCATGGGCCAGGACCCTGGGGGGCCTGGAAGGACTACCGTTTTGACTTGTCCATTAGCCATGAGGGGGACTATGCCCTGGCTGTGGCCCGGATTCGAGAGTCGGAGCCTAATTTTTGCCTGCCTGAATTTTTACAGGGCCAATTGAAAAAAAGGGACTCTAGTGCCCATAAGGGGTCTGTAGGTAAGTTGGCTCTTTTGGCTGGAAAGAGGGGGATGGTAGGAGCCTTTGTCTATGCTGCCAAGGCCCTTTACCGGTCCGGGGCTGGCATGGTTTTCGGCCTGGTGGACCTGGAGGACCAGCCGGTCTTTACCCTGGCGGCTCCCGAGGTGGTCTTGCGAGACCGGAGGGCTGGTCTGGAGCCTCTTTTGGACCAGGTGGATGCCTTGGTTTTAGGTCCGGGCCTGGGACCGGAAGACCCGGCCCTGGCAGAGGGGCTTTCGGCTCCCTTAAAAAGAGTGGTGGATGCTGACGCTCTCACCTATTTAAGTGGCCTGGACCATTTGCCGGACCTAAGGGGGGCTGTTTTGACACCCCACGAGGCTGAGGCTCAAAGGCTCTTCCACTGCCAGGCTTCCCGGCAAGACCTTATGACCCTGGCCAAGGACTTTGCCCGGGACCGGGGCTGTGTTTTTGTCTTAAAGGGTCCCGGGACCTATGTGACAGATGGCCACCGGGACTATGTCAATCCCACCGGCAACCCCTCCATGGCTGTGGCTGGAATGGGGGACTGTCTTTCGGGAATTATTGGCTACTATTTGACAGTCCTGGAAGACCCCTTCTTGGCGGCTTCTATGGGGGTCTTTGTCCACGGGGCTGCTGGGGACCTGGCCAATGAAAAGTATGGCCAATCCTTGATGCCCCTGGATGTCATTGAAGAAATTCCCCAGGTCTTAAAAAAGATTTTATAGTTTTCTTTTGCCCATATGGCTGGAAAGTGGCTCAAAGACTGAAAGTCCTGAGATTTTTCCAGCCATAAGAACATTTGACATTCGTTTTCTTTCTTTTTATAATGGATATGCGAAGTCATATAAAGGTGAAAGTATGATAGTTAAGCGAGGAGATCTGTTTTACGCAGATTTAAGCCCTGTAGTAGGGTCAGAACAAGGAGGCGTCAGGCCAGTTGTCATTATGCAAAATGACGTTGGAAATAAATATTCACCGACAACAATCGTTGCTGCAATTACTTCTCAATTAAACAAGGCAAAGTTACCAACCCATGTTGGTGTAAGTGCTGAAGAGTTTGGCTTACCAAAAAACTCCGTTGTGCTTTTAGAGCAGATACGAACCATTGATAAGAAGAGACTTCGCGATAAAATTGGTTGTTTTAAAGAAGAAACGATGCACAATATTGAGAAGGCTGCGCGGGTTAGTTTGGGTTTAAAATAACGCCTACATAGAAAAGATACCCCCTTGAGGGGTGTTTTTTCGTGAAGATTTTTAAGCCAAGGAAGAAAATTACAATGTTTTTCCACTAAGGAGTCGGTTTTTTGGTATAATAGAAAAAAAGGAGGATGACTATGAAAAAGACTGTTGCAGTCCTAGCGATTTTAAGCCTAGCCTTAATTGGTGGAAGTGCCATCTATGGAACGGAAAAAGATCCTGTGGTGACTGTTTCCTATCTCAATGAAAAATTATCTCAATTAAAAAATACAGGTGGAGCCAGTACGGCATCCACAGGAAATGAAATGAAGTTGGTGGAATTGAAAAAGGGAGACCGGATTATTGCCGCTGCAGGTAGTGAACTAATCCTCCGGTCAGGAGAAGCCACAGCCATTGCCACAGACTTGGGAGGCTTAAGTGACTTAACCCAAGGAAAAGACATCAAGCATGCCCGTCAAGTAGAAAGAGACCATTTACTGGTTATCCCAAGAAGTGACGGCCGGGGCCTATTGGCCAAGACCAGCGCTCTTGTTCTTGTCCGGGGATCCTATAGTGTAAAATAAAGGAGCCATTTATGAAGTCAGTTCTCCACTTAATTAGCGGAGGCGATGCAGGAGGGGCGAAAACCCATCTCTATGCTTTGATGCAGGGACTCCAGGGCCGGGTTCAAACAAAGGTCATTTGTTTTATCAAGGACACCTTTTACCGGCAGGGAAAGGAATTAGGCCTAGACATCGAAGTTGTAGAACAAAGGAGCCGCTTTGACATTCGTGTCATGAAAGAGGTCTCAAAAAAGGCGAGAGAAATGCACGCGGACATTCTCCATTGTCATGGGGCTCGTGCCAATTTTAATGCCCTTTTTTACAAGGGGGACCAAGTTCGGGTCACCACGATTCACAGCGACTATCTTTTAGATTTTAAGGACAATTTTTTTAAGGATAAGATTTTTACACCCTTAAATTCCTATGCCTTGAGAAAGTTTGACTACTATATTGCCGTTACTGAAAATTTTAAAAAGATGCTCATAGACCGGGGCTTTCCCAAGGACAGGATTTTTGTCATCTACAATGGGATTGACATGTATAGCCAGGAAGAAAAGGTGGACCCCAAGAGCTTTTACCAAAGGTATGGCCTGGAAGATAATGGCAAGTTTACCTTTGGGATTGTGGCCCGTCTAGATGCCAACAAGGACCAAAAGACCATGATTGAGGCCTTTCACAAGAGTGGCCTCAAGGGCAAGGCCCGGGTCTTGATTGCTGGTGATGGACCGGAAGGTCACCGGCTCAAGGAAAGGGTCAAGGACTATGGCCTGGAAGAGGATATCTTCTTTTTAGGGGGGATTCAAGACCCCTACTCCCTCTACCAAGCCATCGATGTCAATGTCCTCTGTTCCTTAAGCGAAAGCTTTCCCTATGCCCTTTTAGAGGGGGCCAAGGAAAAGAGGACAGCCATTGCCAGTCGGATTGGGGGAATTCCCGAAATGATCCGGCCGGGCCAAGACGGTTACTTATTTAACCCGGGAGATGCCCAAGCCTTAAAAGATATCCTGGTGACCTGTTATGAAAACCAGGACCGGGTAAAAGAAATGGGCCAAAGTTTCCACCAAAGGGTGGAAGAAAAATTTAGCGTCGCCTCTATGGCCAAGGTCCATGAGGAAATTTATGCTGAAATACTTAGGAGAGGAAAGTAAAGTTTGAAGATTATAGACCAAAAGGGCCGTCTGTTTGGCCTGATTAATATCATTGACCTCTTATTTATCTTGATTATTCTGTTTGCCATTGTTGGCGGGGTCAAAAAATACCAACATAAGATGCCAGTGGCCGAGGGGACCAAGGAAGGAACTGTAACCTTTATGGTAACCAATGTCCGGCAATTATCCATTGACCAAATGGTCCTGGGAGACCAAATCTACCACTATGACAAGGGGGGCTTGGTTGGAAGTATTGAAGAGGTAAAGTCTGAACCCTATACCGACCGACTGGACTACCAAGGCCAATGGATTGAAGCCCCTGTTCCCGGTAAATACCAAGCCTATCTCAAGGTCAAGGTGGACTATATTGAGTCCCAAGACGCCTATACTGTCGGGGGAGAAGCCATGCGGGTAGGAAGTGAATACCGGTTAAAGACCAAGAGAAACACCTTTTATGGAACCTGCATTGACATGTCAGTCCTCCACAAGGGAAACTAGGAAGGAGGGTCAGACATGCTGAAAAACAGTGTGCTTGTCTACCGGATCCGGGCCCTTGTTGGATTTTTAAATGCCTATTATGAAAAATCAATCTCTCAAAAGATTTTTTCCAAGCTGGGTCAGGGTCTTTCCCTAGTTTTAGGGGGGTCTTTTCTGGCTCGCTTGGGGAAAAAGTCCATGGATGGAGCCTATGTCAACCGGGTCCTTTCTGGCCTTTACAGGGGCCTGGACCGGGGAGGGGAAAGGCTGACGAATTGGAAGGAATCTGCTAGGGGTCCCTCTCTTTTGGGGGCCTATGCCAGCCAATTTAAGGATCCCCTGGAAGGCCTTTGCGGCCTGGGCTGGACCTTGTTTTTCTGGTCCCTGGTCTTAGGAGTATTGAGACCCAGGAAGCTTTTGCTGGTCCTGGCCCTTTTGGGGCTTGGCTTGGCCTTGACCCAGACCTGGATCCGATTGGCCAAGGAATCTGTCCTGGCTCGGGGGCTTCTTTGGACCAAGGACTTGATCTATGAGGAGGATGACCATGAAAAATAAAGTCCTGGTCAACGGCCTAGTGGCCCTGGTCTTTGTTCTTTTGGCCCTTCTCACCCGGCAGTCCCTAGCCTTTGTTGCCATCCTGGGTCTGGTTTTTGTCCTGGGGAGTTTTTTCCACCCCCTGGCAGCCCTGGCCCTGGTGATTTTTTCCTACGGTTTTTTGCCCGACCTGGCCAGTCTGGTCTTGATTTTGGGCTACGGCCTTTTACTGGTGGTCTTTTCTTTCTTTCGGAGGGAAATCCATCTGACCTATGACTCCAGTCATGCCATGGTCTATCTTTGGATGGTCCTCTTACTGGTGGCTACTCTGACCAGCAGCCTGGTCCAGGGAAGCCTAAGAGACCTGGCCATCCATACTGGAGGCTTCTTACTCTTTCTAACCATGGTATCCCTGGTGGAAAGTAAGAGGGATATCTACATCCTCTTATTTGCCCTGGTGGCTGGGATGGGGATTCTCTCTCTTTACGGAGCTAGCCAGATTTTTACTGGGGCGGAATTGTCCAAGGACTGGGTGGATGTGGAAAATAATCCCAATGTTCGAGTCCGGGTCTATTCTCTTTTCGGCAACCCCAATGTTTTTGCCGAATACCTGGTTATGGTCCTTCCCCTGGCCCTGGGCCTTACCTGGTCGGCCAAAAAGGACAAGACCAAGATTTTTTACGGGGGAATCTTTCTTTTGGCCTGTATTTCTCTCTTCTTTACCCTGAGTCGGGGTGGCCTTTTAGGCTTCATAGCTGGCCTGGCCCTCTTTTTCTTCCTGGTAAAGAAAAGACTCTTTCTCTTGGGCATTCCAGGCCTGGCCGCCTTGGTCTACCTGGCTCCCCAGGGTTTTATCAACCGGATCCAGAGCATTCGTAACCTCCAAGACACTTCCACAGTCTACCGACTGACCATTTGGAAGTTCAGCTTGGACATCATTAAGGACCACCCTTGGGGCTTGGGCCTAGGCCACCTGCCCTTTAAGGCCATGTATGAAAACTACAACCAGATCTATCCCACCTTCCATGCCCACAATACCTACTTGGAATTGACGGCGGAAATGAGCCTTTTCGGCCTCTTGGTTTTTCTGGTCTTTATGGCAGTGGTTTTCTTCCAGGCCCACAAGTATTTAATTAAATCAAAAGACAGACAAATAAGGATCTTAGGAGCAGCTGCCTTGGCTGGATTGTTTGGGATTTTTGTCCACGGTATTTTCGAAAATATCTTCTATCTGACAAAAATCACCCTGACGGTTTGGCTCTTGATTGCTATTATTTATAGCCTAATCAAAGTAGAAAGAAAGGAGGAAGCCTATGACTAAACTCCTTTTTAGCGGATATTACGGCTTTGACAACAGTGGAGATGATGCCATCCTAGAGGCCATCTTAAAGGATGTTCGAGCCGATGAAAAATTCGATATTACCGTCATGTCCAACAACCCAAAAAAAACCAGCCGCCACTACAAGGTCAAGGCTGTAGACCGTTTTTACTTAAAAGACGTCTTTGGGTCCATTAAAAATTGCGACATCTTAATTTCCGGTGGAGGGTCTCTTTTACAGGATGTTACCTCTACCCGGAGTCTCTACTACTACCTGGGCTTGATTGTCCTGGCCAAGTTCTTTAAAAAGAAGGTCTACCTCTTGGCCAATGGCATTGGCCCCATTAAGTCATCCTTTAACCGTTGGCTGACAGCCCGGGTCTTAAACCGGGTGGACATGATTACCCTTAGGGACCAAATGTCCTATGACTTTGTCCAGGAAATCGGAGTCCACAAGCCCAAGATCAAGGTGACAGCCGACCCAGTCTACAAGCTCAACCCCATCCAGGGGTCCCAAAGGCAAGACCTCTTCCGTCACCTGGGCATCGACCCAGACCTGGGTTATATTGGTCTAGCCCTAAGGGATTGGCCCCAACCTCAGGACTTGAAAGACCGCTTTCAAGACCTTATGACCAGTCTCTTGGACCGGGGCCACCACCTCCTGCTCCTGCCACTTTTCTATCCCAATGATGCGGATTATTTTAAGGAATTGATGGAGGGGCTGGACCCAGACCAGCTGAGCCGGGTAAAATTAATCGACGAAAAGATTTCTGTGGCCCAAATGCTGGCCTGTGTGGACTGCCTCAAGGCCTTTATCCCCATGCGGCTCCATGGACTGATCTATGGAATTTCCAGGACCATTCCCACTGTCCCCATTAGCTACGACCCCAAGGTGGACGGCCTGGCCAAGGACCTGGACATGAAGGCCTGCTTCCATATTGACGATTTTAAGGTGGAAGATGTGGTAAGAGAAGTAGAAGGGGTTATAGACAACCAAGAAGTTGTGGACTTTTTGCAGGA
>QWCK01000895.1_pt1 | contig 48308 bp, 32 predicted proteins | sample 1972571 | NCBI WGS metagenome assembly QWCK01 (sample SAMN09866710, study PRJNA288562) | Human gut metagenome isolate term2_stool, whole genome shotgun sequencing... | isolation source: gut | host: Homo sapiens | place: USA: California | reverse complement strand
GCCCCTCGCTACCCTCACTTTTACCGGTGAAGAGCTACCCCTTGCCGACCTGCAAGATGCGCTGACTCGCCACGCCGGCACCGACTACCGCATCCTCCCCGACTAACCCTGCGCCCTCGTCCCACCGATCACCCCCTGCCGCCCCTGCGTACCTGCGCCCTCGCCCCACTGATCACCCCCAGCCGCCCCTACCTACCTGCGCCCTCGCCCCACCGATCACCCCCTGCCGCACCTCTGTACCTGCCCGATCCTTCCTCCTTAGCTCCTCAATCGTTTCTACGAAGGATCTCAACCATTTGTACGTACCTATTCGATAAATCCTTTTAATGATTTATACAAATCGTTTAAACGATTTATACACGTACTTTAAAGGATTCGTACAAATCCTTTAAACAATTTATCGAGAAGTTCTATAGCAACGATTGAGAAGCTACATAGAAACAGTTGCGCTTGTACGTAGAAACGGTTGAGTACCTACGCATATGTGAGGGCGAAGGTGCGCTGCGGTGGGGGCGTGGGTGTGGTTAGGGGAGAGCGTGGAGGGTACAGTGGCGGTGACAGGTGATGGTAGATGGCGGGCGGTATGTTTGCAAGAGTAGGTGCGGGGGTATGGTTATAGGCAGGTGAAGGTGCGCTGCGGTGGGGGCGTGGGTGTGGTTAGGGGAGAGCGTGGATGTACAGTGGCGGTGACAGGTGGTGGTAGATGGCGGGCGGTATGTTCGTAGGAGGGGATCTGAATTTATCGGAACTTATCAGAATTTATCGGAGGAAATCGGATTAGTTCGGATAAGCTCTGATTGACTCCGATAAGTTCCGATAAACTCCGACAGGGAAGGGTTTACGGCACAAGTACGCTAATGCTGGGGCGGATTTACGCAAATGCGTAAGCAAAGGTGTGCTGCGGTTGGTGCGCAAGTTCGTTGGTCCGGATACGCATATACGCAAATGCAAGGGCGTGGGGGCACTGGCGCAAGGGCGTGGGGGCACTGGCGCAAGGGCGGATGTACACTAAGGCGCTGACGAATGTACGGAAATGCGAGGGCGCAAGTTCGTTGGGGCGGATACGCATATACGCCAATGCAGGGGTGTGGGTACACTGGGGCGGATACGTATGTACGCTAACGCGGGGGCGTGGGTGCGTTGCTGCGGATACGCATATACGCAAATGCGGATACGGATGTACGCTAACGCGGGAGCGTGAGGGCGGTAACGCAGGGGCAGGGGATGAGTGGGGCGCGGTTACGGGAGGGGCGGTAGGCGGTTAGGGGGTAGGCGTGCCGTAGTAGCGTTGGTAGTAGGTCTGGTAGGCGCCGGAGGTCACTTCGTCCAGCCACTCGTTATGCGTCAGGTACCAGCTCACGGTGCGCTCCAAGCCTTCGTCAAAGGTTACGGAGGGCTGCCAGCCTAATTCGGTGCGGAGTTTGCCTGCGTTGATGGCGTAACGCAGGTCGTGTCCGGCGCGGTCGGTTATATGGGTAATCAGCGATAGGGAGTGCCCCTCGGGATTACCTAAGAGGCGGTCGGTAACGGCAATCAGCTTTTGCACCAGATCGATATTGCGCAGTTCGTTATCGCCACCGATGCAGTAGGTCTCGCCCACGCGTCCTTTGTGCAGAATCAGGTCAATTGCTTCCGCATGATCGCCTACAAAAAGCCAATCGCGTACGTTATCGCCTTTGCCGTATATGGGCAGGGGCTTCCGCAAACGGATATTGTTCACAAAGAGCGGGATGAGCTTTTCCGGAAACTGGAAGGGACCGTAATTATTGGAACAATTGGAGAGCACGACGGGCAATCCGTAGGTATCGCCGTAAGCACGCACAAAATGATCGGCAGAGGCTTTGGAGGCGGAATAGGGACTATGAGGCTCGTAGCGGTGTTGCTCGGTAAAAGCGGCATCGGCGGGTGCAAGCGAACCGTACACTTCATCAGTACTTATTTGGTAAAAGCGTTTACCGTCGAAGTGGTTGCTCCAAGCCTTTTTGGCGGCTTCCAGGAGGGTCAGCGTGCCGAATACGTTGGTATGGACAAAGGCGAGGGGCTCGCGGATGCTCCGGTCCACGTGGCTTTCGGCAGCAAGATGTACCACGGCATCAATCGGATAGGTGGCAAAAAGTTGTGCTACGCGTGTCGCATCGGCAACGTCACCCTTTTCGAAGCGATAATTGGGCTTCTGCGCCACATTCTCCACATTGCGGAGGTTTCCGGCATAGGTCAGTTTATCGAAGTTGATCACGCAATAATGCGGATACTGCAGCACCAAACGGCGCACCACGTGCGATCCGATGAAGCCGGCGCCGCCGGTTACGAGGATATATTTATCGAAAGTCATAGTGAAAAGTCGTTTTGAACAAATTCGTATAGGGTATCTTCCCAGTCGTCGATATAGTGATGTAGCGCGCGCCTTATCTTGCTTTTGTCCAGCACCGAGTAGGCGGGGCGCACCGCTTTAGTGGGGAAAAGCGAGGAGGGACAGGGAAGCACGCGGCAATCAGCGTATTGCGAAGCGCGAACGGCAGAAGCGATCATTTGATAGCGCGTGCATTGCCCTTCGGAGGAGTAATTGAAGATTTGCCGCTCAAGTGGCGCGCCGCGCTCTATAATGCGCAGTATTGCGTCCGCCAAAAGAGGGGCATACGTGGGTGTTCCGGTCTGATCGTCAACCACATACAGGGTATCGCGCTCGGCGGCGAGACGAAGCATATTGCGCACAAAATTATCGCCCCAAGGCGAGTAGAGCCAAGAGGTGCGAAAGATGAGATAACGGCATCCGGAGGCGATAAGCGCCTGTTCGCCGGCGAGCTTGCTTTCGCCGTACACATTAAGCGGATGGGGCGCGGCACTTTCGGGAATTGGCGCGGATTGGGAGCCGTCAAAAAGGTAATCGGTAGAGATATGCACCAACAGCGCATCCGTCTGTTTGGCGGCTTCTGCCAGATAGCTTACGGCATCGCTATTCACGCGAAAAGCGGCATCGCGTTCCTCCTCGGCACGCTCCACATCAGTATAGGCGGCGCAATTGAGCATTACTTCCGGTGCAAATCGGGCAACCGTTTCCGCCACGGCACTGGCATTAGTAATATCGAGGTTGCTTCGGTTGGTATAGAGGATTTGCTCGTTTTCGCCGAGAATAAGGCGAAAAGCACGCCCCAGCTGTCCATCCGCACCGGTTACAAGGATACGTTTGTTCATAGAAATGGCGACTTAAAGTCCTTAAACGGGGTACGGTGCCTATCTTTCTCGGAACGAACCGCTTCGGCAGAGGATATGCCCCAATCGATTCCCAGATCGGGATCAAATGCATCGATACCGCCTTCGCACTCGGGAGCATAGTAATTGCTGCAGCGATATTGGAAAATTGCTTGCGGCGAAAGCGCCACAAAGCCGTGCCCGAAGCCCTCGGGAAGGAAGAACTGGCGCTTGTTTTCGGCACTGAGGCGTACGGCAACGAATTTGCCGTAGGTGGGGGATTTTTGCCTAAGATCCACGGCTACATCCATAACTTCGCCCTGGACCACGCGCACTAACTTGGCCTGCGCCTTGGGCGGTACCTGAAAATGTATGCCGCGCACTACGCCGCGTTGGGAGCAACTCTCGTTATCCTGCACGAAATGTATGGGAGCAACGGCGTTTTGGAAGATATCTTCGCGGAAACTTTCGAAAAAGTAACCGCGCTCATCCTCAAAGAGTTTGGGCTCAATAATAACCACGCCGCTCAGTTCTGTAGGGATGATTTTCATGGCAATAGGGAGCTAAGGTAACGTCCGTAACTGTTATGGCGCATCGCTTCGGCGGAAACGCGGAGTTGATCGGCTGAGAGCCAGCCACTTCGGAATGCAATTTCCTCGGGACAGGATACTTTCAGCCCCTGGCGTTTCTCCAAAACTTCTACAAATATGGAGGCTTCGGCAAGACTTTCGAACGTTCCGGTATCGAGCCAGGCAAATCCCCGTCCGAATAGCTTTATATCTAACTTCTTTTGCTCTAAGAATGCCTGATTAACGGAGGTAATTTCCAGCTCGCCGCGAGCGGAGGGCGCCACCGACGCAGCTATATCAATAACCTCATTCGGATAGAAGTATAGCCCCACCACGGCATAGTGGCTTTTGGGATTACGCGGCTTTTCCTCTATACCTATTATCTGTCCCTGTTCATTGAGCGTAGCTACGCCGTATCGCTCGGGGTCCTGCACATAATGACCGAATACAACGGCGCGGTGTTGCGCTTCGACGCATTTCAGCGCGTCACGCATCATTGCGGGGAATCCGTGCCCATAAAAGATATTGTCGCCCAGTACCAAGCAGACGCTATCGGTACCGATAAACTCCCTACCTATGATGAATGCTTCGGCGAGTCCGCGTGGTTCGGGCTGCACAGCATAGGAAAGGTTTATACCAAAAGCGGATCCGTCGCCTAAAAGCCGCATAAATGCAGGCTGATCGTAGGGAGTGGTGATGACGAGAATATCCCTTATTCCTGCCAGCATAAGCGTGGAAAGCGGATAATAAATCATCGGTTTGTCGTATACGGGCAGAAGTTGCTTGGAAACCCCTTTAGTAATGGGATGCAGGCGCGAGCCGCTTCCTCCGGCAAGAATAATTCCTTTCATATAGTTTAATAGCGTCCTTTAGTGCATATAGACAAAGTTATATTGCTCTGTTTTAGGCGTATCGCTGTGTTTTATATGGACAGATACCACGGCATAGCCAAATATTGTGGGAAGCGGATCTGCACTTAAGCCCTCGCGCACCGTTTTCTCTGCCCACAGAGCACAACGCTCGTGCTGCCAAACAGCAATACGCATACCGCGAACGGAGTAAATGAACATTTTGAGCTCACAGCTGTTATCCTTGAGCGCATCGAGCATTTTCTGCGCTACCGTGCGAGGAGATAGATGCTTTCCCTTACCTTTTTCGCTCGTTTTTCCCTCTTCCGGGGCATTCGGACCGTCTCCGGCCGAATTGGGCTTGCCCGGCGTGGCGTAACCGGAGGAAGCTGATGCGGCATGCCAGTTATCGGGCAACAAGGAGGATACCTCAAAACTGGCTCGTTCCAAGGCGATTCCTTCCTTTTTGCCGTCTCGCGTTATTTGAGCGGCAGCATAGGTCATTTCCTCCAGAATAAGGCTATCGGCGCGACGGATAAGGGCGATTTGCCCGCTTGTATTGGGAAGTGAGGGGAAAGTACTCGTTTCGGCCAGTTCGTCCGCGCTTGCTCCGTGGGTTAGCATTAGAGCTTCCGCCCAAGGCGTAACGGCGCGATACGCCTTTGCAGGGAGATATCGGTTGGCGGTTTTAATCGGAATGAGCTTTCCGAGGCGACCTTCGTTGCGGAGAGCAAATCCGAATTGGTTCAAATCAACCGGTTGGTCGCCCTCATTGTATAGTTCGATGTACTCCGCCGAAGATGCTATTGGGCGCGCCATCACCTCGCTGAGGCGAAGCGTTACCGGGTTAGGCTTCTTTCCGGGCGTATCGCCGCGCCCAACATCAAACACGAATGATTCGGCGGGACTAATAGAGCCGTTCAAAAAGCATATACCGCTCACATCGAGCGTATACTGCCCTTCCGCGAGCAGAGCGTCAAGCGGCAGCAGAATCTTCTTTTCTGTCGCTTTTGGCTGTAGTTCCTTTCCGGGAGGAGTAAGCAGGAACAGCGCCTTACTTACGTCCGGTTCATCGGAACAGAGCAACGTTATCGCCTTTTCGTCTACACTAAAATCGGCAATAATGGAGTTTTCAATGCTTTTTTCCTCCGGTATGATTGCTTCATTACTAAAGCTGAGTTCTTTGATTACGATACTGCCATCGGCGTTTTTCTTGCTACAAGTAAAGGAAAGTGCCGTAGCAAACTTCTTTTCGCCACCATCGTATGCGCTTTCAGGCAACTGCGCTTCGCCCACCAATCGGAATTGATTGTTCAGAGCATTATAGGTATTGATAAAAAGCTGCCAATTGCCGGCGGCATCCCTATTAACGCGCCAACTCAGCTTATTAGACGCTGCCGTGTAAGGAAACGTTTGTACGTTATCGATCAATGCAATCTGATGGGTAATCCGATAGTACCCCTCGGGCATTTCCTCGGCAACAAGCGTTACTAACGTGGGTGGATTGATTGCTCCCACCTCCAGCGCGACCCAATCCTTTTGCTGATTTCCATCCTTGCTGCGATACGATTTGTACGGATAGAGCAGCATTACGATACGATTCTGCACAGAGGGAGTAAAGCCGAACGACAGTGTGCCGCCCCAACTCAATGCGGGCGTTTCCTTCAGCACAACAGCGAGAAAGGCGCGATTGTACGAGCTTTTTGGATTAGGGATGCATAGCGCCAGTCCATCGTTGGTAAGCGTAAAGTTATCCACTGAGCCCAACCAAGGCGGAGTGTGTAGTGCGGTTGAATCGGCAAACGATACTTTCCACTCGTCGGCATGCAGCCAAAACGGCGTAGCCACGAGCATAACGGCACACCATAGCACGCTACGAAGCAAAAACGTTCGGATGGGAGGCGCAACGATCATTTCATTTTAAGTCAGTAATTTTGCCGTTAGTTGCAGTTCTTTATTGTAAAGTACACTGCGAAGATAAGACTAAAAGAGAGAAAAACAATGAAAATAGCTATCGTTGGTGCTTCCGGTGCCGTAGGACAAACCTTTATTGAGTTGCTTGCCGAGCGTAATTTCCCCTGTAACGAGATAACCCTTTTCGGCTCTGCGCGCAGTGCCGGGCGCAGTTATCGGGTAATGGGGCGCGAATGCATTGTACGCGAGCTGAAGGATGACGATGCCTTCAAGGATATTGATATAGCTTTCGTTTCTGCCGGCGGCGATACATCGCGCGCTTTCGCTAATACCATCACGCGCCACGGTACGCTGATGATCGACAATTCGTCCGCTTTCCGTATGGAAAACGATGTACCGTTAGTCGTTCCCGAAGTAAATCCGCGCGATGCCCTCACACGGCCACGCAACATTATTGCCAATCCCAACTGCTCCACCATACAGATGGTTGTTGCCTTAGATGCCTTGAACGCACTCACGCCACTAACGGAAGTACACGTAGCCACCTATCAGGCGGCGAGCGGAGCCGGAGCTACCGGAATGGCGGAATTAGAGCAACAAGCCAAACAGTATGCCGCCGGCGAGCCACTTACCGTAGCAAAGTTCTCGCAGCAGCTTCTTTTCAACGTCATTCCGCACATCGATGTTTTTGCCGATGAGGACTATACCAAGGAAGAACTGAAGATGTACCACGAAACGAAGAAGATTATGCACAGCGATATAGCCGTTAGTGCCACTTGCGTACGCGTTCCGGTGATGCGTGCCCACAGTGAAGCCGTTTGGGCTAAGGGCAAAGCGCCCATCAGCGTAGCGGATGCGCGTAAAGCTTTTGAACAAAAAGAGGGCATTACCGTTATAGATAAGCCCGAAGCGAATGGCTATCCCACGCCGCTCCACGCCGCCGGACGGAACGAAGTATTCGTAGGTCGTATTCGTCCGGATCTAGCCAATCCGAATGCCGTAACCTTCTGGTGCGTAGCGGATCAGATACGTAAGGGCGCCGCCCTCAATGCGTTACAAATAGCCGAATGGCTCATCTCGCACAAAGCGCTCTAAATTATGGCAAAAAGCGATTATTCTCCCGCACTGATTGAATTCGTTACCGTTGCCGTTCCCTTCTGTGCCGCTTTGGAGCGTGCCGGGGAGCTGCGCCGCGACGACTTCCTGGATCGGCTCCTTCATCTCGCGCCGCTCCTCTACCTCAAGGCACTTATGCTGAGCGATGAAGCGGAATCGCCCGATTCCGAGGATACGCCGCCCGAAGTAGTTACCGAAGCTGCCTACGAGGAGCTTAAAGATTCGCTCAGCGAACTGCTTGCCGAAAAGGACGACTTCCTTGAAGCTCAGAGCGATAACATGCGTTATTCCACCGAACCACTACACGCCACCATCAGCGAGTGCCTTGCCGATGTGTACCAGCCGGTTGCCAATCTGGTAGCGGTAGTAAGGGAGGAAAACACGCTTGCCCTACCTGCCGCCGTGGCGCTCTGTTGCGCTTTGTTCGCCGAATACTGGGGCGATCGGCTCCTTGCCGTTGCCCGCGCGCTGCATCGCGCACTTTTCTATACTGAAACGGATACCTTTGACGAGCCCGACCCGCACAATCACAAGGTTGATCTACTCCGGCACCACCATACCGGGCTGCCGACGGACGAACTCGGCGAATGCACGCACGAATCCTGTGAGGGAGAATCACACTGTCACTGTCATGACCTATAAAGCCACCATATCGAAAGAGGAAATTGCTGCCCTCGAACAAGAAGCCACCTTTAAGGGCGAAATAAAGCTGATCGATACCAAACCCAAGGCAGCTGCCGCACTGCGCTACCTTAACAAGCAACCGATTGTGGGCATCGATACGGAAACCAAGCCCAGCTTCAAGAAAGGCGTACAGAATGAGGTTGCACTCGTGCAAATTGCCACCCTACAGCGTGCCTACCTTTTCCGCGTAAATCTGATCGGATTCACCCCGGCGCTCACGCGTTTCCTCGAAAACGGTCAGATCATTAAAGTAGGGCTCAGCCTGCAGGACGATTATCGCGCCATACGCCGCAAGGCAGATATTACGCCGCAAGGGTTTGTAGAGCTGCAGCACCTTTGCCCCGCCTTTGGCATTCGCGAGATGGGGCTCAAGAGCATCTACGCCATTATCTTTGGCAAACGTATGAACAAAAGCGCGCGGCTCACCAACTGGGAGATGAAAACGTTACCCAACAAAGCGCTCGCCTATGCCGCTTTGGATGCCGTTTCCTGCCTCGAAATCTACAACGAACTGAAGAAGCAACCGCTCCCCTCCATACATCGCTTCGGGTTGCTCACCTACTGACCCGCCGCCCTCCCCTACATCGCTTCGGGTTGCTCACCTACTGACCCGCCGCCTTCCCCTACATCGCTTCGGGTTACTCACCTACTGACCCGCCGCCCTCCCCTACATTGCTTCGGGTTACTCACCTGCTGACCCGCCGCCTTCCCCTACATTGCTTCGGGTTACTCACCTACTGACCAGCCGCCCTCCCCTACATTTAGCTCCTCAGAGCTTACGGCACGCCCCCGCATTTGCCTACCTCCGTCCCCACGGTTGCACCCTTCCGCCCCACGGCAGCGCACCTTTGCTTACGTACTTGCGTATATATGCCCACGCGTTAGCATACATACGTATCCGCACCAGCGTACTTGCGCCACCACCCCAGCACACCCACGCCCCTACCCTTGCACACCCACGCCTACACTTAACCAAACTTGCGCCCCCACGGCAGCGCACCTTCGCCCGCCCCTAACCATACCCACGCTCGCCCCTAACCACCCCCACTTCCCCACCGCAGTGCAGTTTCGCCCCTGCGTTAGCGTACTTGCGCATCCGCACCAAAGCACTTGCGCCCCCACGGCAACGCACCTTCGCCCTTGCTTATACGTACTTGTGCCGTAACCCCTTCCCTGTCAGAGTTTATCGGAACTTATCGGAGTCCATCAGAGCTTATCCGAACCCATCCGATTTCCTCCGATAAATTCTGATAAGTTCCGATAAATTCAGATCCCCTCCTACGAACATACCGCCCGCCATCTCCCCTCACCTGACCCCGCCACTGTACCCCCACGCTCGCCCCTAACCATACCCACGCCCCCACCGTAGCGCACCTTTGCTTACGTACTTGCGTATACATGCCCACGCGTTAACATACATACGTATCCACACCAACGCACTTGCGCCACCACCCCAGCGCTCCCACGCCTACACGTAACCAAACCTGCGCCCTTGAATTTGCCTACATGTACCACTCCACCAACGTACTTCCGCCACCGCGGTGGCGTACCTGCCCCCTCCCTCCACTACACCTCCGTTCCCACGGCAGCGCACCTCCGTCCCTGCCGCTCCGCCCCTGCCCACTGCCTCCACTACACCTCCGCCCCCACCGCAGCGCACCTTTACCCTCACTTATACGTATGTGCGCCCCCACCGCAGCGCACCTTCATCCTCGCATTTGCCTACATCCACCCACACGGTTGCGCACCTTCGCCCCCACTTATACGTAGGTGCGCAACCATTTCTACGTACAAGCTCAACTGTTTCTACGTAGCTTCTCAATCGTTACTATAGAGCTTCTCGATAAATTGTTTAAAGAATTTGTACAAATCCTTTAAAGTACGCGTATAAATCATTTAAACGATTTGTATAAATCATTAAAAGGATTTATCAAATAGGTACGTACAAAAGGTCGTGCATCTACGTAGAAATGGGTGAGGAGCTACGTAGGAAGGATCGGGCAGGTACGCAGGGGCGACAGAGGGTGGTCGGTGGGGCGAGGGTGCAGGTACGCAGGAGCGGCAGTAGATGGTCGGTGGGGCGAGGGTGCGGGTACGCAGGGGCGGCAGTGGGTGATCGGTCGGGCGAGGGCGCAGGTACGCAGGGGTGGCAGTGGATGGTCGGTGGGGCGAGGGTACGGGTACGCAGGAGCGTGTGGATACATAGGGGGCAACATTGTCATAATTCCAAGCCCCGCCCCGGGCAGATACGCAGGAGTGGCAGTGGATGGTCGGTGGGGCGAGGGTGCCGGTAGGCAGAAGCGTGTGGATACATATGGGGCAACATTGTCATAATTCCAAGCCCCGCCCGGGCAGGTACGCAGGGGCGGCAGTAGATGGTCGGTGGGACGAGGGTGCGGGTACGTAGGTGCGGCAGTGGATGGTCGGTGGGGCGAGGGTGCGGGTACGCAGGAGCGTGTGGATACATAGGGGGCTGTGCGGCATTTGCTCTGGGGGAAGCGTGGCGGTTCATCGTTCTGCGTAATGATTCTCCGGGTTCTATTGCGTATCTTTGCAGGGAGCAAAAAGAGAACAAAACCGTACAAACTATGCAAATTGTTAAGCGCAACAAGCAACAGGAGCCGTTCGCTCCGGAAAAAATACGCAGTGCCATCAGCCGAGCCTTCGGAGCTACCGGCAGCTCGGTTCGGACCGACGAATTGGATGCTCTTGAGCGGGATATTCTAACCCAGATAGGGGATCGCCAAACGATCGGGGTCGAGGAGGTTCAGGATATAGTGGAAACGGCGCTTATGGCGCACCGGCACTACAAAGTTGCCAAGGCGTACATCCTGTACCGCACCAAGCACGGCGAGGCGCGTGAGGAGATTGATAAATTCCGTCGCTACGTAAAGGATGAGCGCGTTATATCGCTGTTGAAAGAGCTTCGCGAAGAGTACCCCGAAACGGGCTATTCGCTCTCCCTTTTGGGCGCTAAGTTCGCTTCGTTTTACAAGGATGAAGCGGACGTACTGTCGCTGCTGATCAAGGCTGCCGTAGAGCTAATTTCGCCGGAAGCTCCCAAGTGGGACTACATCGCGGGCAGGCTGCTCGCCCTTCGGATGGAAGAGCGCCTGGTGGCGGAGGAAGCGAAGCGCGATATCTACTCCTTTTACGATAAAATCAGCTATCTGACACGTGCGGGCTTGTACGGAGCTTACATATTGGAACACTACACGCGCGAAGACGTGGATGAGTTGGAAAAGGCGCTCCGGCCGCTGCGTAACCGGCTCTTTACCTATAGTGGCCTGCATTTGGTGGAGATGCGCTACCTGATACGTAACGGCGAAGGCATTGTTTTGGAGCGTCCCGAGGAGATGTTTATGGGTATCGCTATGCACTTGGCTATGCCGGAAGGCGAAAAACGCATCGAATGGGCCAAACGCATCTACGATACGCTCTCCACGCTGAAGGTGACGATGGCCACGCCCACAATGAGCAATGCACGCAAACCATTGGATCAGCTCTCCAGTTGCTTTATCGACGTGATGCCGGATAACCTGATCGGCATCTACCAAACAATCAACAACTTTGCGCAAGTGAGCAAGTATGGCGGCGGGATGGGTATTTATATCGGCAAAGTGCGTGCCGTGGGCAGCGATATACGTGGCTTTAAGGGCGTTGCCGGCGGCGTACTGAAGTGGATTAAGCTGGCAAACGATACCGCCGTGGCGGTAGACCAATTGGGCGTTCGGCAGGGATCGGTGGCGCTATACTTGGATTTGTGGCACCGCGATATGCCCGAGTTCCTCCAAATCCGAACGAACAACGGCGACGACCGTATGAAGGCGCACGACGTTTTCCCCGGTATTTGCGTGCCGGATTACTTCTGGCGTCAACTCGAAGCAGACCCCAACGGCGTGTGGTATATGCTATGCCCTCACGAAGTGGCTACCGTAAAGGGCTACTGCTTGGAGGACTATTGGGGCGAAGAATGGGAAAAACGCTATTTGGATTGCGTTGCCGACGAACGAATCCCCAAGAGAAGTATGGTGCTGAAGGATATGCTTCGGCTCATTGTTAAGAGTGCCGTGGAAACGGGTACCCCCTTCATTTTCAACCGCGATACGGTAAACCGCATGAATCCCAACGGACATTGCGGCATGATCTACTGCTCCAACCTCTGTAGCGAAATAGCGCAAAACCAAAGCGAGATTAAACTTAAGCAGATAACCGTTGAGAGCGAAGAGGGCGAAACAATAGTAGTGGAAAAGACCATCCCCGGTGATTTTGTCGTTTGCAACCTTGCTTCGCTCGTTTTGGGCAATATCGATTGCGACAACGATACGGAATTAGGCGAAACAATCAATACGGTTGTGCGCGCATTGGACAACGTAATCGACCTGAATTACTATCCGGTTCCGTATGCACGTATCACCAACATGAAAATGCGTCCTATCGGCTTGGGCACAAGCGGATACCACCATTTGCTCGCCAAAAAGGGCATTCCGTGGGAAAGCGAGGAACATCTGCGCTATATGGATCGGCTCTTTGAGCGCATAAACTACCATGCCGTATCGGCTTCCATGCGTCTTGCCAAGGAAAAAGGGCGCTACGAACGCTTCGAAGGAAGCGATTGGCAAACCGGTGCCTACTTTACAAAACGCCGATACGAAGGGAGCGAATGGGACACTTTGGCACACGAAGTGGCGCAAAACGGTATGCGTAACGGCTATTTGATGGCCATTGCGCCCACCAGCAGTACGGGCATTATTGCCGGAACTACGGCAGGAGTTGATCCGGTGATGAATCGTTTCTTCCTCGAAGAGAAGAAGGGAGCCATCGTTCCACGTGTAGCTCCTGAGCTATCCGACAAAACGTTTTGGCTATACAAAACGGCACATCAGATTGATCAGAACTGGGTTGTAGACGCTGCTTCCATACGTAGCCGCCACATCGATCAGGCGCAATCCGTCAATCTTTATATCACGCAGCAGATTTCCTTCAGCGGCATACGCGATCTTTACCTACGTGCCTGGCACGGAGGTGTTAAGTCGCTCTACTATGTACGCAGTCTTTCGCTCGAAGTAGAGGAATGCGAAACCTGCGCTTCGTAACAAAAACCTCTAACAAACAGCAAGTTTATGGCATTAAAGAAGAAAGCACTCTTTAACGAGAACGGAGATATTGAGCTCTCCAAACGTAGGCTGATTAACGGCAATACCACTAATCTCAACGACTTTAACAACATCAAATACCGCTGGGTATCGAACTGGTACCGCACGGCGATGAATAACTTTTGGATACCGGAGGAGATCAATCTCAGTCAGGATGTAAAGGATTACCGCATTCTTACCGCTCCGGAGAAAAGAGCGTACGATAAAATCCTCTCATTCCTCATTTTTCTCGATAGCTTGCAGACTGCCAATCTGCCTAATGTAGGGGAGTACGTCACCGCCAATGAGGTAAATCTCTGCCTTACGATACAGGCGTTTCAGGAAGCGGTTCACTCGCAGAGCTACAGCTATATGCTGGATACCATCTGCTCGCCCGAGGAACGCAACGATATCCTCTATCAGTGGCGCGACGACGAGCATCTGCTCCGCCGCAATAAGTTCATCGGCGACATCTACAATGCCTTCCAAAAGGACAAAACGCCCGAACGTATGCTGGAAACGATGGTAGCCAATTACATATTGGAAGGGGTCTATTTTTACTCCGGCTTTATGTTTTTCTACAATTTGGGACGCATCGGCAAAATGCCCGGATCGGTACAGGAAATACGCTACATCAACCGCGACGAAAACACGCATCTGTGGCTCTTCCGCTCGATGATTAAGGAGATGCAGGCGGAGGAACCGCAGCTCTTCACGCCCGAAGCGGTAAAACACTTCGAAGAGATGATTACCGAAGGCGCTTTGCAGGAAATTGCCTGGGGAAAATATGTGATCGGTAACGACATCGAAGGGCTGAACGAATCGATGGTCAGCGATTATATTATGTGGCTTGCCAATGAACGCTCCACCGACTTAGGCTTCAGCGTGCTCTTCCCGGGGCACGAAACGGAGCCCGAAAGCATGAAGTGGGTATCGCGTTATAGTAATCCCAACCTGATTAAGACGGACTTTTTCGAAGCCAGACCCTCCGCTTACGCAAAGAGTTCCTCCATTGAGGACGACCTGTAAGCACCCCCCTCGGCAAAAGGTATATAAGTTTCCCTCGAAAGGTATATACCTTTTGCCTGATACCTATATACCTATCATCCGAAACTTATATACATATTTTCGCGCCTTTCTCCCGCTACGGGGTTATTGCCGGCTGCTCTTTGCCGGTGTACTTGCTATGTAGCGCAAGTTTACCTAACTTTGTCACGTTAAGATAGGAAATAGAACAATGGAAATAGTAGTCAGCGGTATTCGCCCCACGGGGCATTTACACTTAGGCAATCTGTACGGAGCGGTGGTAAACTTTGTAAAGATGCAGGAGCAGTACGACTGCCGCTTTTTCATTGCCGACTGGCATTCGCTGACAACGCACCCGCATCCCGGCAACATCATCGAGAGCGCCGATACCATCCTTGCCGAGTATTTGGCGTGCGGCATTGATCCGGATAAATCCATTATCTATCGGCAAAGTGACGTGCCCGAGGTGTTGGAGCTCTATCTGTACCTCAATATGAATGCCTATTTGGGGGAACTTCAGCGCACCACTACCTTTAAGGAAAAGGCACGTAAGCAACCGGATAACGTAAATGCCGGGTTGCTCACCTATCCCACCCTGATGGCTGCCGATATCCTGCTACACAAAGCGGTAAAGGTGCCCGTGGGTAAGGATCAGGAACAGAATATGGAGATGGCTCGGCGCTATGCGCGGCGGTTCAATACGATATACGGTGTGGAGTTTTTCCCCGAACCTGCCTCCTTCTCCTTCGGTAAAGCGCTCAAAATACCGGGCTTGGACGGCTCGGGCAAAATGGGCAAAAGCGAAGGAAATGCCATCTATCTTGCCGACGACGAAAAGACCATTACTAAAAAAGTGATGCGCGCCGTTACCGATAGCGGCCCCACGGAGCCCAACAGCCCTATGGCGGAGCCCATAGCCAACCTATTCACAATGCTGAAAATCGCTTCCGATGAGGATACATATCAGCACTTCCTCGCTGCCTACAACGATTGTTCCATCCGATACGGTGAGCTGAAAAAGCAGCTCGCAGCCGACATTGTGCGCAAAACAGCACCCATTCGCGAGCGTATCTCGGAAATTAGCCGCGATAAAGAGCTGCTTTCCCGCGTAGCTAGCGAAGGTGCCGAAAAAGCGCGCGCCGCCGTTGCCCCTACCATACGCGAAGTTCGGCACATAATCGGCTTCAAAACAAACTAAACTACCCGATATATCAATACAGAATTAACAACAAACTCTAAAATATATGGATATTCAAGGACGCATTGTTCAAATCCTTCCCGAAGTGGAAGGCGTAAGTAAAAGCGGAAACAGCTGGCGCAAACAGGAGTTTATACTCCAAACGAAGTCCGGCAACTACGATCGAAACGTATGCATCACCCTATTCGGCGATCGCGTGGATCAGTTCCAAATTGCCGAAGGTGACGAAGTACGCGTGGGAGTGGATATCGAAAGCCGCGAATTCAATGGGCGGTGGTATACCAACGTGAACGGATACCGAATCGATAAGATCCAATTGCAGAACGCTTCCGATCCTAACTTTGCGCCAAACGCTCCGCAACCTCAGGCTCCTGCTGACCAAGGTTACGCGCAAAATTACGGCAATCAGGGCGGCAACTTTGCCAATCCTGCCACCGCCGGATACAACCAAATGCCGCAATCCACCGATCAGAACCAATTTCCGCAGCAGGAAGGCGACGACCTACCTTTCTAACTAACGGGCTATGCGCCTAAAGTTAATCGTGGTGGGCACTACCAAAGAGCGCGCTTTGCAGCAACTGATGGACGATTATCAGCATCGTATCCGGCAACGGATGCCCTTCAGCGTAGAGGTGATACCCGATGCGCCGCACCGCCTTACCGGTGGCAACGAAGCTAAGGTTAAGGCGTGGGAGGCGGAACGTATCCTTAATCGGCTCACAACCGACGATAAACCCCTCCTGTTGGACGAGAACGGTAAAACCTATACCAGCCGACAATTATCCGATTTGCTCGCTACACAGCTCGCTTCGTCGGTAAAATGTTGGACCTGGATTGTAGGAGGCGCTTTCGGGTTTGACGAACGCGTTTATCAGGCTGTTCCCGAGCGGCTTTCGCTCAGCAAGCTCACATTTACGCATCAGATGGTTCGCCTCATTGCTATGGAGCAAATGTACCGCGCCATTACCATAGTGGAACATCTGCCTTATCACCACGATTAGCCTAATTAACAGCAAGATATGCCTGCGCAAAACGCATCCTCTCAACCCCCCAAACCGTACCGCCGCTACATTTTGTGTGGTATTCTGTTTCTGTGGGCGCTTGCCGTTGGCCTATACGCACTTTTGTATCGGAAAGTAACGCCCGATCTGAAATTTATCTGCACTTATGCGGCTTCGCTGCTGCTCCCTGTACTGCTCTGCTTTGTACTAATCCGTCGCGACCGAATGATGCGCACAAATCGCAAAAAAGAGGAATAACCAGCCATCCTTATGATACTGCCTTTACTCGAATTTAAGCCTATTTTCCGCACCACTATGTGGGGTGGCTCTCAAATACTGACCACCAAAGGAATTACGCCGGGTGCGGTTAACGTGGGGGAAAGTTTGGAAATATCACCGCTCACCGAGGCGTGCTCGGTTGTTTCCGGCGGGCCTCTGAACGGCTCCTCGCTCAACGAGCTGATGCAGCGCTATGCCAAAGAGATATTAGGCGAAACCCTATTGGCGCAATATGGTAAAAAGTTCCCGCTGCTCATCAAACTGATTGATGCTTCCGATGCGCTCTCCGTGCAGGTGCATCCCTCTGATTTGCAGCAACCTAAGAGCTCCGGAAAGCCAATCGGTAAGAACGAAGCGTGGTTTATTATCGATGCCGAGGAGGGAAGCGACCTCATTTTGGGGCTGGCGCAAGATACATCGCCGCACGAACTGGTGGAATATGCCATCAACGGCAGGCTATCCGATTTCACCCATCACGTAACCGCCGCCAAGGGCGAAGTGTTCAATGTGCCCGCCGGCACCATACATGCCATCGGAAAGGGCTTGCTCCTGTTGGAAGTGCAGCAACCCTCCGAAGTGACCTATCGGCTGTGGGACTACGATCGCACCGATAAAGAGGGGCACAAACGCGCGCTGCATCTGAACGAAGCTCTTGAAGTGGCCGATTTGAGCCAGAGCGGCCTGCGAGCCGTTCCCTACCGCTCGCTGCCTAACAGTGCCGCACTGATGCTCTCCACCAAACATTTCGTTATGGAGCGGCTGTGGATTAAAACCGAATTGGATAAGTATGCGCCGCCCTTTGCGCAGAGCTGCGCCGTACTGACTGCCGTTTCCGGCGAATGTGCCATTGTGGACCGCCACAAGCAGGTATTCACTCTTTCGCAAGCTACGTCCCTGTTGGTGCCTTCCGATAACATGCCCATTTCCATTAAGGCTGTGCGCGAAACGGACATCGTATCTACCAGCCTGCCCAATCCGAGCCTTCTGTAGCACTGCTCCGAACCGCCTCCGCAATAGGTATATACATTTCGTCGGAAAGGTATATACCTATCCACTGAAACCTATATACCTCTCTGCCGAAACCTATATACCTTTCGGCAAGAGGATTTCGTACGGCTCTTTTGCTCCTTAGTGGATCTGCTCGCGACGGATCAGCCCGGGTGCCGCAAGCGCATAGAACAGCAAGTACGCTTCCCCTATAACCACGAGCCACCAGGTGGCATCCCACGACTGCGCGGCATCCGCCCAAATGCCTTGTAGGAACGGCAGTACTGCGCCACCCACAACGCCCATCAGCAAATAGCCCGAGCCGTGTGCCGCATACTTGCCCACGCCCTCCAACGCAAGTGCATACACAGCACCCCACATCACGGAGTGGAACAACCCTACCGCGATGAGAAAGCGCGCATCCTTCAGTACAATCGACAGCACCACAAGGAGCAGCGCCGCCGCGGCTGCCGTCAGTAGCTGCGTTTCCGCCTTAATCATGGATAGGAAGCTGGATAGGAAGCGCGCCACAAGCATCCCTAACCAATAGAGCATGCTCCACATCGCCGCCGTTTTGTAGGCAACGCCCAAATCGCCCATCGCATAGTGGATAATGTTACTTCCGATGCACACTTCGCACCCTACATACATAAATAGCCCTACGATGCCGAGCGTGAGGTGGGGAAAGCGTTGGAGCAGCGTAGCGCCCTTTACGTTATCGTCCTCGTGACGCGTTTCCATTAAATCCGGCAGCGTAACCTGTTGCACGCCCCAATAGAGCAACGCGGTCAGCAGTACAATGCCCGCAAACGGGAAAATCATATCCTGAACCTGCATCGCCTCCGGCTCTTTGCCACTAAACACCACAAAAGCGACAAACAGCGGCGTGAGCGTATTCATCAGGGAATTAGCCGTGCCGCCGATGTTCTGCCGCGTAACGCCGGTGGTGTGCGGTACATTGCACACTACGATGTACGGATTGACGGCAGATTGTAGGAATGCCAATCCCGAGCCGGACACAAAGCTCCCCACGGCAAATACAAAAAAGCTTAACGGCAACGTGATGCCGCCCACGGGCAGCTGATTAAGCATTTCCGGCAGCGTACGCCCCGCTTCCACCCATCGGAACAATAGTGTGGATAAGAGGAACAGAATCATCGCGTACAGCACCAAGCGGATGCCGCGCAAAAGAGTAGCGCGGTAGCCGTGACGGTTGAGGAACCCCGACGCCACCGGACCAATCAGCAGATACGCCAAAAAGAAGGTAAAATTGAGCATCGTGGATAGCGAATTTTCGTATCCCGCCGCTCCCTGTAGAAAAGTGATCTTCAGCGGTGCCTGAAACTGCTGGTTAAGTGAGGTGATAAAGCCGATGAGTGCCATGAGCACTACCATAAAGATAAACGGCTTCAGATAGCTTTTTGCTTCGCTGTTTTGCTGTGTCATACCCTTTCGTTCTCTTTTCGTTGCCAAAGATACGGAAAAGCGCGCTACCGCGCCCCCTCCCGCACCCGAGGATATGCTTGTGAAGCTGAAGCACCAACCTGCACCAATCTGAACCAATCGGAGCCAATCAGAGCCAATCGGAGCCAATCAGAATCAATCGAAATTAATCGGATTAGTTCTGATAAACTCCGATATGTTCCGATAAACTTATCCTACGATACACTATAATACACTTTAATACACTTCGATACGTTTCGATACAGTTTGATACACTTTAATACGTTAGGATACGTTACGATACACTTTAATACACTTGGGGGTTGCGTCGTGTTGTACCTTTGCATCGTTCCTCAGGGAATAGGCTCTTGAGGAATGGTTAAACCGTGTGACAGAGCGGAAAGAGCATCTGTCCACACAAGAAGTATATATGAATATGTTGTTCGTAATTATTTATGGATATATTTGCAAACAGAGGATAAGTATAATTTGATGGAAGGGATATTATTATGAAGCTAAAACGCATTTTATATTGCACACTGTCACTCGTTGTAGTGCTGCGCTTCCTACCCGGATGCGAACTGTTCCTAATGGAACCGAAGAAAGAGTGGCCGTGCGGTGTGGTTCCCAAGGAGCCACCTACGGAGTACGGCAACTTTGTCGCATTCAGAGTTGATGGCGTTCCCTATGTGTATACTTATTGTCCCTCCGCTTCCATAAGCGGACCACTAATCACAATTCCTCATATCCGAAGCTTTGAGGGGGAAGTTAGTTTTCATGCGTTTAGTTTAGAACAATGTGACACTACCCTTATCTGTCGAGATGTGACGTTTGAGTTTATGGTTCCGGAAGATTACACGCTGGGGGAATCGATAGAGCTTGACTACTTCGGCATAACTTATGCGCCCCATATGGTTGAAACAGCTCCCCATGAGGTGAGATTGGTGGCATATGACAAAGAAGAGAGGACTTGTCGAGGTTATTTTTCCGCTTCTGTAACGTACGAACAAGAAAATGGAATACTATCGGATACAATTTCTATTACGGATGGTGTATTTAGCGTAATGTTTCCATTTAAAAGATAAGGTTAAAAGAAAAAAAAGGTTATGAAAAAGTTTTTATTTGCAGTTTGGGCTATCTTTCTTGGAATTGTTACAGGAAACGCTCAAGGGAATAAGGAGTTAACCGGAGAAATTAGGGAAGCAATTGATTATGCATTCGAGAATGTGGATTTGCAGAAGGTACCCACCGGTATCCTCAGTGACTACGGCATAGAAACTATACCACTATCCTATTATTCGGGTAGGAAAGGAATATCCCAAATACTGCCACCAATATTTTTTCTCTCCTTTTACGATGGATTGTACAGCTGCATAGTCAATAAAAGAAAGGTGCACCAATCCATATGGATAGAACAAACACTTTCGCTGATAGGTTAGTAATCATTTATAGTTATATTTGCAAACAGAAGACAAGTATAATTTAGTGGAAGGGATATTACTATGAAGTTAAAACGCGTTTTATATTGCACACTGTCACTCGTTGTAGTGCTGTGCTTCCTACCCGGATGCGAACTGATCCGGAAGGAACCAAAGAAACCCAAGAAACCAAAGAAGGAGTGGCCCTGCGATGTAGTTCCCCAAGAGCCTCCTACGGAGTACGGCAACTTTATCGCGTTTAAGCTCAACGGCATACCATTTGCTTATGCTCATTGTAGGAAAGGGCATTGGGTTGGAGGAGTGCCATCATACAGTTACGATATTAGGCATAACGATGGTAAGTACGACTTCTTTTTTATGGAGAATAGGCCTCTGTGCAATGGTTATTCAACCTCCGTAACATGTTCGTTTACAATACCGGATGATTATAAGTTCAATTGTCCTTTACAATTAAGTAGGTTTATTTGCATCGTGTTTACTTCTTTGGATGAACCGGCAATTAAGTGGGGATACTACAGATTGATCCCGGATCAACCCAATGAAATAAGATTAATAAGTTATGATAAATGTAGCGGAGTGTGTAGGGGGTATTTCAACGCTTATTTGGCTTCAGAAAAAATGATCCCTGATCCAAATGATCCCGAGAAAACAATTTATGTTCCGGACGATACAATTCGTCTTACCAATGGTGTCATCAGCATAATGAATCCGGCAAATATTTCTTCGTGTAAAGAATAAAATAATAGGAGTATGAAAAAGACATCTTTTTTACTACTGATCGCGCTGTTCCCATTCTTCTGTCTTACGACATATGGGCAAAATGAAGCGCTTACAGAAGACATACGTACTGCCATCAATAAGGTATTTGAGCACACCGATCTATCAAAGGTACCCACCGGTATTTTGGTGGATTACGGAATAGAAACTATTCCTTTGGCTACGTACAACGGAGCTAAAGACAATAAAGCGGTAATGATACCGGGTAATTTCCCCTCTTTCTATAAAGGGTTGTACAGCTGCATAGTCAATGAAAGGAAGGCAAAGTTGCTTTCTTTGGACGAGTTCGTGAGTAGACGACAGATGTGTTTATATAGGGTTCCTCGAGCAGACGAAATACCGATGTGTCTACTCCTCACCCCTTATAACCGCTTGGATAGTTTAGCCATTGAGCGCGGAACAATGAGCGTTAAGGAGGGACAGTTGTATGATGTTCCCGGAAAACCGTCCCCATATCTTACGGAGCAATGCGTAGTGGTAGCCCCACTGCGACATGCCGTTATAGGCAAGCGGGCTAAGCTTTTGTTTCCCGCCGAACTTCGGATTAATAATATGTATGCTCCGATAGCGGAAATTACCGTGTCGTGTGCCGGACAAGAACCACAGGTTTGGACACCTGAAAGCAGCCGTACATTAACCTATTCGTTTGACTCATACGGAATCAAAGAGTTTACGTTTACAATAACGCTTCGCAATAATATTTCCTATTACGCTTGGGCTATAATTGAATTCAAAGATCCGAATGTACTGGCAGAGATACGATGGCACAGGCGACAGCACGAAAACGAACTAAGAGTGGCGAATGAGAATTTATGGGGTGAAGTGGATACAATAACGATAGCTCCGAACGGACACCACTCCGGTGGTAATTTGCTGATAAGTTATGATCCTAAGCGAGCATCGGACAGAAGAATACTTAAGCCGCTTATCATAGCCGAAGGTTTTGATGTAGCGTCAGCCTTTCATTCTGATATTATCAGATCCTCTTTAAATTTTACCCTACAAAGTTTAATTGGGGAAAAAGAAAATGTTAATGGTGTTTGGTCTAATATACGTAATTTGGGTTACGATATAATCTTTTTGGATTACAACAACGGAATGGACGACATCAGGCGCAATGCAGCTCTCTTGGAAGAAGTTATACGTTATGTAAACAGGGAAAAGGAGAAGAATAGTCGCTACTACAAACAGGCACGCAAGGAACCGAATGTGGTCATGGGGCTAAGTATGGGCGGATTGGTGGCTGCGTATGGGTTGCGCAGTATGGAGCTGAAGGGAGAGGAACACGAAACGAGTAAATTCATTTCGTACGACAGCCCTCACTACGGAGCCACCATCCCGGTAAGTGCCATCCTTGCGGCACGGCACTTTCTCGGCAACAAATATACCCGTGCATTAGTAGATTTGGTATTGGCTAATTTCCCGTTACCCGGATACGATGAATTATCCATACCGGAGAAGAACGATTACAAAGTGAGCATAGAGGAAATAGAGGCCATTGTCAATTCGCCGGCAGCAAAACAGATGCTAAAAGCGAATTGCGACTTTGTAGGGGGAAAACTCCTTGCCGAGGAAAATGCCTCAAGGGTATTCAATGGAAACTTAAGATTTACCCTCAAAGAACCATTCTACAATACTGATTTCGATAGTTTCTTTCAAGAATACCACGATAGAGGATTGCCTCGTAAGTGCTATAATATAGCATTTTCAAACGGAACTCCCGGTCTAAATGGGAATCCGTTACCGTACAGGCTTGCTCATGGCAATTTCAATTTAAATTATTGGGTGTTTCACCCAGCTGTAGATTGGGGCTTCGTGGGTAATATATTCCACGAAATGTTTGGAGCATTGCTTATACCGTCACTTATCCCCGGAATTGCAAACCTCCAATTTAAAACGGAACTAAATAAAAGAACCACAAACAAAAAGGACTTAACCTATCTATGTGAATTATCCTATCAAAAAAGCATCATTATACCCTTGGTAAAAGTTCCCCTTGCTCAATTACGGGTAAGCGTTCCTTATGAACATCCGAGATATTTTGACGAAGAAGCCTCCGGAGGATGTTATTCCCGACTGAATCAGAGTGAATCTGAGAGTATGAATTACGGGGGTGGTTTTATATGGCCTCCTGTTGTTGGGGGAAAGTTTTGGGAAACTCTTGCGGGTCTTTTTTTAAGAGCAAATTGCGCTTTTGACTTTGGAACGGATATTACCCGCTTCTGCTTTGTCAGTAGGAACAGTGCTTTAGGAGTACCACCGGGTATTGGTGTGGAAGAATCAGATTTTTACCGTACTTATGCGGTGCGTAAGGATAAGTCCGAGGAGCATATTGTTATTGATTATCATGCCGATACGCTCCTTTACGAGCTTCGCAATGTTCCACAGATTGATTTTAAACCTATTATCAAAGGCCCGGTAAACGTTACCGGAGAGCAAGCAACCTATCGCGTTGCCAACCATGCCGAGGGAATGAATTACCGGTGGATAACCTGCTTCGAAAATTTCTATTTCCACGACTCCGAGCGATCCAGTTTGGATTATCTACGTCAGACCGGTACAGAGCCTACGTTCACGGTTCATTTTGGCAAACGTAAATCGGATCGCGCAATGATCCGCCTTGCCTACGAAAAGCCTGATCTTACGCGGGATACCGTATCGTATCCTATTCTGATCGGATTGCCCAATGCGCAATACCTCACGGCAACACAGCTTCAGGGTGAATTTGTTAGATTGGAACAAAAGCCCGAAAGCAGCCAAACGGTACTACTCCCCACAGTACAGCTCACGTGGAAGGGACATGGCAATATAACCGGTATAGAATGTAAAGCACGATTCGCAAACGGAAGCGGGGAGGAGGTGCCGCTGAAGGACGTTTCGATATGGGACATTCGGGATTGGTACACCTTCTCGGGATATGCCACTTCCGGCGGAGACAATAACGAACTGCTACTCTACAAGGAAAATTTGTCACCGCAATCGGGTGATGTGCGCATTGGTTTTACCCCAACACCGGATGGCGATCATCTGAATTTCGCCTCTAATGGAGCTGATACGGATCTGGATTGGGGCGGAGGCGATGGTATCAATCCTCCATATGTACCGGAAGATTTGGCTGAGATAACTTATCACCGTAAATGTACCTGTGCCCCACTGCTAAATCAAGAGCAAGATGCGGTTTCTTTCTACTTGGCACCGTTATTACGGAACGATCTTAACGCACGTAGTGTAAATCTCTCTTTTCGGGTACGCAACGCAGCAGGTTATTCCGATTGGACTCCCGAGTTAACCTATCGCATAGAAGGTCCCTTTGACTGGCATGTAGTTCCCACACGAGTAACCGATTCAGATGCACGCATCGTACTGAACGGGGATCAATGTAAGGATAGTGAAGGGAATCCGATACGTCTTTTAGTCCGAATCTACAACCGAAATTGGCAAGAGATGTTGTGGAGAACTATTTCGGCAGGAGAAGGCATCGGAATTGACCTATTGTCCCCCGGTACCTATATCGTAACGGTACAACGCTATCTAAAGGATGGATCACTTTCGTTTTCTCCCAGTGCCGGACAGGTAGTGATCAAAGAATAGGATCTTCCCACGGAAGGCGTTGTGCTGTGGTATTAATATGTCTCCAATTGTTGTTTCATAACGACATCAGCTTCCTTTCCCTTTGCGAAAGAGGAAAGGAAGCTTGTCAAGCCATAGTGTATTATGGTGTACTTTTCAATACACTTTAATACGTTACGATACACTTCGATACGTTACGATACGTTACGATACACTTTAATACACTTCGATACAGTTTGATACACTTCGATACGTTACGATACGTTACGATACACTTTAATACGTTTCGATACACTTTAATACACTTGGGGGGTGCGCCGTGTTGTACCTTTGCATCGTTCCTCAGGGAATAGGCGGTAGCCGCGCGGAGCAAGCGAGCTCCGGCAGCGTGTTATCGCCCCGGAGCAAAAGCACCGACGAGCATTACTTCCGGCTGATCCTTAGCATCAGCGGAGCGACCTCCACGGATGGTTAGCACCGGTTGGATATTAGCATCAGCGGATAACCTCCACGAATGCTTAGACCGGTTGATCATTAGCATCTACAGGTAGTTAGCATCTGTGGATGGAATGAAGTAGCGAATGGATAGCTCCGGCAGTGCCGATACCCTTCCCCGAGGGACAGCGTTCTTTGACATATTGTAATAGCACCAGCGCGAGGGGATTCCAACGGCTGTCGGCTGCAACGACAGGTTCCGGAGCTTCTATTGCCTTTGCGATAATCAAAGGTTTTCGGAATTGATCAGAGCCAATCAGAATCAATCGGATAAGATCTAATAAACTCCGGTAAACTCTGATTAGTTCAGATAAGTTCGGATAAAGCAGCAATGGGGCGCATCAGCGTTGCCGGGTGCAGCAACTTAGTTCGGACTATCGGAATTAATCGAAACTAATCGGACCCAATCGTATTAATTATGAAAACTCTGATTAGTTCAGATAAACTCCGATCAACTCTGATAAGTTCGGATCAGCTCCAATGGATTGCCTCAGCGACGGATTGCCTCTGCCGGGGATTGCGCCAGCAACGTGTGATAGCAGCACGCTTAACGGTGGCAGTGGTCAGTAGCGCCCATCGATGTTGTTTCACACATCAATGGTAAGTAAACATTGATGGTAGGTAATATGGCTATTGTGCCTAACGCGTTGTGCTTGTAAAGAGCCGGCCTTTGTGCGGTGAGCGATAGTTTATAGTGCCGCAACAAAGCCTTGGTGCCGGTAGGATAAGAAAAAGGGGCACCCTTATAGGATGCCCCCTTTATAAGCTATAAGTATTTCTGTTTACTTATGGGTGAAATGCAGTAGCATAGATCCGTAAGGAACAGCTTACTTCCAGTTACGATATTCGCGCAAGTTGGCGTTATTTTCCAAGTCACGTGTGGGGAATTCCCAGATGTACATCGGGTTATCCAAAGGCACGGTGAGGTATTTGTCGTCCAACTGAACGGTAGCATCGATACCGAAAGGTTCGGCAACGGCTTCAACGCTCTGCTGTGATTCGCCTCGCTTTACGGGCACGCGCCAGCGTACCAAGTCGTTAAAGTGGAAGCCTTCACCAACGAGTTCGCGTACACGTTCTTCACGAACGAACTTGCGAACATCGTCTCTGCTCTGCAGCGCATCGCTATCGAAGGATGCACCACGTGCCAAGCGAAGCTGCTTGATGGCATCAATAGCTTCGGCAATGTTGCCTTCTTCCGTAGCTGCTTCGGCAGCAATTAGGTATGCTTCACCGGCATTAAAGAGGTGAACACCGAGTTTGAATTCGGGCTTTTTGGGGTCCTTATCCAAAGAGGGGTTACCCTTAAACTTGGTAAGCGTGTAGAAAGGTATACTGGATCCTTCGTAGTAGAAGTCTTCCTTACCGATGTAAGCCGCCTTACGCGGATCCATCGGTTCGTAGAGGTCAATTACCCATTGTTCAAGGATAAGGGCGGGCGTACGAAACACGGTTTGTTCCATCGTTACATCGTTGGGATCATTGTCGTTTACGTAGACCATCTGCAGCGATCCTGCGTAGATCCGGCTCGCGAAAGCACCAAACTGTGAGGTAGTTTTCAGGCGAACCAATATTTCAGGGCTGTTTTCGGTACGCCAAAGCTTTTCAACTTCGGCAATCTTATCACCGGTACCCATTGAGGATATATCCTTGAGGGGATAAGCGTCCATCACTTCCTTAGCGGCAGCGTATGCCCCTGCCCAATCTTGCTTGGTGAGGCATGCACGAGCCTTGACGGCAAACGCGTAGTCGCGCGTAAGGTAGATGGCGGGAGTTACCTCCTTGTTAGCATCCGGCTTGAGCGTGGCAATAGCTTCGTCCAAGTCCTTAAGGATTTGGTCGTACACAGCCTTACGAGAAGCCTTTTTGGCCTGTGCGTTTTCGAGCGGTTTGTACTCGGTTTGCATCAGAATGCCACTATAGGGCTCGTCGTCGGTTTTGCCATCCCAGGGCTTTGAGAAGCGCTGGATCAGACGCCAGTGAGCCAAAGCGCGAATTATCTTCATTTCAGCAACGTACTGATCGAGCAGTGCGCGATCGTCGTCGGTCTTAATTAGGGTATTGTTCGCCTTAAGTTCTTCGGCACGCATCATAAAGTAGTTAGCCTGCATCAACACCGAATAGAAATTGGCGTAGTAGGAGAGGATAACATCATGATCCTGAACGGACTGGCGTTGCCAGCGATAAAGGCCATAAAGGCTATTATTATCAAGGAAGGTAAGGTGGTACAAGTCGCCTTGTATTTCAATACCGTCCAAATTGTTGGGTGATTCCACTTCACGCAGCAATGCGTATACAGCATCGCGGTTCATCTGAGCCTCCTTGAGGTTTTCGAACGGCTTTTGCTTGGGAGTCACCTCCGGTTCGCGCGTTACGTTACAGCTTACGGAACCCATAAGCAACAACAAGAGCGCGGAGAAAATATAAACTATCTTTTTCATTGTCTTCATTTATCACTTAAGGAGTTAGAACTGCAATTGAAGACCGCCCACGAATTGACGTGTTGAGGGGAACTTATTCATAGTAAATCCACCTGCACTCACTTCGGGGTCAAATCCGTTAAAGCTCTTGTGCGTAACCGTGAATAGGTTACGTGCGGAGAAGTAAACGCGCACACCGTGAATTACCTTCGTATTCTTGAAGAGCGAGTTGGGGAGCATATAGCTGAGCTGCAGGTTCTTCATACGGAGGAAAGAGGCGTTTTCGAGCAAACGGTCGTCGAAGTTGAAGGTTTCCCCGAACTTAGGTATTTCCTTGTTGTAGGGGTTTTCGGGCGTCCATTCGTCCAAAAGCTTTTTACTACGGTTGATCATCTTCATACCGTTTACGTTGTTTTCGAGGAAGTAACGGTCGTTGTTCATCGAGTAGGCTCCTACCATATAGGAGAAGTCTGCGGTGAGTGAGAGTTGCTTTCTCCAAGTAACGCCAAGAGAGAAACCACCACTAATGGGAGGAGTTACCTTAGCGTATTCGATGCGCTGACGAAGTTCTTCGCTGTATTCTTCGGTCTTAGTGCCGTCCTTTTTGTACCACATCTGCTTACCATTTGCAGGATTGATTCCGGCAAAGCGAGCCTGGTAGAAAACGATCGGTTTTCCAACATCGTAGTGGGAGAGGTCACCAATACGATAACCATTCTTGTTGGTTTCTTCGCTAAAGAGCTTATCTACGCGTTCCGCATTGTAGTTAAAGGTGGTGGAGAAGAAAGCTTCCCAATCCTTTACATCGAGGAACTTGTAGTCAATATCAAGGTCAATACCTTGGTTGGTCATAGCACCTACGTTAGCCCAACGGGAGCTGTATCCGGTTGCGTAAGGCAGGGGTACGTTCATCAACATGTTAGAAGTTTTACGGTTGTAGTAGCTAACCCCTACGGAGAGGCGGTCTTCCCACATACCATAATCAATACCTACACTTAGCATACCCTGGCTTTCCCAAGTAAGGTCTTCGTTACCGATGGAGGTAACCCCAAAGGCGAGTTCGTTGGTATAGTTGATAATACCGGTCATAGCTTCAGAGGCATAGAGAGGTATGGAGGAGTTACCCTGCGTACCATAGTTAGCCTTGAAGCGGAAAGTGCTCATCCACTTCAGATCCTTAAAGTGTGTGCGATAGATATCGTACATGCCGCCCACGGAGAAGAAGGTAGCACCCTGATGGTTTTTACCAAAACGGCTACTACGGTCGTGACGGAGTGTTACGTCAAATGCCATCCAATCCTTGAAGGTGTAGTTTACACGTCCGAAGAAGGAGAGGAATGCATAAGAATAGCTGCTCTGCGAAGGAAGCAGCAAATAGTCGCCACGTTGACCATGGCTAAGGTACATAAAGTCACGGCTCAGCAAGCCACGAGCTGCTGCAGCGAAAGATTCACCATGAGCATCTACAAACTCGTGACCGAGTAGGAAGGTGAAGTTGTTGATATCGTCAGCACGCCACTTGTATTCAGCGGTGTTTGTCCAAGTAGCTACGTAACCTTGGTCAAAACCTTGACGATTGCTTCCCAATCCGTTTGCATGGGGATAATCCGGAGTAATGAGGTAGTTGCTACGTCCCATGGACCAGTCAATACCATACTGCGTTTTAAGAGTCAATCCATCAATAGGAGTGAATTGAGCATATCCGCTACCATTCAAACGAGTTGTGTTGGATTCGTCCGTAATAAAGGTGCGGGTATAGTTAGGCATGTACATAATAGCGCCGTCAAATACAGGCATCTGCTTGTGTACACGAATGTAGTTAGCATAGCCGTGGAAGCCACCACCGATAGAATCCTGTCGGCCGCTACCGGTCCAGTACGGGCTGTAGTATTTAGGCATTACCAAAGCACCGAACGTACCACCATCCAAGTAAGCGGATCCGAATCCACCGGCAGACTGCTGCTTCATGGTACCACCGGATACATTGACACCAATGCGGAGCCAATCCTTAACGCGCGCATCTACATTTGTTCTGAGGTTGATCTTACGATAGTGTGAGGGGTCAACCGAAATACCGTCCTGGCTGAAATAGCCACCGGATACGTAATAGGTAATGTTTTCGCTACCACCGGATACGGAAAGGTCGGCTTGCAGTAAGGGAGCGGAATTGCCCATATATACATCAAGCCAATCGTAGTCCTTGCTTACGATAGCATATTTATTGTCTTTATCGAATACACCGCGGAAGTTGGTCGGGCCAAATCCCTTTACAAAAGTACCCACCTTACCCGGTTTAGTGTGACGCAACTGGTAGTCGAACAATTCCTGTCCGCTCATCAGCTGATTCATCGGCTTACGCGAAATAAGCTGTGATACACCATACATCACGGAAGCGGCAACAACGCCGTCCTGATTACGTTTACCCTTTTTGGTAGTAATTACGATAACACCGTTAGCTGCACGAGCCCCATAAATAGAGGTTGAAGAAGCGTCCTTCAACACGGTGAAACTTTCAAAGTCGTTCGGGTTCATCGCCATTACGATATCGGCAGAGGTCTGCACACCGTCCACAATGTAGAGGGGCGCACCACCGGCACCGAGAGAGGCTTTACCGTGTATCTTAACTTCGGCAACTGCATTGGGGTCACCACTGGCGGTTGAAACCTGCATACCGCTGACCTGCCCCTGGAGCGCGTCCATTACGTTAGCTACCGGTTTGTTTTCAAGTTTTTCGCTGGAGACACGTGCTACCGAGCCCGATACAGTGCTGATTTTCTGCCCTGTACCGTAACCTACGACAACAACTTCGTCCAAAACTTCGGCATCCGGATTCATCGTAACGTTCATTACCGATTTGATATCCAAGGTAACCGTTTTATAGCCTACAGCACTAAACTGCAGCTGCTTGGCATTGGCAGGCACAGAAAGTGTAAACTTACCGTTGATGTCGGTTGGCGCACCAATATTGGTCTGACCGACAACAACTACGTTCACACCAATCATCGGCTCGTTATCCTCACTGGAGATAACGGTACCGGTCACTGTCCGTGTCTGGGCCGTTGCCCAACCTAATCCCATAATCAGGGTTAGGAAGAATAGAGATAATCTTCTCATAGACATTCTTTTCCGTTTCTTTTCTGGTGTTATTATTGTTGTTTTATATTTTCGTTCGTACGTAGGTAGGGCACGCTCCGCATACAGCAGGCGTACTTCATCGTTATTACCATACCCGTCTTACCAAATTCCATTCCTTCTTCTCGTTCAAAGATACGCATTTCTTGCCACGTCCGAGCAGTGCAGACACAGCGGCACCCCCGAGCTTACGCTCAGTTGCGCGCATCTTTGGTAGGCAAATGTAGCGATTAGTTTCGAAATAGTCACAAATATGAAACATTTCTATCGCTTTCTTTACTAATTGCTACCTTGTAAATAGCCGTTTTGCGCCTTTTTTTTGAACGAGCCGGTTCCTATCTTCCGAACAAAAGATCTATACTTTTCGCGAGAAACATCTATACCTTTTGAGCGACCTCTGCCACTCTGCTTCAGCTTTCATCAAAGGCTCTCCGGAGCCACTACACCACTACTGTGCTAATTGTGCCTGACAATCACTTTTTCCCGCGCCTCGTCCGTCAGCAACAGGTAGGTACCATCGGGAAGAGCTTGAACAGAAAGCGTTACGCTTTCCCCTTCCGCTTTGCCCTGCATAAGGAGCTTTCCGCTCATATCCGTAAGGCGATAGGGCGTTCCCGGCTTCATATTGTAGAGCGTAACCGCTTCATCGGCAGGTTGAGGCGCTATCCGTACCCCTTCAGTAGAAGGAGAAACCGGACATGTAGCAGTGTAATTGATGTCCTTCCCGGTAAATTCCAGTGTGAGGTATTCAAATTCGCCAGAATCGCTTATTCCTCCGGGATAATGAAGACGAATCATTTTGGGGTTATCCATCCGTAGCGGAGCCCAATCGAAGTGTACTTTGCACTTGCCAAACGGCGGTATTCTGACCCATTGTAGGTCCATAACGAACTTTCCTTTGGCATTTTCCTCTTTAAAGAGATAGATAATGAATGGAGCGAACAGCTCTTCGCTACCTTTATTCTCAAACGCCATCTCGAAGAAAGAGGGTTCTTCCGTGGGGAATCCATTACGCATACTTTCTTCTATCGCCGTAATCTTTGCCGGCTTTGCCTCGTTGGATACAATTTCAGGTTTGCCGTTTTCAACACGGATCAATGCCAAATTGTCCTTCCCGGGTACGAGTGGCATTGCGTGCCAAGTGCTCTTTCCGGCATCGCGATACACCAATCGGGCGCAATAGGTACCGTCTTTCGGGTTAAGATCGAACGTGATTTTGCCCAAATGCCCTATTGTTTTATCGTCCGGATCGCAATAAGGTACGTCGACATTGCTAAGCAGTGTAGCGGAAAGATCCGAATAGGTATCGTTTTCGCCGTTGCTACCATCGAGCGGGAATAAAGCTAAGGTAACGTCTCCACGGAATGAAGCTTGAGGATAGATGTTCTTGATGTGAATCGAATCGGCACAGAGCTTTCCCTCCGGTGTTAGGGATAGCTTAAGAGCCAAAGCGAACGGATCGCCGTTATTGGCATCGGCAGTTCCCTTTCGATCGGGGATAATGCGGATCAATGCTTCCTGATTATAGTTGAAAGCACCGCTACCGCCTCCTACCCCCAGCTCGTCCGGATCAAGGGCATCCATACTGAAGTAGCCGTTTGCAGTACCACCCCAGCCCCAATTGACGTGTATTTTGCCATCTTTATCGTAGCCGTCGAACACAAAAGCATGGCCGCCCTCTTTTCCGGTACCGGCATAATAGACGGGGCGACCCGCGCTTAGCTCGCCCAAAATAAGTTCTGTCCACCCTTCCTTCGTGAAATTTTCGCGTTGGAGATACCTTGCTTCCGGTGAATAGGCCAGATTTTCTATCAACCCCCTATAGGCATTGACCGTAAGGGCTCCGCTTCCCTTTGGGCTGTAATCCATATCGCACGCCACACCCACGTGGTAGCTGAGCCGCGCCATCTCGTATGCTTCGGATGCACTAGCAGAGACATTTGTGGTATTTGGTAACATACGCTCCCAACGATATGCCTCTTTATAAAAATCAACCGTATGTGAAACATGCCTGCCTTCTATATAGGTATGCGTGCCCACCCCACGCAAGGGCCACTTGTGGAACAGCATAATTTGACACAAGGCAGTAGCCACACAGCCTACCGGAGCGCTCTTGCCGTCAATTTCGGGGCATAGGTTGTTCCACGGCGAGGTTTGATTCCACATAATGTTCCGCAGCAGAGGGCGAACCTCAGCTTTCAGATTTGCCATTTTTGCCGCGCCTTTCTGTTGAAGAAGCGCTTGCGTGCGGAGAGTTCGATCGTGCAACCCGCGCAACGCATTATCGCCACGCGCCAAAAGTTGCTCCATCCGTGCCGTGTAGAGCGCAAAGAAGTTACGCACATGCTCGGGAGCGCCTTCCAGCGTAAAGCGTCCTTCCGGGGAATAGGCTACGTAAGGCTCAAAACGGTCATCGCCGGCAATCAACACAAATCCGTTGCCGGCTCCGCGCTCAAATATATAGATAAGAGCCTCCGGAGCTTCGTTCTTCGTCGATTTTACGTACTGAAGAGCAGGCTGCTCGCTTCCGTTGGACAAAATGACCCCCGTAAGCGTGAGGGTTGAGGAAGCATTTCCGACGCGCATGCCGGGAGTTGTGGCAAAAAACGTTTCAGCGAGCTCTTTTGCGGCAGCTTTGTCTACCGGAGCCGCCATAACCGGATTGATTACCAGCAGGCTGAGGATTAGAGGGAAAAGTGCACAAAGTGCCGTGCCAAAGTATCTTTTTAATCGGTTGTTTTGCATAAGGTGTTTTTGTTATCGGTATTATCGGTATCTCTTTATTTGTTCGTTTGCGAGCTTGTGTACTCCTTAATTTCCAAGACAACAAAGGTAACATCTTATTTGAATCCTCCAACTTTTGGGTTAGAGGGGAAATTTCCGATAGCAAGAGCCGTTTGGTGGGCAAACAATACGCTGAGGGAGCCACTCGGGATACTTTTCCCCAACCGCTCGCTCTGATATAACTATGGCGAAACCCTCACTCCGGGGGAGCAAATGTTATATGGGGTGGGACGAGATTAGTCGTCGGGAATGTTGAGGCGGAGCAGCTCGATGCGGGAAGAGGTACTCTTTAGGATGGTGAAACGATACTTATCGATAGTTACTTGCTCCTTGCTTTTCGGGATGGAGCCGCAATGGTGTATCACAAAGCCGGCAAGCGTATTGTAGTCGTCCGCCTCCGGCAGATCCAAGCCAAAGCGTTCGTTGAGTTCATCAATTTCAATGCGACCGCTCAGCACCCAGTTATGCTCGTCGATTTGCTTCGCTACGATCGTTTCTTTGTCGTGTTCGTCCTCGATTTCGCCAAAGATCTCCTCAACCAAATCCTCCAGTGTAATGATTCCGGCGGTTCCGCCTAATTCATCGATCACCACGGCGAGGCTCTGTTTGCGGAGCATCAGTTGGCGCATCAGCTTGTGGCCGAAAGCGCTTTCCGGAACGAAGAGCGCCTTGCGCATCCGATGCTGCCAATCGGGACCGCGGAACATTTCCGAGGAATGCACGTACCCCACGATATCATCAATGCTATCGCGATAGACAACCACTTTGGAGTAGCCCGTCTGTACAAATAATTGCTTGAGTTCTTCCACCGAGGCGGATATATCGCATGCCACTATCTCGTTGCGGGGCACCATGCAATCACGCGCCTTGACGCTGGAAAAGTCAATGGCATTTTGCAATATCTTCACCTCCGTATCGAGCGGCTGCTTGCCTGCAGTTCCGTCGGATTGCGCACTCACGGATAGATAGTGATCCAAATCGATGGTGGTCAGCTTAGCGGCAATTGCCTGCTCTTTATTGGCAGAACCACTCATCCAAATGAACATTCGGCTGATGAGTGCGCACAAAAGGCTGACCGGATAGAGCAAAATGAAAATGAAATAGATGGGAAAAGCGAAGCGCCGCATGCTCTGATTGGCGTTTCGTTTGAAGTAACTTTTGGGCAGATACTCGCCAAAAATAAGGATGATGAAAGTGGCGATGAGCGAATTGAGTATCAGTACCGCCCAATCGGGGATGAGCCGCTCCAGGAGCGGATTGAGCAATGCGGACATCACCAAGCCGTACATTACCAGAACAATGTTGTTGCCCACCAGCATAGTGGTGATGTAAAGGCCTGTATTGCGGAAAAGACGTCTCAGGACGGAGCTGACGGGTCCGCCGCGCGATTTATCGATGAGCAGGCGCAAGCGGTCCGTGGATAGATAGGCAATCTCCATTCCGGAAAAGAGTGCGGAGAAAGCGATCAGTAGGAGTAGCGCGAAAATGAGGGAAATGTAGTCCATCGGTTATAGTTCATCGTCATCGACTTCGGTTACACCACTATTGTTATAGAAAGAGTAACGCGAGAAATCCTGATTAGCCACAAATCCGGACCCGGTAAGGCGCCGTTCGCCGCTCACGATGGTTACGGTATCGTCGGAATAGACCGTTCCGGATTGTTTATCCCAATAGAGTTGTTTGGCGGAGAATTGATCGCCGATTTCGTTAACCGCTTTCACGTGTCCGGTGAAAAGCCATTTATCTTGAACGGTAAAGTAGTAAGCCGTATCGGAAGAGAGGCGCGCCGGCATCGTTTTGAGCGTATCGATCTCTTTAGCGAGGAAGCCTTGGGGGAAGAACCACCGTGAGCTGTCGCCCTGGTCGTAGATATACCAGATATCGGCAATCATTTGGTAGCGCGTTCTGCCGGAATCGGACACCGCCACGTTCACATTGCGCGTAAGCATAGAGTAACCGGCGTTAGCATCAAAGGTAACTTTGCTCATTGTCGGTTTACTATCCTTGTTGCAGGATGGGGCCAAGGCAAGCAATAAAGCAAATAGGAGCAGGGCGCCCCTCGCTTGGAGGGACAGCCTACTCCTGAATTCCTTTAATACTGCGCCGCAGGGAAGCGTTTTATCGGATAACGGTACTTTCACCGATCCAACCGCCTACATAGAAAGACTTACCGCTTTCCAGCTCGGGGTGCATAAAGATATCCGCCGAAGAAGGCAAACTACGGCGATAGGTAGCGATAAGCTGATTGGCTTTTCCGGCTACTGAGGAATCAATAGCGCGCGCTCTTTCAAGCTTATCAATCGCCAAATAGAATACGCAACGCTGCTTAACGGGATCTTGGAAAATGGACGAAGCTGAGGCAGCATACATCTGCGCGATCAAAATCAACGGACCACCCATATTGGGATTTTCCGCCATCGCCTTGTTGCAGTAGGCGCGTGCCTGGGTATAGCTGTGTGCATTCATCTGAATGGTTGCGAGCGTATAGTAGCACTGCGATTTAAGCTTGCGGTCGCTGGTAAGCCCAATGGCTTTGTTCAGGTAATCAACAGCTTCGGAAGTACGTTTGTTGTTCAACGCTTCGCGAGCCAACCCAATGGCAGCCGGCGCGGTAGGACGAATAGCAAACATATACTTACTGGCTTTGTAGTAGAGGGGGCTGTTTTCGCAGTCCGAAATGCGGAACATATCCAACATAGCCTGCAGGAAAGCTTGGTTATCCTTGTTGGCTTCGAGATTTTTGCCGTAAATATCGGCAAGCATCTTACAATCTGCCAACCCGCTCTGTGCAAAAAGGCCGTCCAACTGATCCTTCAAGCTCTGAACATAATCGAGGGTTACGGTATCGCCAGCACTCTTTGCAAGGTCAATGGATTGTTCCAGATGGTCGTTACCCATCATATAGTCGTTGATGTATTGTTCGTGCCACGAAGGGTTCCCGATCGCCTTGTTAAGCGAGGAGAATACGTGGAAGTAAACCACCTTGGGATCAAGCGCTTTGCCGTCGTCGGCAACCACTTTATCGGTCCACTTATAGATGCGGTCGTAATCAAGGTTTTGGGTTCCCACGTAGTTCATATAGTCCGTAATCTTTTGTGCTAAAATCCAGTCACGGCTATATTTGGGATCGTCCCCAAAGTATTCTGCACGCTTATCGTAGAGGGCAAGAAGCTCCTCTATTTTAGCGGTCTTTTCTGCCGGTGTAGCGGCGTGTTCAATTTCCCAGGCAAGTATTTTTGCTCCGTAGATGTAGATGTTTTTACTCGACCCGGGGCATTCCTTGAGCGCATTTTCCCAGAAAGGCTTAGCGTCTTTAAAGCTCCCGCTTTTGGCATAGGAGGTGAGCAGGCTGATATTTTCGCGGCAGCGTACACTGTCTTCTCCATGCCCAAAGGGCGAACCGTCGGTTACTCCGGTCTGAGCCTGAAGCATAGCGAGCGGCGCCAGTAGCAAGGCTCCTATAAGCAAGTGTCTAATTTTCATTGGTCTTGTACTTTATCTCTAATTGTTTGTTTCCTTCTTATCTCGCAATGGTAAAGGTAACAATAGTTTGTTTTATGGCGGTTAATCGAGCTTCAGTTTACGGAACCAAGCTTCGTTAAAGCGCAATCCAAACGTAAGCTGAAGGTAATTTTCGGATATCATTCCTTTTGCCTGCGGCATGAGGTGCTTATACTCCAAAGTTAAATCGATCCACGAGCGACGATCCACCATCGGAATGCCGATCCCCGCGGAGAGCGTGCCGATCAACGAACCTCGAAGCGTGCCGGTAGCATCGGGAATCTGCATATAATGATTTTCACCCGATATACCGAATCGGTATTCCATTCTTTGCCCCAAACTGCGCGATTCGCGGTTAGGCACAAAGCAGGCTCCCAAAGCAAATCGGAACTGATTAACCGGCGTAGCTTTGGATGTATCGCTGATAGTATTTTGCCATAAATTGTACTGCAAATCGCCTAAGAGCAACAGTTTATCCTTATAGGAATAGGCAACGCCCAAGCCGATTTCGTGCGGCATGCGGAATGCCTTCTGCGAAGTGATGGTATCGTTGCGCTCCGTAGTGATGATGCCGGTTCCTTGCGATACGTTATCCAAGAAAACCTGCTTACTCCACAAAGGCAGCGAAGGGCTGTAGGTGGCGCCAAGCGTAATGTTGCTATGCCGACCGGCGTTGAAGCCGTACTGTAAGCCTACATCCGTTCGGAATCCGCGCGCCGAAAGCATTTCGTAAAAGTTGGGCGTATAGGAGCCGGAGGTACCGTAATCAATGGTACGCACGTACACCTGCTTGCCAAATATGTAGCTAAAGTTGGCACCGAGCGTAAAACCCTTAAACGGCTCAAAGCCCATTCCGAGGTAGAGGTTGCTCATATTGCCCATTCCCTTGTGCTGTACGGTGTACTCACGATTCTTCGCTCCGGGGAGCGCTTCCGTGGAGCCAAACCGATAGCCGGTAGAGGTATAGGGCTTGAGTCCGGCACTAATCGCCATCCAGCGCGTTATGGGGAAGAGCATCGTGGCATACTCAAAGTTGCCGAGCATACGTGCATCACGGGTGTTTCCTTCCTTCAGTATGCTTACCCCCATAGAGGCGCCAAAATCAAAGATGAATGTTTGCGAATCGACTGCCGCGTAGGATGCCGGGTTCTTGGAATTGATTACATCGGCACGCCTTAAGCCCAGTGCAGCACCGCCCAAGGCTCGCGTGGCGGTTGATGTAGTTTCGTGCCGCATTCCCAAGCCGAAGCGTGTGTAAGGCGACTCTGTGCTGTTGTTCTGAGCAAGGGCAACTTGCACGGAAGCAGATAGCACCAGCCATAGCGCAAAAAGATACTTTGCAGGGTTAATCGTTCTCAATTTCTTCATTATAGGCGACAATTCTATTCAATCCGACCATTGTGAGCCGTTCCACAAAGGTCACGTTTTTTATTTTCTCGGCAAAATAGGGCGCGTAGCCTCCGGTCAGCAGTACCATTGCATCGGGATAGGTTGTACGAACCGCCGCTATGTAGCCTTCTATTTCGTAACGCACCCCGAGGAACAGACCGTTTGCCAGTGCGGAACGCGTATCGGCGGCAAAACCTTCGTATTGCTCCTCGCGATCCAATTCAACCAACGGTAGCAGAGCGGTATGACGGTGCAAGCCGGTGGCTCGTAGGCCGGGCCCCGCCGATATGTTTCCTCCGCGGAAGCCTGTTTTCCTATCCACCCAATCAAAGGTGATAGCGGTGCCGATATCGATCACTAAGAAATGATCTTTATCGGGAAACATGCTCAGCGCGCCAACCGCAGCGGCAATGCGATCCGCACCTAACGAAGCTCGCTCATATCCGTTTGTGGCAATCGGTATGGGTGTATGCTCATCGAGTACAATTAATCGGGAAGCGTGCGTTTTAAGCCATTCGCGAAGCGGCTCGTGATGCCCTCCCACGCAACAATACAGCGCAACGGCAATGTTGCTTGCGCCATGCAGACGCGTAGCCAGATAGGTTACCGCCTGATCCGGCTTGACAAAAGCCACAGGCTGCAAATCGCTGCCTTCAGAAAAGGCTATCTTGCAAAAACTGTTGCCTTGATCAATCAGCAATCTTCGGGACATGGCATCAAAGCATATGTTGCTCGGCATGATAGGAGGAGCGAACCAGCGGAGCGCTCTCCACGTGGCGGAAGCCCATCGCTAATCCCTCTTCCTTTAATTGGGCAAACACTTCCGGCGAAATATACGCCACTACGGGCAGATGTTTGCGCGTGGGTTGCAGATACTGACCGATAGTTACTACGGATACGCCGCAGGCACGCACATCGCGCAACAGCTCCAGTACCTCGTCATAGGTTTCGCCCAACCCCAGCATAAAGCCGGTTTTGGTAACCACCCCTTTTGAGGCAATGTAGCGGAGCACCGCCAAACTGCGTTCATAAGTAGCCACGCTACGCACCGATGGGGTGAGCCGTCGCACCGTTTCCATATTGTGCGAGATGATGTTCGGTTTAGCATCAATCACGCGATCCAGAGCCTCCGTGTTCCCCATAAAATCTGGGATGAGCGTTTCGATGGTTACTTCCGGAGTAAGCCGGTGGATCGCCTCGATGGTTTCCTGCCAATGCCGGCTCCCGCCATCGGGTAAATCGTCCCGATCCACTCCGGTAATCACCGCGTGCTTAAGCGCCATCTCCTTAATGCTCTGCGCCACGGAAAGCGGTTCAAGCGGATTTAAGGCATTCGGCCTGCCACTCTTGGTATTACAAAAGCGGCACGAACGCGTGCATATATCGCCACCGATCATAAAGGTGGCGGTTCCGCGCGACCAGCATTCTCCTTGGTTGGGGCATCTGCCGCTCGTGCAAATGGTGTGAAGCGAATGTGCGCACAGCACATCCCGCGTATGCCCATAAGTGGCATCGCTCCCCAGCTTTATCTTAAGCCATTCGGGCTTGGGTAAAGGGCGCCAACGTGCAGGCTTCGGCTCCATCGGTTAGCGGAGGGTTTCTTTTAGGAAGTTGGTCATCTTTGTGTACAAATGCAACCGCCGGTTACCTCCGTAAATGCCGTGATCCGCATCGGGATAAACAGCCATATCAAAGGCTATATTGTTTTGGATTAGCTCCTCGGCAAAGCGCATACTGTTCTGCGGATGCACATTATCGTCCGCTGCGCCGTAGATAAGGAGCAGTTTACCCTTGAGCTGATGAGCAATAGGCAGTACGGAACTGCTTTGGTACCCATCGGCATTTTCCTGCGGAGTACGCATGTATCGCTCCGTGTAGACGGTATCGTAAAAGGCGAAATCCGAAACCGGTGCCACCGCTATTCCGGCGGCAAATACGCCCTCACCGCGACACATCGATTGCAGCACCGTATACCCCCCGTAGCTCCAGCCCCAAATGGCTATTTTAGATGCATCTATATAGGGAAGGCTCCCCAAACGACGCGCTACCGAGATATGATCTTCCGCCTCCTTAACCCCTATATTCAAATAGGTGCTTCGGCGCCATTCGCTACCGCGGGCCGCTGTTCCGCGTACATCCACAATGGCTACAAAAAAGCCCTGCTGCGCGAGGTATTCCTCCCAATCGAGGCTGAACTTATCCTGTACTTGCTGCGATTCCGGACCGCTGTACTGGATCACCACCAGCGGATACTTTTTATTCGGATCAAAGCCCAACGGCTTAATGAACTCTGCATACAGCTCATCACCGCGCTCCGTTTTAATAGAGGTAAACTCACGTTCCGGACGCGCATAGCCGGCGAGCCGCTGCGCCAGTGCCTTGTTATCGTTCAGTACCCGCGCCACTTTACCGTTTTGCGCCGAGGCCACCGAGTAAACACGCGGCGTTTGGCGCGTGGAGTGCTCCCACACGAACCATTTGAAATCCGTGCCAAAGTGCGCTTCGTTGTAGCCCTTTTCTCCTGCCAGCACCGTACTCTTGCCCTGAGGCGTTACCCGATATATTTGGCGCTCCCGGGCATTGGGTACGGCTGCCTGATAATAGGCATTTCCTTTGCCGTCCACCCCATAGAATGCGGTTACATCAAAATTGCCTTGGGTCAGTTGCTTGGTCATAACGCCCTGACGGTTAAAGCGGTATAGATGCGTAAAGCCGTTTCGTTCGCTCGGAAGCACAAAGCCGTCTTTATCGATTACCGTTGAGGTGAGCAGTTTTTCGCTTATGAAGCATCTATCCTGTTCCCGAAGCGTTTCGCGTGCGATTATGGTAGCAGCATTCACCATAAAGATGCGCAAATCGTTCTGCTGCCGATTGAGCGCGAATACCGCCAACTGCCCATCTATAGGGGTAAAGCTGATCCGCGGTATATAGCTATCCTTATCAACGGGTAAATCGATCTTGTGCGTTGCTTTGGTCCGCACATCGTAAATGTACACCGATACATCGGAATTCTTTTCCCCCGCCTTGGGGTATTTGTAGGTAATCTCTTCCGGATAAAGCGTTTCGCCGTAGTGCTTCAGACTGTACGCGCGCACATCGCTCTCGTTGGTCGATACGTAGGCAAACTTGGTACCCTCATCGTTCCACGACATCAAGTTGGTTACGGAAAATTCCTCCTCGTACACCCAATCGGTGGCGCCGTTGATGATTTTGTTTTTCGCTCCGCTTGTGGTTATCGCCACTTCGCTTCCGTAGTCCAACTTTTTGAGGTACAGATTATTATCCCGCACAAAGGCGATCATCCGTCCGTCGGGGCTGAACATCGGTTCCCTCACTTTACCTTGTGTATCACTCAACGGCGTGATGCTTTGCGTAGCGGTATCGTACACAAACAGATCCGCATTGAAGGAACGGCGGTAGATGCCCTCCAAATGGGTGTAGAGCAGTACTTTCTTGCCCGACGGTGCCACCGTGTAGCGTTCGATCCACTCTATTTGGTCGCCCCCGCGAGCGCTGTTCAAATCCACCACTACGGCAAGTTCCTCGCCTGTTTGGTAGCTTTTTAGCGTGATCCGCCTGCCGTCCCGGCTCAGCTGCGTATAGGCATCGCCATCTCCGGGAAAGGGTTGCATACTTTTCACCGGAATCCGATCGTAAAAGGCAAAGCCGGTTATCTCCTCAAGCGTGAAGAGAGCGCCTGCTCGGGCAGAAGCCGATACCGGCACCTGAGCCACCGAAGCAAAGCTGAATGCTACGGCTGCAATGCCCATAGCCACTAACCGCAACAGACTGTGTGTTGGCGTGATTTTCATATTCAATTTGTGGGTCTGTTACGCGCAACGCACCCAAGCCTTTCCCTCGAAGAGCTCTTTCTCAGCCCTCCGCCGCCGAAAAGCCCAACCGCGCTCCGCTTACTCCTTACGTATTACGGCCGCTCCAGCGTAAGCAACGCTGCCGGATCGTTTGCTCCGTACAAATAGGCTTTGCCGTCCTTTACTTCGATGCGTTCCGTATTTTCCAGAGCACGATTCAATGCGGCTTCCAGAATATTTCCGTCACAACCCACCATTGTGGTCATAATGTCCTTGATCTGAATCTTTCCGTTCGGACGAAGTACAAAACTACCGCCAAAGCTGTTGCATACACCGTAACCGCCCACGCGACCGGAGCGCAAATCAAAGGTGAGTTGCAACTGATCCTTTTCAGGAGCTATTTTATTCTCGCCCATAGCGGCTACCCGCCATTTGCCTTCGATATCCTTGTAGATGGATTGTTTTGTTTGACGTGCGCCACAGGCACTCAGCAGTACCAAAGCACTTACAAGTGCTGCAATTATTCCGATTCGTTTGCTCATAGCTTTTTATCGCTCTATTATTTCTACTCTATTTGCAAAGGTAACAATTCAGTGTTGAAGAAGCGTATCCTTCGCTTTATCGATATCCACATGCGCCGCCTGAACGGCATTCCCCACAAAGAGCGAAGCCTTCCGCGAAAACGTGTCCGGTGCCTCCGTGGTGAGGTAGCGCACGGTGCCCTTTCGGCTCAAGCGGCAAGCCATCTCGGGGTGACGGCGCAGATAATCCTGTAGCGAAGGAGCTACATAGGCACCTTGTTCCAGTAGACTGATCCCCTCGGGCAGATAGCGACGGATCTTTTCCCGAAGCAGCGGATAGTGCGTACACGCCAAAAGAACCGTATCGATGGCGGCATCGCGTGCCAATAGACGCGTAAGATGCTTGCGGATGAACCAATCTGCGCCTTCGCCCTCCGCCTCGCCGCTCTCCACCAACGGCACCCACATGGGGCATGCCTCCTGCGTAACGCTAAAACCTTTGTACAGCTTATCGATTTCCGCCGGATAGCTTTCGCTCGCCACCGTGCCCTCCGTTGCCAGTATGCCGATATGCTTCGTTTGCGTGGCGCCATCCAACGCCTCCACCGTGGGACGAATGATGCCCAAAACACGTTTGGTAGGATCCGGCATGACGGGCAGATCGCGCTGCTGAATGGTGCGGAGCGCCTTTGCCGATGCCGTATTGCACGCCACGATCACCAGCGGAGCGCCTTGCGCAAACAGATAGGTAACCGCCTGAAGCGTGAACTTGTGCACCACCTCAAACGAGCGACTCCCATACGGAGCCCGCGCGTTATCGCCTAAATAGAGCCAATCGTATTCAGGCATTGCTGCACGCAACGCCTTTAATATGGTCAACCCTCCGTATCCCGAATCGAAAACTCCGATCGGCACGATACCCTTATTATTCGTTGTCAAATCTTGTGCCATACATTATCCTTAATACAAAACAGCCCCCATTGAAGCCTTCCTGCCATTCCGTTGTGTTTCGTTGTCAAGTCTTGTTTCATACATTATCACTAATACAAAGTAAACGTTTTGTGCGCAATGTGTGGCTCTATTGCCTTTTTGCGCTGCTCCTTTTTATCCGGGAAGCGATGCAAAGGTACAACACGACGCACCCCCCAAGTGTATTAAAGTGTATCGAAGTGTATTAAAGTGTATCGTAACGTATCCTAACGTATCCTAACGTATCGAAACGTATTAAACTGTATCGAAACGTATCGAAGTGTATTATAGTGTATCGTAGGATAAGTTTATCGGAACATATCGGAGTTAATCCGATTTATTCTGATTGATTTCAATTAGCTCGGATTGATTCCGAGTGATTCCGATAAATTCTTATGGCATCCGATCAAGTTCAAATCCCCCCAAAATTGCCTCCCTTATTTTTCCATTTTGCTCCTTTTTTCTTCCTTTTTGGCTCGTCTGCGTTTCGCTGAAAAAAGGTGCGAAAGGGGCAAAAAGGCTGTTTTCGGCAAATCTTGCAATTTCTGTCATCACTTTCCGACGTTATTCGCTGTGGTTCAATGAATTACAACTTTGCGATGACAGAATTTGCAAGGTCTCCCAAAATGAAGATTGACAGGATTTGCAAGATTTTTGGCGCATTTTGACAGAATTTGCAAGGTGAAATAGGGTTCGACGTGCCTAAATTTGCCTGCGAAAAGAGAACAAAAAAGTTATGACGAAGGAAAAAATGCATCAAAACGCGGAAGAGCGTCTCGAGCTGCTCCACACCATAACTGAAATTGTAAACATAGAAGTGGAAAAACGTATGGATACCCTTACCGCCCAAAAGCAACAAACGCTACCCAAGGGCAAATGCTCCCTGGGGCGAAAATTGCGTGCGTTCGTTTCTCGCTTCCGGATAAGGAAAAATCAGAAAAACAATAGTATAACCCTCTCTCGTGGCTACACTGCAGGTGCAGAAGCCCGAGATACAAACAAACATTAGTTGTCATGAAAAAAAGATTTTTACTCATTTGCGCCCTATTCGTCAGCGCGATTACGCTCTCCGGCGCAGCCAATCGCTCTTTCCGCACGGAAATGGAGCAGTGGAACCCCATCGGCTTTACGCAAGCCCAATCGGGTACCCAAATCACGCGCAACCCATTGATGGGTAGTGCTATCCTTCCCACGGTCGCTACGGAAGCGCCTTCCGGCGAACTACGCGGCGGATCGACAAACGTGATTACCTTCACCACCGCGAAGGAGGTCGGGGAGACGGTAGTGTTCCATATGAAATATACGGGTGACGCGCCCACGCTGAGCGGTATGACCGATATAACCGGTACGCCCGGGAGCGAGACAGAGATAATCTGTAAGCTCACATCGCAAAACGTAACCATTACCGGCGACGTAACCTCTTTTGATTGCTACGGCAATGAAATAACGGCACTGGACGTGTCCCACAACACCGCTTTGACAGAGCTTTCCTGCTCCGAGAATCAACTGACCACGTTGGATGTATCGAAGAATACCAAGTTGACATTGCTTTACTGCGAGTACAATAAACTGGCTGCATTGAATCTGTCAATGAATACCAAGTTGAAAGAGTTTGACTGCTCCGACAATCAACTAACTGCGTTAGATGTATCCCACAACACCGCTTTGACAGAGCTTGACTGCTCCAACAATCAACTATCTACATTGGATGTATCTAAAAATACCGAGCTGACCTATTTCGGGTGCAATAACAACCAACTGAAGGCCCTGGACGTATCCCACAACACCGCGTTGACAGCGCTTGGCTGCTACAGCAATCAACTGACCGCCTTGGATTTATCCCACAATACTGCGTTGACATATTTTAGCTGCGATTACAACAAACTGCTCGCCTTGGATCTGACCCACAACACTGCGTTGAAAGAGCTTGAATGCTCCAACAATCAACTGACCGAATTGGATCTGACCCACAACACTGCGTTGATAGAGCTTGACTGTAGCAAAAATCAACTGACCGCATTGGATCTCTCCCAAAACTCGGCCCTGATAGAGCTTGACTGCCGCAGCAACAAACTGACCGCCTTGGATTTCTCCCAAAACAGCGCGTTAAGAGTGCTTTACTGCTACGACAATCAAATTAAAGGCGGAAAAATGACTCGTTTGGTGAACAGCTTGCCCGACCGCACGGACATGATCGACGGTTTTTTTACCGTAGTGCAAGAACCGGCCCCCGAAGGCAACCAATGCCACAAAACAGATGTGGCTATTGCCAAGGGTAAGAACTGGAATACAAAAAAGATAAATTCGGAATCATATGAAAGAAGCGACTACGAAGGCGCAGCAAACGTGATCACCTTTAAAACCGATAAGGCGGTCGGAGAGAAGGTAAAGCTCCGCTTCGATTATACGGGGGCTGCACCCACGCTGAGCGGACTGACCGGTACACCCGAGAGTGGGCAATGGATCACCTATACGCTCACATCGCAAACCGTAACCATCACCGGCGATGTAGTCTTTTTAGAGTGCTCGAGCAATCAGCTGACCGTATTGGACGTATCCAAAAACAGCGTATTGACACTGCTTGATTGCTCTGACAATCAGCTGACCGCTTTGGATGTTTCCCAAAACACTGCGTTGACATGGCTTGAGTGCAAATACAATCAGCTGACCACATTGGATATCTCCCACAACACCGCGTTGACAAAGCTTGGGTGCAAAGACAATCAACTGACCGCATTGGATCTGACCCACAACACCGCGTTGACAAAGCTTGAGTGCTACTACAATCAACTAACCACATTGGATGTTTCCCACAACACCGCGTTGAAAGAGCTTGATTGCCACAACAATCAGCTGACCGCGTTGGATCTCTCCCACAACACCGCGTTGAAAAAGCTTGATTGCCACAACAATCAGCTGACCGCATTGAACGTATCCAAAAACACCGCGTTGGGAATGCTTTATTGCTATGAGAATAAGCTGACCGCATTGGATGTATCAAATACCTACTTGAGATGGCTTCGGTGCTACGGCAATCAAATTAAAGGCGAAAAGATGACTCAATTGATGAACAGCCTGCCCGACCGCCCGAGCACATTAGTCGGGGCCATTGACGTGGTGCAAGAGCCCGCCCCAGAAGGCAACCGCTGCCTAAAAACAGATGTAGCTATTGCCAAGGGGAAAAATTGGATTGTACAAAAGTATAATACCGTAAACTACCAATTTTCTGCATATGAGGGCGAAGATCCTATTCCTTATGCCGTTACGCTGACGAAAGTGGGCGAAGGAACGCTTGACGCTACCGGTGCTGCCGACCTTAACGCCGTTCCGGAAGGTACCGAGCTGACCATCGTAGCTACACCGGCTGAAGGGTACGAGCTGACAGCGCTTAGCGCTAACGGTACCGATATTCTCGCCACAAAGAAGTTCACAGTTACAGCGGCTACCGAAGTAAAGGCAACCTTCACGAAGAAAACCTATGCCGTTACGCTGACGAAAGAGGGCGAAGGAACAATCACTGCCACCGGTGCTGCAGACCTCACTGCCGTTCCCTTTAATACGGAACTGACGATTAATGCTACTCCCGCTGAAGGATATAAGCTGGTGGCACTTACTGCCAACGGTGCCGATATCCTCGCTACTAAGAAAGTAGTAGTGAAGGGCGCTACCGAAGTGAAGGCAACCTTCTCCAATAAAACCTATGCCGTTACGCTGACGAAAGAGGGCGAAGGCACAATCACCGCTACCGGTGCCGCCAACCTCAATGCTGTTCACTATGGTACGGAACTGACCATTGAAGCCACACCGGCTGAAGGCTACGAGCTTACTGCGCTTACCGCTAACGATACCGATATCCTCGCAACGAAGAAGTTCACAGTTACAGCAAATACCGAAGTGAAAGCCACTTTCACTAAGAAGACCTATACCGTTACGCTGACGAAGGAGGGCGAAGGAACGATCACCGCTACCGGTGCGGATGATCTGAAAGCCGTTCCGGAAGGTACCGAGCTAACGATTAAAGCCACGCCGACAGCCGGCTACGAGCTGACAGCACTCACCGCTAACGGTGCCGATATTCTCGCCACAAAGAAGTTTGTGGTTACCGGTGCT
>QWCK01001103.1_pt1 | contig 49364 bp, 48 predicted proteins | sample 1972571 | NCBI WGS metagenome assembly QWCK01 (sample SAMN09866710, study PRJNA288562) | Human gut metagenome isolate term2_stool, whole genome shotgun sequencing... | isolation source: gut | host: Homo sapiens | place: USA: California | reverse complement strand
AGCATTTCTCTCGATATTGAGAGAGTTTATGTAGACTTTACTAATGTTGGTGCATTGCTATTAAAATAGCTTACGAATTGCCTACTTGAAGAGGTGTTTGTGGTATGTCCTCCCCGGATTTGATGATGGTGGTGTAGTTGCCTGATAGCGTTTATTACCTGTTAATGGTGCTTTTGGGGGTCTTACTGACGATCGGTACCGCCCTGTTTGTGGCGGCCGAATTCTCTATGCTGGCTCTCGACCCCACCCAAGTCGAAGAGAGGGTGAAACGGAAAGAAAAGGGAGCCGCCGGAGTCCTAAAAGCTTTGCAGCATTTGTCTACCCAGCTTTCAGGGGCGCAAGTGGGAATTACTCTCACTACCATCCTGTTGGGTTACACTACGCAGACTGCGCTTACCTCTTTGTTTGCGCAGCTATTACAGGACATAAAACTGGCGGCCTCCCTGGCCACGGCCATTGCGGTGGTGGTAGCTCTAATACTGGTCAACGCCTTTTCTATGGTGTTTGGGGAACTGTTCCCCAAAAACCTGGCGTTAGCTAAACCTTTCGAAGTTGCCCGGGTGGTAACTCCCCTCCAACGCAGTTTTACCGTCGTATTTAAGCCGATAATCACGCTTCTAAACGGGATATCTAACCAGGTGGTGCGGGCTTTGGGGGTAGAACCTTTAGAACAGTTATCCTCGGCGCGTTCAGCTTCGGAACTAACGGCGATGGTTCGGCATAGCGCCGAAGCCGGTACCTTAGACTTATCTACCGCCACGATTTTTACCCGCTCCGTAGGGTTAGGTAGGCTCTGTGCTCGCGACGTGATGACTGACCGGAGACGAATGGAGTCTTTAGAGGCTTGGCAAAGCGCCGAGGACGTGGTGGAGCTATCGCGGCGTACCGGGCACTCTCGATTCCCGGTTATAGGCGAGGACGCCGATGACGTCCTCGGGCTGGTGCATTTACGTCGCGCAGTGGCGGTACCTTTTACAAAAAGACAAAACGTACCAGTTACTGCCCAGTCTCTCCTGGTTAAGGCACTACGCGTTCCCGAAACCGTCAGGCTCGCACCGCTGCTAGTGCAATTGCGGGAAGCTGATCTGCAAATGGCGATTGTGGTTGATGAATACGGCGGTACCTGCGGCGTTGTGACTCTAGAGGATGTAGTGGAAGAAATCGTGGGAGAAGTGGCTGACGAACACGACTTACGCCGGCGCGGTATCCGTCTCGAGGGTGATAATAAGTGGTTGGTAGATGGGACATTGCGCCCTGATGAAATAGCTGACCGGATCGAGGTGCTGCTGCCAGATGATGGCCCTTATGAAACTATTGCCGGTTTGATCTTGGTCGTTGCCGGTAAGATTCCCCAGGTGGGTCAGAGCTATAAGGTGCGCGGTTATGTCTTGACAGTGGCAAAAATGGAGGGACGCCGGATTGAGAAAGTGCTGATTAGTAGCGTTAATTCCACTCCGGTAGCTCGCCCTGCAACGAAACTGACCGGGCAGGATCCTCGTAAAGGCGGCGAAGGAAATGTCTGATTGGTTGGCACTGATAATCGCGGTAGCGTTACTGGCCGCAAACGCGTTTTTCGTGGCCGGAGAGTTTGCTGTCACCTCCACCCGGAGCTCGCAAATTGAGCCTTTGGCTGCGCAAGGTAAACGGGGAACGAAAGCAGCGCTATGGGCGGTAGAGCATGTTTCCCTGGTTTTAGCGGTAAGCCAATTGGGGATTACCTTAGCTTCTACCGGGTTAGGTGCCGTAGCCGAGCCAGCTTTAGCGCATTTAATCGCGCGTCCGCTAGATTTCTTCGGAGTATCGCCCTCGCTTACCCACCCCATTGCCTTCGTGTTAGCGCTGATAATCGTGGTATTTTTACATATCGTTTTGGGAGAAATGATCCCCAAGAATCTCACGGTAGCCACCTCGGTGCGGGTCTGTCTGGTCATTTCTCCGCATTTGGTACGGATTGCTCGGGCATTACGTCCTATTGTGCACGCCCTCGACGAGAGCGCTAACTGGTTCGTGAAAATGCTAGGGATAACCCCCCGTTCGGAAGTTTCTCAGTCTTTCACTATTGAAGAAGTGGCGGCGATTGTCGCAAAATCCACCGCTGCCGGAACCTTGCGTGATGATTTGGGATTATTGTCTGGAACCCTGGAGTTTTCTAAAGAGGACGTGCGTTCAGCGATGGTTCCGCGCTCGCAACTAGTTACTTTGGACTGGCCACTAAGTGCCGCTGACTTTGAAGCTGAAGTGGCCAAAACCGGGTTTTCTCGTTTCCCGATTAGTGATGAATCCGGTGACTTGCAAGGGTATTTGCATCTAAAAGATGTTATTTTCGCTGATTCTAGCGCTGCTCGCCAGGCGCCTCTGGAATCATGGCGAGTTCGGGTTCTCCCGGAAGTTTCCCCTGAAGAAGAAGTAGAGGACGCATTACGAGTTATGCAAAAAACCGGGGTTCACCTGGCTAAAGTCAACGAGAACGGGCAAACCATTGGGGCTATTTTCTTAGAAGATATCTTGGAAGAATTAGTGGGAGAAGTCCGCGACACTATGCAGCGCAGCGAAAACTAACTCTGCCCCGGGTGGCATCGACGCGGAATGGAGTTTTTCCTGCCAACTGATAGTCGAGCTGTTTAAGTGGCAAATCAACCTGCTCTGGATAAATCGTTATAAATTCGTTATTATTTCAGAGTTAGTTATTTTCTGGAGGAACAGCAAATGGCCGAGTCGGTTACCCGGCGGCGCTCTCGGGGCGCCGAACGGAGGAGAAGACGACGCTTTCAACGCTACGCTGCGGTTCCTCGGGCGCTGGTGATTCTGGCTTTAGCAGCAGTTACTATTATTGCGCCGCTGACGGGATTTGTGCAGGCTGATAAGCCCGGCTCGATGATCGCCCACGTGCTATCTCTGCAGACTGACGGAGAAAGCTGGGCGGGAAGTGCTCACTCTCTCGAGGCAGTAGATTCCGAAGAAGGATTGGTCCCCGTACCGGCTGCCGGTACTCGGGCTCGGATCTTAAGTGCGGATCCCCAATGTCAGTTTTCAAATGTGGGATCGGGCAACCGAGCTACTCAAACTATGTCTAACGAAGGCGCGATTCTTTTCCCGTTGCAGCGGGGAGTCTTTCATCAATCTTCGCCCTTTGGAAACCGTATCCACCCGATATCGGGCATATTGAAACTGCATACGGGAACGGATTTTGCCGCTCCCTCGGGTACCCCGATCCATTCTCTAACCGATGGGGTAGTAGATTTTGTCGGTCCTATGGGTGGGGGAGGCAATACGGTGCGGGTTAAGCATATTATCGATGGGGAAACTGTTTACTCCCAATACAAACATATGCTTCCGGGATCTTTTGCGGTAACAGTGGGACAAAAGGTTAAGGCGGGAGATCAGTTGGGGGCAGTGGGCTCTACGGGGAACTCTACCGGCAATCATCTGCACTTTGAGATCATGCCCGGCAATGAAAACAATTATATTGATCCCGTTCCCTGGCTCGAATCCCACCATTTCCGCTACCTGGGGCAAAAATGCGAATAGCTCCGCAAATCATTGCCCATCGAGGTGGAGGCGGAGAAACTCTGGAGAACACTCGCGAATCTATCCGCTACGCACTTTCCCAAAAGGTAAGTCGCTATGAAACCGATGTCCGGGCTCTTAAAGATGGCACTGTGGTGTTGCAGCACGATGCCCAGTTAGCAACCCCTTGGGGTGATTCCCGTACAGTCGGAGAGCTTGATTCCCCAGAATTTTTTACGCTCCGCGGGACAGCGGGGGAACACCCGATTTCCCTAAAAGCCGCCCTCGAAGATTTTCCGACCTTAGCCTATAACGTTGATATCAAAGAGCCCCGCGCCCTGGAGGGGGCTTTGCAGGTAGTTAACGCTGCAGATGCCTGGGAGCGAGTGGTTTTTTCTTCGTTTTCCTCCCGCACTTTAGCGAAGCTGCGAAAAAGTCACCCGGGGGCGCAAACCTGTTTATCTCCAGTTGAAGTAGTACAGGCGTTTATCGCCGCCCACAGTGCCAGTAAGCGGCACCTTAGTTCCGCCGGTGCTTTTGCTCAGGTGCCCCTCAAATGGAAAGGGATCACCGTGGTAGATCGCGTTTTTGTCTCCTGGTGTCACAGCCAAGGAATTAAAGTAGAACCTTGGACAATTAATGAGGAAACTGAGATGTTACAGCTGGCAGACCTGGGTGTAGATGCCATCATGACTGATTATCCCGCGATTGCCAAAGCTGCAATTAATGCCCGCTCAGCTTACTTACCCTGATACGCTTAGGGCATGAAAATACATGTTGCATGCGATCACGCCGCATTTGAATTAAAAGAAGCTCTAGTCAGTCACCTTCAGGAAAAAGGCTTAGAGGTAATTGATCACGGATCTAAGGAATACGATGCTGAGGACGACTATCCCAATACTTGTATTCCTTGCGCCGAAGCAGTCCTAGCAGACAAAGGAGCTTTAGGGGTAGTTTTAGGAGGCTCCGGTAACGGCGAACAGATGGCCGCTAACTGTGTTAAAGGGATTCGCGCTGCCTTGGCTTGGAGCCTGGAGACTGCCAAACTTGCCCGGATGCACAATAATGCCCAAATCGTAGCGGTAGGTGCGCGCATGCATGAAGTGCCAGAGGCCTTAGCAATAATTGATGCGTTTATTGCGGAGCCTTTCACGGGGGAGCAGCGGCACCAGCGGCGCATTGACCTAATGGATAAATACGAGCAAGAAAACTAGACGCCGTTCCAACCAGGTAGATATCCCGCCGCGAACGGATGGCGGCGAAAATTGCTAATACGAATAACTAGGGGCGGGGATCGGATCTCTGGTGTCCGATCCCCGCCCCTATCAGGATCGTTGGTTAATGCTTGACTAAAGAGTAGACCTGCTGAGCGATGGCAAGCTCCTCATTAGTGGGAATCACCAGCACTTTTACTGTAGATTCTGGGGTAGAAATAATTGCTTCGCGGGTAAAATGTTCCTCGTTGAGCTCCTGGTCGATTTTAACTCCCATAAAGGCCAGACTTCTGCACAGTTCCCACCGAACTCCCGGATCGTTTTCACCCACTCCGGCAGTGAAAGTTAGGGCATCTAGCCCCCCGAGCAGCGCCCAGTAGGCTCCCACATATTTCAAGAGGCGATGCAGATAGATTTCCATGGCCATCTCGGCCTGCTCATCGCCGGCCTCGATCAACTTCCAAATCTCGCGCATATCGTTATGGCCAGTTAGACCTTTCATACCTGAGCGGCGGTTGAAGAGTTCATCAATTTCGTCGATGCTCATCTCAGCCTCGCGGTAGAGCTGGAAAACTGCAGCCGGATCAATATCGCCGGTGCGACCTCCCATCACCAAGCCTTCCAGGGGGGTCAGTCCCATCGAAGTGTCAATAGGATGGTGGCGCACAATCGCGGAAGCAGAGGCACCATTTCCCAGGTGCAACACAATCTGTTTCAAATCGTCAGTTCCCAAAATGGAACGCACTCGCTGGGAAACATACTGGTGGGAGGTACCGTGGGCGCCGTAACGGCGAATCCGGTACTTTTCGGCGACTGATCGTTTCAAGGCATAAGTGTAGGCCTTTTCAGGCAGGTGATTAAAGAATGCCGTGTCAAATACGGCTACATGCGGAACCTTCGGCAAAATCCGCTTGGCGGCATCAATGCCCTTTAAGTGTGCGGGGTTATGCAGAGGGCCAAGGGGACATAGTTCTTCGATCAAACCGTAAACGTCTTTATCGATTACTGCCGGTCCAGAAAAGTAGGGGCCGCCTTGCACAATCCGGTGTCCGACACCCACTACCTGAGATTCTTGCAGAGACGGACCGATCTTTTCGAATAGTTCTTCGACGATCGCCATCCCCTCGAGGTGGTCGCGTACTGAGCGAACCATCTTCTCTTCCACATCTTGATAGACGTGCTTGATCCGGCTGCGCTCTTCGCCGATTTGCTCAACGATTCCTCGGGCTATCTCTTCACCGGTGTCTGGATTCATCAGCTTATATTTAATGGATGAAGATCCAGAATTGATTACTAGAATAGTATCGTTTTCCACGCCCTTTTCCTCCTTTGGGGGACTTATCCCTGCGCCTGAACTGCAGTAATAATGATGGTGTTAACTATATCCTCTATCAAGGCGCCGCGTGAGAGGTCGTTGACGGGCTTATTTAACCCCTGCAGGATTGGCCCCACGGCTACGGCTCCTGAGGTGCGTTGCACCGCTTTATATACGCAGTTTCCAACATCGAGGTGGTTGAACACAAATACGTTAGCCTGTCCCGCTACCGGCGAAGTCGGGCATTTCTTTGCTGCCACGGTTTTATCGATAGCGGCATCGAATTGCAAGGGGCCATCGACTGCTAATTCCGGGTGATTCTCTTTTACTATCTGGGTAGCTTGCAACACTTTTTCCACGGTTTCTCCGCTGCCAGAATCCCCAGTCGAATAGGAGATGAGCGCGACCTTGGGGTCAATACCGAACTGGGAGGCAGTGTTGGCGCTCGAGGCAGCAATATCGGCGAGCTGGTCGGCATTAGGGTCAATCGAAACTGCGCAATCGGCGTAGAGATGAGCGTGATCGGAAAATAGCATTAGGAAAGCCCCGGACACGGTCGAAACCTCTGGCTTGGTTTTTATGATTTGGAGGGCGGGGCGAATGGTATTAGCGGTGGTATGACAAGCTCCCGATACCATCCCGTCCGCGTCACCACTTTCGATCATCATAGTCCCAAAATAGGCGGAATCCTGTAATAGTTGCCGGGCTTTTTCTATGGTGACGCCTTTATGGGCTCGCAGCTCGGCAAGCCGGGAAGCATATTTGTCTAGTCGTTCCTTATCACGCAGCGATACTACTTGTATGCCGTCTAAATCTAGGTGCAGTTCTTTTGCGCGGGAGGAAATCTGTGCCTCTTCACCTAGCAGGATAATATTCGCTGCCGAAAGCTTTAGGATTTGCGCGGCAGCCTGCAAGACGCGGTCATCCTCAGATTCAGGTAACACGATAGTACGTGGGGCAGCTTTCGCGCGCTCGGTCAACCTGCCCTGGAAGGCCAGGGGAGGGATCGCGGGACGCGGCGCATTTTTTAAAGTCGGCGCTAACTTAGCTAGATCTTCCGCGCTTACCTCACTACCGCTGAATGCAATTACCGGCGCATGTTCGAGGGAAACCGAAGGGGTAAAACTAGCGTTGACCAAAATAGTGGCTACGGGAGTTCCCCCTGCTTGGGAGGCATTAAACGCCATGATGTGTCCGGATTGAACTGCTGCTTCCTCATCCATCCCGGAAGCATCAATTAGCAAAATCATGGGGGCGAGCAGGTGGGAGGCAGCGCGCGCATGTACGGAGGCAATGTCTATCCCGGGGAAAGTCGTGGTAAAGGAACCATCGTAGAGGGCCGGGACGGAAACCGGGAAAGCGTTAATTAGCTTTTGGGCAGCTGGTTTTGATTTTAAAACCCAATCTTGGGGCTCGGGCAATCCGTTTTGAAATACCGGTTGAACCGGCAGGTTGCCCAGCAGCTGCGTTAAGGCCGCAGTAATGGTTTTGGTATTGATGTTTGCCTGCAGGGGCGCCAGATAATAGGAGCTTGCCATTGCCGTTTGTTTCCTTCCAATCCTTTCAAAACTGTCCACCCCTAGACTACCAGGTCAATTAATGCTCAAATAAAAGTATTGTGTAAGTTTTGGATCATTGGTGAAAAAGTTTTTTTGGGTTGGCGGCACCTAGGGTAATAATTTCCCGCTATGCTGGAATACGTGAATGAATCAAGTCCTGACTGGGTACGCCCCGTCCTCGTATTCGATATGGGTGCGCAAACCGCACAGTTGATTGCGCGGCGGGTGCGGGAAGCCCATGTATATTCCGAAATTGTCTCTCCTAAGCTTTCTGCCGAGCAGATTCTGGCGCGCAAACCGCTGGCTTTAATCGTTTCCGGAGGCCCACATTCGGTCTATAAAGACGGCTCTCCTCATATTGATCCGCAGCTTCTAGAAAGCGGAGTTCCGATCCTGGGAATTTGCTACGGCTTCCAGATGCTCACCCAGATGTTGGGGGGTGAAGTTGCCAGCGCCGGCCGTCACGAATACGGCAAAGCCGAAGTTAAAGTTGCTGCCGACTGCCCCCTATTCGCTGATACCCCCGCTGAACAAGTGGTATGGATGTCTCACAATGATGAGGCCAAAGTGCTGCCGGCAAGGGCAAAAGTGGTGGCCAGTTCGCCTGGTGCCCAAATAGCAGCCTTCGAAATTGAGGGCAGACCCATTTGGGGAGTGCAATGGCATCCCGAGGTGCGCCACAGTGAATACGGCAGCCAATTAATCAAGAATTTCCTGTTTAATGCTGCCGGGCTAGAGCCAAACTGGGATCCAGAGTCCATTAAGGAACACGAAATCCGCCAGATTCGGGAAAAGGTCGGGAATGCCCGAGTGATCTGCGGGCTATCTGGCGGAGTCGACTCTTCAGTCGCCGCCGCCCTGGTACATCGCGCCGTGGGCGATCAACTTACCTGTATCTTCGTAGACCACGGTCTGCTGCGGGAAGGGGAACGCGAACAAGTCGAGCGTGACTATGCGGCCTCTAGTGGCGTCAAGATCGTCACGGTAGATGAATCCGAACGTTTCCTAAAGGCGCTGGCCGGAGTGAAAGAACCGGAACAAAAACGCAAGATTATCGGCCGGGAATTCATTCGGGCCTTCGAGGACGCCCAACGCGCCCTCGTAAAAGAAGCCGGCGAAGCCGGAGAAGAAATAAAGTTCTTGGTGCAAGGAACCCTATATCCGGACGTTGTGGAATCGGGCGGGGGAGAAGGTTCCGCCAATATCAAGTCTCACCACAATGTGGGAGGATTACCCGAGGATCTCTCGTTCGAGTTGATCGAGCCTTTGCGTACTCTCTTTAAGGACGAGGTACGCGCGCTAGGGATAGAGCTAGGTTTGCCAGAGAATCTGGTGTGGCGCCAGCCGTTCCCCGGTCCTGGCTTGGGCGTGCGGATCTTAGGGGAGCTCACCAAAGAGAACCTAGCTATTTTGCGGGCTGCTGACCGGATAGTCCGCGAGGAGCTAACCGCTGCGGGGCTAGATCGCCAGATTTGGCAATGCCCGGTGGTGTTGCTGGCAGATGTACGTAGCGTCGGGGTACAAGGCGATGCCCGCACCTATGGGCATCCGATCGTGATTCGCCCGGTAGTAACCGAGGACGCGATGACGGCCGACTGGTTCCGCTTGCCGTACGACGTGCTGGAGCGGATTTCTAACCGCATTACCGGGGATGTTCCCGAGATCAACCGGGTGGTGCTAGATTGCACTTCCAAGCCCCCGGGGACCATCGAGTGGGAATAGGCCAAGGTCAGAATTCTAAAGCCACCTGCAACCATTCACTGTAACGCATGGCGACGCACTGCGTTTCAACGGTTGCCACGCCACTTGCAACAAACGGGAATAACAAAACCGATACAGCCCCCGAAACCGCTTGGAATCGAGAGCTGTTTGCGATGGTGCATGAACGATTTTGATTCGTGGTCACTCTGTGGAGTGGTGGTCGTTGGCGCGATTTGGCGCAGTCTGGAGGTTTCCGTTCGCCACGGAGGTCTGCCAAGCCACCCGCAACAATTCCCAAGCGCGAAAACGCCGATTTTCACCTGATTCGAATCAAATCCGAATCACGGCGCTCCCAGAAGGCCCGAAATTGCAAAACCGCAGGTAAAGCTGGGGGAATAACAAACCGCATTTTATTGCTGAAATCCCCTGGAACAAAGCCCTTGAGAACATGAAAAAGCGGCTTCGAAGCCACTTTTCTGATTCGCAATTATTCTCCAAGTGGCTTTGTCAAGCGCCGAATCCGACCTTCTTCGACTCGAGCTCCGGAGGAACGACCCCAACCGATTTTCTTACATATTCGCTTGCGTCTTCTTTTAAGTTGTCAATTCTTTCAATAGTCTCATTCTGATTTTCCTTGAAATATGGTCTACTTGTCCATATTCTCAAACCCTCGACAACTGCTCTTCTTGTATTTGGATTACTGTTTTGTAACCATTCATCAATAATCGAAAGTGCATTTTTATAGCCTGTTTTCTTGCAAAATTCATCAAATGCCTTTGCTAATACTTCTTGAACTCTCCAATTACTATCTTCGGAAACTTCATCTCTCATAAATATCAAAATTTCTTCATCTGATGATAAATATCCAAAGAGAAATGCACCGTACATTCTTACTTTATATACGTCGGATTTATAAGCTAAAATGCTAATTGTTTGCTTTGCTCATTATTATTAAATTTATAATCAGCAAAGGCTCTTTTCTCTTCCTCTTTGAAGCCATTTTCTATCAAAGAAAATTCTTTTTTTAAACTCACAATATATTCTTTCAAGCAACACCGCCTCCTCGCGTACCTGTCTTCGCTGATCATCAATTATCTGTGCATCAGCTCTGCCGTCATCTGAGCGAACATGTCATCGGGCACTCGGCTGGTCGCACCGGGATACGAGTAGGAGATGTACGCCAGCGTCAAGATCTTGGCCATGTGCACCCCCCTTGTCTACTACGCATTGCGTGCCGCCTTGGGAAAACGTTTCTGCATGCGGCGCATCTCCCTAAAAGGCCCCCAACGTCGTTCTACCTTAGATTTCTGCACTTATTTTAGCATCCGCTTCGAAGCCGAAATCTCCATGGGCTGGCAATCCGGCATTGGGAAAAGACGGCAAGGATCTTGTCTGCCATAGAAGTCCGAAGCTGCTCTCGAATAACTTGCTCAGGCGCCGAATCCGGCCTTCCAGGCGTCGAGCTCCACTGGGGTGATCTCCCCGGCCTTATCCGAATCAAGCATCTCCTTCCACGCCTTGATCGCCATGACGAGTTTGGGCGACTTCTTCGCCGCGGAGTCGAACCCCAGCACCATCGTCCCGTCGACCTCCATCGGGACGAGCTCAAGCTCCTCGTTGAGCCTGAACAGCAGCTCCAGGGCCTGCCTGCTCGATTCTAAGGGCACTTCCCGCAGCGCCTCGGGCGAGATCGCAAGGGCGGAGGCGATGGCCTGGATCTGAGGCTCTCCTGGAGTCCTATTGCACAGTTCGTAGTTGCGGATGGCGGAGTCTGTCTGCCCGCAGGCGGCGGCGAGCTGCCTCTGCGTCATCCTGCGCATCTTCCTGTACTTCTTTATGAGCTCCCCGGTCTTCAACTTGCCCTCCACGTCTGCCTCGGCACGGACCATTTTGAACCATGCGGAAACTATAGCACGAAAATGAACTGTTTGCATTGACCGTTCGGAAGTGAACGATTACCATGCAATTGCAAACTCGTTCAGAACCGAACGCTAGGAGGTAGCATGGCAAAGCAGGAACCGCGCCTTCTCGGTGTGTTGGAAGTCGCCGACAGGCTCGGCGTCTGCCGCACGAAGGCATACGGGATCATTCGAGAGCTCAACGACGAGATGGAAGCGCGAGGCTGCAAGGTCATTGCCGGCCGCGTGAGCAACGAGATCTTCGAGGAGACGTTCTTCAACCCGAAGGGAGGGGCGAGGCATGACCGTTAAGCAGTCTAAGAACGGCACCTGGTTCACGCAGTTCCGGTGCAAGAACAAATTCGGCGACGAAGTGCACAAGTGCAAGCGCGGTTTCAGTACTGCGGAAGAAGCCCAGGCATGGGAGGACGACTTCATCGCCTACGCCGGATGCACCATGGACATGACGTTCGCTGAGTTCTACGAGGTGTACGAGGCCGACGTGAGGCCGCGTCTGCGCGAGCACATGTGGCGTAACAAGGACTACCTGGTCAGATCGAAAATCATGCCCTACTTCAAGAACTACTGTATGAGCGAGATTCAGGGCATCGACATCATCCGCTGGCAGAACGACCTCATGAAGGGCAGCAACAACAAGGGGAAAGGCTATGCGCCCACGTACCTGCGCACCGTGAACAACCAGCTCTCCGCCGTTCTCAACCACGCCGCACGTTACTACGGGCTCCATCCCAACCCCGCGGTGCGCACCATGAAGATGGGCGGCAAGGAAACATCCGAGATGCAGTTCTGGACCAAGGAAGAGTACCTCAAGTTCGCGGACGAGATGATGGAGAAGCCGCGTGAGTTCCTGATGTTCGAGATCCTCTTCTGGACCGGAATTCGCGAGGGCGAGATGCTCGCGCTCATGCCGTCGGCCTTCGACCTGTCCCGCGGAACCATGCGCATTGACAAGTCGTACCAGCGCTTCGACGGCCGTGACGTAATAACGGACCCGAAGACGCCCAAGTCGATTCGCACTATCAAGCTCTCGAAGTTCCTGGTCGAGGAGATAACCGACTACCTCAAGTGTCATCCGGAGATTGGCCCCAGCGACCGCATGTTCCCGGTTACCAAGTACCAGATTTCACGCGCGATGAAGAACGGTTGCCAGAAGAGCGGGGTCAAGAAGATTCGCGTGCACGACCTGCGCCACAGCCACGTGAGCCTGCTCATCGACAAGGGCTTCACCGCCCTCGCGATCGCCGATCGCATGGGACACGAGGCGACCGACATCACGTTTCGCTACGCCCACCTGTTCCCAACTGTGCAGGAGGACATGGCCAACGCGCTTGACGACGAGAGAGGAGGGTTCTAGGTGCCCTGCCCCAACTACCGCAGGAAGCGGACCTTCTCCAAGGCGTTCCGCGTGAGCCGCGAGGAAAGCGAACGCATAGAGCTGCTGGCGAAGGCGGCTGGCGTCACGCAGCAGGAGTACATCATGGCCAAGCTGGAGGACAAAGAGTTCACCGTGGTGCCCGACATCCGCACCTACAAGATGCTCCGCGACTCAATGCGCCAGGTCTACCAGGAGCTCTGCCGCCTGCGCGACTGCTCGACCATGGACGAGCGTCTGATCGCGAAGATTGAGCTGTTGAGCGACCTGTTCGTCGGCATCGCCGGAGACGCACCGCACGGCGAGCTGGAGAAGGAAGACGACTTGATTGCGGAGATGGAGCGTGAGTAGACGGTCTGCTGCTTCTTGGGGTGAAGTTGGCACCAGACCAAACGGAGATACGGATAGATATGGTCTTTTATGATTTAGACCGTTTGGACCGAATTTTTCGGTGCAGGAAGACCCTACAGGGAAAAGCTCCTCTCCTGTCTCCTTGATGATGTACGGGTAGTGAAGGCTCTCTTTCCTGCATAGGGACGAGTGCGATTTGCCTGTATCTTCCTCGCAGTCGGCCGCTTCTCATTCGGGATCGCTTCATCCCGTGTCTCGACAACAGATGCAGACAAGACCACTACACGGATAGTCTGTTTCATTGCAGTCTTCAATAACTTGCTAGTAATTTGTGCGTGAGATAGCGCTTTAGAGTTGTCAGCAAGTCAATTCAATTTACCTTCACAGCGTGGAAGCTTAGTCTCTCACGCTCGGGTCAATCCACTTAGAAATTCGCTGGGCACAGTATGCGGGCAAACAACTCGCATACTCAGCGATGTCGGCCTTATGTGCGATGGCCTCAAACCGCAATATGTCGACGTCCGATGACCCCGATTCCCCCAAGATTGAAATGACTTCCTTTGCGATCATACGGTCGTCAAGCACGTTTTCGCAGAACATAGCTGCACGCGCATTGGAAACCCCATATTTGACCTTCCTTTGCAACAGGCAGAGATTGTCCAAGTTCTCCTCCGTTGCAAAAGCTGGATGCTGCTTGATGGAGTCAATGAGGCATGATATGAAATGGCTAAGGGAAAACCGGATGACTCCCGAAACGATGCCCTCGACTTTTGTAAGCCGAAACTTTCTGCTGGGCCTAAACGTATCGTTTAAATAGCTTGTGATTTGAGACACGTCACTGCCATCAATCCAGAGGGTGGTAGTGGCAGCTAGCATATTGCTGTCGAGGGGATGCGCTGCATCGGGATTTGGCAGAAGAAACGCGTTTGCTACTGTGTCGATATCGGAACAGCCGCCTCCGAGGAATTCGGCACCTTCCTTAGATTCAATCCAGCCCGATAGCGAAGCCGCACTCCTTATCCCCAATTGCGTCAGGTGGCATAAAGACGCTTGGTCGGTATTAACGGCATCCAGAGACTCGTAAATCGCCTGGAAGAGCTTGAGGAGCCGTTCTTTCATTTCATCATCGGAAGAGACATATGCGAATGTGGAAACGCATATGCTCATCACATCGTCTTCGCTTCCATCAGAGGACATAATCCCCGAAATGTAGCTTTCAATCGCTTCGAGAGGGCGCACCTTCATTGCCGATAGAGCGCGTGCGCGCGCCCTGTCGCACTCTAAATTTATTTCGAAAGCATTTGTTAGCTCGTACTCCAGCTGAGGATCACCAATATGCTCCAGGATTGTGTTTAGTACGGATTGGCCATAAAGGGCTCGGCGGGGATTCTTCTCTCTATCAAAAACATCTGTGAACAGGTTTAGTATGGCACTCTCACACCGCTCGGTGTTCGATTCTTTCATGAGCTCAGAATACATTCTGTTGCTGCTTGTCCTGCCAGTATCCTCTGCAACCAGAATGCTTCCCTCGCTGTATTTGCCGGATCTTGCTGTCCTCCCGATAAGATTCTGGAAATCCCTCGTACGTGGAGTTTCGTTTCCCCGACGTGCGCCCGTGACAATCAAGTACTTTATAGGCAGGTTTACGCCTTCCGCAAGCGTAGACGTGCACGCGATACATTTTGCAAGGCCACGCTCGACGGCGAACTCTACCGACTGGCGAATAGCACCCTGCAGGTCGCCGTAGTGAGGCAGCACCCCCGCACTGATTCCTGAGCTTAGTCCATTATCGTTTCCGTAATGGAGGCAGACGAGATTGGAAAGTCTCTCCAATTCCTCCTCAGATGCGGATGACTTCAGGTTCGGAAGGTTTGCTTCCCGATGGAGGAGATCATCCAATCGTTTAAATAACGGTTGTATCGAAATCTTCTTGGGAACGTAGATCGCACAAGCACCATTCGGAAGTAGCCTATTCGCGTAATAGATGGCAAGATCGCGAGCGTAATCCGCGTTCTTATTGCCCATTTCAGGGAAGTACCGCTGCCTAGTTTCTCTGCCTAATCGTTTAAGTGGCTGCGAGGTCAAATCGACTCGAACGAAGAAGTCTTCATTCGATATGTCGTCAGCTTCAACATATGAAACCTTTTTGCCCTTCTGCTGTATGAAGCCAACCGACTTATCAGTTACTTGGATATTTTCACTTACAGCAAGAAGGCTCGAATCGCCAAAAGCCCAGTTCGCAATCTCGTCGGCATTGGAAACAACTGCAGAGATAAGTACCTTCTGGGCGTCAGGCTTCGCTCTAAATATTTCAGTGAGAAGTAGTTCATAGCCGGGACCTCTCGATACGCTGTCCAGCAAATGAGCCTCATCGAATACGAACAGCCCAGCATCGTCTAGAAGAGGAGCACTGTGATGGATCGCATAGCCTAGCTTCTCGGGGGTGAAAACCAGGACCTTTGGTCCACTCGGGCTTTGCTCCAGCCACGAATCGACTTCCATCACGTCCGACGTCTGCCTGACATCCGCTATTCCCCTAAGGGCAATCGATAAATCGCGCGAGATCTCAGAGCAAAGAGCACGTAGGGGCGCAACGACGACGGACAGGGTGCTTCTGCCTGCGAGAATGCTTGACCGTAACAGCAGCTCGATGCTCTTGGTTTTGCCAGTTCCCGTAGGCAAGTGTACAAAGGCATTTCCTCCGGAGAACACTCCTGCCCGTCCTATCTGCTGCTGTGCCTGCCACAGCAATTTTGGGAACGACGCCTGTGCTAGATACGGTTTCCACTCTTCGAGTCCAATTTTGGTGTAGGCAGGCAGAAGGGATCTCGTTGAGAATGAGAGTGAATCGAGAATCGATACGTATAGCACTCCGCCAAAGAAGAGGTCTTCGGGATTTGCGTCGGTAAGCAGCGACGCCGCCTCCTCGATGACATCAGCTTCATCTACATCTCCGCCCTCTAAGTATTGCCCCAAGATGTGCAGCTCTTCAGGGATAGGATTGCCGGGATTCAAAAGGTACGAGACAAAGCCGTGCAGGGTTCCGGCCCTTGTGCCGTAATAATCGGCGTTCTTGACCTTGCCGGCAGCGACTTTGGAGCTCCCATAGTTTCCTAGCAAGAAGTAGGTCGCCATTGCAAGCGTCCAGTAGCCGTCGCTGAATAGAGCATTTCGGCCATCGTTGGACGCGGCATCGTAGAAGGCTCCCGTCTTCTTCAAGTCCAGCAGGAACCCCTCCCCGTTGTTGCCGGATAGTCTGGCATCCACATACGACGACAAGGTCAATATCGATGAGTAATGCAGCTCGTCCGAATTCATTCCGAAGTCCGGGATAGCAGACGAGTCTACGAAAAATTCCGTAGCCTTTGCCTGCGCCTTCGCGTATTTTAATTCGCGGTCCGACCGTTCGCCGTAAATCATGATGTGCACCTGTCGTAAATCTCACGTATCAAATCCATGAGATGCGATCTGTGAATGACGAAAACCGTTCCGCCTTCGGCGACATACAGGTCCGACGCGCTTAGCCCTTCTAGATGGCGTTCCGCGTTGCCAATCCCAGCAATCGCGCCTATGGCAAAAGCTTCTTTGAAGGGATGCTCGCTCGCATTCATGAATCTCTTTAACTCGCTCGAGGTGAGGATGTCTCCTGCGTCCAGGCTTCTCCTGCCATAGTACGCGAGAGTCATTGCAATTCTGCTCCGATCCTTAGGGGAGTCTTTTGCTGCATCTGAAATGGCGCCTTTGAGATCTGTGCTACTGCTCCGGGATTTGACTTCAATTGCGAGCAGCTCATCGAACTTGGATGGGTTCGACGGATTTTCCATCTTGAAGGCAACGATATCGGTGCCGTGCTCTGAACTATTCTTGTCTGACCTGCCATACTGCTTGTAGCGAGGAACTTCATACCCCTCCACGAACTGGACCAAGTCGCTGATTACTATTTCGGCGAAATCCCCCGCCATAATCTGAGGGACATCTGGGATGACGTTCTCTCGAAGATACTCATTTTCTCCAATTTCAAAAAACTCAGAGTATTCGCGGAGCTCGTCATCCCGTATGTAATGTCTTCGAATGTGTCGCGCCCATTCAACGAGTGCCGCATCATCTATTGCGCCCTCTAGACGAAAGCATTCCACACTGCATCCTTCAATGGACACTTCATCTTCCCGCACCAGCCAATCAACAAAGCAAGGGCGTGGGAGTTTCCTGATATTCGATTGATTGATAGCGGTGTTTGCCAAAGTAACTCACGATTCCCTGCAATTGCCTGATTTAAATCCCAAGTTCTTTGCAAGCAGCGGCTACGACGTCGCCGCCTTGATGAAAATCGGGGCTCCCGCTGCTCGCCAAATCCATCGGCACTATGCGTTCGTTCAGGTACTGGAATAGGTTCTTAGCCTGAGCTTTTTCGAACACCTCATCTTCGTTCGCTCCGTCTAGGCGCATCTGCGTGACCATCCTCGTTTTCTCGAGAATCTGCTGTTCACGAGACATGACTGCGCCCGCTAGCTTCTTATTGTTTGCCATCGAATAGCTCTTTGTTCTCGATGACCTCGTCTGCGGCGAGTGACGTGATGAGGGCCGATAGACTCACGCATTTCTCCTGCGCGATTGCCTCCAGTGCCCCCTTGAGCTCCGGCGTTGCCGCGAAGATAATCCGCTCGGTTTTCTTCGCGCCGAGGATGTGCTTCCTAAGCTCCTGTTCTCCCATCCGAGCCTCACCTCTTACGGTCGTGTATCTTTCATAAAACTTATGAAAGATTTTACCACGTGCAGAAGCTCCATTGAGTTGCGTTATGCATGCCCATTGACGACTTGCATCCAAGGATGAACAGCCTACTTCCACGTGAGACGCAGCAAAGCAAACCTGTAGCGCAGCTGTACTTGAAACGTCCCAGCTGAAATTTCACTGCGCCACCCCGCTTGTCGGCGTTGGAGATGCTGCACAAAGTGCAACGTCCGAGGCGAATTTAGGGAATCCGTTCAAGCGAGATCTCGTTAGGCTTGTTGGCGGATCCGTCCCCGAAGCAGCCTGTTATCACATGTGCGCATTCCACATCGACTACCAGCATCTGTCGTCGGAACAGCCACGTTTTGCCATCACAGATGACGCCGCGCCCGCCACAGTGCGAACCATTTCCTGCGCGCACGCGACTCTCTGCCTCGTCAGCAGTCGCCCATCGGAGCGCGTGCTTTCACGTCGCAGAGCAATTGCATTCACCGAGCATGTCGACATCGACTGGGCACCCCGCCCTGCCATCCACATCACGATTCCCGCGCAACCACAGCGAGGGCGAAAACTGTCCCTGGAACCTCCACTCGTCCGACTGACAACCTCCTGGAAACCAGCGGGAACCCCTTCGGTTCCTGCCTTGGACACGCATTGGCGCACGGAACCCACCGGGCACACAAGGGCACGTGATGTTTTCGAAAAACTTTAGCCGGGAGACCGGCATTCCAAGGCCGGCGAAACATTTTAGAAAACACCGGAGGGCGACCCGCCTTCCAAGACCTCCTTCGCTTTCCACCCTTGTACGCCCGCCGGAGCCCGAGCGTCAGCCGCGCCACAAGGCGGAAGGCCAAAGGGGCGAACCGCCGGAAAACAAGGAGGTCAATCATGTTCGAACTCAAGCAGAAGGCCATCAAGGCAGCGGCAACCTTCCTCGACCGTCGCGGTTACGAGGTCATCGACACCGAGTGGGAGTCCGAGGACGGCGGCTACATCGACGTGGTGGCGCGCGACGAGGACGCGATCGTGTTCTGCGACGTGCAGGCCCGCAGGGGCGTCGAGAAGGGAATGCCCGAGGAGAGCCTGGGAGTCCGCGAGTGCATGGAGATCAACGCGGCCAAGTGGCTCGGCGAGCACGGGGACGACCCGGACAACGTGGACGTCACCATCCGCTTCGACAGCATCGCGATGCTGGTCATCGGCGAGGACCGTGTGCTCCTAAGGCACCACATCAACTGCCTGGGATCCGGAACGATCGCCGCCACGACCGAGTAGCGATCCGCTGGCAACGCCGAGGCCGCCTCGGGCACCGCGCCCGGGGCGGCTTCCCCGAACGATCAAGAGAGGAGTGATCCACATGACGCAAGCGACGATGGAGATGCGCAACGAGATACAACTGGGACTTGAGCCGCTGTTCACGATCAAGGATCTGGCAGCTTACCTGCAGGTGAACACCACGACGGTGTACAGGCTCATCAAGGACGGCGCCCTCACAGGAACGCGCATCGGGCAGAGCTTCCGTTTCATGCGCAAGAATGTCGAGGACCTGTTGGACTTTTGCGCCTTCAACGAGGACCAATGACGGCGACGACGAACGCCCCGGGCAGCGTGCCTGGGGCGTTGGCGTGTGAAGTAGGAGGGGGCACTTGCTTGAACGGCTTTTCCGCCTGCCTTCCGGGGTTTCGCGCCCCGGTCCCACGGCAAGGTGCAAGCACCCTGCACCCATCCGCCGTTTCGGGAATGACACGGGTTCCCGAAACGGTTTCCTCGGAGCTGCCGACGTGTATTACTGCGACCGGAACACTTATTTGGGGCTCCGCAGCGTCATCAGTAGCAAAACTTACAGCATGGTGAATTTATTGCTAGTAGAATGAGACATATATGGGTACGGATCGCTACGACGTTGCATAGACGGAGGTATTCGGATGGCTAAGTATCAATTACAGCCTAACGAGGGGGTTGTGCTCCAAGAGACGGGCATCCGCTACGAGCCCAATAAGCTCTCCACCGCTTACACGGACGAACTAATTCTGACCAACCTCAATCTGATTCACGTCCGCAAGGGCGTCTTCATGGGGACGAAGAGCGTTCGTTACATTCCCCTGAATCAGGTCAAGGTGATTGGCGGCAAGTGCCAGGCGCTTGTGGGGAAAGCGCAGAACGGAACCGCTATTCTGCAGATTTACACCCAGCAGGGTACCGAGGAATTCGCGTTTCGGACCAAAGCAAAGAAGAACGCCGGCATTTGGGCGAACGAGATCAGCCGCTTGGTAACCGGCAGGGATTATGAGAATGCACTCGAAAGCCAGGACGCACCCGAATATGACTTCGAGGATACGGTCGTTGGCCAGCTTAAGGACGCATTTGGCGAAGTCGGTGCTGCCTTCGGCTTCGGATTCGGCAAATCGGGCCAACAGCAGAAAAGCTCTGTCGAGCGTGTTTCGACAAAGTGCTCCGGTTGCCACGCCCCGATTACGGGCGTAAAGGGCAAGACCGCTGTATGCAAGTATTGCGACACCGAGCAAGTGCTCTAAGAAGGTGAGATTGACATGGGACTTATAAAAGCAGCGACTGATTCACTAGGCGGAACCCTTGCCGACCAATGGCTTGACCTGATAACCGCTGGCTATTTCGACGAGCACACCGTTGTCGCTCCGGGCGTTCTGAAGTCCACCAACAACGGGCGCGGAAACAATCTCCTCGGCTCGCAAGGCGTGATCTCAAACGGTTCCAAGATTTTCGTACCAGAAAACACTGCGGCGTATATCTTCAGCCAGGGAGGCATCGAGACCGTAGTGTCCGAGCCCGGTCCGTACGAATACCAAGACGGCGAATCCAGTATCTTCAGCGGCGGCAACTCGGATTCGCTCTTTCGGCAGCTGGGCGACCGATTCTCCCATGGCGGAATCAGCTCATCCGAAAAGTGCATAGCGTTCGTGAATCTTCGCGAGATTCGCGACATCAAATTCGGCACCAGAGGCCCACAGGTCTACAACGACCAATACTACGAATGTGACCTTGAGATATACGCCCATGGCGGATTCTCCGCTAAGGTCGTCGACGCCGATAAGTTCATCCGCAACTTCGTACCGGCGAACGTCAGCAGCTACACATTCGACGACCCCAAAGCTCGTGGCCAGATGGTTTCCGAATTTCTGCAGTCGTTCATCGTTGCGCTAAATGGCATGTCGAGCACATATCGAATCTCCCAGCTGCCGGCACAGGCGGTCGAGATTGCGAAGCGCATCTCTGAGGACACGTACAACGCAGGTTCATGGCCAGAGCGCTTCGGCATGCAGATCACGAAGGTTGCAATCGAGAATATCGAGCTATCCGACCAATCTCGTCAGCTCGTCAACCAGTTCTCTTCCAACCGAATGAACGTGAGGGCTTACGAGGACACCTCCGAGCGAGCTGGCAACATGGCCGCCCAGCAGAAAATTGCGCAAGGTATCCAGGACAATGGTCTTGGCGAAGGCGGCGGCATGCTATTCGGCATGAACATGGCGCAAGCCATCGGTCCACAGGGGCAGCCCGCGAAATCTTCCGCTCGCGAGATGTCTACGGACGAGAAGATTGAGACGTTGAAGAAGCTGAAGGAACTCGTTGATATGGGCATCCTGACCCAAGATGAGTTCGACCTTAAGAAGAAGGAGCTCCTCGGTCTGTAGCTCTCTAGTCGAGAGGAACCTGTACTCCGGAGCCGTTACGAACATGTAGCAGCTCCGTTGTATGTGAGCGTTTCGAATTAATCTGCGCCGTCCAGTCACGGGGACTGCTGACATGCATTGGGTGGTTCTCCGATTGCAAGACCGTTCAATACTGAACGTTTTTCTGCTATAATGGAGAACGTGATACATAGGTCGCCCGGCGGGCCTCTTCCACATCCTGCTCGCCGGGCTCGATGCATAGGAGGCGCTTATACGGACGCTCGCTATAAGCAACTACAAGGGCGGCGTGGGCAAGACCACGACCGCCGTGAACCTGGCGACCATCTACGCCAAGCGAGGGTAGCGGGTGCTGCTCATAGACCTGGACCCGCAGGCATCCGCCACCGACTTCTTCGGCCTGTACGAGCGGGTCGAGGCAGAGAAGAGGACGTCGGTTGAGCTGCTCTACGGGGACGCGTCCGTTGCCGACGTGGCTTTCGAGACCGGCATCGACGGCCTTTCCGTCATCCCCTCGGTCATCGGCCTCATCGACCAGAACGAGCTGCTTCTGCGCGAGCAGCGCCTGAGGTTCGTGCTCGACGACGCCGCCGGCGACTTCGACACCTGCATCATCGACTGCAGTCCCGTAATGAAGCGGCTCGCCTTCAACGCCTACCTTGCGGCGTCCGGCCGCGGCATGATAGTCATCCCCGTGAAGCTGGACGGCTCGGTCATGCGCGGCACCGCTCTCACGGTGAACGCTACGCGCGCCATCGCCGACGCGCTGCGTATGCCCACCCCGAAGTACCGAATCCTGCGGACCTGCGTTCCGGGACGCGAGACCCGCAGCGAGGCGACCGGCGCACAGGTTCTCGACAGCTTCTTTCCCGACGAGCAGTTCAGCACCGTCATCCACGCCTCGACGAAGGTCGGGGAGGGTTCTTGGCAGTGGAAGCCCGTCGTGGCGTTCGAGCCGAAGAGCCGCCCCGCCCAGGACTATCTGGCGCTCGCGGAGGAGATTGACCGTGAGTGCGCGTAGCGACGTTGCCGCCGGCTTCTCCATCAGCGGGCTGCTGGACTCGTCGTCTAAGACCCGCAGCCGCTTCCCCGTCGTGGAGATTCCCGTTGTGGAAATCGGGGACCATCCCGCAAACACCGCATACTCCATGGACGAGGCGGGCATACGCGCGCTCGCCGATTCCATAGAACGCGACGGGCTCACCGACCTGCCGCTTGTGCGGAAGCTTGCCGACGGCTCATGGCAGATGATCTCCGGGCACCGGCGCAAGGCAGTGTACGCCATGCTCTCCAAGCGCGACGAAGCCTACGCCAAGATGCCGTGCCGCGTCATCGAAGGCGTCGACGATGCGCAGGCGCTCGTGCTTCTGCACACTGCAAACTACTTCGTGCGCGAGCTCTCCATCACCGAACGCGCCGTCACTACCCGCGCGCTTGGCATCGAGGTCGAACGCAAGCGCCGCGAGGACCCGAACCTCACGGGAAAACGCACAGAGGACATCAAGGTCGACATCCTGGCAGAGCAGACCGGCAGGCGCGTCTCCGGCAAGACCATCAAACGAGAGGAGGCGCTTGCGAAGGCTATCGAAGACGACCTTGCCGACGAGTGGAAGGCCGCCGCCAACTCCGGTGAGATCTCCGCGAAGGCAGTGGGCTCGCTTGCCGCCCTGCCCCGCGACAAGCAGTCGCGGATCGCGGGAGAAGTATCGCTCGAAGGGCTCAGCAAGCGTCAGCGAACTGACGCCATCCAGGCTGCCATCGGTTCCGTTGCCCAGCCCGACGCGCGTCTCGCGCGGTCCCGCAAGAGCCTCGCCAGCTACGCCGCTTCCGTGGTCGCAACCATCGAGAAGGCAGACCTGGATATCATCAGCGAGATCGCCGGAATCGTGCAGGAATTGCAGGAACGCGTGACTTCTGATGCGGATTCGTCCGCGGAGGGCGTCAGACGCCAGTCGTAGCAAGTAGCCCATCTTCTATCACGTTCTTCCGAACGCTCTCAAGATGGTACTTGGCCCGGGGAGTCGGGGAGGGTTTGCGGTAGCGGCACCGACCTCCGCCTTCGACCGCCCCACACCGCCCCGGGCATATGCCATCCGCCCGCGCCGACTACTGGCCGACGCCTGCGGATGACTGCGGGGGCTGCCCCCGCTCCCCGTTGCTGGCAGACAAGGAAATGCCGGCAGCTTCCACATAAAGCCGGCGATGCAAAGGAGAAGACCACGACGAAACGGAAGGACAGGTTCGTCCATTGCCGGCTATCCGAAGCCGATTTCGAGCGCTTCCACGAGCACGCCGAAGAGCTCGAGCTCGCCCCGTCGGAGTACCTGCGCTACATGATTCGCATCCCCGTGAAGGCATGCAAAGGCGGCGGCGAGATTGTCACCCTCGACACGAAGGCGATGTCGCAGATCTACGGCGAGCTCGTCCGCTGGGGCCATCATTACAACCAGGCCGTGCACGCGCTCAACACCATCGCGCTGTTCGCCAGCAGCGGTGGCAGCAACACCGACTACTTTGTCGAGCAGCTCGAGTGCGCCAACCGCAATCTCGAGGACGTGAAATCCGGCGAGCGCGGCATAGAGGGAAAGCTGCGGCAGCTCGAGGGAACGACGTTGGTAGGTGGTCGCTGATGCCGATAGTGAAGGCGATATCGGGACACACCAACTGCCAGAAGGTGAAGACGTACCTGGAGAAGCGCAACCGCGCTCTGGCACGCGATTTCTTCAACCTGTCGTGGGACGAGCGCGAGATGCAGGGCTACGACGAGGCTATGAAGGATGCCGTGGAATGGGCGACGAGATGGACGCGACACGGGCCCGATGCGGCAACGACGAACCGTACGAGGGCAGGCGCGCCCGCACCTACAAGCACTTCATCATCTCGCCCGACCCCGATGACCATATCGATCTTCCCGCCCTGCGCGAGCTCGCAAGAGCGTGGGCCATGAGGTTCTTCGGCGACTACCAAGTGGCCATCGTGTACCACGACGACAACCAGAACCGGATCCCGCACGCGCACCTGGTCGTCAACTGCACCAACCTTGTCACCGGCAACCGGCTGCACACCGACAACCTCTTCGAGCTGAACCGCGCCCTGCAGGACATGGCGCGAGAGAGGGGCCTGAGCGGGCTCTCGAACGTGATGGAGCACCGCGAGGGCCTGTCGCGCCTGGCTGCGAAGGACGAGCCGGAGAAGACCGCCAGAACCATGCAGCCGACGTGCGTGAGCCGGCCCGAGCGCGAGCTCGTTGACAGCGGCGAGTATTCCTGGGTCGCGGACATACGCAGCCGCGTATCGGTGGCGAAGGGACTTGCACGCAACGAGGGCGAGTTCCGAAGCATCCTGGATATGCTTGGAGTTGCAGTGGCGGACAACTCGCCGAAGGCGACCAACCGTGATTGGATCTATTCGCTTTCCGACGACCCCAAGTGCAAGGTGACCGGCGGGCGTCTCGGCTACCTCTACAGCCGACGCTCGCTTGAGAACGGCTTCGAGAACAAGGCGACCTACCACCCCGACGCAGCTTCCTCCCGGGCGATCCTGAAGGCGGCGAAGGATGCCGTGGTGCTTAACGACCTCGCCGAGCTCGATCGCATGGCGAAAGCGCTGGAGACCTGCTCACGCTTCGGGATACGCAGCATCGCCGACTGCGATGCCAGGATCGGGACGGTCGAGAAGTGCATCCAAGGCGGCAACGGCAGCGAGGCCGAGCGCAAGTCGCTCGAGGCTCTGCGCGATGCGCGCGACTTCACGGCCGCGAACGGGCTGCTTCCCAGGACTTCCTCCAAGCCGAAGGGCGCGAAACCCATAGCCGACGGTGCGCCCAGTGCCGGCAAGAAGAAGACCGCCGATAAGCGCAAACACAATCGTCGTGAACCCCAGCGCGGCAACCGCGAGAAGGGAGAGCGCTGATGGAGATCCGCATCCGGTACAGGAACAACCGCGTCGACGTCTTCGATACCGACACCTTCACCAAGTCGGAGCCCTTCGGCAACGCGAACATGCTCACCGACTTCGAGATCCTGCTCGACCAGCTCGGCAAGACCGGCATCTGGCCAGCGGCTCACAGCTACGACGCGAGCCAGTCATACCGCGGCGACATCCTGGACGACGAGATTCCCGTGGCGCGACGCAAGAAAGGCTGGCGCTTCCTGCTCGCCGAGAGCGAAGAGGTTGCCGGCATCGAGACCGTGAGCATCGGTAGTGACATTGCCCTGCAGCGGATTTGCGGCGAGCTCGTGGACATGCTGCGGCTCGACGAGACAGCTTCTGCTTGGATCAGCAACAGCGACGACCTCTCCACCGTCGACAAGGCAGTGGCGCTGTTCGAGGTGCTCACGGGGGCAGCCCCCGCAGGATCCGCATCCGAAGACATCGCCCGCATGTGCGGCTGCAGCCTTGCGCTGGTGAACACGTTGCAGGCGATGGGGGTCGCACCAGAAGAGGACGAGGAAAACGAAGAGGAAGACGAGTACGACAGCTGGATGGAGGGACTGGACCATGAGGACGTTGATTAGGCTGGCGGGAGCGTTCGTACGCTTCCCCGTTCACGCGGTTTTCAGGTTCATGTAGGGGCGACCATGACGACACACTCAAATGCACCTTCAGGTCTCGCCATGCCAATATTATTACAGATACACATGCTTATGGGTATATATTGTACCCTTTTCTGCTAGAATATCTAATCATGAAGTTCAGTAGATACATAGCCACGCACCACGTGTTCACCATCGGGGCGCTGCTCGCCGAGTCGGATTCCGAGAACTCCGCGCGGAAGCAGCTCAAGCTCGCGCTCGCCTCGGGGAAGGCCGAGCGGGTTCGGCGTGGGCTCTACGTCTCGCATGCGGGCAGGTTCGAGGGGGTCGGCGTCGATCCCCTCGAGGTGGTCGCGGCCCTCGACCCCGGCGCAGTCCTCTCGTTCCACACCGCACTCGAGGCGCTCGGAGTTGCGCACAACGTCGGCTTCGAGTGCAGGTTCCGCACCTCCAGCGCCAAGGCTCCGTTCTCCTTCGGCGGCGTCGACTACGTTCCACACCCGGCTGACGGTGCCGTCTCCAGTCACAGGGTACGCGGCAGCGCGTTCGGGACCGTGCTCGTGACCACCAGGGAGCAGACCATCGTGGACTGCCTGAAGCACCCTGAGTGGTCGGGAGGGATTGAGGAGGCGGTGAGGTCGCTCTCCGCACTGCAGTACGTGGACTCGGCCGCCGTCGCCCGCCTCGCCTGCGCCGACAGCGCGTCGCTCGCCGCCAGGGTGGGCTGGCTGCTCGAGGCGAGGGCGGAACGGTGGCGGGTGCCCGACGGGGTGATCGACCTACTGCTCGAGCGGCGCGCCGGGGTGACCTCGAAGCTCGATAAGAGGTCCCCCGAGTCCCGTGGCTGGTCGAGCAGGTGGCGCATGACGTTGCCGGAGACGGAGGAGGAGGCGCGCACGTGGGTATCGTGAGCACGGAAGAATTCCAGCCGAGGACGGCGGACAAGGTAGAGAGGCTCCTCGACATCCTCGAGGAGGTTGAGCAACACCCGGATCTTCGGGGCAAGCTGGCCATGCACGGCGGCACCGCCATCAATCTCTTCATGCTCGGGATGCCTCGCCTCTCGGTCGACATCGACGTGTCGTACGTCGGCGCGGTCGACAGGGAGACGATGCTCCTGGAGCGCCCGCTCGTCGAAACCGCCATCGGGGAGGTGGCGACGGCGCTCGGCTACGCTGTGAGCTCCGGGGAGGGCGGTCATGCCGGCAGGACGTTCATACTGCGCTACGGGGGCGCGTGGGGCTCGGATCACGTCAAGATTGACTGCATCTACATGAACCGCTCGCCGATAGTCACCCCGACGCTGCGGTCGTGCCCGCTTCGCCCTGACGCTCGCGTGCTCATGTTCTGCGATGCCGAGCTCGCTGCCGGCAAGGTCAAGGCCTTTTTCGACAGAGTCAAGGTGCGTGATCTCTACGACATCTCGAACCTGGGAAGGTACGCCGATGGACTGGGTACCGTCGAGGAGGGGTTCTTCCACAAGACCGTCCTCTTCTATGCCTCGCTGTCCGCGAGGTTTCCGCTTCCGTTCGAGGGTCGCTCCGAGCGTTTCAGGGGCAGGCGAACCGAGCTGGAGGATCAGCTGCTGCCCATGCTCCGTCTGCGCGATAAGAAGCCCACGCTCGAGGGGCTCATGGAGGATGCCGAGGAGTTCGTGAGGCGTCACGTACTCCCGAGGGATGACGCCGAGAGGGAGTATCTGGAGAGGCTCGCGGGCGCGGACTACCGGCCTGGACTCCTCTTCGCGGACGCCGAGACGGCCGGCGCCGCATCAAGTAGCCCCGAGGCCCTCTGGAAGGTGCGGAACCTCCGAGAGATGGCTCGCGGATAGCGCCCGGCAGGCACCCTTACCAAACCCCGTCGCTCTCGGTTGCGTAGACGACGGTGAGGGCGGCTCCTCCAGGCTGCAGTCGCATTCGGTGTAGGGAGTGCGGTATCCGTCCTCGCGGAACATATCGGCGTAGAGGTAAGGGGGTGAGGCAATCGGGGCTCGCCTGCGCGATAGGCTCGTCAATTCTCGTTCCCGGCATTTCGACCCAGGCGACGACCTCGTCCGGGAGGTTTTCCCAGTCGATCTGTAGGGTATCCGACGAGCTGGCGAGGATGCTCGCGGAAGTGAAGGAAGAGGCGCCGAGGAAGGCACCTGCAAGGTGAAGGAAGATTGGGGTGACGTCGATGAAAAGGCTTGGTAGGTTCTTCAAGGCGGCGTTTAAGGCCACGCTGGGTTTTTCGTCTGGCTGTTCCGCGCCGTGTTCAAGTGGGTGATGCAGGCGATAGCCGTTTGACCACCTGGACAAGCACTCGTTATTGGGAGCATGGTGCCGATGCAGGAGATTCATCCGTGCTATACAGCAAACGGCCGAGCGGTTCGGTTTCGCTCGGCCGTTATTTCTCTAACCTGACTGATGTTATTTCAGGAAGAAACCGTCGACCTCCCCCCGCGTGTGCAGGATTTCGCCGTCCGGGACATTAAGGCTTGCCGCCAACTCAATAGAGCCAGAGAAAGCCATAGCGAGATTCGGGGAGAAAGCCTTTCCGAGGAGGCTGATGTATGTGCTCATATTCTCGCGAAGCTCGTCGATGCATGCAGCGTATTCGCCATCGAGCTTCTCGTCGAGGGTCTCCAGCTCCTGAGCGTAATGCGCGAGGATCTCCGCCTCTTGTTTGCTGTAGAAGTCTTTTCCTAGCTCGTACATAGTCGTGCCTACGGCATTGCCGACAAGGGCGCCCAGGATTGGGATCGGGATAATAGTCTGACCCAGGAAGCTTGAGAACGCGCTTACGGACGCATCCAGGCACGCGATTTCGGAGCTTTCTATAAACTCGATCTCCGTAAGCTCGCCGTTACGGAACCTGTGAGCGCAGTCAGCGACGCCAAAAGATGCCGTGACCAGTGCGCTTGCGACAGCTGCGGATGTTGCTGTGTAGTTGTTTAGCCCGTAAATAGCTCCGCCGCGAACCCCGCCCTTGACGAGCCCCATGCCGGAATCTTTGGCAATCTCCTCCCAGTCATCCTGGGTTAAGTCGCCGATACGCCTCCCGTTCCTAAGATGGCGCTTCACTGAGAGGGCGAATGTCATTCCTGCCTCCAGAACGGCGCCAGCCGCCGCAGCCTTCGCACCCTCTTTGGGCGTAGGCTTGTGATCCTCGTAGATGCCCTTCTTTATTCGTTCGCTCTCGTCCGCTAGCTTGCTCTTCTCCTCGGCCATCTTGTCGGCAATAACGTTCTTCTGGACCTCCGAGTACTCGAATCTGGAGGCTTCCAGATCATCGATGCTGAACCCGCTTGAGCCGAAGAACTCATGAATGCTCTTCCAAGTTGAGTAGGATGGACCGCCATCCGATGAGACCAGCTTGGCTGCTTCCTCCTTGGGCATCTCGCATAGGAAGCACACTGTGTCGAAAAAGTCCTTCGGGATTTGGCAGACGCCGTTTTTGTCGAGGAAATCGGGATACTTCTCCAAATGGGCGGCCACTGCGTCCAGGGACAACTTGCCGCCGGCTTTCACGAACTTGACCTGTATGGGGAGGCCGTTGCGCAAAAGGTCGGCGGGCCCGTTGTCGTTCACCCATTCCATTACCGGCTTATCGCCGCGGACGAGGCTCTGCGCATTCTCCAATCCGCATTCGGCCACCTCGGCGATGAAGCCATGGACGCCCTTGTTACCGCCCCTGTTGGCAACGATGAGGTCCTCGATCTTCTCAAGCGCCCAGTTCATGGACTCCATTGCGGAAGCGAGGTTCTGATTTTGCCGGTTGAGCCCCTCGAGAAGGTCAGCGATTCTCAACTGGTTGATCAATCCGACCCATGCGGCAACGGCCTGCTCCTGGGAGCTCTTGACTATCTTTTCTGGCTTCATGACTATTCACCGTCCTGGGCGGCCACCTTCTCGACGATGAGGCTGCCGAGGGACTTCGCGTTGTTTACCAAAGAGCCAAGGGCTAGCTTCTCGTCGTCAGAAAGGGAAAGATAGTCGGCGCCGTGTAGGCGGCATGCGGATATAAAGTATCTGGATAGCTCCTCACGAAGGGCATCGGTCTTTGCCTTGAGCGCGCCGATCGCTGCGGAGGTCTCCCTCAGTGCCTCGGTGTTCCGCTTTACGGACAAGAGCTCCTCGTGCTTCTCCTTGGCGATCTTGTGGTGCTTTTTTACGAAGAGGGCGATGGAGGTCAGTAAGGTGGCACCTGCGATGCTCCAGCCGATGGGGCCGGCCAATGCCAGGAAAGCATTGCCAGCTGCCATTCCTCCGCCTCCGGCAGCCAATGCGCCGCCGCCGAGCCAGGCCATGGCCGCATTCGTTGCGGCAGCGCCCGACAGTGTGGAGATTGCGGCGCCCGTGGAGGCGGTGCCAAAAGTTGTGGCAACCCAAATTGCCGCGGACGGGGTGATACTGGCAATGACCATCCCCGCCGTGACACCGGCACTGGCGCTGGCTGCCGATTTTCGCGCCGAGTTAAGCTCTTCGCGGGCGAACGCCTCCGATTCTTTGAAGCTTTGCTTGCTGTGGGACACCTCCTCGATGTCCTGCACGAACGACTTCGGCGTGTTCGCGATCGAGTTCACCAGGTCGGTAGCGAGGTCCAGCAGGTCGATGCTCCTCAACCTAGACTGGTAGAGCTCGATCCCTCCCAAATCCAGTTCGGTATAGGTTTGGTTGTAGTCGACGATGGCGAGGTCATACTCATTCGGTTCTTTCGCCCTTGCATTCGCTACGCCCTGCTTAACGCCATCGGCGATTTCTCCCGCTTTGGCCGCAGCAGTTGCGATTCCTTTTCCCGCAGCGTCAGCAGCTTTTTGTACCTCTTTTATTGGGTCCAGGTCTTTATTGAACAAGCCCATTGTCCCGCCTTTCTCCACACGTAATCCAAGGTCATTATTCCACAATGGATAGGGTTCTGAGCAGCGTTCTGACCGCTGGTCATTCTAAGTCCGCTGTCGCGTCCGGCGTAAAACTGCTGCGAAGGTCCTATTGAAAAAGGGTTAAGTATTTATCTGCCGCATTGTTTGCATCGACGAAATTATTTCGAGTTGCTTCTGGCACAATCACTCGCTTCAGTGGGCTCGATGAGCTCGTGACAAAGGAAAAATATTGCGCGCGGAAAATTTTCCGGTTTTTGTTTGCTAGGGTTTACGGTGAACGTCTACTTTGAAAGGCAATACATTGAGTAACTCACCCCATTTCCAGCCTGATGAAGAAGCTCAGCAACTTGACGGATCTGAAACTCGGCTGGCCTCCAGCGACAACTCTATTCCCACAAGAAGCTCATTTTCTCCCGCATCCGGCTCCTCACCGCAATCTGCCCCGGCTACCGGAGTAAATCCTCCGCTTCCGCCGGCTCCACCAGCGGGGATGAATCCGCCGTATCCGTCAGGGGGATATCCGCAACCGATGCCTCCCGCTGGGTATCCGCCATATCCTCCGCAAGGGGGAGCCGGGATGCCGCAGCCCCTTCCTCCGTCAGCTTCGGCACCCCAGGGAGAAATGGTGAGGTATCCCCAGGCGGGCTATCCGCCGGTAAACCCGGCCGGGGTCCAGTCACCTTACGCTGCCAACTTTCCCGGTTATCCGCAGCCCCAGAAATCGCCTAACGGTTTTGTCCTCGCGTTAAAAGCTATTTGGCCTACTTTTGTCGCCATGCACAAATCTGAAGGTCAGCTCCGGGTGAAAGCTAACTCCCAGTTGAAACACTGGTGGTGGGTAATGATGCTACTGTTCTCCCTGCTCGCGGGACTTAGCTCTTCGGTGATCCTGGCCCGAAGTGCGGATATATTCTCTGGAGGATTGCTAGGTTCCTCGGGGTATGGAACTTATAGCATTCTATATTTTGGGTATTGGTTGCTTTGCTTTGTGGTGTTTACCCTCGTGGCATTCGCGGTAGTAATTCTGCGGGCGGCCTTAGCATTTGCGGCAGCCCGCAACAAGTACACTGCAATTTCATTTACCCAGGTAGCTTCGATAGTGGCAACGGGTCTGGTGATGCCCTCCTTCGCGTTGGCATTAATGTTTTTGATTTCCCTGCTACCGATCCCCGTTTTGCCTTTAATATTAATATTGGTTCTACAAGTGCTGCTATTGGCCTCCTTCTTGATTATGGAGCTGTTGATTTTTGGAGGCTTAAAAGAGCCATATCCGCAAGATAAAAGTCCGGAGATGCGGCACGCCGTTTTCTTTACTATCTGGACGCTATGTGCCTCCCTAGTAATTGGGATGTTGGCCGTTCCTACCGGGACTTATGCCGTCAAAGAGAGCGCAAAGGCAGCTATTCAGGATACGGTGCAACAGCAATTTGAGGATTTGCAGGATCTGAAGGGAATTTTAGATTGGTAGATCCGTTAGCGCCCAGGGGCTTCTTTGAAGCGCCCTAGCTAATAAGAAAGATCATAAGTTGGGGTTTTCCGCCAAGACTAAACTGGCGGAAAACCCCATTTTATTGCCCTAAGAGTTATTCGCAGCTGGGCATTACCCACCTGCTTAGCCCGGAGCCGAAAATACCGGTTTCTCCCTCCCGCACAATTGCTCGTCCGGGTATGGCAGATCTGCCCCTATAGCGAGGAGTAGTGATCGATATAGTCGCTGATTTCAAAGCCTTTAATTGACATTTCTGCGATCAAGTCGGGGCTACCTGAACCCAGTACCGGATCAGATCCGTAAATATTAACCCTGCCGGGAGCAACAATTTTCACCGCTCCGTTTACTAAAGCCGGCCCAATTGCAGTTAGATAGGGATGCTCGGGGTCGGCAGGATCAAAAATTGCCAGGTTGAAGCCATTTCCTTCGAATACGTCAACTACCAGCAGGGCATCTAAATAACCGTCTGCGTTAACATCCCCATATCCAACTGCATAGGATTTGCTGGGATCTGGTTTGAAACTTGCCGCATCAAATGCCTCATCAACCTCGTTGCCTGTTAGTTTAATCGCGTCCAGATGAGATTCCGGATTCATGGGCGCGGGAGTGAACTGTTCAACCGAAGTTCCATTCTTCATGGTTGCCCAACATTCACTGGTGGTAGCCGGCATTTTCCGGGCTATGGGAGTTCCATCAGCTTTTTGCCAAAAATTCGCTTCGGCGCATTCCGGGGAGCCCGCGAGAGGCTGGAAGGCATTGGCGAAGTCAATATTTTTTATGGCATCTTTTGCTACTTCAGGTTCACTCGGCTGGGCAGCGGCTGGGCTCAGTTCCTCTTCAGGAGAATCTTGCGCCTGGGAGCTTCCGCGAAGCGCCATTACCTCAAGTTCCTGGGACTCTTCCTCTCCGGAGGCCTGTGTACCTTCTGGCTTAGGACTCTCCGTACTGGTTCCTGAATCCGGGGTAGCTTCGGAAGAAGAATCCCCAACTACCCTGGTGGTGTAAACTGCTTTGCCATTGCAGGTGACGGAGGCAGGTTTTTCCAGGTTCTGCACCCATAACAGTTTCGTGGTTTTGGGACTGTAAGCCACGATTTGCGTGGCATTAGTCGCCGAAGGGCTGGCGCCGACTACCAGGTATGTGCTAATAAATATTTCTTCCTTGAACTGGTATTTTTATTCGTATTGGCTTTTATTACGTCCCTAGTGGCGCAAATGATTTTCCCGCCCTTTATCTGGTAAGGATACTTGAGCGAGTTGTCGCACTTGGGTAGGGTTATGGATTTTCCAGTCTTGGCTCCGGTTTCCGGATCGAGCATCTGGGCAATGCCGCTTCCGTCCTTGAATGGTTGTAGCAAGAATAGCTGGTCTTTTTCAGCCGAGTAAAGCGTATAGGCAAAGCCGGGTTCGCCCTTGGCAGCTAGCTTAACTTTTGCCGGTTTTTCCCAAGCTGGTTTTACTCCCACCGCTAAAGAATCATCGCGACTAAGTACCTTGTAAAGCACGGTTCCTAGGGCGCACAGAGCGAGCACCAATATCACGCTCAAGACCACAATAGGCACCCGGTAAGACTTGCGATTCTTTGGAGGCAGTCCGATCGGTTGGGGTAAAGCGCCGCCCGGGGTAGGGGCAACCGGGTAAGCAGAGGGTAGCGGTTGCGAAGCAGGATAGACAGGATAGGAAGGCGGGAACTGGCTCCCAGGTACACTAGCTGGAACCTGCGGAGAGCTAGGATAAGCAGCTGGCAGCGGCGGGTTTGCGGGAGGGACACCAATAGGGGCTCTAGGCGCAGCGGCGGGGTAGTGCGGGTAGGTTTGCCCAGAGTCTGGGGCTTGCAGATAGGGAGAATAAGAAGCATTTTCCCCTTCCGGCATAAGTCCGGGGGTGGCTACTGATTCCGGTGTAGTCGGGCGGGTTGCGACCGCGTCCCCAATATTCGTGGCGATGCTTTGGGGAGAAGAGGCAGATTTGGGAGCGAAATCAGATTCTGCCGCCCTATTCGGCTCAGAAGTTCCGTCATTAGCATCTTCGGCAGGGGAAAACTTCGACATAACCCCAGTCTAACGGCTCCTATCCATCGTCAATATAAAAAGACGGTTATTTTCCCGGAGGCGTTATTGATTTCGAGCTCCTGCTTATCTAGCCTCCTATCGCTGTGATGTTGGGGCGTTGGGGGTTGTGAATCGAAAACTAGCAAATACAAACGTCCGCGAACAATGAATGGGGGAGCAGCTCCTTGCATGTTTCTGTAACCCGAAAAAGCTAGCGTCGATACTCTTCTTCGAGTTACAATGTAATACAAAGGGAGGGTGTCGATGTTAGAAGCCACTATGACTGTGCGGTTAAGCGAAGCAGAAAAATCTTTGATAGCTGATTATGCGCAGCTAGTAGGAATGAACAGTTCCCAATTTATGCGGCAGTGCGTATTGGAACAGATTGAAAATGAAATAGATGTTTCCGCCTACCAAAAGGCTAAGGCGGAATACGATGCCAATCCAGTTAGCTATGACTTAGATCAAGTGGAAGAGATGCTGGGATTGTGAGTTGGAAACTGGTGATTTCACCCCATGCGGTCAAACAACTCGCCAAGTTAGATAAACCAACTGCGAAACTGATTACCTCCTGGCTGCGAAAAAATATTTCCCAGTGTGAGAATCCCAGAGAAAAAGGAAAAGCACTTAGCGCTAACCTTGCGGGTTCCTGGCGCTATCGAATAGGTAGCTACCGGGTTTTGTGCGAAATAAAAGATGGTGAATTAGTAGTACTAGTCTTCGAGATTGCCCACCGCAGCCAGGTTTACAGGCAGAGTCGCTGACTAGAACAAGCAACTTTCGTTATGCCGAAAATAGAACTGATCTTACGCTAATAATTGCTATTAAAATCTGTTATTTCGTGTCCCTTGATCGTTGTTTGTGTTTGGATTTTGTCCATTTTGCCCGATGAAGGGTTTGGATCGAATACGGTTATCTTTCCCGCAGGATAACCATTAGAGGATCCGGGGGTGCCGCCAGCATTACTATCTTCGTCAGAGGAAAAATTCGGCATAAACCCGCTCTAGCAAGCACTATCAGCAGCACAATGGAAAACTTAATAAATCAGACCCGGTTGGCTGACCAGCCGATTGCGGTTCTTAGCATAAACAAATCCAGTTACCACGCTGGTAGCGATATTCCCCGGGAAGTGCTGCGACCTGGTTTCAGCCTGGATAGCATGGAAGAGGACAATCTGAAAGGCTAATGAAAGGAAAGCGCTCATGGCAGTTCATGACAATGGACCGGAGCCTTATAGCTTCGATTTGGAAACCGAGACCAAAGAAAACACCAACTATCGCACCACCGCCTGGACCGGGAAATACCTGCAGGTAACTCTAATGTCTATTCCGGTAGGTGAATCTATTGGCCTGGAAGTACACCCTGATAACGACCAGTTCCTACGCCTAGATGCCGGCAAAGGCAAAGTGGTAATGGGGGATGCGGAGGATAATCTCACCTTTGAACAAGAAGTCGGCGATGGTTGGGCAGTGATGGTACCGGCCGGCAAATGGCACGACATTATTAACATCGGGGATGAACCGATGAAGGTCTATGCAATCTATTCCCCCTCCCACCACGCGCAGGGAATCGTACAAGAGACTTTTGCCCAGGCGGAAAAGGATGAGGACTCCGGCAAGGATGTTCCTCCCGAATGGACCGTGCAGCTGGGTAAATAGTTCCCATCCTTTAGAAGCTACTCCAGAAAATAGCTGGAATACAGTGGCTATTTAAAGGGGATAACTTCAGCAAATAACCTGTAGTGGCGCCGCCCTGAATTTGGGGCGGCGCCACTTGCTTTTCCGCAAACAGATATTTGGCCTTAATCCAGATTTTTAAGCAGCTTACTCTAGGACTGCAGTCGATCCAACGCGGCATCTAGACGGGTAAGTTTCGCGGCCATTTCACCCGTGCGGCCAGGACGAATATCAGCTTTAAGAACTAGTGATACCCGCGGAGCAAACTTGGAGACTGCTTCACAAGCATCCTTTACCACCTGCATACATTCATCCCACTCGCCCTCGATAGTGGTGAACATGGAATCCGTACGGTTAGGTAGTCCCGAATCCCGAATAACTTTTACCGCGGCAGCAACTGCGTCATGAACTCCGCCCTCAGCATCGGCGGTAGAAGGAGAAATAGAAAATGCAACTAACATATTTTTACTTTAGTCCCTCTGGCCTCGAAACCGCCTAGCGGATACAAGTCCCAACCCTATTGGCTGATTTTCGTTTTTTCGAAACCAATCCAGCAAACCGCAAGTTCTTCCTCGGCACTAAGAAAATCGAGAAAAGCTGACACAAATTGCTTGTTGGTTTCTAGTAGCTGATTAGTACGCCAGGCGCTGCCCCTGGTAGGCTAAAAGGGTAGTTGGTTCCTGCGGGCTTGTTTCCATAAGTCCCGGGCAAGCAACTAACAGGCTCCCCGGGCAGCAGGTTTTACCAGAGGTCAGGGGGATGCGGTTGGGTAGTGGGTGAGAATTCAGACGACTTCCCGATACCGCGCGCAAAATTTCATACCGGGCAGCTATTTCATATAAGGGAAGACTTTGAATAAGCGGATTTTCGTAAGGAAAAAGAACGATACTACCCAGTTCAATGTCTATGACATTTTTGGTCTTGACGCGGCTGCACTGGAAAAAGCCAAGTACACCGTATTCGCTGAGATCAACCAGGATCTGGTGCTTGACGAGATTGATATCGATGACTACTACGTCCTCGAATACCTACCGGGACAATTCGACCAGCGCGCCGATGCTGCGGAAAAATGTCTACAGTTGCAAGGCTATGAAGCTACTGTCAAATGCGGATACGGGCATACCGGCAAGGTTGAATTCAACCCCATCGAGATGCGGCTTAAAGATATGTCGGTGCTGGAAAACGAAACTTACGTTCCTAATCGGCAATTGCCTCCCAGTATTGAAATCACCGAAGACTACTATGAAAATGCTGCTTTGGCGATGACCAAAGCAGACTTGCTGTTTATCAAAGGCTATTTCGACAGTATCGGGCGTCTACCTACCGAAACTGAAATTAAAGTAATCGATACCTACTGGTCAGACCATTGTCGCCACACCACGTTTGAAACTGAGCTCACCGATGCTGCCTTTAGCGGTCCTTACGCGGACCGCCTGCAGGAAGAATGGGATCGCTACCTAGAGGAACGCAATAGTGAAAAACCGATTACCTTGATGGATTTGGCCACCTTGGCGGCTAAACGGGAAAAGGTAAAGAACCAGGAAGTCTCCAACGAGATTAACGCCTGTTCGGTATATGTAACTGTGGGCGGCGAGCGGTACATCCTGCAGTTCAAGAACGAAACCCACAATCACCCCACCGAGATCGAACCGTTCGGTGGGGCTTCTACTTGTATTGGGGGCGCTATACGTGACCCCTTATCGGGACGTACCTTTGTTTACCAGGCAATGCGTATTTCCGGCAGTGCCGATCCCCGGATAGCAGACCCCATCGAAGGTAAACTATCCAGTAAGGAAATCACCCAGCGAGCAGCTGCCGGATATTCCTCTTACGGTAACCAGATTGGGCTGGCCACCAACTATGTTAGGGAAATATATCACCCCGGTTATCGGGCAAAACGCCTCGAACTCGGCTTTGTAGTAGGAGCAGCTCCCGCAGAGAACATTATTCGCGAAGAACCTGCCCCCGGCGACTTGATTTTGCTAATCGGAGGACGCACCGGACGTGACGGGATTGGGGGAGCTACCGGATCCTCAAAAACCCACACTCGAGACTCCTCCCAAACCTGTGGGGCAGAGGTACAAAAAGGTAACCCGATTATTGAACGCAAGATTCAGCGGCTCTTCCGCAGAGGCGAGGTCGCCAAGCGGATTAAGAAATGTAATGACTTTGGGGCGGGAGGAGTCTCCGTTGCGATCGGAGAACTGGCTCCCGGCTTGGAAATAGAACTCGACCGGGTACCGGTCAAATACCAGGGGCTAAATGGTACCGAGTTAGCGATCTCGGAATCTCAAGAGCGGATGGCAGTGTGCATAGACCCCGAAGACTTGCAGTTCTTCTATGATGCTTGCGAAAGTGAAGACGTAGAAGTAACCCACGTGGCCACCGTGACTGCAGAGCGGCGCCTGGTGATGCATTACCTGGGAGAAACTATCGTAGATATTTCCCGGGACTTCCTCGATACCAACGGGGTGCGTTCCCAAGCTAAGTTTAAAGCCGCATCTAGCGGGGAAATATCTACCCGGCGCAGCGTATCCGGGGCGAACCTACAGGAAAAACTGCAAAATAACCTGGCAGATTTAAATATTTGTTCCCAGCGCGGACTCAACGAAATCTTCGATTCCTCGATTGGTGCCACCACGTTAACTTTGCCCTATGGCGGTAAATTCCAGCGCACCCCCTCGCAGGTGAGCGCGCAGCTGGTATCTCTAGAGGACGGACAGGCCGAGGTAGCCTCAGTAGCGGCCTACGGTTTTGAACCTTCGCTAGCCGAACTTAGCCCCTATCACAGCGCCATCGTTTCCGTAGTGCAATCCATGTCGCGCCTGGCCGCAGCCGGGGTGGATTACCACGACTTGTATTTCACTTTCCAAGAATATTTCCAGCGCCTGAGCGAAGACCCCGAGAAGTGGGGAACCGTGGTGGAAGCCCTGCTAGGAGCTAACCGCGTTTTGCGCCACTTCCACCTGGCCTCCATCGGGGGCAAAGATTCCATGTCCGGCACTTTCGAAGACATGCATGTGCCGCCTGCTTTGGTTAGTTTTGCGATCGGTATGCAGGAAGCGGATAAACTGCGCACCCCGGAATTTAAAGCTCGTAATCACCGTCTCTACCTGCTGCCAGTGCAGACCGATGAACTGGGGGCAGTAGACCTGGAATCTTTCCAAGCCGCCCTTGATAAGTTGCAAGCGATTAATCCCCTCTCGGCATATGCCCTCGGATATGGAGGGATCGCAGAGGCGCTACCAAAAATGGCTTTCGGGAACCGGATCGGTTTCGATATCAACACTGAAGAAGACCTGTTCGCTTCCCGCTATGGCAGTTTCCTGATCGAAACGGATCAACATTTGGATCTACCGCTGCTGGGATATACCGGCAGCTGGTCAGATAGCACCCTTAACGGGCAACGCTTAGATCTGGCAGCTTTACAAAAAGCTTGGGAACAGCCCCTGGCAGATATTTTCCCGACCGCTGGCAGCCAGCTTCCTAACGATATTTCTAGGTCTAGTGAAACCTGCCTGACTAAACCGCGCCATGCGCCCTATAGAAAACAAAATCCGCAGGTATTTATCCCCATCTTCCCCGGTACTAACTGTGAATACGATATGGCTCGTGCCTTCGCGCGCGAGGGTGCGCAAGTAGTAACCGAGGTTTATCGGGATGCTGCCTCCTATGCCCGGCAAATCGAGCAAGCCGATATTTTGGCACTGCCTGGGGGCTTCTCCGTGGGCGACGAACCCGATGGCTCGGCAAAGTTCATCGTTTCGGTGCTGCGCCAAGAACAGGTTAAAGAAGCCGTTCACTCCCTACTGCGCAAAGGCGGTCTGATTCTGGGAATCTGCAATGGTTTCCAGGCGCTAATCAAATCCGGATTGCTTCCCTACGGACAGATTCGGGATTTAGATCCGGATTCACCGACCTTGGCCACAAACGACAGCGGTCACCACGTCGCCAAAATCGTCCATACGGCTATTGCATCGGTAGCTTCCCCCTGGCTCAGTTCCTTTGATGTGGGAGAAGTCCACCATATACCGATTTCTCATGGCGAAGGACGAGTAGTCATGAGCCCTGAGCAGTACCGCGAATGCTCGGCCTCGGGACAGATAGCTACTAAGTATTTAGGGGAAAACCCCAATGGATCTTCCTTCGGAATCGAAGGGCTGTTGGCTCATCAGGGACAAATCCTGGGAAAGATGGGTCATTCAGAAAGGAGCGGTAGCGGTCTATACCTCAACTACTGTCCCGAAATAGAACAAAACCTATTCAGAAACGGGGTTAATTATTTCCGATGGATGTAGCAATCATTTTTGGTTCCGCCTCCGATAAAGAAAAAATGGCGGGCGCGGCCAAATGTTTAGACGAGTTCGGATTGGAATATAAAGCGTATATCGCTTCGGCGCATCGGGTACCGGAACTTTTAGAGAATATTCTAAAAGAGACCGTGGATTCGGGGGCGAAAGCCATTATCGCCGGGGCAGGGCTAGCGGCACACCTACCCGGGGTAATTGCCTCTAAAGTGACGATCCCGGTAATCGGGGTACCTTTAGACGCGGCCTTAGGTGGTCAAGACGCCCTCTACTCAATCGTGCAAATGCCGAAAGGAATCCCGGTTTCTACGGTGGGAATCAATAATTCCTATAACGCCGCCATGACCGCGGTGCAGATTATTGGCACCAGCAACGATCAGGTAGCTGCACAGCTAAAAGAGTATCGTGCGAACATGAAGCAAAAGTTTACTGCTGACCCGGTTAGTTTTTAAGAGAATAATTTTAGATAAAAAGAAGGCAAATAATGGAAAAGAAAGAGTTCCTGTACGAGGGAAAAGCCAAGAAAATCTATGCCACTGATGATCCCGATAAGGTAATTGTTTATTACAAGGATGATGCCACTGCCGGTAACGGTGAAAAGAAAGGCACCATCGCTGATAAAGGCATTATCAACAATGAGCTCACCAGCTACCTGTTTGAAATGCTGGCCTCGCAGGGAGTAAAAACTCATTTCATTGAAAAGCTCAATGAGCGCGAACAGCTGTGCTGGAAGTTAGATATTGTGCCGCTAGAGGTCATCACTCGCAATATTATTGCCGGTTCTATGGCTAAACGCCTGGGGTTAGAAGAAGGCACCATGCCGAAGAAAATGATTCAAGAGTTCTCCTATAAGGATGACGACTTGGGCGATCCTCTGATCAACTCCGATCACGCGGTGGCTATTGGGGCGGCTACTGAAGAAGAGGTGGCAGAAATCCTGGAAGTAACCGCCAAGATTAACCAGATCCTGTCTGACGCTTTTAAGAAGGAAGGTATCCTCCTGGTGGACTTCAAGATCGAATTCGGTCGCGACAAGGACGGGAACCTGATGCTAGCCGACGAAATTACCCCTGATACTTGCCGACTGTGGGATGCGGAAACCAAGAAGAAACTGGATAAGGATCGTTTCCGCCGGGATATGGGCGGGATCGAAGAAGCCTATAAAGAAATCCTGCATCGGATTACCAAGAAATAGATTTTAGAGCAGATCCTTGGGGGTGGAGGTAACACTTCCACCCCCAGGAGACAGGCCGCTACTTAGGGCAAGGAAAAGACAGAATATGGTCAGTTATAAAGATGCCGGTGTTGATAAAGAAGCAGGATACGAGCATGTGCGCCGGTTAAAGCAAATGGTCGCCTCGACCCAAAATAAACAGGTATTGGGTTCCCTAGGATCATTTGCTGCCCTCTACGAACTCGGTAAATACCAGGAACCCGTCCTAGTTTCCGAAAAATACGACACCGTAGGGATAGACCTGGTGGCCATGTGCGTCAACGATGTGCTCTGTCATGGGGCGCGGCCGCTGTTTTTCTTAGATTATTTGGCCTGTTCCGAGCTAGACGCAGAGGTCTCCTCGCAGCTGGTTGCGGGAATAGTCGCCGGATGCAAGCAGGCGGGGGCAGCGCTAATCGGGGGCGAAACTGCGGAGATGCCCGGCTTTTATCAAAGCGGCGAATACGATATGGCCGGTTTTACCGTTGGAGTGGTAGAAAAGGCCAATATTATCGATGGCTCGGCGATTAAAGAGGGCGATGTAGTGGTAGCTCTTCCTTCCTCTGGGCTGCATTCCAACGGGTTCTCCCTGGTGAGGGCGCTGTTTAAAGATCCTTTCCCTGCAGAGTTGCTGACTCCCACCAAAATCTATGTTCCCGAAATCCTGTCGCTGCTGGAGCAAAAAGTAGAGATCCATGGGCTGGCGAATATTACCGGAGGAGGGTTAGAGGAAAACGTACCGCGGATTATTCCTGAAGGTCTTTGTGCGCGGATTGAAAAAGAAAAAGTTCGTATTCCCGCCATCTTTAAACGCGAAGAATTTGGGGCGGTACCCGAAAGCGAAATGTGGGGAACCTTCAATATGGGAGTGGGCTTCACTCTGGTGATTCCCCCAGAGGAATTATCGAAACTAACCGCGTCGCTGCCCGAGGCCTATCAAATCGGAGAAATCTTTAGCAAAGAGCAATGCGACAGTCCTGCTGAGACCCGAATTTGCCTGCTCTGACCGCAAGCAGCAAAGCCAGATAGAAAAGAGATAATACTGATGGCAAAGATTCTGATAGTAGGCAACGGGGGACGGGAAAATGCGATTAAACGCGCCCTTTCCGCCCACGAAATTGCCCAAACTACCTCCTCTGATATGCAGGAAATCTTGTGCACTGCCCAGGAGTTCGCTGCGGATCTAACTATTGTGGGCAGTGAAGATCTGCTAGTTGCCGGGATTGGAGATCTGTTTAGCCAGGCAGGAATGAAGCTGTTTGGTCCGGGCAGGGAGGCTGCCCGCCTAGAAGGCTCGAAAGCCTATGCCAAAGACTTTATGCACAAATACGGGGTGAAAACAGCTCGCTACGAAACCTTTACCGATCCCCAGGCGGCAATCGCGGGACTGGCTGACTTCGATTTGCCGGTAGTGGTTAAAGCTTCCGGGCTAGCCGCTGGGAAAGGCGTGATTATCTGCCAAACTGCCGAAGAAGCAAAAAACGCTATCTTTCAAATCATGGTGGAACAGCGCTTCGGTAAGGCCGGAGCGAAAGTTGTGCTAGAAGAATTTCTGGTAGGTAAAGAGGCCTCGATCCTTAGCTTTGCTAATGAACAAGGGATCTTTCCACTGGTATCTGCCAAGGATCACAAGAAAATAGGGGAGGGGGAGACCGGTCCTAATACCGGCGGAATGGGCACTTTTGCCCCCAATCCCTTCTTCACTGCGCAGCGGCAAGCAGAGTTTGAACGTGATATTTTGGCTCCTACCTTAAAAGGAATTCAAGCAGAAGGTCTCGAGTTTGCCGGATGTATTTTCTTTGGACTGATGCTCACCGATAACGGCACTTACCTTTTGGAATACAATATGCGCTTTGGTGACCCGGAAACCCAGGTAGTATTGCCGCTGCTAGATAGTGATTTATATTCACTTTTAACTGCCTGTATGCAGCGGACACTCACCCAACAAGATATTAAAATACGTAATCAAAATGCTATCTGTCTGGTATTAGCCTCAGGAGGATACCCCGGAGATTACGAGAAAGGTAAAGAAATTACCGGTCTAGATGGAGTCGATTATCTAGAGGCCGGGGTGCGCCATGAAAACGGTAGAAGCTATACCAATGGGGGGCGGGTGCTAAACCTTTTGGCGCAAGCCGACACTCTAGAAGCAGCCAGAAATATAGTCTATAAGAATGCGGAAATAGTAGATTTTGCGGGCAAAACCTACCGAAAAGATATTGGCGCAGACGCGGTTTAGGAGCGAATTTTGAAGGCACAAGTCGTAAATAACCTTGGCGAAGAGTGCGGAGTTTTTGGGATCTACGGCTCCCCGGACGCCTCTAGCCTGATCTACTACGGTCTACATGCTTTGCAACATCGCGGACAAGAAGGTGCGGGCATTGCAGTCTCCGATGGGGAAACCATTAGGGTTAAAAAGGCAAAAGGTCTGGTTAGTGAGGTTTTCGATGATCCCATACGGCTGGCAAAGCTAAGCGGTTCATGCGGTATTGGACATGTGCGTTACTCAACTTCCGGTAATAACTGGAGCTGCAATCTGCAGCCCTTCGTATTTCATATGCATAACGGGAATATTGCCCTGGCGCATAATGGCAACCTGGTGAACTCTCCGGATCTAAAAGTTGAGTTAGAACGCCAAGGTTCGCTATTTAACTCGAACTCGGATTCAGAAGTGCTAATGCACTTGATTATGCGCGAACAAGGCAGCTTTTACGAGCGGCTCTGTGCAGCCTTGCAGCGGCTACGGGGTGGATTTAGCTACCTGATTATGAATGACGACACCATGTACGGGATCGTGGATCCGCACTGCTTACGACCACTGGTAATTGGAAAGATGAAGACCCGCGGCGGTTGGGTAATCTCCAGTGAAAGTTGCGCCCTGGACTTGATAGGAGCTGAGTTTTATCGGGATCTGCGCGGCGGGGAAATCGCGATTATTGATGAGGACGGACTAAAGATCGAACGCTACTGTCCGCCGGCAGACACTTGCGTGGCCGCCATGGAATATATTTATTTCGCTCGCCCCGACTCCAATATTTTAGGGAAAAATGTTCATGCGGTGCGCAAACAATGTGGGATGACTTTAGCACACGAGCAGCCTACTCCCGGTGCAGATATTGTCATTGGGGTGCCAAACTCCTCGCTGTCGGCGGCCTCTGGCTATGCAGAAGCTGCCCACCTGCCCTATGAAATGGGGCTAGTGAAAAACCAATACGTGACTCGTACCTTTATTCAGCCCAAACAGTCGCTGCGGGAAAAAGGGGTACTGATGAAGCTTTCTGCGGTCAAAGGGATCGTAGAAGGTAAATCGGTAGTGATGGTAGATGATTCTATTGTCCGAGGTACTACTTCCCGGCGGATCGTCAAGCTGCTAAAAGATGCCGGTGCCCGCGAGGTACACGTGCGGATCGCTTCTCCGGAGTTTATTTTCCCCAGTTTCTACGGGATTGACGTTTCCAACTCAGCAGAACTGATTAGCGCCCATATGAATGTGGAAGAGCTACGAGATCATTTGGGGGCAGATTCCTTAGGGTACCTGTCGATACCGGGGTTGGTGGCCTCCGTGGGGCTGAACCTGCCTGGTAAATACGGAGGCCTCTGTATGGATTCTTTCGCCGGTCACTATCCGGCCGGGCTGGGCAGCTATGAACAGGAATATCTAGAGACTCAAACCGAGATTCAAAAGAACTTCTCTGCCTAGAATCCCCGCTTTGCTTTAGCAAGCTGCCCAGCTGTAGGAGCTGTTCCAACAGCTTTTCTATTCGCCGGCACGGATCTTATCGCGCGCGCGATAAGCGGGGATAAGCTCGGTGGCAAGCATAGCCGCAACTACTAAGGAACCCCCGACGATCATTCGCGAGGTCACGTCCTCGCCCCCAAAAAGAACCGCAAAGGCTGCCGCGAACACCGGTTCCATAGTCATTACTACTGCCGCCTTAGTAGGACGCAGGTGTTTTTGCGCCCAGGTCTGCATAATTAAGGCTCCGATGGCTGCGAACACCACCGTGTAAAGCAGCACTGTCCACTGTCTAGCGTCCTGGGGTAACTGCAGACCAAAAGGCAGAGCCGCTAGAAAACAGAAAACACCAATCGCGATTAATTGGATGGCAGCTAAAGTTATGGGATCGTCTTTGGCGGCCCAGCGAGCGGTGAGTACGATGTGGAGGGCAAAAAGAGCTGCTCCCGCCAGAGTTAATAGTTCCCCGAAACCAATGGAGAATCCATCAAGACTCAAAACCATTAACCCGGCCATCGCCACCAGGGCAGCAGCTAGGTTTACTGGCTTAATTTTTTCTTTGAAAAGCAACCACACTAGCAGGGGAGTGATCACTACATACAAGCCGGTAATGAAACCTACCACCGAGGCATCGGCACTCTCTAAGCCTTTAGTCTGTAAGACTTGCGCCGCGGAATAGACTGCACCTAGCGCAAAAGCATGTTGCCAGACTTTTCGGCTAGCCCTCTTTAAGCGAGGAAAAAATATCACTGCCGAAAGTGCTCCCGCGATCACGAACCTAACCCCTAGAAAAGATAAGGTGGTCATCGTAGTCAGCAGGTCTTTGATCAGGAAAAAGGTAGAACCCCAAAAAGCGGTGGTTAGTATCAGCGCTAAAACTGCTAGAGACTGCAGATAGTAGCGATTGAGTCCCTTCAAATCATCCCCCTTTGATTTTCACCGTCATTCGATTCTAGGAGGCTTAGTTGGCGCAAAGCCATTTGTGAGGGTGTGTACTGCGGCACCTTATAGGAATTAGTAAGGAGAAAGAGGACACAAAAGCTGCCCTCTATCGGGCTTAAAGGTATTAGGAGAGGTAACCATGTGCTATTCTTCCTTCAGGAAAACGTTAGGAGCGTGATGGGAATCAGACGGTGGCGGCAACTACCTGAGGTTTCTATTTCCATTTTCACCCCGCTGCGGCGGGGCATTTTTTTATCAAAAACACTCAGTTGGAAAGGGCAAAAGCATGCCGGAAGACTATGATTTCCCGCGTTTCGGGGTAGGACAACACCTAATTTCGGTTGGGCAATTTGATCGCAAAAACCTGGGGGAACTCTTCGATCTTGCCGAGTTCTTGCGTCCTGTCGCGCAGCGGAAACAAATCTGCACGGTGCTAGATGGTGCCGTTTTGTGTTCCCTATTCTTCGAGCCCTCGACTCGTACCCGCCTATCCTTTGAATCCGCCTTCTTGCGGTTGGGCGGGGAAGTAGAAACTACTACCGGCTTTACTTTCTCTTCTATGGCTAAAGGAGAATCAATCGCCGATACTTCCCGCGTGGTTTCCGGCTTCACGGATGTTCTAGTTGTGCGCCATCCCGATGCTGGTTCAGTAGCCGAATTCGCCCGTCATTCGGTGGTACCGGTACTTAACGCCGGAGATGGTTCTGGCGAGCACCCGTCTCAAGCCCTCCTAGATGTGTTTACTATGCGTAAAGAACTGGGCAAACGTGGAAAAACTCTTGACGGAAGCACCATTGCGATTATGGGGGATCTGAAATACGGGCGTACCGTCCATTCTCTAATGAAATTGATGAGCTTGTATGAGGGGGTGACTTTCCGGCTATTCTCCCCGCCTTCCCTGGAGCTGCCCCGAGAAATCGCCGAGTATGCGATTTCACGAGGCGGGCGAGTAATCGATTGCAATAACCAGATTGAGGCTTTGGAGGGCGCAGATACGGTTTACGCGACCCGGGTGCAGCGCGAACGGATGACTGAAGAACTGGCTAAGTCGAAAGAATTGCAGGGGTGCCTACTAGATAAGGCGATGTTAGAGGAGGCGGGAGCCCACGACATTGTTATCTGCCATCCGTTGCCGCGAGATTCCCGTCCTAATGCCCTTGACCTGTCGACCGATGTGGATGACCTACCGGGGCTCTCCATTTTTAAGCAAACCGATAATGGGGTCTTGGTACGGATGGCAATGTTCCTGACCACGATGGGAGTCGGGAAAGAATTGGTGCAAGCCAAAACCAAACACAAGATCTGGAAAGTAACCCCCGACGACTAGAAATATCGAGCTTTTAAAACTGACCGGCAGGAGGGTAAATCCCCTACCGGTCAGTTCTATATAAAGCGCCTGCGTTACTTGGGCAACCCTATTTCTTAAATAGAGTCTTGCGGGCATATACCGGCTCGGAAGTTACCTGTAATCCCAAATTCCGGAATATCTGGGTATCAACCGAACCTAAAATAGTGGTGGTATGTACTTCGCAATCTCGCAAGTGAGCGAGTTCTTCTAACGCTTTGCGTGCGTTCTCATCAGTATCTGCTGAAACCGACAGGGCAATTAAAACCTCGTCCGTATGTAAACGGGGGTTACGCGCGCCCAAATGGTCAACTTTCAAGGTTTGGATGGGCTTAATAGAAGAGGGCGCCAGCAGCTGCACTTCCTCGTCAATGCCGGCCAATAGCTTTAAGGCATTCAGTAGCATCGCTGAGCAACAACCCAGCAGGGGAGAAGTTTTACCGGTAACAATGCGTCCGTCACCTAGCTGCATCGCTGCCGCCGGAGCCTCAGTTTCGGCCTCCAGATTCAAAGCTGGGCGGACTACGTAACGATACTCTTTAGTGATTCCTAGTTTTGCCATGGTCATGGCAATCCGATGCGATTCGATGGGTTCGGCATGAGTAGCTGCCTCATTACCCAAGGCGTGATAGTAACGGCGTACCACTTCCTGTTTAGCCGCTTCCTGACAAACTAAATCATCGCTGATACAAAAGCCCGCCATATTAACGCCCATATCGGTGGGGGACTGATAGGGGCAAGAGCCCGCTAGTTGTTGCAGCAAGGAGCGCAACAAGGGAAAAACTTCCACATCCCGGTTATAGTTAACCGCCTGTTTTTCGTAGGCCTGCAGGTGGAAAGGATCGATCATATTGACATCGTCCAGGTCAGCAGTGGCGGCCTCATAGGCAAGATTCACCGGATGATCGAGAGGGAGATTCCAAATCGGGAAAGTTTCAAACTTGGCGTAACCAGCTTTAATACCTCGCTGATATTCGTGGTAAATCTGGGACAGGCAAGTAGCGAGTTTTCCGGAACCCGGTCCCGGAGCAGTCACGACTACCAAATCGCGACTAGTTTCCACATAGTCATTGCGACCGAAACCGTCCTCCGAAACGATCAGCTCAGTATTGGAGGGATAACCGGGAATCGTATAGTGCCGGGCAACTTTAAGACCGGAACGCTCTAGGCGTTCTTTGAATAGCTTGGCGTTGTGGTTATCTTCTTCCATCTGGGTTAAAACAATGTTTTCTACTAGGAAGCCCCGTTCGCGAAATACGTCTACCAGGCGGAGAACATCCTGTTCATAGGGAATCCCTAGATCTGCGCGAATTTTTTGCCGGTTGAGATCTTTCGCGTTGATGGCAACCACGATTTCCATTTCATCGCGTAGCCGCTCCAGCATAGAGATCTTGTTATCGGGAGTAAATCCCGGTAGTACCCGAGACGCATGGTAATCATCAAAAAGTTTGCCCCCCATTTCCAGGTAGAGCTTGCCACCTATCTGCTGGCGACGTTCATCAATATGTTGCGATTGTGAAGAAATATAACGCTCAGAATCAAAACCAATCCGCATAGGACCCTTCCTGTTTGTCAACTTAACGGGGGTCATGCGCCCTTACCCATAATAGTGCGCGCGGACGTCAGGGTAAACCTGGCAGCAAATAGGGGTTTTCTGTGCCTGCCAAGAGCCAAAAAGAAGTTGACAATCCTAGGTAATGGGGCGCGGGTTCTCTTAGCGTCCAGTTTTTCTATTAGGATTGAATAGTGAGTGTAAAGCTAAGTCGCCTGGTGGAACGCCTAGAGGAACTGTATCCTCCCCATTTAGCTGAAGAATGGGATCGGGTGGGATTGATTACCGGGCATCCAGATTCTGAAATCGATAAAGTCCTGGTA